>QWCH01000009.1_pt1 | contig 378795 bp, 326 predicted proteins | sample 1972671 | NCBI WGS metagenome assembly QWCH01 (sample SAMN09866713, study PRJNA288562) | Human gut metagenome isolate term3_stool, whole genome shotgun sequencing... | isolation source: gut | host: Homo sapiens | place: USA: California | reverse complement strand
ACTGGCGGGTACCCCGCTGGCGGTGCGGGCCCTGGGCGGGCTGATGGCCTACTTGAGGGTGACACAGTTCACCGGGCTGGAGCGCCTGCTGGAGGCAAAAAGCTATCTGCCGCAGGAATATATGCGGCTGGATGTGGCGGCCCGCCGCAACCTGGAGCTGACCGAAACGATGCGCAGCCGGGAAAAGCGGGGAACGCTTTTCTGGGTGCTGGATAAGACCAAGACCTCGATGGGACGGCGACTGCTGAGAAGCTCTATCGAGCAGCCGCTTTTATCGGTCAATGCCATTAACCGGCGGCTGAATGCCGTGACCGAGCTGACCCGGAACAGTATTCTCATCAGTGAGCTGGCGGCGGCCCTGGATGGCGTGTATGACCTGGAACGGCTGATGACCCGTGTGGTGTACGGCAATCCTCCAGTGAAGGATATGATCGCCCTGGGGGCTACTACGGCCCGTCTGCCGGCCATTAAGGAGCTGCTGGGTGAGGTGCAGTGCGCCCTGCTGCGGGAAATTGAACAGAACATAGACCCCCTGGAGGATGTGGCCCGGCTCATTGGCTCGGCTATCGATCCGGACAGCGATATTCCGCTGAAAGAAGGCGGTGTCATCCGCGAGGGGTACGATAAGCAGCTGGATGAGGCCCGGCATCTTTCTAAGGATATCCGGGGCATCCTGGCGGAGATAGAGGAACGGGAAAAGGATGCCACCGGCATCCGGACGCTGCGCATCGGGTATAACCGGGTGTTCGGCTATTACATCGAGGTTTCCAATTCCTTCAAGGATCAGGTGCCGGCGCATTATATCCGCAAGCAGACCCTGACCAATGCCGAGCGGTACATTACCGAGGAGATAAAGGAGCTGGAGGAACGGGTGCTGCACGCCCAGCAGGAAGCCATAGACCGGGCTTCCGAGCTGTACGAGCAGGTGAGGGCCGCCGTAGCGGCGGAACTGCCGCGCATCCAGCAGACGGCGGCGGCCGTAGCTGGGCTGGATATGCTGTGCAGCCTTGCTACTGTGGCGCTGAATAACAACTACTGCTGCCCCACGGTGGATCTCTCTGATGAAATTGAAATCAGCGAGGGACGACACCCTGTGGTGGAGCAGCTGCTGGACGGCGCACCCTTTGTGCCGAATGATACCAAGCTCAATAACCGGGAAAACCAGATTGCGGTACTGACCGGCCCCAATATGGCGGGTAAATCCACCTATATGCGGCAGGTGGCGCTTATCGTGCTGATGGCGCAGGTGGGGTCTTTTGTCCCGGCGGCCAGTGCCCGTATCGGCATTGTGGATGGCATCTATACCCGTGTGGGCGCCAGCGATGACCTGACCACCGGCCAATCCACCTTCATGGTGGAAATGAGCGAGGTGGCGAATATCCTGAAGGAAGCCACCGAAAAGAGCCTGCTCATTCTCGATGAGATCGGGCGGGGGACCTCTACCTATGATGGTATGAGCATTGCCCGGGCGGTGATCGAATACATTGCCGACCGCAAAAAGCTGGGGGCCAAGACGCTCTTTGCCACCCATTACCACGAGCTGACCGAGCTGGAGGAGCTTATTCCCTGTGTGAAGAACTACAATGTGGCGGTGAAAAAACGCGGTGAGGATATCGTGTTCCTGCGGCGCATCATCCCCGGTGGGGTGGATGAAAGCTACGGTATCGAGGTTTCCAAGCTGGCGGGTATCCCCCGGTGGGTCATCGACAGAGCCTACGAGGTGTTGTCTTCTCTGGAGGAGGGGCAGGCGGTGAGCGAGGCAAAGGTAAAAACCCGCGCCAAGCCCAAAGAGGAAAGCGAGCAGTTGTATTTCATTGATGAAAAGGCGGAAGCCATAAAGAAACGGCTGCGCGGTGCCGACCCAAATACTCTAACGCCCATCGAGGCGTTGAACCTCATTTATGAACTGAAGAAGCTGCTGTAAGCGGCAATATAAACCAAAGACACCATGGCAAGTACAGTGAAAGGAGATGAGCCTGTGCCGAAAATCAATATACTGGACCGGGAAACCGCGGAGCTGATCGCGGCGGGTGAAGTGATAGAGCGTCCCGCCTCGGTGGTGAAAGAGCTGGTGGAAAATTCAATCGATGCCGGGGCGACCGCCATCACGGTGGAGATCGGACACGGCGGGGTACGGCTCATCCGTGTGACCGATAACGGCTGCGGCATTGAGCGGGAGGATGTGCCAAAGGCATTCCTGCGGCACGCCACCAGTAAGGTGCTGCGCCCGGAGGATCTTGACCGCATTGGAACGCTGGGCTTCCGCGGGGAGGCGTTGGCCTCCATCTGCGCCGTGAGTGAATGTGAAATACTGACCCGTGCAGCTGCCGAGGAGATCGGGACGAGGTACACGCTGGCCGGGGAGTGCGCCGGAGAGCTGGCGGAGGCGGGCTGCCCGGTGGGAACCACCATCACGGCAAAAAATCTCTTCTACAATGTGCCGGCCAGGATGAAATTTCTGAAGAAGGACAGCACCGAGGGAACAGCGGTGGCAACGCTGATGGATCGGCTGGCACTTTCCCACCCGGAAATCGCGTTTAAGTTTATTCGGGATCGGGAAGTAAAACTGGCCACCCCCGGCAGCGGCGACCTGCTGGCGGCCATTTTTGCGGTGTATGGCAATGAATTTGGCCGGGGTCTCATCCCGGTGGAGTGTGAGAACGGGCCCATCCGGGTCAGCGGCTACCTGGCAAGGCCGGAATGCTGCCGGCCTTCCCGCAGCATGGAGCACTTTTTCATCAACAATCGCTATGTGAAAAGTGTTACCATCATGGCGGCGGTGGAGGAAAGCTACCGCAATCATATCATGGTGGGCAAGTTCCCGGGGTGTATTATCAACCTGGCGGTAGACCCTTCCCAGGTGGATGTGAATGTCCACCCGGCCAAGCTGGAAGTGAAGCTCAGCGATGAGCGGACGGTCTTTGATGCGGTGGTGAACGCCTGCCGCGGCGCCCTGGCCCGGATGAATAGGACGGTGGCGGTGCGGGATGTGGGCGGCAAGCGCTTTAGCGATTTTGAGCTGCATAACCGCCCCACCGAGGGAACCCAGACTCGCATGACTGTGGAACAGTACCGTCAAATGGCGGAAAGCCTGCCGGAGAAAAAGAGCTACGGCAGCATGGGTACCCTGATGAGCGGCGGCGGAAGCGACCAGTACCGCCGTGGCCTGCCGCCAAAGGGGACAAGCTATGGCATGGGGGCGCAGCCCCCGGCAGAGCCGAGAAAATGGGAGCCGGTAAAGCCAAAAACATCTGTAGAGGAAATTGGCGTTACAGATGATGAACCACATAAAAAGGCGGAAAACCCGGCGGTAACTATTACAGATAAGAGCAATGAGGCAGTAGCACTGTCGGCCATAGGCGGCAGGCCTGTGGTAGTTGATCTGTCGGTGGAGGAAGCGAAAGCCGAGCGCCATGAGCCGGTGACTCTGCCTATGTATGGCGGTAAGCCGGTGGTGACTGAGCCCCTGGAACCGACGGCACAACGAGAGGAACCTGAACAGGCGCAGGAACCGGAACCGCAACCGGATTACCGACTGATCGGAGAGGTCTTTGCGACATATATCATAGCGGAGCGGGACAATGAAATGCTGCTTATTGATAAGCATGCGGCCCATGAGAGGATCCTCTTCAACCGGCTGAAGCGCCAGCACCAAAGCGGCGCTGTGGAACGCCAGGTGCTGTTGGTGCCTTTGACCATCCATATGCCGCGGGAGCTGTACGATGCCGCCATAAAGAACCTGGATTGCTTTGAGCGGGCAGGCTTTGCTGCGGAGGACTTTGGTGAGGGGTGCCTGCGGGTGCGGGAAGTCCCGACCATCCTGGAGGATACCCCGGCGGAGGACCTGCTGACCGAGCTGTGTGAGCGGCTGCTGCATCGCGGCGGCATGGATGAGGAAGCCATCTATGATGAGCTGTATCACTCGGTGGCATGCAAGGCGGCCATCAAGGGGAATATTCCCTCGATGGAGCGGGAGCAGCAGGAGCTGCTGCGGCTGCTGCGGGAGGACCCCACAGTGCGCAACTGTCCGCATGGGCGGCCGGTGGCCATTGTCATTACCCGGCGGGAGTTGGAAAGAATGTTCGGGAGGATCGTTTGATCCATTTTGCGTAGAAGGAGGGGAGTGCCGTGCGGCTGAAACCGAATACGCTGATCGTAGTGGCGGGGCCCACGGCCTCCGGCAAAACAGCGCTGGCCATCCAAATCGCGAAAGCGGTGGATGGAGAGATCGTTTCCGCCGATAGTATGCAGATCTACCGGGGAGTGGACATTGCCACGGCAAAGCCCACCCCGGAGGAGCTGGCGGCGGTGCCTCACCATCTTATCGGCTTTTTGCCGATGGATCGGGCTTTTTCGGTGGCGGATTACGCGGAGTTGGCCCGCAAGGAGATCAATGATATTTTAAGCCGGGGCAAGGTGCCGGTGCTGTGCGGCGGCACGGGGCTTTACATCAAGGCCATTGTGGACAATGTGCAGTACAGCGAGGCAATCACCGGCGATGAAGCGCTGCGGGAGCGGCTGCGGCAGCTGGCGGAGCGGGAGGGCAATGATGCCCTGTGGCGGCGGCTGGAAGCAATGGACCCCGAAACGGCCAAGCGTATCCACCCCAATAATGTGGGCCGGGTCATTCGGGCCATTGAGGTGATGACGGTCAGCGGGCAGTCCATCCGGGAGCATGAAGCAGAAAGCCTACGGGAACCGTGTCCCTATCATGTCATTGAGCTGGGACTGCGCTACCGTGACCGGGAAACGCTGTATGGACGCATCAACCGGCGGGTGGATAAAATGGTGGAGATGGGGCTGACTGAGGAGGTAAAAGCTGCCCGTGAACAGGGCCTGACCGCTACCGCCGCGCAGGCCATCGGCTGTAAGGAGCTGTATAGCTGGCTGGACGGCAAAGAAACCCAGGAGGAAGCGCTGGAAAAGCTGAAGCAAAGCACCCGCCGCTACGCCAAGCGGCAGCTGACCTGGTTTGGGGCGGATCAGCGGATGCGCTGGATCGAGCCGGACACGCTGGCCGCGGGGGAAACGCCGCTGGATAAGGCAATGGAGATACTGGAAAAGGAGGGAATGGCATGAAAAGCGGAATGGGCAAGCTGCTGACCTTTATTATGGCGGCATTTTTGCTGGTGTTTGCGGGCTACCATGCCTACCGGCACTTTTTCAGCGACTATACTACCGAGAATGTATACCGCTATACGGTGTACCACAGCACTACCGCTCAGGGGGTGTTTTTCCGGGAGGAAAAAAGCCTGGACCAGTCCGCGGGCAGCAACCTGCGCTATGCGGTGCGTGATGGCGAAAAGGTGCGGGTGGGCAGCGTGCTGGCCTACCGGTACAGCGATGCCCTGAGTGCCGACTTGGCGGAGCGCTGGGCAGAGGCCCAGAAGGAGCTGACCATGCTGCAGCGGGTACTGGCCCAGCTGCAAAGCAGCAATACCCCTACCGTAAGCGACCTGACCAGGAATACCGATATCGACCTGCAAAAGCTGGCGGAAGCGGTGGCACTGGAGCATTACAGCGGGATGGATACCCTGGCGCTGAACCTGCAGGAGGAGATCAACCTGGGCAGCGGCATTACCGGGAAAACAGAGGCGCTGGAAGCCCGCATTGCTGAGCTGGAGGCCCAGACAGCTGGGAGTGCCAGCGGGGAAGCGGTATACAGCACACTGGAGGGGTATTTCAGCAGTGCGGTGGATGGCCGGGAAGGGGAATATACCCCGGCCCGCCTGGAAGCGATGAGCTGCGATGACCTGCAAACGCTGCTGACTGCCGGTGAAACGGAAGAAGCTGGGCTGGGCAAGGTAGTTTCCGGGCCGGAGTGGTACTTTGCGCTGACCATCAGCAGCAAGGAGCACAAAAACTACCAGCTGGGCAGCCGGGTCAATCTCGCTTTTGCCGGGGGAGGCACAGCACAGGGCACGGTGGTGCGCACCGAGCTTTCCGATGACGGCAGCGCCATGATGTTGGTCATCCGGGGTGATACCGTTACGGAGGATACCGTATCCCGCCGGGCAGCTACGGTGCGACTTTCTTCCGAAAATTATACCGGCGTGCGGTTCGATAAAGAATACCTGCGCATTGTGGATGGCGTAAAAGGCGTTTATGTCGATAACGGGTACAGTGTCAAATTCAAGACGGTGGATATCATTTACGAAGGGGATACCTACTACCTCAGCCGGCTGAATTATACCGGCGAAGAGCAGCTCAATATCTTCGATAAGCTTATTGCAAGTAAAACGGAGCTTTACGATGGGATGCCGCTTAGTGATTTGTGAGGGAACTGCCGGACATGGACACAATTTCTTGTGGTAACGCATTGACAGGAACCACAAAGAATGGGATAATAGATTTATATATCAAATATTCTGCGCAAGGAGGCCGTTATGAGTTTCATCAATAAATTCAAGGACTTTATGGGGATCGGCGAAGAAGATTTCGAGGACGATTTTGAGGAAAACGAGCAGCCCGAGGAGATGGAAGACGATCCGTTTGGGGGCTTTTCCATGCAGCCGGAGTACCGCCCCGGCAAAACCGAACCGGCCGAAAAGACCGCGGCGCCCCGCAAGGATAATAAGGTCGTCAATATCAATACCACCACGCAGCTGCAGGTGGTGTTGGTGAAGCCGGAAAAATTTGAGGACGCTTCCGGCATCGCGGATCATCTGCTGGCCAAGCGCACCGTGGTGCTCAATCTGGAATCGACCAACCGCGAGATTGCCCGCCGACTGGTGGATTTCTTGAGCGGTGTGGCCTATGCTAACGGTGGTCAGATCAAGAAAGTGGCAAATTCTACTTATATCATCACCCCCTATAATGTAGGCGTGATGGGCGACAGCCTGCTGGACGAGCTGGAAAACAGCGGACTGTATCTGTAAGCAAGGGACCGTAACACTGGACCGGCACGACCGGGGGAGGAACAGAAAATGACCGAGAATTTGGCTCATCCGCAGTTTAGCAAGGGACTTTCCGGCTATAAGGTCGAGGAAGTGGATTCTTACATCGATAAGGTACTGGATACCATCAAGGATCTCAAGGACCAGAATGAGGTTTTGGAAGAAAAGATAGGCGTACTGGCCGAAAGTCTGCAGAAATACCGCGAGGATGAGGACAGCCTGCGGGAGGCGCTGCTGGGCGCGCAGAAGATGGGTGACAGCATCATCAAGAACGCGAACAATAAGGCGGAGATCACCATGCGGGAGGCTTCCGTTAAGGCGGCGCATATCGTGGAGGAGGCCCGCAAAAAGGTGGAGGATGAAAAGGACGAGCTCATCCGGGTACAGACCGCTGCCGCCGATTTTAAGGCAAAGCTCATTGAGCTGTACCGGGAACACATCGAGCTGGTGACCCGCATCCCCGTAAGCGATAGCGCCCCCGCAGAGGAAGCTCCTGCCGTGGAAGAGCCCATTGCCGAGGAAGTGGCCGAGACGGTGGAGGTAGCTGAACCGGCTGTGGAACCTACCCCTGTGGAAGCGGCCGAAGAAGCGGCAGCCGAGCATGAGGAGCAGTCTGCCCCCGTGGAGGAAGCACCTGCTGCCCCCGTAGTGGAAGAAAAATCGGATATCCCTGCGGCTGGTGAGGACATCTTTGCCGAGTTTGAAAAGAAAAAACAGCAGATCCTCAATTTTGATATCGGGGAGCAGCCAGAAACTGAGCGCCGCAGTAAATTTGCGGGGCTGAAGTTCGGCAACGACTTTAACCTGATGGATGATGAGGACGACGACTTTTAATAAAAACTAAAGCAGTCTGCGGCCTGTGGTAAACGGGTCGCAGACTTTTGAGGGTATTGATATGTTTAAGATCATTTCGGTTGTGATCGGTTTTCTGCTGCTGGGGCTGGACCAGTGGAGCAAGCAGTGGGCCATCACCCACCTGGAGGGGGCCGGTACGGTACCGGCGCTGCCGGGACTTTTCAATTTTGATTTTTTGCCCAATGGCAATGACGGCGCTGCCTGGGGAATGCTCTCCGGCAAGCAGACGCTGCTTATCGCGGCGACGGCCGTTATGCTGCTGGCTATCATCATCTACATGGTGGCCAAGCGCAAAAAAATGGCCAACATGGCCTTCCTTTCGTTGATACTGGTGGTATCCGGTGGCGTCGGGAATCTTATTGACCGCGTGGCGCAGGGCTATGTGGTGGATTTTATCCGCTTTGCGTTTTGGAACCGTTTCCCGACCTTTAATGTAGCGGATATCGCCATCACCGTTGGCGTGGCGCTTTTGGTCATCTATATCCTGTTTATCGACGGGAAGAAGGAGAAAAAGAGTGGAACGCCATGAGCTGACCGTGGCTGCCGAAGCGGCGGGCTGCCGGCTGGATAAAGGACTGGCGCTGCTGGCACCGGAGCTTTCCCGCAGTCAAATTCAAACTTTGGCGGAAAAGGGAAGTATCCTGAAAAACGGCGCTGCGGCAGGGAAAAAGGACACCTTGCGGGAGGGTGACAGTATCATCATCACCCTGCCGGACCCGGTACCCACCGGCACCCAGGCCGAGAATATCCCGCTGGAGATTGTCTACGAGGACGATGATCTGCTGGTAGTGAATAAGCCCAAGGGAATGGTGGTTCACCCGGCGGCAGGTAATTATACCGGCACGCTGGTGAATGCCCTGCTGTACCACTGCGGAGACAGCCTTTCCGGCATCAATGGAGAGATACGCCCCGGTATTGTGCATCGCATCGATAAGGATACCAGCGGGCTGCTGATTGTGGCGAAGAATGACACCGCCCACCGACACCTGGCCGAGCAAATAAAGGCCCACAGCTTTACACGGGAGTATGAAGCAATAGTTTACGGGCATTTTAAGGAACGGCAGTTTACCGTGGATGCACCGATCGGCCGGCATAAAACCGACCGCAAAAAGATGTGTGTGACCGAGGAAAACAGCCGCCACGCTGTTACCCATGTGCAGGTGCTGGCGGAATATCCCGGCTTTAGCCATATTCGGTGCAGGCTGGAAACCGGCCGTACGCACCAGATCAGAGTGCATATGGCCTATATGGGCCACCCGGTGGTGGGTGATCCGGTGTATGCTCCGGGGCGGCCGGACTGCGGGGTGCAGGGCCAGTGCCTGCACGCCAAAAAGATCGGATTCATCCACCCAAGAACGGGCGAATATATGGAATTTGATTCAGCGCTGCCGCAGTACTTTACGGCACTGCTGATGAAAATAAGCAAAGAGTAATCGTGTAATCGGAGGTAGCTATGACACAGGAAAAACTGGAACAGCTGAAAGCGACCGCCACAGAGGTGCGCCGCGGCATTCTGACCGAAGTTCACGCCGCCAAGTCGGGTCATCCGGGCGGCTCGCTTTCGGTCGCGGATATTATTACCTACCTGTACAGCGAGGTGCTGCGGGTTGACCCCGAAAACCCCCGCTGGGAGGACCGTGACAGATTGGTGCTAAGCAAGGGCCACACCTGCCCGGCGCTGTATGCCATGCTGGCCGAGAAAGGATTTTTCCCCAAGGAGGAGCTGACCACCTTCCGCGCGATCGGTTCCCGTTTGCAGGGACACCCCGATATGAATAAGGCCCCCGGCATCGACTTTTCCGCCGGTTCACTGGGACAGGGCGTTTCCGCTGCCTGCGGTATGGCGTTGGCCGGTAAGCTGGGGCACAAGGACTACCGTGTCTATACCATTCTGGGCGATGGCGAAATTGAAGAGGGCCAGGTGTGGGAGGCCGCTATGTTTGCCGACCACTACAAGCTGGATAACCTTTGCTTCATCATCGATAACAATGATCTGCAAATCGACGGCCGTGTGGGCGAGGTTTCTTCTCCCTACCCCATCGATGAAAAGTTCCGTGCCTTTGGCTTTGAGGTATTCTGCTGCGATGGCCACGATTTTGCCGCGTTGGAGGAGACCTTCCAAAAGGTGCTGAATGTAACCGGCAAGCCGGCAGCGATCATTGCCAAGACTATAAAGGGCAAGGGCGTAAGCTACATGGAAGACCAGGTGGGCTGGCACGGCAAGGCCCCCAATGACGCCGAGTACGAACAGGGCATGAAAGAGCTGGAGGAGGTGCGGTAACATGGCAGAGGTAATGAAAAAAGCGACCCGTGACAGCTACGGCGAAGCACTGGTAGAGCTGGGGCAGGAAAACCCCAATATTGTAGTATTTGATGCGGACCTGGCCGGTGCCACCAAGACCGGCGTATTCAAAAAGGCCTCCCCGGACCGCTTCTTTGATTGCGGCATTGCTGAGGGGAATATGATGGTAGCGGCAGCGGGTGTTTCTACCTGCGGATACATTCCTTTTGCCAGCACCTTTGCCATGTTTGCAGCCGGCCGCGCCTATGAGCAGATCCGCAACAGCATTGGTTATCCCCACCTCAATGTCAAGATCGGCGCGACCCATGCCGGTATTTCCGTCGGTGAGGATGGTGCGACCCACCAGTGCAACGAGGACATCGCCCTAATGCGCACCATTCCCGGTATGGTGGTTATCAATCCCGCCGATGATGTGGAAGCCAAGGCTGCTGTAAAGGCTGCCGCTGCCTATGTAGGCCCGGTTTATCTGCGCTTTGGCCGTCTGGCTGCCCCCATTTTTAATGATGCCACGACCTACAAGTTTGAGATGGGCAAGGGCATTACCCTGCGGGACGGCAAGGATGTGACCATTGTGGCTACTGGTATCCTGGTAGGCGAGGCCATCAAGGCTGGTGAGCGGCTGGCCGCTGAGGGGATCGATGCCCGTATCATCAATATCCACACCATCAAGCCTATTGATAAAGAGCTGCTGGTAAAGGCCAGCCGGGAGACTGGCCGCATTCTCACCTGCGAGGAGCATTCCATCATTGGCGGCCTGGGTTCCGCCGTCATCGAAGCTATCGCGGAGGATGCCCCCTGCAAGGTCGGCCGCCTGGGTGTCAACGATCAGTACGGTCATTCCGGCCCCGGCGCCAAGTTGCTGGAGGAGTACGGCTTTACTGCCGAAAACATTGCGGCCCGTGCCAAGGAACTACTGAAGTAATCGAATCACCACGCCGCCCGGCGCTGCTTTGTGCGGCTCCGGGCGGCTTTTGCGCAAAGAAAGGAGGGCTTCTATGGCAAGGTTTCGTCTGCCGCAGCGGCGGATGGATCGTGTGCTGCCGGTGGCGGCCCTTCTGCTATGTGCGGGATTGCTGCTCCTGCCGTTACGGGAGGAACCCTATACAGAAACGCCCTTTGCCGAGAGGATGGAGGCTGTCCCGGAAGACTTGGATGAATTCCTCAAGCTGGCGTCTACCGATATTAATACGGCCGATAAGGAAGCCCTGATGGAGCTGCCCGGCATCGGGGAGGTCCTCTCCGACCGTATCCTGAAATACCGGGCGCAGCATGGCCCCTTCGCCGATTGGTCTGAATTCCTTCAAATTCAAGGGATAGGGGAGCACCTGGTGGAGACCCTACGACCGGTAGCGTATCTGGGCTGAACAGCCGCCAAGGCGGCAGGAGAAAAAAGGACGAAAAAAATCTAAAAAAAAGCAGTAAAACGGTTGACAAGAGGCTGATGATATAGTATAATTCGTTTTGTCGCCTGCGGAAATATCCGCCGGAGGACAAGCCAATGTGGGAGCATAGCTCAGCTGGGAGAGCACCTGCCTTACAAGCAGGGGGTCACAGGTTCGAGCCCTGTTGTTCCCACCAATGGCCCGGTAGTTCAGCTGGTTAGAACGCTAGCCTGTCACGCTAGAGGTCGTGGGTTCGAGCCCCATCCGGGTCGCCATTTCCGGCTCTGTAGCTCAGTTGGTAGAGCAGTGGACTGAAAATCCACGTGTCACTGGTTCGATTCCAGTCGGAGCCACCATTTGCGGGTTTAGCTCATCTGGTAGAGCGCCACCTTGCCAAGGTGGAGGTAGCGAGTTCGAGCCTCGTAACCCGCTCCAAAAAAGGACGCCAATAGGCGTCCTTTTTCTTTTGGAGCAGGGGGACGCATCATTTCAATAAAGGGACAGCAGCTATTCTAAACCGATGGTTATTTTTACCCTGTTTGTCGCTCTTTTGCGGCCTTTAGGTTGACTTTAGCCTTAGATTATAATATAACCAAAAGTGAGATAGCTGTGATAGAAAGAGGGGATGGAGATGCGTCTGCTCATCGCGGAGGATGAGGTAGACCTGGCGGAAGCGCTGACGGCCTTTTTTGAAAAAAACCAGTTTGCCGTGGATTCCGACCACAATGGCTTTGATGCCTATGAATACGGCAGCAGCGGGGAATATGATGCCATCATCCTGGATGTGATGATGCCCAAGATGAATGGTGTGGAGGTGCTGCAAAAGCTCCGGGCCGAGGGCATCAAGACCCCCATTATGATGCTGACCGCCAAAGCGGAAAAGGATGACCGCATCACCGGATTTAATGCCGGCGCGGATGACTACCTGCCCAAGCCTTTTGAGCCGGATGAACTCATTGCGCGGGTACGGGCCATGCTGCGCCGCAGTGAAGACTATAAGCCTACCCTGTTGTGCTGGGGAGATGTAACGCTGAATCCGGACAGCGGTATGTTGAGCTGCGGAAAACAGTCGGTGCGCTTGAGCGGCCGTGAGTTTCAGGTCATGGAGCTTTTTATGCGCTCGCCCAAGGTGGTTCTCTCCGCTGACCGCATCATGGAGCGGGTATGGGGCTGGGATAGCGATGCCGAGATCAATGTGGTGTGGGTGCATATTTCCAATCTGCGTAAAAAACTCAAATCCATCGGCAGCAGCGTAACCATTACCGCCAACCGCGGGTTGGGCTACCTATTGGAGGAGGCAATATGATAAAAACATTGAGAAAGCGATTTATCCGTATTGCTGTTTTAGCGGTTACGGCTGTACTGCTGATGCTTTGTTTAATTGTAAATATTGCAAATTATGCTTCGGTGGATCGAGATCTGATCCGTATGCTGCAAATGATCAGTGGTAATCAGGGTACTGTGCCGCAAATGCCGCAGGGCGTGAAACCTGATGGTAAGCAGGGTGGAGGGTTTACGCCAGAGACACCATTTTCCACCCGGTACTTTGTGCTGCGGTATGATGATGAGGGTGTACTGGTGAATGCAGATCTTGGCAGCATAGCGGCAGTGACTACGGACGATACGACCGCATACCTTCAGGTTGCAACAAAGCACGGTGTTGGCTACGGTTGGTCCAATGGTTACCGCTACTATGTTGTAAAAAACGGTGAAAATCGGAATATGGCTATTTTTTTGGATGCACATCGTGATTTACAAACAGTGAAAACCACCGCGTGGCTTTCACTGGCGGCTATGCTGTTTTGCGTGGCGTGTGTTTATCTCGTCGTCACGCTGCTTTCCCGCCGCGCCATCGATCCGGTGGTGAAGGCCAGCAAAAAACAAAAGCAATTCATCACCGATGCCAGCCATGAACTAAAAACTCCCATCACCGTTATCGCTACCAGCCTAAAAGTGCTGGAGATGGAGACCGGCGAGAACAAATGGATCGATAAATCGCTGGCACAGACCGAAAAACTGCGGGACCTTGTCAATTCGCTGGTGAGCCTTTCCCGCATGGACGAGGAGCAGAGTCCATTGAAGATGTGCGACTTTTCTCTATCCGATGCAGTAAGTGAAACAGTAGGCTCCTTTGCGGACTTTGCTGCAGCAAACGGTCACATGTTGACCGCAGAGATCGCCCCGGAGATACTCTACCATGGTGACGAATATGCCATTCGACAGATGGTTTCTATTCTGCTTGATAATGCGGTGAAATATGCAAGCGATGGTTCTCCGATCCGTCTGACGCTGGAGAAAGGGAAAAAAGGACCTGTGCTGCGCACTGTGAACTGCTGTGAGGGGCTGACCCAGCAACAGGCGGATAAGCTGTTTGACCGCTTTTACCGTGTGGATCAATCGCGAACGACCGGAGGGTTTGGAATCGGACTTTCGATGGCACGCAGTATTGCAGAGGGGCACAAGGGGAGTATTAAGGCGACCTGCCGTGAGGAAAACAAAATTGAATTTACGGTTTCACTGGGCAAATGCGTTTGAAGCAAAAGGAAGCAGAGTGGAAAAGCTCTGCTTCTTTTTGAAATTGAACGGCGAAAATTTGTTCTTTCTCTATTGAACCACCGGAGCATTTCTGATAAAATAGGGGAGTAGGACATAGCGAGAACCCACGCTGCATAAGTTGGGACGGGGTGATGGAATGGAGAAGCTATGGTACAAAGCAGTAATGATCTTTGCATTTTCGATGACTGTGGTGGCAGCCGGGTATTTTCTTACAGGGTTGAACGATCAACTGGCACAGCAAGTGCAATCCGGTGCAGTGGATAATATGTCGGTAGTGGTGCTGGATGCCGGTCACGGCGGTATGGACGGCGGAGCAACCGCTGCGGGGGTGCGTGAGTGTGAGATCAATTTGTCAATTGCCCAAAAGGCGCGCGATTTTTTAACACTGATGGGATACCGTGTGGTGATGACCCGCGAGAACGATACGCTGCTTGCAGATGAGGGCGCTGGAACGGTTCGGGCGCAGAAACGCAGCGATTTGAAAAATCGATTGGAGATCATGGAAGGGACCCCCAACTCGGTAGGGGTGAGTATTCACCAGAACCATTTTTCACAGTCCTATGTGCACGGGGCGCAGGTCTTTTACGGCAAAGCGGACGGCAGCCGAGAGCTGGCGGAGCGGATCCAAAAGAATATAGCGACATATTTGCAGGCCGACAATAAACGCAAGATTAAGGAAGCAGATTCATCGCTGTTTATCTTGAATAACAACAGAGCCAACCCCTCAGTGATGGTAGAATGCGGTTTTTTATCAAACCCAAAGGATATGGAAGATCTGCAGCAGGAGAAATACCAGGGTATGCTGGCTTTTTTGATTACCGTCTCACTGATGGAATACGAACACGCCCCGCAGGGATAGCAGCGTAAAGAAAGGAAACAGCATGGCAGTAAAAGAAATAAAAGAGAAAAGTATTTATGTCTGTACCGAGTGCGGTTACGAGAGCGCCAAATGGCAGGGGCGGTGCCCAGATTGCGGTAACTGGAACACCCTGGTGGAGGAAACACGCATTATAGGTAAGGAGAAAAAGGGTGCGCCTGCAATGCAGCGGGAGGCTTCGCCGGTGATGGCCCTGGATGCGGTGGATGCTGATGAATCGGTGCGGTACCATACCGGCATGGAGGAGCTGGACCGGGTACTGGGTGGCGGCATTGTGCCGGGTGCGGCGATCCTGGTCTGCGGCGATCCGGGGATCGGTAAATCCACAGTACTGCTGCAGATGTGCCGGACGCTGGAGGATGATTTGCGGGTCCTGTATGTTTCCGGGGAGGAAAGCCCCCGGCAGATAAAGCTGCGGGCCAACCGACTGGGAGTGACCGGGGAAAAGGTGTTGCTGACGGCGGCCACCGATGCCGAACAGATAAGAGAGACGATACTGGAGAACAAGCCCGATATTGTGGTGGTGGATTCCATCCAGACCCTTTCGGTCGCCAGCGTCAGCTCCTCACCGGGCAGCGTATCGCAGGTGCGAGAATCTGCGCTGCTGCTTATTGACACCTGCAAGGGACAGGAAATCCCGTTGTTCATTGTGGGGCATGTGAACAAGGACGGCAATATTGCGGGCCCGAAGGTGCTGGAGCATATGGTGGATACCGTGCTGTACTTTGAGGGAGATAAAAACCTAAGCTACCGCATTCTGCGGGCGAATAAAAATCGCTTTGGCTCCACCAACGAGATCGGCGTTTTTGAGATGGGGCAGAATGGCCTGCGTGAGGTGCCAAACCCCAGCGAGGCATTGCTTTCCGGCAGACCATTGGACTGCAGCGGAAGCTGCATTACCTGCCTGATGGAGGGTACACGCCCCATTTTGGTGGAGATACAGGCGCTGGTGACCAAAACCAGCTTTGGCAATCCGCGGCGGGTGGCGACCGGCTTTGATATGAACCGCACGGCGATGCTGCTGGCAGTGCTGGAAAAGCGCGCGGGCTTTTATATGGGGAACCTGGATGTCTTTGTGAACGCGGCTGGCGGTATGCGGGCGGACGAGCCCTCCGCTGACCTGGCGGTGGCGATGGCGGTGCTGAGCAACCTGCTGGATAAGGTGATCCCCGATGATATGCTGCTGCTGGGCGAGATCGGCTTGGCGGGGGAGATCCGCTCCACGCCGCAGGTGCAGCAGCGGGTAGGGGAGGGCTACCGATTGGGCTTCCGGCGTTTTCTTTTGCCGAAAAGCTCAATAAAGACGATGAACACGGCTGACTACCCCGAGGCGGAGTTTCTGCCGGTGGGTCAGTTGAGTGAAGCTGTGCGGCTGCTGCGAAACTAACAGAATAGACAAAAATTGACGGTTTATCAGATGGTAGGCCGTCTTTTTTTCGAAAATTTGTAGTGAAAATGCACAATGAATAACAGAAAATTTATGCTGATATGTAAAATCGCATATAAAGATATTGACAGAGGTGGGGGGGCGGAGTATATTGTAATTAAATTGGTCGACCAACCATAAAATAAACAAAATATTGACAATGAAGGTAAAGTAGCTGCGAGAGACCAAGGCAAGGTTAATGGCAGCGAAAAGGAGGAAATTATGCTGAGTTTTTGGCGTGCAATTTTCTATTCGTCCTTACTCGACCCGATTTTTACGGCAGTAGCCTCTGCACTGGGTGTAACAAAGCAGGTGTGTAAGGAGTACTGCACCAGCGGTGTTATGGAGTATGGTCTTACCATGCTGCTGATTGTGCTGGCGGTCATTCTGGTCATCGTTCTTATCCGTGTATTTGGTCTACTGAACGGCGGCAACCTAAGCGGTAAGTACAACCCCGAGAGCCTGGAAAAGGTGAAGAGCAGTCCTCTTGCGGGCAAGAACATCGTTTTCCTGGGCTCTTCCGTCACCAAGGGCTTTGCGGCCTATGGCAAGTCTTTCGTTGACATGATCGCCGCCCGCACCGGCGCTACCTGTGTGAAGGAAGCAGTAAGTGGTACTACTCTGGTGGACGACAACGCCAAGAGCTATGTGGCTCGTCTGAAGGCGCTGGACCCCAAGACCCCCTGCGACCTGTTTGTATGCCAGCTTTCCACTAACGATGCTACCAAGAAGAAGCCTTTGGGCAAGGTAGCGGCTGCCGGTGAAGCCTATGATACCAAGACCATCTGCGGCGCGATCGAGTACATCATCGACTACGCCAAGAAGACCTGGAATTGCCCCATTGCGTTCTATACTAACCCCGAGTATGCTTCTCCCGAGTATAAGGACATGGTGGAGGCGCTGTATGCCATCGCTAAGAAGTGGGATATTGCTGTAATCGACCTGTGGAACGACCGTGAGCTGAACACCAAGGAAGCGAAGAAGCGTTCCTGCATGAACGACCAGATTCACCCCACCAAGAAGGGTTATGCCCTGTGGACCCCTGTGATTGAGGCAGCGCTCGAAAATGTTGTTGACGGCAAGGCTGTTCCCGTACGCCCCAAGACGGAGCCTGCCGTGACCCGTGAGGCGGTTGCGAAGAAGAAGAGCAGCCGCACCACCAAGAAAGTTATTCTGCGGATTTTGGCGGCTATCCTGGCGATTTTGATTATTGTAGGTGCCAGCACCGTACAGCAGCTTGTGACCGTTACAGGCCTGAAGAGCGAAGGCAACAGCGAAAAGTACGACCCCGAAAACCTAACCCTCAAGACCGACAGCCCCATTATCGGAAAACAACTGTTGTGGCTGGGCTCCTCGGTATTCCAAGGGTTCGGCGCACGTAATACCTCTCCCGCTCTGTTTATTGATGCGATGGACGGCACCATTTCCACCATCGAAGTCAAGGGCGGTACCTTCATCGCCAGCATCGGCGCAAATGTACCCGGCAGCTCGGTGGATCCCTCCAGCTCTTACATCAACCGTTTGAGAGACAACCACACCATCGAGACCGACCCGCACTATGACCTGGTAGTAGTTCAGCTCTCTACTAACGATGCCAAGGGCGCCTGCGAGATTGGCGAGCCCGGTGATAGCTTTACCGATTTTGACGAAACCACGACCATTGGTGCTTTGCAGGCAATCATCGTCTATGCAAAAGAGACATGGGGTGCCCGCACACTGGTCATCGGCGGTTCTTACTTCGAGAACGAGATGACCTATTCCGGCGGCCAAAACGCTGAAATCTATCTGGAAATGATAGAGAAATGCCATGAGCTGGACGAGAAGTGGGGCGATGACTTTAGCTTCCTTGACCTGTGGCACAACGATGTGATGTATGAAGGCGTTACCATGGGCGGTGAACTGTGGCGCTGTTACATGAGCGATGCCATTCATCCCACCAAGCGCGGCTACATTGAGTGGTGGGGTCCGTACATTGAAGCACAGCTGTACGAGATGCTTGCTGACTGATTTAGTTAGACATTCTCCTCTTGTGAACATATAGCAAAGACCGGAGCCTCTTAAGGGGCTCCGGCCTTTTGCTGTTCAGCGGCAGCAACCGGCCATGTGGATGAGTTTTTGCAGGCATTCGGCGTGCAGGGTTTCATCATCAGCCAGGCGTTCCAGCAGGGGACACAGAGCGGCATTGCAGCAGAGACGGGCCGCAGAGCGGTAGGCATCGGCGGCATCCAGTTCGGCACGCATATCGCCCAGCAGCATACAGCAGGGATCGGTGGCGTAATTGACAAGGCCAGCGTGCCAGTATTGCTTCTGTGCCGGACGGATAAACTGGGGGTCACCGCCCATCATGGCAATGCACCGGCCCAACAGCGAGATGTGGCGCATCTCCACCATATTGATCTTGCCGATGGCTTCGGCAATTTCCGGACGGCAGCTGCTCAGGATGGTGCTCTGGTAGCTGTACTGCATGGTGGTGGTTAGCTCGCTGGTACGGCCGGAGTAGAATTCAGTCAGCATGCGCAGATCGGCGGTGTTGTAGCACAGGCATTCCGGCATGGGGTAGCCCTGCGACGCCTGAAAGATCATTTCCTGCATAGAATCACCTCCTGATGGCATCTTATGCAAAATAGCAGAAAGGGGGAACATCCCGCCGGTGCTGAGAATATACTGCCCCAAAAGGGGGAGTGCCGCAGTGAGGATAAAGCACCATGCAAGCAGGCGAAAAATGCAGAATATAAAGTGGGGCAAAGTGCTAGTGCTTCTCAGTCTGGTGGGGGGGATTATCGCATTGGATATGGGCATAAGGCCAATGGTACGGGAAGCGGCGGCCAGCCAGACGCAGATTGCGGTGAACCGGATGATCCAGCGGGCGGTACTGGAGGTGCTGGAAGAGGACGGGCTGCGGTATCAATCTTTTGTTAGCCTTCAGCAGAACCAAAGCGGGGAGACCACCGCCCTAATCACTGATACGGTGCTGATCAACCGTCTGCAGGGGGAGCTGCTGGAGAAGATATTGCAGACGCTGCAGCAGTACCGTGAACTGAAGCTGGAACTGCCGCTGGGAAGCCTAACGGGGATTCAGTTCCTGGCGGGACGGGGGCCGCTGGTAGCGCTTCAGCTGCGGCCGGTGGGGCTGGTCAAGACCAAGATCATCAATCAGTTTGACGAGGCAGGCATCAACCAGACAAGGCATCGGATTCAATTGCAGGTAACGGTGGATATGCTCTCACTGCTGCCGGGGTATCGCATCAGCAGCCAGGCGCAATGCAATGTGATCTTGGCGGAGACGATTATAGTGGGACTGGTGCCGGATGCCTATACCGAGGTGTATGGCGGCACTGATGACCTGGTGGGCATGATACAGGACTACGGCGCGCTGGTGGGGTGAAATTCATCCCAAAGAAATACCGGGAATTTATTGTATTTGTGGGGCAAAGTTGCTATAATATATAGGTTATATTGGGGAGGTGTGCAGATGAGCGAGGACATTCGCCGCAAAATGCGGGAGCTGGAAAAGCAGGTTGAACATCATATGCATCTGTACTACGACTTGGATGCGCCGGAGCTGGAGGATTATGAGTATGATCGTTTGATCCACAGCCTGATGGACCTGGAGGAGCAATACCCGCAGTATGCTTCGCCCAATTCGCCGACCAAGCGGGTGGGCGGTAAGGCGCAGAACACCTTCCGGGAGGTTACGCATAAGGTGCAGATGGGCTCTCTGCAGGATGTATTTTCTACCGATGAGCTGCGTGCCTTTGACGCGCGGGTGCGGGAGGAAGTGCCGAACCCCACCTATGTGGTGGAGCAGAAGATCGACGGACTTTCGGTTTCGCTGGAATACCATGATGGAGAGCTGGCAGTGGGTTCTACCCGCGGTGATGGATTTACCGGGGAGGATGTGACCGAAAACCTGCGCACCATTCGCAGCATCCCGCTGCAGTTGCCGGAGGCGCTGCCGCTGCTGGAAGTGCGCGGTGAAGTGTATATGCCCGTGACGAGCTTTAACCGGCTGGTGCGGGAACAGGAGCTGCGGGAGGAGACACCAGCGAAGAACCCCCGCAACGCGGCGGCTGGCTCGCTGCGGCAGAAGGACCCCAAAATAGCGGCGGCCAGAGGACTGGATATCTTCTGCTTTAATGTGCAGCAGCTGGAGGGTGTGACCTGTGAGCGACACAGTGAGTCGCTGAAGCTGATGCGGCGGCTGGGGTTCCCGGTTTCGCCGGATTACAAGGTATTTGATAATATAGAAGACGCTATAAAACAGGTGGAAGCGATAGGCGAACTGCGCGGGACGCTGGGATACCAGATCGACGGCGCAGTGATAAAGGTAGATCGCTTTACAGATAGAGAGCTTTTGGGCAGTACGGCCAAATACCCCAAATGGGCAGTGGCCTTTAAGTACCCGCCGGAGGAAAAGGAGACGGTACTGCGGGATGTGGTGCTGCAGGTGGGACGCACTGGCGCAGTGACGCCGACCGCGGAATTTGACCCGATAGAGCTGGCGGGCACCACTGTGAGCCGAGCCACCCTGCATAATCAGGATTTTATCACCCAGCTGGGGGTGAATATCGGAGATACCATCGTGGTGCGGAAGGCCGGGGATATTATCCCGGAGGTGATAGCGGTAAAGAACCACCCGGAAGGGACATCCGCCTATACACTGCCCACCCATTGTCCCTCCTGTGGGACACTGCTGGTGCGCGATCCTGAGGTGGCGGCTATCCGCTGTCCCAATATCAGCTGCCCGGCGCAGATACTGAGAAGTTTGATCCATTTTTGCAGCCGTAATGCGATGGATATAGAAGGACTGGGAGAAGCGGTGTGTGAGCAGCTGCTTGCGACTGGTTTGGCCAAGACACCGGCCGATCTGTACCGGCTGACCAAGGAAGAACTGCTTGGGCTGGAGGGATTCCAGAAGAAGAAAGCGGAGAATATCCTTTCGGCGCTGGAAAAATCCAAGCACAATGAGCTGGGTGCGCTGCTGTTTGGCCTCGGTATCCGCAATATCGGCGATAAAGCGGCGAAGTTGCTGGCACAGCGGTTTGGTTCCCTGCAGGCGGTGGAAGCGGCTACGAAAGAGGAGCTGCTTTCCATTGAAGGCTTTGGTGAGATCATGGCCGAGAGTGTTTTGCAATACTTTGACGATGAAAATAACCATCGGTTGTGCCATGATTTGCTGGCCCTTGGTATGGAGCCGTGGGTGCCAGAGCAGCAATCGGCCGCTTTGGCGGGGATGACCATAGTAGTGACCGGCACATTGCCGAACTATTCCCGTGAGGAGATCCAGGATCTTATTGAGAAAAACGGCGGGAAGGCCTCCGGCAGTGTGAGCAAAAAGACAAGCTATGTAGTGGCCGGAGAAGCCGCGGGAAGTAAGTTGACCAAGGCGCAGAGTCTGGGTGTGCCGGTACTGACGGAGCAGGGATTACTGGAACTGATAGAAAGGGGTTCTTAAAAAATATGGAGATCGATATCAAGAAAATCGCGAAGCTCTCACGGCTGGCCATTGAGCCGGAGCGAGAGGAAAAATTCCAGAAGGATATGCAGAACATCATTGAGATGGTGGAGCGGCTGCCAGAAATGGAGACTGGGGATCTTTCCCCCAGGGTAGAAGACACCATGACACTGCGTGAGGATATGGTGGAGCCTTCTTTGCCGCGGGATGAAGTGCTGAAGAATGCTCCGCAGGTGGCGGCCGGCTGTGTGGTAGTGCCAAAGACGGTAGGTTAACAAGAGGGAAAGGAAGTGGACAACATGGATCTGTATAAACTGACCGGCGGCGAACTGCACCGGCTGATGAAAGAGAAGAGGGTTTCCGCGGTGGAAGTGACCGAGGATATCTTTGCACGCATTGCAAAGGTAGAAAACGGCATTGGTGCCTTTATTACCGCCACTCCGGAGGAAGCCATGAAGGCGGCCCAAGCGGTGGATAAAAAGATAGCAGCAGGAGAGGAGCTGCACCCCCTGGCCGGTATTCCCATCGGCATTAAGGATAACATCTGCACCAAGGATATCAAGACGACCTGCGCCAGCAAAATGCTGGAGAATTTTGTGCCGCCCTATGATGCGACGGTCATCACCAAGCTGAAGGCTGTGGACTATGTGATGACCGGCAAGATGAACATGGACGAATTCGCCATGGGTTCCTCCTGTGAGAACTCGGCGTTCCATATCACCCATAACCCCCACGGGCTGGATAAGGTGCCTGGTGGTTCTTCCGGCGGTTCCGCGGCGGCGGTGGCGGCTGGCGAAGCTGTACTGACCCTGGGCAGTGATACCGGCGGTTCTATTCGTGAGCCTGCCGCCTATTGCGGTATTATTGGCCTGAAGCCCACCTATGGCGCGGTAAGCCGCTACGGCTTGGTGGCGTTTGCTTCCTCGCTGGATCAGATTGGTCCGATGGGACGCAGCGTAGAGGATGTAGCGAACCTGTTCTATACCATCAGTGGACAGGACCCCTACGATGCTACCAGCATGCTAACCCATTACCCAAAGACTGCCGAGGGACTGGGGTATGACCTGGCGGGTCTGCGCATTGGTGTTCCCAAGGAGTTCTATAAGCATGTGGATGTAGCGGTAGGTGCTGCCATTTGGCAGGTTATCCGCACGCTGGAGGCCCGTGGCGCCAAGGTGGTGAATATCAGCCTGCCCAGCACCGAGTACGGCCTTTCCACCTATTACATCATTTCCTCGGCGGAAGCATCCTCCAACCTTTCCCGTTTTGACGGGGTGAAGTATGGTTTCCGCGCGGAAAACTACACCGACCTGAACGATATGTATGAAAAGACCCGCAGCGAAGGCTTTGGCGATGAAGTAAAGCGCCGCATTATGTTGGGTACTTTTGTGTTGTCCTCCGGATACTACGATGCTTACTATAAAAAGGCCAAGCTGTTCCAGCAGAAGGTGCGTGCCGAGTATGATGAGGCATTCAAGCAGTGCGATGTTATTGTGACGCCCACCGCGCCGACCGCGGCCTTTAAGATTGGTGAGAATGTTCATGATCCTTTGAAGATGTACGCCAGTGATATCTGCACCATTACCGTGAATATTGCTGGTCTGCCGGCGCTTTCTCTGCCCATTGGCATGGACCATGAGATGCCGGTGGGAATGCAGCTCATTGGGCCGCATTTCTCGGAGGAGAAACTCCTGGGCATTGCCAAGGAATTCGAGACCCTGCGCGGCGGCCTGTGCAAGGTAGCCACTGTGGTGTAAGGAAGGAGAAACAACATGAAATACGAAATTGTCGTTGGTCTGGAAGTTCATGCGGAGCTGAATACCAAGACCAAGATCTACTGCGGATGCAAAAACTCCTTCGGCTCCATGGTCAATTCCAACTGCTGTCCTATCTGCACCGGTATGCCCGGTACTCTGCCCACCTTAAATAAGAGTGTGGTGGACTATGCCGTGCGCATGGGCTATGCGCTGCATTGCAGTATCAATAATATCTGTAAGATGGACCGCAAAAACTACTTTTATCCCGATCTGCCCAAAGCGTATCAGATTTCTCAGTTTGATATTCCGCTGTGTGAAAACGGTTATATTGACGCCATTGTAGATGAAGAGGGACACACCAAGCGTATTGGTGTGACCCGCATCCATATCGAGGAGGATGCCGGTAAGTTGATCCATTCCGATGATTTTGCGGGCAGCCTGGTGGACTTTAACCGCTGCGGCGTGCCGCTGATCGAGATCGTTTCCGAGCCGGATATGCGCTCCTCCGCCGAGGCAAAGGCGTATCTGGATACTATTAAAGCAACTTTGCAGTACCTTGGTATCTCCGACTGCAAGATGCAGGAGGGTTCTATCCGCTGTGATGTCAATGTATCGGTGCGGCCGGAGGGCGCGACGGAATTTGGTACCCGTGTGGAGATGAAGAATGTGAACAGCTTCTCTGCCACGGTTCCCGCCGTTGGGATGATATTGCCGGAAAGAACATTCTGCTGCGCTCCAAGGAGGATGCCCAGGATTACCGCTATTTCCCCGAACCCGACCTCAAAACCATCTATGTGGAGGAGAGTCGGCTGGCAGATCTGAAAGCGAGCATTCCGGAGCTGCCCAACGATAAGCTGCTCCGCCTGATGAAACAGTATAAACTGCCTTACTTTGATGCCAATTTGATGGCGGAAAACCCCGATAAGGCGGATTACTTTGAGGCGGTGGCGGCGCTGGGCAAGTGCCAGCCGAAGAATATCAGTAACTGGCTGCTGGGCGATATTACTCGCATTATCAATGAAAAAAACCTCATCCTTGCCGATACTAAGCTTTCCACCGAGAAACTGGCGGATATGCTGGCGATGATTGAAACGGGAGAGATCTCCACCACGGCTGGCAAGACGGTGCTAGAGGAGATCATCTTCAGCGATAAGACTGCGGCAGATGTGGTAGAGGAAAAGGGTCTGCGCCAAATGAACGATACTGGTGCGCTGAAACAGGTCGTTAGTGATATTTTGGCAGCCAACCCCAAGGTGGTAGAGGACTACCGCGGCGGCAAGACCAATGCGCTGGGCTTCCTGGTGGGTCAGTGTATGAGAGCTTCCAAGGGCAAGGGCAACCCCAATATCCTGCGTGAGATGTTGGAAAAGGCGCTGAACAGTTAAAAAACTTTACAGATATAAAAGGACGGACTGCAAGGTATGCAGCCCGTCTTTTTTATCATCGAGTATGGAGAGTTAGGAGGAAGTCTTTTGCGCTTTGGCCATTTTGGGGATATCGCCGACGCCATCCAGTACAATGCTGGGGCGGTAGGCATAGGTGTTTAGTGTTTCTCGGGTGGAAACACCGGAAAGCACCAGTACTGTGGACATGCCGCTTTCCAGACCAGAGATCACATCGGTATCCATGCGGTCGCCGACCATGACTGCCTCGGCGGAGTGGCATTGCAGCATGCGAAGACCGGTGCGCATCATCAGGGGATTGGGTTTACCACAGAAATAAGCCTGCTTGCCGGTGGCCATTTCGATGGGAGCGACCAGTGCGCGGCATGCTGGAGCGATGCCGTCCTCGATGGGGCCGGAGACATCAGAATTGGCACCGATAAGTTTAGCGCCGGCCATGACCAGGTTGGTCGCTTTTGTCAGAGTATCCAACGAATAGGAGCGACCCTCGCCGACCACAACATAATCGGGGTTAACATCATTCATTGTGATGCCGGCATCGTATAGGGCGTTCAGCAGCCCGGCCTCACCGATGGCGAAAACGGAGCATCCAGGGGCCTGCTCCCGAAGGAAGGCTGCTGTGGCCAAGGCGCTGGTGTAGAAATGTTCTTCCGGGACATCCAGCCCCATGCGTGCCAGTTTTTGATTCAGTTCCTTGGGGGTGTAGCCGCTGTTATTGGTTAGGAACAGATATTCCTTCTTTTCATCCTGCAGCCATTGGATAAATTCCCGTACGCCAGGCAGAATGCGGTTCCCGTAATAGATGACACCATCCATATCGCAGATGAAGCCTCTTTTCTGGTTAAAATCGAGTTTATTGCTCATAAGATGTGATCCTTCTTCCAATAGTATGGAATCATTATACCATTGGTTAGAGAGGAATTCCATCAACAAATTGCAAAATTTACGGCAAGAGAGGCACAAAGAAAGCCGTAATTCTTGACAATAAGAAAAGCTGTGGTAGAATACAATTTGAGAACGAGACTCAAATTGTGGGAGAAAGAACCATGAAGAAACGCTTTGTTTTGATACTATTGGCTATTCTGTTGTTGTCAGGGTGTGGCCCTTTACAGGAGAAGACCGAGAAAATACAGATTGTAGCAACGATTTTTCCTCTGTATGATTTTGCCCGGGAGATAGCGGGAGAGGATGCCGAGGTAAAAATGCTGCTGAAGCCAGGCGCGGAGGTACACAGTTACGAGCCGACCCCGCAGGACATAATAGCGATACAAAACTGTGATGTGTTCCTCTACATTGGTGGGGAATCGGATGAATGGGTGCGAAATGTGCTTTCTTCGGTGGATACCAGCCGTATGCAGGTATTGACACTGATGGATTGTGTGGATGCAGCCGAGGAAGCCGAAAGCGGCTTTGCATGGAGCGGGGAGGATGGCCATGATCATGATCACGACGGGCATGACCATGGTGACGCAGAGTATGACGAGCATATCTGGACCTCCCCCAAGAATGCCATATTGATGGCGGAAGCCATCGGTAAAGCAATACAGGCAGCAGATAGGGGTAGCGCGGAGTATTATCAAACCCATACTGAAGAATATACGGAAAAGCTGCGCGCATTAGATAGCGAGTTGACCAAAACGGTGAAGGAAGCAAAGCGTGATTTGCTCATTTTTGCGGACCGTTTTCCGTTCTTATACTTGGCGCGTGACTATGGGCTGGAGTATTATGCTGCCTACCCGGGCTGTTCCTCCGAGGCGGAGCCGAGCGCGGCCACAGTAGCGGCCATTATAGAAGAAGTAAAACAAAGCGGTGTGCCGGCTATCTTCTATATTGAGCTTTCCAACCGGCTGATGGCGGATACCATTGCGGAGGCAACTGGTGCTGAGGAATTGCTGCTTCATTCCTGCCAGAATGTTTCCAAGGAGGAATTCGAGAGGGGGGAGAGTTATCTCTCGCTGATGGAGCAGAATATTAAAATGCTGAAAATAGCACTGAACTAAAACAGAAATAAAAAGTCGACCCGGTATACAGTCGCTGTACCCTTGGTCGGCTTTTTATTTAGGCTCGCGGAGGGGAAGGATTCTGCAATTTCCAGCCTACCGCCTGCTTTCGTCCACTGATGAAGCGACGATAAATTCTGTCCTGCTCCATCAAGTTCATCAGGTGCTCCTTATTGGACGATTTGTCCTTTATCTCTACCACGAGGATTTGATCGGCGTGGCGGACGGCCTTCAGCCGGTGGGTAATCATAATGATGTTTTTTCGTGGGTCAGCTCTTTTTTATTCTCGGAGTCCACATTTGCCGCAGCCGCTGCGCCCGCACAGCAGTACACACTGTCCATCCGGAATGGTAAGGTCAATATTCTTCAAACTGCCTTCCGAACTGCCCAGATAGGCAAAGGGTACATTCCGAAATTCAATCGTTGTGCTGTCACCTTCCATATAAACTAGGATATGAGAAGTGCTGCAAACAGAAAAAGCGCCAGCCAATCCACAACACGCATTTGAATGTTGACAAGGCAGGTGCGGAGATTTAGATCCTCAATACCGCGTGTGACGAAAGCAATGGAGAGTTCATCTGCGGCCTTACTGGTAGCGATCAAAAGTGGCATATAGATGCAATTTACCGTCATGCCAGTGTGGATCTATTGAGTTGCCTTTTATTTGCTGGATAGTAGTTATACTGTCTAACAAATAAAGGGCAGTTTGTTTTGGCTCGCTAGTTTTATTGGCATACGGTTGGCCTACCGCAGCATGCATAAAACCTGTCCCTGTACCATATGATGCACTAAAGGACAAGGAGGGACCAATGATGTGGGATGTCCAAAAGCTTTTGGGGCAGTTACCGCAGCCGGTTGTCACAATTCTGCGGCAGGCCACGCCAACGCTGCTGGAACAAATGACAGAGATCCGCCTGCGGTCGGGTCAGCCTCTGGTGGTTACAGTCGGGGAGCGGACACTATTCCTTTCTAAATCCGGCACAGTTGTACCGGCAGAGCAGGGCTTTATAATACCGCAAGAGCTGGTGCAGGAGACAATGCTTTCGCTTTGTGGGCACTCGTTGCACGGGATAGAAAAAACGCTGGAGCAGGGCTTTTTTACAGCGCAGGGCGGGTTTCGTATCGGGGCGTGCATGCAGCCCTATGCCGCGCGGCAGGGACGGGCGCTGTCGCTTTGCATTCGATTGCCAAGGGAAGTTATTGGGGCGGCATCTGATATTTATTCTATTTGGCAGTGTTCACAAGGGTTAATTTTAGCTGGGCCGCCAGCCAGCGGAAAAACCACCATTTTGCGGGATCTGTGCCGGTTGATTTCCTTCGGAGAAGGAAGAACACCCACTCGAACCGTCCTGCTGGATGAACGCAATGAGCTGAGCGGCTGGGATGGTGAAAAATGTGCATTCCAGTTGGGCCCAAGTACAGATATCCTCAGTGGTTTGCCCAAGGCGGAAGCCATTAGGCGAGCCACCCGCACCCTTTCGCCGCAGGTCATTCTCTGTGATGAGATTGCGGATGAACACGAAGCAACAGCTATACAGTATGCTTTTTTCTGCGGGGTCCGTTTTGTGGTCACGGTACATTGTGGCGTGGGGCAGGAGCCATTTTACAACGCTATGCTGCGTAGATTAATGCAAACCGGAGCATTCAGTCATCTTTATCTGCTGGGGCTGCCGGTAGGAGAAGCAAGTGGAACGGTGGTGACAAGGGATGAGTACGATCGCAAAGCTGCTGGGCTCGGTGCTGGTTTTGGGCGGATGTACGATGATGGGATTTACTCTGGCGGGGCGGCTGCGTACCCGATGGCAGTTGGCAGCTCTGCTGGGGCGCTACTGGGGGGATTTTCTGCGGCAGATGGAATTAACCTCCCAGCCGCCTGCGCAGATTGCCGCGGCGTTGGCGGAGCGCAGCGTTTATCGGGAATGGACCTTTGCGCAGCAGTTGGCGTCCCAACCGGAGGCGGACTTTGGAATGGCATTGATCGATATAATGCAAAACACGGCGTTGCCGGAAGCATTTCAAAAGGCAATGATGCCATTGGCAGAGGTGCTGGGGAGTACGACGATGGAAGTCGAGAAACAGGCACTGATAGGGGCGCTGATGGCTCTGCGGCAGGAGGAAAAATACTGGACAGAGCAGGAGAACCGACAGGGGACGCTTTTCCGACGGCTGGGAATGCTGGGTGGATTGGCGTTGGTGGTCCTGCTTATCTGATGGAGGAAACAGCATGGAAGTGGATCTCATCTTCAGAATAGCGGCGATTGGTATTATCGTATCAGTGCTGTACCAGGTGCTGCTGCGCTCCGGCCGGGAGGAGCAGGCGATGCTTACCTCCCTGGCTGGGCTTATTGTGGTGCTCACCATGCTTATCTATGAGATCAGCGGTCTTTTTGATACCGTCAAGGAAGTATTTGGGCTGGTGGTACTATGGAAATTACCGCTTTGATCGTTCTGTGTATTATCACAGCACTGCTGGCGCTTTCGCTGCGGGGGCAGCGGCCGGAGTTTGCTATGCTGCTTTCCCTAGGCTGTGGACTGTTTGTACTGCTATACCTGCTGGGGCAAATGAAGGACATCTTTTCCGGCTTGGAGGATATTCTATCCGGACTTTCCGGACAAAGTGAATTGACCGCCATCATCTTAAAGGCATTAGGGGTTTGTATTGTGGCGGAATTGGGCAGCCAGTGCTGCCGAGATGCCGGAGAAACAGCGATTGCTGCCAAGGTGGAGCTGGCCGCAAAAGCAGCATTAGTGATGATGAGCATGCCAGTATTTGCTTCGCTGCTGGAAATGGCCGGGGAGCTGCTGCGCCTATGAAACATATAGTTAGGCTTCTGCTTGCGCTGATTCTCTGCGGGTGCGTGGTACTTTTTCCGGTGCGGGCGCAGACTATCGATCCTGCCGCTGAGGTGGAGCAATATCTTGCGGGAGAGGACATGACCGCTGTAAAGGATGCTATTCCGTCGGAAGTGGCGGAGCAGATGGAACAGCAGGGGATCAGCTCTTTTTCGAAGCTCATTTCCATGCCGGTGGAGCAAGTGTGGAAGATTTTGACTGACGCATTTAAGGAACATCTGGGCGCTCCGCTGCGAGTATTGCTTTCGCTGGTCGGCGCAGTGCTGCTGTGCAGCCTTGTCAAGGGGATTGGCAGTTCGCTGGGCAGCGGTGTACACCAGGTGTTTTCCATCATTATGACGGTCTTTGTCATTTCACTGCTCATTCGTCCGGTCATCGAGTGTATTTTGTCACTCCATACTGTCTTTGCGGATTTCTCCCTGTTTCTCACAGTGTATATCCCGGTTTTTGCCGGAATCATGACCACAGCAGGCCAACCCATGACAGGTGCGCTCTACAATGTGCTGCTGTTTGGTGCGTGCCAGGGGATCAGCTCTCTGCTGCAGGCGGCATTTGTGCCTGTTATCAGCTGCTATCTTTCTTTGGCTATTGTTACTGAAGTGGTTCCGCAGATGGGACTGGCCGGGATTGTTTCGGGCTTCAAAAAGTTGATTACATGGGCATTGGGTCTTACCATGACGCTGTTTGTGGGGCTGTTGTCTCTGCAATCCGCCATAGCGGGTGGCGGTGACAATGTGGCGGTCAAGACTACAAAGTTTATGATCAGCAGTCTGATCCCTGGAGTGGGCGGCAGTCTTTCGGAGCTTTTTATGGCGACACAGGGGTGTGTTCAGCTTGTTAAAAGTACCGTTGGCGCGGCCGGGATAGTGATTGCTGTGCTGACTTTTTTGCCGGTATTATTGCGGGTGACACTGTGGCAGCTGGTTACGGCAGCGGGTGGCATTGTGGGGGAAATGCTGGGTGCTGGAGAACTTTCTCGTTTGCTTAAATCGGTTGGCTCGGCGCTTTCGGTCATGCTGGCCATTACCCTGTACTATGCCATGCTGTTTATTGTTTCCACTTCTCTTATGATACTGGCCTTCAAGGGAGGTTAAGCTATGCAGGCAATCCAAAACTGGTGCTATACCATATTTGCGGGGGTACTTTTTTCCGGCATTGTACTGCTGCTTACCCCAAGTGAGCGATTTCGGCCATTGATGCAGCTTTTGCTAGGGGCTTTTTTGCTGGTTTGTATTTTTACTTGGTGCGGCCGGGCTAATATCCAATTGGAGATGAATATGGAAGAAGCGGAGCGGTATAGGCAGGAGATCGCCGGCCGAACAGAGGACTACTTTATAGAACGGATCAAATATCTCTCACAGGAGGAACTGGAGAAAACGGCAGAGGAATATCTGTCCGACTATGGCATAAAGCCGGGGGAATACCAAATATACATGGAAACAGAGGAGCACTCGGATAGCGCAGAGGGGGTCTATTTACTGCTACGGCTGCCCGCACGCGTGATGGATCAATCTTTGACCATTAGCCGAGCACTGGGCTACCAACTGGGAGTGGATGTGAGGATAGAAACCTATGGAAAAGATGCGGGATAAAAATGGGAAGCCTGAGAAAAAGTCCTCCAGGACCACGCTGATTATGGCCGCGGGACTGCTGGGGATCCTGCTTATTGGGATAGCGCCGATGCTGAAAACGGAAGGTACTAAAAAACAATCTCAGCAGGAGACAGTTCCCTCGGCAGAAGAATATGCCGCCGCGCTGGAAAGCCGCCTGGAGGGAATCCTGGGGCGCATTGACGGGGTAGGGGAGGTCGAGGTGATGATCACCCTAAAAAGTGGCTACACTTACACCTATGCTGTTACCGAAAAGGTGAACAGCGATGTAAGCGAAGAATATAAAAGTGATGATCAGCGAAAATCCCAACAGAAAAACACCACCGAGCAAAGCTATGTTATGGTGGAGGACGGCGGCAGCCCCCTGGTCACGGCGCTCAATGAACCAGAGATCAAAGGCGTAGTGGTGGTGTGCGCCGGAGGAGGAGCCCCCAAGGTAGTGGCACAGGTTACCGCGGCGGTAAAAACTGCGCTGGATATTTCCTCTGCCAAGATTACCGTTTCCAAGATCAGCTCCGGCGCCGCCGGTCACTGATAGATTAAATCACAGAGCCTACAAAAAGGAGTGCATAGCAAGATGAAACTTTCCATCAAAAAGGGCCATATTGTACTGGGGGCATTGGTGCTGGCGCTGGGGGCGGCGGTGTACCTCAACTGGGATTACATGAAACAGACCGACTATGTGGCGGCTGGAAATACCAATCAAACCACCAATGAAAATGAAGGAACGGCCAATTATGGGGATGCTTATTTTGTATCGGCACGACTTTCCCGTACACAGTCCCGCGATGAAGCAATGGATGCCCTCAAGTATATGCTGGAGGATTCTGCTATGGAGGAGGGGGCAGCTGCTGTGTTAGCACAGCAGGCGCAGTCACTGGCCAAGACCATCGAGACCGAGGGCAAGATCGAGAACATTATTAAGGCCAAGGGTTTTACGGAATGCATGGTTTACCTGGATGAAGATAAGGTAGATGTCATTGTGCAGAGCACTGGACTTACCGATAGCGAGGCCGCGCAGATTATGGATGCTGTAATGAGCGAGGTGGAGGTAGAGGAAAGCAATGTTTCCATCATTGAAATAAAGTAGTTGCCACCGGGCAAAAATATTGCTATAATATAAAGGTATTAGTCCTAACATAGGAGGTGCAACACTTATGGAATATGAAAACACTGCCGGCAGTCTGAAGATCTCCTCCGAGGTCGTGGCTTCGATAGCAGAATATGCAGTAAAAGAAGTAGAGGGTGTGGCGTGCCTTGCCCCCATCGTTTCCAATATTGGCGGCTGGCTGCTGGAAAAGCAGACCATTAAGCCTATTTCGATTCAGATGAACGAAGGCAAGGCAACCATTGACATCCGTCTTTTGGTGGAGCCCAATGCCAAGATCCCCGTCCTCAGCCGAAAGCTGCAGGAGGCGGTGAAAGATGCCGTTCAGAGCATGACCGGTATCGAAGTAGCTACTGTGAACCTTTACATTGCCGGTGTTTCGGTACCCCGTACCGCCAATACCGCTGAATAAGAGCTCGATTCGACAGCCCTCTTAATAGCGTATATATTAAGAGGGCTGTCTTACTGAATGGAGGACGACAAAATATGACCAGACGCGAAGCCCGTGAGCAGGCGCTTGCCATGATCTTCGAAATGAACTTCAACGATAACTCGGTGGATGAAATGGTGGATAACGCCCTTATCTTCCGGGATGAATCGGTGGATGAATACGCGGTCCAAATTGCCCAGCAGGTGCGCTTGCACTGGGAGGACAACCTTTCCGCTGTGGAGCAGTACAGCAAAAAGTGGAAAGCAAACCGTCTGCCCAAGGTTTCGCTGGCCATTCTTATGCTGGCCATCACTGAGATTGCTTATGTCAAGGATGCCCCGGTCGGCGCTGTTATCAATGAGGCGGTGGAACTGGCCAAAAAGTATGCTGGCCCGGAGGATGCTTCCTACATCAATGGCGTGTTGGGCGGTTATGTTCGTGGAACGATGGGCGAAGCAGCCCTCCCTAAGGAAGCCGAAGAATGATAGTGGGGAGTGCTGCGGCCGGTGGGTGGCAGGCTCCCTTTTTGCAATAAACCGCAATAATGCATGGAAGGAGGTGCCATCATGCCGGCGCAAATCATCAAGGTCTCGCAGCTTAATCGCTATGTGAGGGCTCAGTTGGAGGAGAATACACTTTTGGGTGATCTCCTTGTCAAAGGAGAACTTACCAGCGTCAGCTGGCGCAGCAGCTCAGGGCACTTCTATTTTACCATTAGTGAAGGCGGCGCCTCCCTGCATTGTGTGATGTTTGCACGCTATGCCGAAAGACTTCCTTCCTTTCCGGAGGAGGGCAGTACCGTTATTGTACGGGGGGCAGTTACCCTGTATGAACGGGACGGGCAATATCAACTTTCTGCCTATGATATCCAAAGCATGGGGCAGGGAAGCAGCAGTATCGATTATGCCGTCCTGCGGCAAAAGCTGCTGGCAGAGGGACTCCTTTCCACGGAGCGCAAACGCAAAGCGCCTCGTTTTCCACGGGCCGTTGGTGTTATTACCTCTGCAGAAGGCGCTGCAGTGCAGGATATTATCACCGGAATGCAGCGCCATAATGATCTGATTCCGCTTATACTTTATCCTGCCACGGTGCAAGGCAGTGCAGCAGTAGAGCAGATTCTCTATGCCCTGCACTGTGTCATAGCCGAAAATCGCTGCGATATCCTTATCATTGCTAGGGGCGGTGGCGCTTCCGAAACGCTTGCAGTCTTCAATGATGAACGCCTACTGCGGGCAGTAGCGGTCTGCCCAGTGCCAGTTATTTCGGCGGTCGGACATGATGTGGATATTACTCTGCTTGATGAAGTTGCTGATATCCGGGCTGCGACCCCAACGGCTGCTTGCCAGTATTGCTGTGTATCCAAAGAGGAACTTTTGGCGGAGCTGAATACTGCTAGGAGCGAATTGCAGCAGGCGATTAGCCGTCGCGTGACTATGGCACTGCAGCACACGGCTTCGCTCCAGCGAGTATTACGGGCTCGTTCCCCTATGGTGTTGTGGAGCAAAAATCGCCAGCGCCTGGCCTATCTTACTCAGTTGCTTCAGGGCAATATGCAGTACGCCCTGTGGCGGATGACCCAGCGGGTTGCTCACCAACGAGGCCAGTTGGAACTTTTAGATCCCGCCCTGCCGGTGGAACGGGGATATACCATTACTTATATGGTGCGGGAAACGGACAAGATACCGATTTATACCTGTGGGAAACTCCGCCCTGGGGATCCCCTATTGACCCGCTTGAAGGATGGAGAAGTTTTCTCCACAGTAACAGCCATTAATATCCGAAAGGAGTAACTATGGCACAAAAAACACTGGAAAATGAGCTCAAGGAGCTTGAAAATATTGTTGCCCGCCTTTCATCGGAAGAACTTCCGTTGGAGGAAGCGATTGCCCTTTACACCAAGGGCTTGGAGTTGAGCCGCAGCTGCGATGCGTTGCTGGCCGCTGCCCGCCAGACAGTAGAAATGGGAAAAATGCAGCTGGAGGACGAAATCAATGACCTGGAATGAGCGTTATCCTACCTATTGCAGCATGATAGAAACCACCCTGCCGCAATATTTACCCTCGGTGGAGTTGCCGCAGGGTAAGGTGAGCGAAGCAATGGCATACAGCCTTTTGGGCGGTGGCAAGCGCGTTCGCGGTTGTCTTACCCTGGCGATGTGTGAGCTGTGCGGTGGCGATGTGGAAGCTGCTCTGCCACTGGCCTGTGCCGTAGAGATGATTCATGCCTATTCGCTCATCCACGATGACTTGCCCTGCATGGATAATGATGATTTGCGTCGCGGCAAGTCCTCCTGCCATGTTCAGTTTGGGGAAGGCATCGCTCTTTTGGCCGGGGATGCCCTGTTGACCCATGCTTTTTCGGTAGTGTCCTCCGCCTATTTCAGCGGCAGCCTTCCGGCGGAAACTGTTCTGCGCTGTGTTAACCAGTTGGCATGTGCGGCTGGGGTAGAGGGTATGATCGGCGGCCAGGTGATAGATACCATGCCGGAGGAAGTGCCCATGACCCCAGAGGAGCTGGAAGCCATGCACGGCATGAAAACCGGAGCGCTTATTCGAGCTTCGGCAGTGCTGGGGTGCCTTGCCGCCTGTGCCCCGCGGGATGTCATCCTTCAGGCGGATCTATATGCAGCCAAAATTGGCCTCGCGTTCCAGATTGTCGATGATATATTGGATGTGACCGAAACCAGTGAGGAATTGGGCAAATCCGCCAGCGATGCTGAAAATCACAAGACCACATATATCACCCTGTATGGCGTAGAAAAGGCCCGTGAAATGGTGCGTCGATTGGTGTTGGAGGCTGACCTAGCTGTAAAGGGCACCATGCTGGATGATGAAATGCTGTATGAGCTGGCTGATACCCTGGCTAAGCGCAATCACTAAAGAATAGGGGAGAACCAGAACTATGACAGAAAAGACAAGACTGGATGCTGCCTTGGTGGAACGCGGCCTTTGCACTGGCCGCGACCGTGCAAAAGGTATCATTATGGCGGGCCAGGTATATGTCAATAACCAAAAGGCGGATAAGCCCGGCATGACCATTTCCCCGGAGGATCAAATTGAAGTCCGGGGCGACCAGCTGGCCTATGCCAGCCGAGGCGGCTTAAAGCTGGAAAAGGCCATGAAGGAATTTGGCTTGCGGTTGGATGGCTGTATTTGTGCCGACATTGGCGCTTCCACCGGCGGCTTTACCGATTGCATGCTGCAAAACGGCGCCGTCAAGGTCTATGCTATCGATGTCGGCTACGGACAGCTCGCATGGAAACTCCGCTGTGATGAACGAGTTATCAATTTGGAACGCACCAATATCCGCCATGTTACCGAAAAAGAGGTACCGGAGCTGCTGGATTTTGCTTCGGTTGATGTTTCCTTTATTTCGCTCAAGCTGGTGCTGCCGGTCCTGTATCGGTTGCTGAAAGAGGGCGGCGAAGCTGTTTGTCTCATCAAGCCCCAATTTGAAGCCGGCCGGGAACTGGTTGGGAAAAAGGGCGTAGTACGGGAAGAGAGCACTCATGTGATGGTGGTGGAAAACGCTCTTTCCTTTGCAAAGGATAATGGCTTTACACCTATCCATCTCACCTTTTCGCCGGTCAAGGGCCCGGAGGGTAATATCGAATACCTTATGCATCTCAAAAAATGTGAGTATGAGAGCGCCTTGCCCATACCGGCGGAAATCGTCCGCCTTTCTCATCAAACACTCAGCGAATAATATACCGGAAAGGAGGACTGCCGGTTGGATTTCTTTCTCATTGCTAATTTTTCCAGGGAAAATGTCCCGACTGTCACCTGGGATGTTTGCCGGGAATTGGCTGCGCGTGGCTGCGGTGTTTTTGCGGTTCCTGTGCCGGGGGCGTTCTATCCGCCCAATGTGCAGGTGATTAATATGGAATCGTTTTGTGCTCACACTGATATGATTCTCTGCATCGGTGGGGATGGCACCATTATCGACGGGGCGCATTACTCGGCAGCGCATGGGCTGCCGGTGCTGGGCATCAATGCTGGCAGGTTGGGCTTTTTGGCCCAGGTGGAACCGGAAGATGCTGCCAAGGCGTTTGACCGCATCTTAGCCGGGGAATACACAACTGAAGAACGCTTTGGTATCTCACTTACGCGTCAGGGAGAGTCCGGCGAAGAGCTCATGGTGCCCTTTGCCCTCAATGACATCGTGTTCACCAAGCCGGTCATGACGAATATTATTGATCTTACCATCGACTGCGATGGCCGCCGCATGAATTCTTATTTGGCAGATGGATTGATTCTATCCACTCCAACCGGTTCTACCGCTTATTCGCTTTCGGCTGGCGGCCCGGTCATTGATCCCGGTCTTTCCACAATCTCTATTGTTCCCATTTGCCCGCACAGTGTTTCTGTTCGTCCCATTGTGGTTTCGGCAGGGCGCAGCGTCACCATTCGCAGCCATCAGTCTATGTGCGCTGTGGTGGATGGCCGAGAACGCATTGAATTGCTGCCGCAAACGGCTGTAACGGTGCGTAAAAGTGATAAAGCTGCGCGTTTTGTTTCCTTTGGGGAACACGAATTCTTCGAGATCCTGTCCCACAAATTGCTGCAAAGGGGTTAAAACAGTATGAAAGCAACACGCCACGCCAAAATCCTGGAGTTGATCCAGAATCATACCGTTACCACACAGGAGGAGCTGCAGTCGCTGCTGGAAGCGAACGGCTTTTATGCTACCCAAGCTACCATTTCCCGCGATATCCGCGACCTTCGCCTGGTCAAGGTGCTTTCGCCCAGCGGCATTTACTACTATACGCAAAGCAATACCGCACCGGCTGATACCCTGCAGCTTTCCGGTGATTCGGTCTTTATGCGCAGCATCCGTTCAGTGGATTGTGCCGGTAATATCGTTGTCATCAAGACACATTCCGCGATGGCTTCCGCTGTGTGCGAGGCAGTGGATAATAGCAGTCGTCCGGAGATCCTTGGCACCATCGCAGGGGAGAACACTATCTTTGTTCTGCTTAAGACTGAGCATTTTGCCGATGAATTCTGCACCCATCTGCGGGAACTTATGAAAAAGAATCTTACCCGCTAAAAAACTGTCACAATGCCACTAGAGAAAGGAGCTCCCCATGCTTTCTCAGCTTTACATCGAAAACATTGCCGTCATCCGTCAGGCCACCATTGATTTTCAGCAGGGCTTCCATGTCTTCACGGGCGAGACCGGTGCCGGTAAGACCATCCTCATCAGTGCTATCAATGCCGTGCTGGGCGGACGGACCTTCAAGGAGATCATCCGCACCGGGGAGACCCGGGCCACTGTTTCCGCACTGTTTACCGAAATTTCGGAAGAACTCTGCAAAAAGATTGAAGTACTTGGCTATCCATTGGAGGATAACCAGCTTTTAGTTCAGCGGGAGATCGACCTTTCCGGTAAGGGGCAGTGCCGTTTGGATGGCCGCCCGGCTACTGCCGCAATGCTGCGGGAAGTTTGCTCACTGCTCATTGATATCCATGGTCAGCATGATAATCAGGAGTTGCTCAGCGCCGAAAAGCACTTGGGCTTTTTGGATAGCTACGGCGCTTACCGGCAGGAAATGGCTGCTTACACCGCCGCTTACGAAAAGATGTGCGAGTGCGTTACCCGGCTGGATAAACTCCAAATGGATGAAAGCTATAAGCTGCAGCGCATGGATATTCTTCAGTTTCAAATTAAGGAGATCGGCGATGCCAAGCTGTCCGATGGGGAAGAGGAACGACTGGTTGAGCAGCAGAAGCGCATCCGCAATGCCGAGCGCATTACTGAATCGCTGGGGGCAGTTTACACCTTGCTTAATGGCAATGGAGAAGAAATGCGCGGTGTTTTGGAAGCATTGGAGGAGGTCTCTACCGAACTTGACACCGCGGCTAAGTACCTTACGGAGTTTGGGGGATACAGTGAAAAGCTCAGCGATGCCTACTATATGTTGGAGGAGCTTGGCAGCCGTGCCCGCGATACGCTGGAGGACGCTGATTTTGATCCACGCCAGCTGGATGACATCGAATCTCGCTTGGATACTATCTATAAGCTTAAGAAGAAATATGGCAATTCTATTGCAGAGATTTTGGAATACTTCGAGAGGATCAGTGAAGAATATCAATCGCTGGAGCTTAGTGATGAATTGACTGCCCATCTGCAGCGAGAGCTGGATGAAGCCAACTTGGTGCTGCACACTGTGGCAGAGGCCTTGACGGCTTGTCGTCTTGCTGCTGCTGCGGAGTTTTCCGAGCGAGTAGAACAGGAGTTGGCCTATCTTGATATGGCTGGTGTTCGGTTCTCCATTACCCGCCGGGAAAAGCCCTATGGCCCCACTGGCGCTGATGAAATGGAATTCATGATCTGTACCAATACCGGTGAGGAAGCAAAGCCTTTGGCCAAGATCGCCTCCGGCGGTGAGTTGGCGCGTATTATGCTGGCCATCAAGAATGTACTGGCCGAAAAAGATGGCATTGGTACCATCATTTTTGATGAAGTGGATACCGGTGTTTCCGGTCGCGCTGCGCAAAAGATCGGTAAAAAGCTCGCCGAAGTCGCACGCCACCGTCAGGTCATCTGCGTTACGCATCTGGCGCCAGTCGCGGCCTGTGCCGCCCACCACTACCGCATTTACAAAACGGTAGAGGACGGGCGTACCTTCACCCGTGTGGAGGAGCTGACCCGCCCGCAGCGGGTGCAGGAATTGGCCCGTATTATGGTGGGAGAGAATATCACCGATAGTGCCCTGAAGAGCGCTGAGGAGATGTTGGAGTCATAATTCTATCTTGCTTATGTGATGCCGCCCTTGCCCGGGGCGGCTCGCTTTTTGCCGAAATAGGAAATAACATATCGAGCCAGTTACAAAGGCTCCATAAAATCAATGGACAATTCCAAATGTATTGCGCAAAATGTTCGATATCCTGCGTCAAATGCGGGATGTTACATTGAAAAATGCAGGGAGTTGTGGTATAGTATTTCTATTAATTTATAAAAATTCACCCCAAAGGAGGGAACCGATACGATTCGATTCTTCTTTACGGCGCTGCTGTGCCGTGTATTAAGCGCTGTTGGCTCATTGCTGGGAGGCGGTACCGATCTTCCCGGGCGTATTGCTCTGCGTCTGCATCCCCATGTCATGAAAAAACTGCGCTTTTCCGGCCGAGTTATTTGTGTTACCGGCTCCAATGGAAAAACTACCACATCCAATCTCATTGCCCATGTGCTGCGCAAAAACGGCTTTACCGTTATCAATAACGCGAAGGGCTCGAATCTGACCGCCGGCGTAGCTACCACTCTGCTTTCCGCTTGTACACTGGGCGGTGTTGTTCGTGCCGACTATGTAGTGCTGGAGGTAGATGAGTGCTGGTCCCGCTTTATCTTCGCGGAGATTCCCGTGGATTATTACCTTGTGCTTAACCTCCTGCGGGATCAGGTGGTGCGTAACGGCAACCCGGATTTGGTATTTGAAAAGATTGCTGAAGCGATTGCCAAGCGCCCGGATATGACGCTGATCCTGAATGCCAATGAGCCAATCAGTCAGAATCTTGCCGGGAACTATCATACCGTATATTTTGCTATGGATCGCACCGAGCGCTCCACCGATCACTGTGTCAGCGGCACCAATGATTGCAAGATCTGTCCGCATTGTTTCCATCCGATGAATTATGAGTTTTACCATTACAATCATTTGGGTAAATTCCATTGCTCTCACTGCGATTACGGTTCCCATCAGCCGGATTTCTTCGGCACCGATGCCGACTTTGCAGGCAAGTGCATCACCATCAATGGTACGCCCGTCCATGTTACCTACAATACCACCTTCAACTTCTTTAATACTGTGGCGGCAGCCGCTGTTTGCTGCACGGCCTCCGGTATCAGTGTGGAACAGTTTGCGGCAGGCTGCGCCGATTTCCATGTGGCGAAGGAGCGGCTGGATGACTTCAAGTTTGACGGTCGCCGCACCGTACTGATGATGACCAAGCAAAACGCCGCATCTCTCGATCAATCCATCAGTTATGTGCTGGAGCAGCCGGGAGAGAAGAGCATTGCCTTGTATATCAATAATGTCATTTATATGGAATATAAGGATGTATCCTGGCTATATGATGTAGCATTTGAGCGCTTAAAGGGTAAGGTGGAGAAAATCCTCTGCACCGGCAACCGTGCGCTGGATGCTGCTGTATGTCTTAAAACAGCAGGATTTGATGATAACACCCTGTTGATGGAGACCGATATGGCCAAAACAAAGGAAGCCTTCCGCAAGACCAAGGGCGACATCTATATTCTTGCCGCATCCGCCTTTGGCAACGAGGGTAAAATACTGGAGGAGCTGAAAAAATGAAACACATCAGAATACTCCATCTTTACAGCAATGCACTTGATCTTTACGGTGACTACAAAAACCTGACGGTACTGCAGCGCCGCATTGCCGAAACCGGCAACACCTCTGATATCACTGAGATAAATTTGGATGAAGTTATCGACCCCACAGGCTATGACTTCGTTTATATTGGTCACGGTAAGGCTCGTAACCTTGCCGCCGTAGCACCGCACTTCGCACAGTACGGCGAAGCAATTTGCTCTGCCATTGAGAATGGCCAGGTGTGGCTTGTCACCGGCAACGCCAGGGAGTTGTTCGGCAAAAGCTTTACCACGCCTACGGGGGAGACGCTGCCGGGTATTGGTCTCTTTGATTACACTGGTGTGGAGACCGACAAGGTCTTTGTCAGCGATATGCTGGCGCAGCCTGCCTATGATGAAAACGCAAGGGTTTATGGCTTTATCAACCGCACTGCCTACCTGGTAGGGGAGAACCGCTACCCACTGTTTACAGTGCTTTCCGGCTGTGGCGATGGCGAAACACCCGATGGGAAAGAGGGAACTCTATACCGCAATTTCTTTGCCACATGGGCCATGGGTCCTATGTTGGCCCGCAATCCTTCCATGCTGCGGGAGCTATTGCACCGCCTGCTGGGAGAGGATTACCGTGAGTGCGATATGAGGCTGGAGGAAAAAGCGTTGGCGCTGGTTACGGCCGAATTTGATAAGAAATAAAGGAGGGCACAGCATGAACGATAATCGGAGCGGTGGGGAAGGCCTGCAAAGAAAGCTCTCTCCACTGAATGTATGGGCACTAGCCCTAGGCAGTATTATCGGGTGGGGTGCGTTTGTTATGCCCGCCAATACCTTTTTACCCAATGCCGGGCCGCTGGGTACTCTTATTGCTATGGCTGCGGGCGCCATCATTATGGTCGTTATTGCCCTCAATTACAGCTATATGATCAACCATTTCCCGGTAGCGGGTGGCGAATTCACCTTTACCAATGCCTCGTTTGGGCCCACCTGCGGTTTTTTGTGCGCGTGGTTCCTGGGCCTTTCCTATCTTGCCATCGTGCCCTTGAATGCTACTGCTTTGGCGCTCATCGGCCGTAATCTCTTCCCAAATCTGACCCAGTGGGGCTATCTCTATTCGGTGGAAGGTTACAGCATTTACGCTGGTGAAATTCTGCTGGCCATCATTGCGCTGGTGCTTTTTGCGGTATTCAGCATCCGGGGTGTCAGTGTGGCTGGCAAGTTCCAGACTGTCCTGGCGCTTTCTCTGGTTGGCTGTGTGTTCCTGCTGGCGATTGCTGCGCTGTTCAGCCCGCATGCTTCCGCTTCCCATTTGGCGCCCGCATTTACCACAGATGCCACCGGTAAGTCTTCGTTTGGCGGTATCCTTGCTGTGGTAGCGGTCGCGCCTTGGGCATTTGTCGGGTTCGATTCCATTCCTCAGGCTTCGGAGGAGTTCAATTTCTCCCATAAAAAGAGCCTTGTTATTATGGTTCTTTCCATCCTGTTCGGCGGCGCTCTGTATGTCATTCTCAATACCATCACGGCCGCAGTCCTGCCCGAAGGCTATACCAGTTGGGTGCCTTATATTGCCGATTGCGCCAAAGATACCCTGCCCGAAAGCCTTGCCGGCTTTACGGCGCTCCCCACCTTTAATGCGGCCCGTCTGATCCTCGGCAAGCCCGGTCTGGTTATTTTGGGCATTGCGCTGTTCTGCGCTGTACTTTCCGGCATCATTGGCTTTTATATGGCTACCAGCCGTCTTTTGTACTCCATGTCCAAGGACCATGTCCTCCCGGGCTGGTTTGGCCGCCTGCACCCCCGCTATAAAACCCCGATGAATGCCATCCTGTTCATCATGATCATTTCACTGTGCTGCCCATGGTTTGGCCGCACTGTGCTCAATTGGGTGGTAGATATGTCCTCCATCGGTGCCGCTATTGGATATGGTTTTACCTCGGCCGCCACTTTGGTACAGGTTCGCCGCAATAAGGATACCTCCGCATGGATGACCATAAATTCCATTTTGGGCGTCATTTTTTCGCTGTGCTTCATAGCACTGCTTATCGTTCCCAATCCTTGGGCATACCTGGGGCCGCAGTCCCGTATCGCGTTGGTTATTTGGACTGTCATGGGTGCTGCATTCTTCCTCTACACCCGGCGGAAGAAGGCAGCGGAGAAGGCCATAGACGCTTGACATTGGCGGTAAGTTTGTTATAATAGATAAAAAATGAAACGCGAAGAAGGAAATCGAGTACCTCTTTTTTAGCCTTTCCAGAGAGCCGGCGGTTGGTGCAAGTCGGTAAGGAGGAAAGCAGGGAAATACATTCCGGAGCGGTGGCCTGAACAGACGACAGTAGGGCACGACGGGGTGCGACCGTTACATCGCAGAGGTCTTTCCATAGGACCTATCAAGGGGCTTCCGGTAACGGCAGCCCGAACCAGAGGTGGTACCACGAAGTCCATTCGTCCTCTGTCCGAATTGTAACGGACAGAGGATTTTTATTTTATTAGGGAAAAAGAAAAAAGGAGATAAACTATGCAGATTTATGAAGAGCTGGTTGCCCGCGGACTTATTGCGCAGGTTACCAATGAAGAAGAAATCAAAAAAATGATCAATGAGGGCAAGGCAACTTTCTATATTGGCTTTGACTGCACAGCCGATAGCCTGACGGCCGGTCACTTTATGGCCCTGACGCTGATGAAGCGCCTGCAGATGGCAGGGAACCGTCCCATTGCCCTCATTGGCGGTGGTACCACTATGATCGGTGATCCCTCTGGTCGCACCGATATGCGCAAGATGCTCACCGCGGAGGACATCAACCACAATGCCGAATGCTTCAAGCGTCAGATGGAGCGCTTTATCGAATTTGGCCCGGATAAGGCCATCATGCTCAATAACGCTGATTGGCTTCTCAAGCTCAACTATGTGGAGCTGCTGCGTGAGGTAGGCGCCTGCTTCAGTGTCAATAATATGCTGCGCGCTAAGTGCTACGAGCAGCGCATGGAAAAGGGCCTTTCCTTCCTTGAGTTCAACTACATGATTATGCAGTCTTATGATTTCTACTACATGTTCCAGCATAATGGCTGCAATATGCAGTTTGGCGGCGATGACCAGTGGAGCAACATGTTGGGCGGCACCGAGCTGATCCGCCGCAAGCTGGGCAAGGACGCCCATGCAATGACCATCACTTTGCTTACCGATTCTCAGGGCCACAAGATGGGAAAAACTGCCGGCAACGCCGTTTGGCTTGATCCCAATAAGACCAGCCCCTTCGATTTCTACCAGTATTGGCGCAATGTTGGCGACAGCGATGTTCTCAAGTGCATTCGCATGCTTACTTTCCTGCCGCTGGAGCAGATTGACGAAATGGATAAGTGGGAGGGCAGCGAGCTGAACCGTGCCAAGGAGATCCTAGCCTACGAGCTGACCAAGATGGTACACGGTGAGGAGGAGGCAGAGAAAGCGCAGGCCGCAGCCAGACAGCTCTTTAGCGGCGCGGGTGATAGCGCCAACATGCCTACCACCTCCCTTACCGCTGCTGACCTCACCGATGGAGCTATTACGCTGGCGGATCTGATGGTCAAGGTGGGGCTTGCCCCCTCCAAGGGCGAGGTCAGACGGCTGGTACAGCAGGGCGGTGTCGCTGTCAATGATGTAAAGGCAGATAACTTTGCAGAAAGCTACGATGAAGCGGCGCTCCGTGCCGGCCTTATCATCAAGAAGGGCAAAAAGGTCTTCCATAAGGTCGTGCTGGAATAATGCAGAATGACACAAAATGTTTCATGTGAAACATTTGTTCTTAATTGACTGATCCAATGCTGAGAAAAGCTCCCTTTCCAAATGAATGGAAAGGGAGCTTTTTCATGAGGAGAAGCGGTAATCTGATTACTGCTTTTTGTGGGTAAAGAGTCGCTTCCACCACGGCTGCGGGGCAGGCAGGTAACCGCTCTTAATGAAATACCGCAGGTAACTTTGCAGCAGAGCTGCATCCACTGGCTGGCATGCAATGCCGCTGCCTTCGAGCAGCCGATCGGTATTGGCAGTGGAAAAGCGTGCCTGGTGAACACCGAAGCGGGCAATCATATCCTCGCCGGCGGTGCGCTGGTCAGTAAACAGGCAGGAGAGAATGCGCAGAACATTTTCCTCACTAGTGGTGGCAGTCAGGCGTTGGCACCATTCCCCATAGGGCAGCAGTTCCAGCGGATAGCCTGCTTTTTTCATCAGAGCGGTCATCTGCCGCAGCGGCATCAACCGGTGATTAAGCAGATTGAAGGCATGTCCGCAGCATTCATTCCGGAAGGAAATATGAATAAGCGCATCGGCGACATAGTCTACCGGGGTCAGGTGCAGGTTTACCTCCACATCCGGGGCGGCGCCCAGTTGTACGCAGCCTACCATGGATCGACTGATGAGATCTTCCAGCTTCCAAATGCCGGTGGCAAGGGTACCGGTGATATCACCAGGGCGATAGACCGCTGCCCGCAGGCCACGCTGCCTGGCCAATTCCACCAGCTTTTCGGCTACCCATTTGGTCTCGGAATAGCCGAGGAAGTAGCCATCGGGAGATTCTAGCGGATCATCCTCCATTACAGTGCGATCGAAATGACTGGGGTTATCGTATACGCTGTAACTGGAAACATAGTGGAAGTATTTCGGACGGCCTTCGCAGGCCAGCCGCAGACATTCAGCAGTGCCCAGTACATTGGCAGGCTTCATCTGCCGGTAGGGGAATACAAAATTTAGCACAGCGCCATTATGATAAACGGCATCGACCTCTTTGGAGAGGAACTGCCAGTTTTCTTCAGTCATGCCAAGGTGGGGCTGGGTCAGATCGCCCGGCACAGCGTGCAGATAGGCAAGATAGGAATCCTGCCAGCACTCGAACCGCTTCATATTATTGATGATGCGCTCCAGAGCCTTTTCGGGTGTGGCGGCCCGGGCATGGCAATAAATTTTGATCCCATGATCCTTACGCTGCTCGATGAGAGCCCGAATGAGATAGGCCCCTAAAAAGCCGGTAGAGCCGGTGAGGAATACGGTATGGCAATCCTGCGGTTGGCAGGTATAATCGCCTTGTGGGGCAATTTCTGCGGGCAGAATACACTCTGCATGCAGATCAGGTTGGAAATCCCGCTCCCGGCCGGAAAGCAATGCGCTGAGATAAGCAGATATGCCGGAAACAGTAGGATCGGCGGCTATGCAGCGGATATCAATATTGATGCCAAGGTCCTGTTCCAGGCCGCATACCAGCTCCATCATGCGCAGGGAATCACCGCCGAGTGTGAGGAAGCTGTCATTGGGACCGAAGGAGATGCCGGGCAGGACTTCCCGGAAAATGGCGCTGATAATGGGCTGGATCTGCTCCGGGGTAGCATTGGGTGGGAGCTCGATTTTTGGCCGGGGGGCAGCGGGTGCGCTCTGCTGGGGATTTGTGGCATTACCGCTGCTTCGGCTACTGTAAAGGAGGGGCAGTCGGCCGCTTTCGTACAGGGTATGGGTCGCCAGTGTTTTGATCTTACGGTTATCGGTGCGGGGAAGACTGCCGGCCGGAGTAAAGGCGACATCCCAGAAGGAGAAACCGAAATTTCGGGCTGTCAGGCGGTTGACCTGGGCGGCAATGGCCGCATAATCCGCATCAGGGATGGATTCGGCACAGAGGATGGGGTGTTCGCCTTCTGGAGAGGGGAGGGAGAATACCGCGATAGCATCGGCGGGGAGCGGAACGCCTTCCTGGCGAAGCAGCAGGGTGATATCACCGGGGAAGATATTTTTGCCGCTGATAATAATCATTTCCTTGATACGGCCGGTGAGATAGAGTTGTCCCTCATACAGAACACCCATATCACCGGTGCGGTAGAACTGGCCCGGATAACCAGGAATGATGGTTTGGAAGCGTTTCGTTTCCTCGGGATTTTGCCAATAGCCGGCACACACACTGCTGCCCTGGATGCAGATCTCGCCGATTTCACCGGGTTCACAGGGGGAACCATCCGGACGGATGGCGACCAGGACCATATTGCCCGCAGGTCGCCCAACGCTGACAATGTCCTTTTCTCCAGTGGGGGAGGGAACGAAGCGGCCTTCCCGATAGGATTCCAGATCGATATGCTGACAGCGGAAATCCCGGCTGGCCAATGTACCAACACAAACACACTCCGAAAGTCCGTAACCGGGGGCAAAGCAATCCGTTGAGATATGGAACAATTCACAGAACTTGTCCACAGTGGCGGCATTTACAAATTCGGAGCCATTAATGAGGTGGGTGACATGGGAAAGATCATACTTTTTGGCTTCTTCCGGAGAGATGAGTCGGGTACAAACCTCATAGGCGGAATTGGGCGCTGCGGTGATATTTACCTTGTAATCGGCGATGACCCGCAGCCAGATGGTGGGCCGGGCCAAAAACTGCAGGGTGGGGATAAAGTAAGAGATGCCGGTATCGGCAATGACGGGCAGAAAAATGGCCACGATGAGGCCGATATTGTGGTAAAAGGGTACCCAGGAGGCAAGATTGTTCTTAGTGTGCTGGAAATCGAAGATCTCCAGGCACTGACCGATGCAGCCCATGAGGTTTCCATAAGTGACCATAACGCCCTTTGGCGCACTGGTGGAGCCGGAGGTATACTGCAAATACAGCAGGTCATCGGCTTCATGCGGAGTCAATTTGCCCAGGGGTGCGGGTTTTACCTTATCGGAGTAGATGCGCTTGAGTGTCACAACATTGAGGAAGGCTTTTTTGAGCAGTGAGCCGGTCACATTGGTATCGGACTCCTTTTCCATGCCTTCGTTGGAGATGAGAAAGCGAGGTTTACAAGATTTGAGTACCGAGACAAAACGGTCCAGCTTGCCTTCATCAATGGGAGGCGGGATAACGGTAAAGATCACCCCAGCGATCATACAGCCCCAAATGGCATAGACGGTTCCGGCATCCTGCATGGAAAGGATAATAGCGCGGTCACCGGGACGGGCGCCCTTTTGACGCAGCTCCGCGGCCATATCCATAGCATTCTGCCATGCTTCGCCAATCGTTATATAGTGGTGAACATAGGGCTCGCTTCCGCAATCCATAAAGTCATACATCGGCCGTTCAGGGTTCTGCGCGGCATCCCGCATGAATTTTTCCAAAATACCATCCATTATAGCCACCTCCATGGGAAGATTACCAATATTTATTAGTTGGCTAATCAACCAATATACTAAGGATAGTAAAACACTTTTTAGGGAGAATGTCAACAGAATCGTAGCAATTTTGCTAACATTCCGCAAATTTCCGACGAAATATGCCATGGGAAAAGAAAAAACTCCCGACAGAGGACCGCTTTGTATCGGGCAGTTCTACTATCAGGAGTGCGGGACTATTATGATGGGTTATTCTTTGGGGGTGATGGCGCCGCTGCGGTAGGCCTCCAGCAGTTCCTGCAGATCGGCTACCCGGCGGGCAATGGTCTTACCGTCGTCGATATCCCGGATGAGCTGGCGGCGTGGAAATTTTTCTACCACGCGTACCTCGGAGTGCATATCTTCATTGTTACGCATGGCCTCGCTGATATTGATGGGATGGTGCTGGGCCAGCAGCAGCTGGTGGGAGTTGCTGACCAGGGTATAGCCGCAGCCGCCGGTGACGGAATTGAGACGCTCATTCATGCCGCCATCAATATTGATGACACGGCCATTGGCCTTGACAGGAGACTCACCGGCTTTGACCGGGACATGGCCGGTGATGATCTTGCCGTGGACGGGATCGGCTCCGAATTCTTCCAGAATGCGGATGGCGGTGGTTTCCTGTTCAATCCATGTGTAATAGGGGTCTTTCTCCTCCTTGCCGGCGGTATCATCCGCAATGAAGTACCGCTCGAAGGTAGCGATCTTATATTTGCCGCTAAGCGGGGAGTGAGTTCCGCACCATAGATACCACATCAGATCCAGACTGTTCCTGCGCAGTTCGGAATGACGGGGTGCATAGGATGCCACCCGAACAATGTGATTGTAGGCATCCAGCATGGCCCGGCCGGCATACTTTTTGCCATTGATGGTGGAATAGTGCAAGGTGCCGTCCTCATTCATGGGGATACAGCCATGATAGAGCAGATAGCCATTATTGACCTTATAGATGGAGCCGTTATCCAAAAGAAATTTAAGATGACGCTGCATCCGGATACTATTACGGAAGGAGAAGGCCAAATCGTTCATAACAGTTTCCTCCTCCGGAGAGAGACGATAGGGGTCTTCCGGTGAGAGGGTGGGGAAATGGGAATCCTTGAGGTCATACCAATGACCGTCGATTTGGATACGGTGGGTCTTGGAGTCCATCGTTTCCCAGAAGAGACGGTGTGACATGTGATATTCGGGATGATCCCGCAGGATGCGGCCCTCCAGCTTGAACTGGATGACCGAGATGGCCTTGTGCACCTTGGCGGTGAGTTCATCATTTTCCCGGCGCTGCTTCAGTTCAGTTTCCCGCTTGCTGTGGCTGGGCAGAAAAAGAGTGCAGGGATCATCACGGTAGGTTTCCAGCGCAAACTGGGTGAGAGGGCGCAGGTTAATGCCGTAGCCGTCCTCTAGAGAATCAAAGTTATTGTAGCGGATGCAGTTGCGCAGCACATTGGCGATGGAGGCCCACTGGCCCATAGCTGCCGCCATCCACAGGATATCGTGATTGCCCCACTGGATATCGACATTATTATACTCCATCAAGGTATCCATAACCTTATGAGCGCCGTTGCCGCGGTCGAATACATCGCCGACAATGTGCAGTTTATCAATGACCGCGTGCTGGATGAGCTCCGAAATGGCGATGATGAAAGCATCGGCACTGCCAATTTCGATGATGCTGCGGACGATATTGTGGACATAGGTGGTGCGGTTGTCATCCTCATCAGCTTCGGAGTAATTGAGCAACTCATCGATGATGTAGGCAAAATCGTGGGGCATGGCCTTGCGCACCTTGGAGCGGGTGTACTTACTGGTGGCCTTGCGGCAAACCTGCACCAAATGCAGCAGGGTGGTGGTGTACCAGACCTGGTTTAGTGAGCCATGAGCTTCCTTGAGGAGTGCCAACTTTTCTTCCGGGTAATAGATGAGAGTGGCCAGTTCATCCATTTCGGCAGTGGACATTTCCTCCTCTGAGAAGCATTGGAAGATCTTGCGTCGGACGGAGCCGGAAGCATTTTTGAGAATATGAAGAAAAAGGCGGTATTCACCATGAATATCGCTGATAAAGTGTTCGGTGCCTTTGGGCAGGCCGAGGATGGCATTTAAGTTGATGATTTCGGTAGAGACCTGGGCAGGGTTGGGAAACTTTTGAGAGAGAAGCTCCAGGTATTGCAGTCGTTCTTCGGTCAGGTTCAAGGGATCGCCTCCGTGGGGTAGTATGTTTTATTTTATTATAAAGCAAACGCCCCACGGTGGCAAGCAGAATTCAGCAGAGTCCGAGTTGTTTCGTCATAGTAAATTGTTGTTGCAGTAATGCAAGGTGATCCGGTTCTATGAGGGAAAGTGGCATGCGGCAGCTGCCACAAGGGAAACCAACAAGCGGCATGGCAGCTTTGACAGGGATGGGGTTGACCTCGCAAAAGAGGGATTTCATCAAGGGAAGAAGGGAATAGTGCAGGGAACGGGCTGCCGGTAGATCGTTCTGCAAGATCGCCTGACAGAGGGTTTCGGTGCTGTGGGGAAGCAGATTGCTGAGGACGGAAATGCAGCCGTGGGCTCCCAGGGACATCAGAGGCAGGGTGAGGTCATCATTGCCGGAATAGAGGGGGAGAGTATCACCAAGTTCCAACAGGTGTTGATGAATGAGGCTAAAATCGGTACTGGCTTCCTTAAGGCCGATGATATTATCAACTTTGGAAAGTTTCCGGCGGCTCTCCATATCGATGGTCACCCCGGTACGGGACGGAACATTATAGATGATGACCGGGAGCGGTGTGGCGGATGCCAGCCGCGCGAAATGCGACTGTAAGCCCTTGGGCGTGCATTTATTGTAATAAGGGGTGACTAGAAGCAGGGCATCGGCACCGGCCGCCGCGGCGGCCAGGCAGTTCTGTTCGGCACGGGCGGTGTCATTGCATCCGGCTCCAGCGATGACCGGCACCCGGCCGGCTGCGGTTTTGGCTACAGTTTGGATGATGGTAAAGCGTTCCTCATCAGTGAGAGTAGCGGCTTCTCCCGTGGTGCCGCAGGGCACCAACGCTGAGATACTGCTTTGGATCTGCCATTCTGTAAGGCGGGAGAGAGTTTCTAAATCCAAAGAGCCATCTGGATGCATTGGGGTGACCAGTGCCGTGGCTGCCCCGCGGAATAGAATTTGTTTCATATGAAATACGCCTCCTTTCATCCTTAGTATATGAGAGGGAGTAGCGTGTCATTAAAATGGAACGAAAAAGAAGCCGATCACTGAAAATGACCTGCTTCTTTTAGATGGAATATTCAATGGGATAGTACAGCGTTTAATGTCTGGTGTTCCTTTGGGGCTTCGTTTCGTTTGTAATAAACATGGCATCGCCAAAGGAGAAGAACCGGTAGCGTTCTTTAACAGCCTCATGGTAGGCATTCATGATGTGATCGTACCCTGCAAAGGCAGCGACCAGCATGATAAGGGTGCTTTCCGGCAGATGAAAATTAGTGATAAGGGCATCGATGCATTTCCACTGGTAGCCGGGATAGATGAAAATATCGGTATTATCGCTGCACTCGCGCAGTCCTTTCCCGGGAATATAGGCAGATTCCAGCGTGCGGCAGCTGGTGGTACCTACGGCAATGACACGGTGGCCAGTGCGTTTGGCCTCATTGATGAGATCAGCGGCCTCCTGCGAGACCCAGTAGTGTTCTGAGTGCATATGATGCTGAGTCACATCGTCTACCTTCACCGGACGGAAGGTGCCAAGGCCAACATGAAGTGTCAGGTAAGCTATCTTTACACCTTTCTCCTGAATTTTTTGCAGTAGTTCTTCGGTAAAATGTAGCCCGGCGGTGGGGGCGGCAGCACTGCCCAGTACCTTATTGTAGACAGTCTGGTAGCGTTCACCATCTTCCAGCTGTTCGGTGATGTAGGGCGGCAGCGGCATGCGGCCAACTTCCTCCAGAACCGCAAAGATATTATTGCCCTCGTATTCAAATTTGACCCGACGGTTGCCGCCTTCCAGGATTTCCAGTACCTCGGCGTGCAGCAGCCCATCACCGAATACAAACCGAGCGCCGATCTTGGCCCGTTTGCCTGGGCGCACCATCGTTTCCCATTCATCATTGCCCAGCTGTTTTAGAAGCAGGAATTCAATGGCACCATCGGTGCCTTCTTTTTTGCCAATCAGACGGGAGGGCATGACACGGCTGTTATTCACCGCCAGCACATCACCGGGGTTCAGGTAGTCAATGATATCGGTAAATACATGGTGAGAGATCTCGCCGGTTTCCTTATTCAGCACCATCAGGCGGCTGCTGTCCCGACGCTCCAGCGGTGTTTGGGCGATGAGTTCCTGCGGCAGGTCGTAATAATAGTCGGATGTCTTGGTCATCAAACGGTCTCGCATCTTTTTACCTTCATTCCATAGTGTTTTACATTTCAGCCTATTATAGCACACTTCTTCTGCCGGTACAACCGCAAAAGAGCGGGGCTTTGACGGGTGCTGGCCCAAAAGCAATACCATTGGTGGGGGAAACATTTATTCTAATGAGATGACTGGTGCTCAGGATGCCCAGACCGCCCATAGGTCTCGGAGGATATTCTTGACCTGACCGGTATGACCCGCATAGTCATTACACATATGCTGGAGGAGGCACTGCTGCATCGGTATGATGGTATCCTGGCTATAAAGAACGGCACAATGGAGGAATGCGGTCACTTTGATGAGTTGATGGCAAACAAGGGGTATTTCTACGCATTGTTCACCGTTTCGCAATGAGGTGAGAGTATAATCAAAAGCAGGACGACTGGAAGTGGTCATTCTGCTTTTTCTATTTATTAAGATTTGGCGAATGGTATTTTAATTGAAAAGGGCACACTATTATGGTATGATATATTTGTTTTATCAGACGGGCATTATTATTGGCATAGGAGAAACTGAGTGAAAAAACACTGGCTGCTGCTTATTTTAATTGTGGCGATTTTTCTTTTGCTGTGCTGGTCACTGTGGTGGAGCAACTATGGACTAAAAACAGTACGATATACCGTTGGCGGTATGAGTTTGCCGGAAGGCTTTAATGGCTATCACATCGTACAGCTTTCTGATCTGCACAGTGTGTCCTTGGGTGAAGAGAACGGTCGATTGCTGAAAGCGATTCGTGCGGAGGAACCGGATATTATTGTAATGACCGGCGATATGGTGAGCCGTTATGATGAGGACTTTAGTGTGACATTGGCGCTGTGCAGTGCACTGGCGGAGGAATATCCGGTCTACTATATCCGTGGGAACCATGAGGAAGGACTGGCCACCGCCGACTGGGAAAGCTACCGTGCTGCGTTGGCAGCATCCAGAGTACAAGTATTGGATAATGAAACGGTGCAGCTTACGGCGGAAAACGGCGACAGAATCAACCTGACGGGACTGTGGTACAAGCTGGATTATTACCACAAGTATGCCAGCCACTATCGCCCAGTGACGGAGGAAACGATGTATACCATACTGGGAGAGGCACCGGAGGGGTATAATATTCTGTTGGCGCATAATCCAAACTACTTCCCGGTATACGCCGCATGGGGTGCCGATGTGACCTTCTGCGGGCATATCCACGGTGGGATGATATGGTTGCCGCTGCTAGGCGGGATTCTTTCTCCAGAGACGATCTTGTTCCCGGAATATGATGGAGGAAGTTACCAAATAGAAGATAAAATGATGATCCTGAGCCGGGGGCTGGGACGGGGGCGAATGGGAGTTCGGCTTTTTAACCCGCCGGAGCTGGTATGTGTAACACTGACAAGAGAGGAATAAAAAGAATGTATCAACTGAAACTGACAGAAGGAGCAGCCCGGCGGGGAGCGCTTACCACCGTACATGGTACGGTGCAGACGCCGGCCTTTATGAATGTGGCGACGGCGGCTGCCATCAAGGGCGGTATTTCCGCTTATGACCTGAAGGAGCTGAAGTGCCAGGTGATGCTGTGCAATACCTATCACCTGCATCTGCGACCTGGTGATAATGTGGTGCGTCAGCTGGGAGGGCTGCACAGGTTTACCGGTTGGCAGGGACCCATCCTGACCGACAGTGGCGGGTTCCAGGTGTTTTCGCTTGCATCGCTACGGCATATCGAGGAAAAGGGAGTGACCTTTGCCTCCCATATCGATGGACATCGTATTTTTATGGGACCAGAGGAGAGCATGCAGATCCAGTCGCATTTGGGTTCTACCATTGCAATGGCATTTGATGAATGTATCGAAAACCCATCGCCCCGGGGTTATGTGCAGAAATCGGTAGCACGGACGACCCGATGGTTGGAGCGCTGCCAAAAGGAAATGGCCCGGCTGAACAGCCTGGAGGATACTGTGAATCCACACCAGCTACTGTTTGGCATCAACCAGGGCGGCACCTATGAGGATATTCGGGTGCAGCACATGAAGGATATTGCTGCGATGGGACTGGACGGCTATGCCATCGGTGGACTGGCAGTGGGCGAGAGCGCCGAAGAGATGTATCATATCATTGAGGCTGTGGAGCCCTTTGCCCCGAAGGATAAGATCCGTTACCTAATGGGTGTTGGTACACCTGTGAATATCTTGGAATCGGTACACCGGGGTGTAGATCTTTTTGACTGTGTGATGCCAAGCCGCAATGCCCGACATGGCCATCTTTTTACCTGGGAAGGGATCATTAATATCCAAAATGCTAAGTATGTAACGGATGACCGCCCGGTGGATGCCCTTTGCGGGTGCCCACTGTGCCGTAACCATACCCGCGCCTACTTGCGCCACCTGATGCGTGCCAATGAAATGCTTGGTATGCGGCTGGCTGTGATGCATAACCTGTGGTTCTATAATACACTGATGGAAGAGATAAGGTTAGCACTGGATGAGGGACGGTTTGAGAGCTTCTACCGCGAGCATGTGCCAATACTGGGTAAGAGAATATAAAAGTGCGGAATAGAACAATATTTTCTCCGGATTTTACTTGCAAAATGACCGGTAATTCTCTATAATATTTGTTAAAGACTTTTTTGGAGGATAAAACAATATGAACATTGCTTTTCTTGAAACTGCTTCTGGCTCCGGTTCCATGTGGTCTTCCATCATTATGATGGCTTTGATCATCGTTGTATTCTGGTTCTTCATCATCCGTCCCCAGCGGAAAAAGGATAAAGAGACTGCCAAGATGCGCAGCGAGCTGCAGGTAGGCGATGAGATCGTCACCATCGGCGGCATCATTGGGATTATCGTCAGCATGAAAGAGGATTCCCTCGTTATTGAGACCGGCAGCGACCGTTCCAAGGTCCGCCTGGCTCGTTGGGCCATCAGCGGCAAGAACACCACTGCCGAGCCGAAGTAATTTCTTCTAAAATATCGCCTCCCATCATAGGATTGAACAGACAATCCGGATGGGAGGCGTTTTTATGCCCAAAAGCAGGGAGAAAGGCCACGGGGTGAAGGGGAGCGGCCCGCCGTTGCGGGAAATTGCGATAAGCGCTGGAATGGGTTCTGCTGTGGTGCTGGCATTGTTGACGGTATTTGCCCTGGTAATGAGTGCGCAGGATATTCCGGGCGGGTTGACTGCGCCGATGGTAACGATCACCCTGGTGGTTGGGACCTTGGCAGCAGGTTACCGCTGCGGCCGGCAGTTGCGACAGAATGGCATCGTGAACGGAGCACTGACAGGCGGAATGATGTACCTGGTGCTGCTGGCAATTTCCCTAACAGCTCCGAGAAATGAGGTGGGTCTGCTGGCACTGTATAAGTGCCTGCTGATGCTGGTGGGCGGCGCCATAGGGTGCATCCTGGCAGTAAACCACCGCAGCAAAGCAAAGATGAGCCACCCCAAGCGGCGATAACAAAATGTGGAGGATGAAAAATGTTGCCTAAGAGAAAGAAAAGTCATTATCCAGTGCCTGGGCGGCGGGAAAGTCTGTGGAAGAAGCGTGGGACGACAATTCAGTATCTTTTATATTTTGCGGCAGGGGTGCTACTGGGCAGCATAGCAGCGGTGTTGTGCGGGGCAGAGTCTATCCCATGCCGGATCCTGGTGAATCAACTGCGGGCTATACCGGAACAGGGCCTGTGGGCATTGTGGCGTGAGCGACTGCTGTTTATGGCGATTCTGCTGCTATACCTGATGATCGCAGCGCGATGCCTATGGGGGAATTTAATGATTCCGGTGGCACTGGTGTTGTATGGAATAGGGCAGGGAATAGTGGTCAGCTTTTTGCTGATGTTGGTGGGTTTGGGCGGAATCGGATATATTTTGTTGGGGATACTTCTGCCAAGGACGGTGCAGTTGGTGGCGCTGATTTTGATGTGCAACTTGGCGCATAGCCGCTGTGAGCAGATGAGCGGGGCAGAAGGAAACGGACAGACGGCGATGTGGATACTGAGCGCTTTGCTATTGGCTGGAGGGGGACTATTGGAGTCGACAGTAAAATGGAAAATGATTGCAGGGATTCTATCGTAGCAAAACCCCTCCCGGTTTGGGAGGGGTTTGCGCTGTATGAGTACCATTGAGGAGGAGCTAGCTTACTTTTCGTTCTTGTCCTTCAGAACATAGTTGAGGATAAGATTGAGCAGTACGCCTGCAACGACCGCGATGAACACGGTGGAGGTGCAGAGCATATTGAGGAACGCCGGCAGGCTCTTGGCCCAGGCGCTGTAAGTAGAGGCGCAGTGGTAAGGCAGCATGATGGCCAGTGCCAAAGTAGTACCGGCTACCAGGGTGTTGCGCAGGGAGCGTTTATCGCTGATGATGGAATCAATGCCGGAGAACATGATGGTAGCGGCAGAGATAAGGAATACAGCACCGATAACAGAACGCGGAATGCCGGAAAGAATATAGGCCAGCTTGGGGCACAGACCATATGCCAGGAAGATTACGCCAGCGATCTGAGTGACGCGGCGGGAGCAAACACCGGTAGCGGAAATGATGCCGATATTCTGGGTGTAGCTGGTGCAGGGCAGGCCGCCAAAGAAAGCGGAGATCACGCAACCCAAGCCTTCAGCAAAGATGCCGCGGTCGATGTGCTTGATACGATAGACCTCATCGCAGGCAGCGCAGGTAGCGGCGTAGTCACCAACCGATTCGAACATGGAAGCAATATAGCCGGAGAAGCCGCCGACGATAGCGGCACCAACAAAGGCGATGGTGGAACCGCTCTGACCTTCCAGACCAGTGTAGGGGAACAGCTTGGGCAGTGCGAACCAAGGAGCATTGTGAACGGCTTCCCAATTGAACACGCCAAGAGCGGAGGCGCCAACAACGCCAACAATGATAACGGTGATGAGAATGAAGCCCTGGGAAAGCAGACCTTTGCCACCGCGGAACTTAAGAACCAGAGCCAGCAGGAAGGCTACAGCGGCCATGATGAGGCTCTTAGCATCCTGAGAGGAGAAAGTCCACTGAACAGCGATACGGGCAGCTACATAACCGATGGAGCATACAACAGTGCCGACTACAACAGGGGGCAGGAATTTGCGGATCTTGCTCATAATGCGGGCGCCGCCCAGCAGAGTTTCCAGTGCGCCGCCGACAATGACGGAGCCCCAGACAGCGGGCAGACCATAGGTAGCGGCTACGCTGCCCATGGAGGAGGCGAGGGAAGCCGACGGGCCCTGAACAATGGGCAGGCGGTTACCAATGGTAGTTTGGATCAGTGTGCAGATACCCATGACCAGGAAGCATGCGCTGATCATGGTGGGCAGAACGGTGGCAGCATCCAGATCGGCCAGGGAGACAAACATACCGCCCCATACAAAGGGGGTAAAGTCTACCAGAGTAATCTGGACGGCGAAGTAGAGAGATTTCCACCAGGGCTTGGGCACATCTTCAATGCCGTAGGTGATCTCAATGTTGGATTCGATGGCTTGATCGAATACCGGCTGTTCAGGCTGATACATAGTGACTCTCCTTTTTTCTCTATTTTTGACCTAATGTGCCGTCGGTTTTCGCCATTATCCCTGTGCACACCTTGGTCAAGTAGTATATTAGCACTTGTTTTTTCCATTCGTCAAAGCGAAAAATGTAATATAATGGGTATAATTTTGTTGCATTTTAACATCTTAGCTACGCAAGTTGCGCATTTAGGCTATTAAAATCAAGGAAAATAATAATTATATGCACAAAAAGCAAAAAGAATTGATGTAAAAATTGTTTATTGTGGATAGTGCGTAAAAAGTGATAACATAAATTGATTTAATTTATCGATTCATCTATAATATGATTAAGAGAGTAGTTCATTTTTGAGAACTTTGACGGAGGAAACAAATGAAAAAGCAGAAAAAGCAGCCACAGCTGGAGAGCCAGAATCTGATCCTTTATCCGCTGCTGCCGGAACAGATGAACCTGCTGAGGGATGATCCGAATGAATTATGCAGGAGCCTTTCTTTGGTGCCGGATGATTATGCCAAATACGGCGAATGGGCCATGTTGGCAGAGGAGCAATACCGTAAAATGATGGCGGATCAGGAGTATATGTCCTTTTATACGCTGTGGATCATCACAGAAAAAGAGGACAAGCACCTGGTGGGATATCTGTACTTTTTGGGACGACCCAGCGATACCGAAGCGGTGGAGTTGAACGGGTTTATTAAGCCGGCGTACCGCCGAAAAGGCTATATGACCGAGGCCCTGAATACCCTGCGTGGGTGGGCCTTTGCTAATAAGAGTGTGACCATTATGTTGGCACACCCGCAAAGGGATGATGAGATATTCCACGGGCTGCTGCGTAAGAGCGGTTTTGGCCACTGGGTGGAGCATGAGCATGAGAAGACTCCCAATGTAGAGGTATGGTGCAGTGAGAAAAAAACACGCGCGATGGTGAAGGTGGGGCTCCTGTTGGGTCTTGGCCTGGGTGTTGTGGCTGGTTCGGCCTTTGGAATCAGCCGATGGATCACCGCATTAGCAGGCGGCATCTTGGGCGTTGCCGTGTGTACTGTATTTGATGTGAGAGAATCCCGGAGAAGATATGCTCTGCTGAAAGCGGAGCAGCAAAAGCCGTAACTTGAAATAAGAATAAAGAGAAAACATAAGGCGGCAATTTAGGCCGCTAAGAGAGAAACCAATAACATTCAAGAGGAGAAATATGGCGACAATATATGACATTGCGAAGGCCAGCGGCGTTTCTGCCACCACGGTCTCCCATGTTCTTAACCGGACAAGGTATGTGAGCCCGGAAATTACAGAACGGGTAATGGCTGCGGTAGATGAGCTGGGCTATGAACCGCTGCGCTGTCGCAACAGAGGAGAGGAACCGACAGCGGCCAAGCGTGGCTGTATGGGTCTTATCATTGACCGGCGGTTGCTGACAGTATGTGGATGCCGATCCTATGTGCGGATGTCCGGACGGTACGAATGGATCACGATCTCGGTAGATGGATCGCTGACGGAAAAGCAGCTGCATAGATATATGAAGCAGTACCACCTGAACCGTGTATTGGTGCATCAATCGGTGGAATATAAATGCGGCGATAGGGCGATAAATCCTGTGGAACCGGGCAGCATTCTGCTGCTGAATCAAAGTGTACCGCCGGAGCGCACCGACCAACGCCATCTTGCATTGGATTATGAGGGTGCCATGCACCTTGCATTGGAACATCTAATCCGGTGCGGGCACACCAATATTACTGTGGTGGGAGGAGATTTGAACCGGTACTGTCAGGAGCAGATCCTGCGGGCGTTGGAATGGTGCAGTAAACGCTATGCAGTACGCCTAAATCAGGATAATATAATATGGCTGGGCGGAGAGAAGAGCTCCGGACTGCCAGAGCAGGAAAGCCTGGGGACCGCCGTGATTTCGGTGGGTGTACCGGGCATTATGGCGGTAACAAAATATTGCTTTGCCAGTGGACGCCGCGTACCGGAAGACTTCAGCTGGATCGCCATTGATGACGATGACTATATACAGGGTTATAATCCGGCAGTTACTTATGTTCGTCTAAATCCGGAGGTATTCCGCAGTGTATTGGAAAGCAGCGATGGGCCAGATAAAAGAATTGTTTGTGCTCCGCAATTGATAATCCGCCATTCTACCAGTGTATTGCCGCGTGATCCTCAGGGACAACCGGCCAGCAATGAAAGTGCTGTATCATTAACCATAACCGAAAAAATACTGATGCAGAAGCGTACCGGTCGGATTGGAGTCTCTTTTGCACAGGCGGAAACACTTTATTCCCAGATGATTTTGCAGGGGATAAGGGAGGTCGCCACAAATTTGAATATGGAGCTGCTGCCGGTACAGGATGCCAGAATGAACAGCGGGGTAGAAAAGAATCAACTGGTGTGGTTACTGCAAAACGGTGCGGATGCTATCATCAGCGTTTCCAATGATCATAGCGGGATGGTGGAGACCTTTCAACGGTTAAAAAGGGGTAGCGATATCCCATTGATTTTGGGATCACATCTGCCGATTGATCTGCCTGGATCTGTGTTCCACTGCTGCATTACCACCAATGATGAGGAAAAAGGGCGGCAGGCGGCGCAATTCCTGGCGGAGCAGATGTTGTCCCGGCAGATGCAGCGGTTGGTAATGCTGGTGGATAAAAACACAGCAGCGGGTGCTCAGCAGTGTGTCCGAGCATTAATTACCGCACTGCATGGTGACTATCCCAGAATACAGGTGTTGGAGCGATTAGAAATCAATGATCATTATTCTGTGGATGATTTTGAGAAGCTGTACCGCCGCTATCCTGAGATGCAGGGCCTGTTTATCCAGAATGCAGGTGCGGCGGCTCGGATCAGTGGATGGCTGCACGCGAACCGCCGTGATGATGTAGTAGTTGTCACCAGCCAGATCAACAGTTCCGTTGCGCAGCGAATGCTGCAGGTGACCAGCGGAAGAATGGGCATTGTCTCTTCAAGGCCAATTGAAATGGGACATCTGATGGTGTATTCGGCAGCGTGTGCGCTGCTGGGAAAACCAACACCAAAGTATGTTTCGGTGGACCCTATTACGCTTAACCAAAGGAATGTGGAGGAGCTGTGGCCACTACTGACGCAGAGCAGATTGAAATAATAGTGAAATAATAGCCTCATAAATCGCCCTGTACGGCAGGAATAATTCCTGGGTGTAGGGTGATCTCTTTTGTATGGAACGCAAGATGATGACAAAGCCCAACGGCACCGGGGATACCGGTGCCGTTGGGCTTTGGGAATATGAGGGGGCTTTATATCAAGAGAAGAGAATAAGACAGTATTACAGCAGCTGAGCCCGACGGATGAAGGAAGCAATGACTTTACCGTGGCGGATGATGTAGGGACGGGAAGCGCGGGTGCGGATGGCATCGTGGACATTAGGGGCTTCTACCAGGTTCAAGTCAGCATCGTTGCCTACTTCGATGCCGTACTTCATTTCAGGATCGAATACGCGAGCAGAGGCTTTGGTGAGCATGTTCCACATGGTACGGGCAGCTTCGGGGGTATTGTACTGGGCGCAGTAGCAGCCAACCAGACCGTAATCCAAGGGATCGCCAGTGCCGTAAAGGTGGAAACCATCACAGATGGTATCCTGAGCGGTGACAACATTGATACCCATTTCCACCATCTCACGAATGCGGGTAACACCGCGGGTGCGGGGTTCGGGGTCAATGCCCATGATGGCGAGGGTCTGGGTGTTGGCGCAGACATTGACATCCGCCTGCTTAAGCATCTTCATAACCTTGATGGCGTGGGCCTGGTTCTGGTAGGTGATGGAGGTGCAGTGTCCGCCGGTTACACGGCCTTGCCAGCCATGCTGCATGGTAAGCCAGGCGGTATATTCCAGGGAACGATCGAACATATCTTTGGACTGATCGATGTGCATATCAATGAGGCAGTTGTATTTTTCGGCCATCTTAAAGACGAAATCCACATGTTCGCGGGAATGCTCATCCAGCATTTCAGCGGCAGGCATGCCACCCATAACATCGCAGCCCATTTCCATGGCTTCCTCCAGCAGCTTATCGGTGCCAGGATCGCAGATGATACCTTCCTGAGGGAAAGCGATGACTTGTAGGTCGCAGATATCTTTGGTGGCTTCTTTGGCCATCAGAACACCCTTCAGAGCGTTGAGGTTAGGATCCAGGGTGCTGATATCCACATTGGTGCGCAGTTTGGTGGTACCATACATGACACAATCCTTAATAGCGCGTTCAGCACGGGCAGCTACGGCCTCAGGAGTATACTTGCGGATACGGTCGTGCATGACATAGATGGAGTCTTCCAGGGTTTCTTCGGTAGAAGAAATCCAGTTGCCCTTGCCATAGCTTTCACGGCCCTGTTCATAAGAAGTGTAGGCCTTATCAAAGTGCATATGGGTATTTACAAAGGTGGGGCAGGCCATCATACCAGTGGCATCGATAGTTTCGACCCCGGCGGGTGCTTCGATGTGCCCGGCAATTTCCTTGTATTTTCCGTCATCACCGATGAGAATATCAACGATTTTGCCGGTCCCATCCAGGTTGGCGTTTTTAATCAGCAGCATTTTATGTACCTCCAGTTATTGATAAAGGGGAATTCATTGTGAACATTCTCCTTTGTATGTCTCTACAATATAGTATTTTTTTGATTTTGTCAAAGCGCAGTTGGACTATTTTTACAAGAAAGCACAGCGCAATTTGTATATAATGCAATGACCTGGTTGGCTAAATTGCGCAACTAAGTGGCAGATTGTGTTATTCTAAAAGAAAATTATTGTAGAATATCACAAAATGAAACGGGAGAAGCTGTATATGCTGCCAATACGATAAAATTTAAGAAAAAAGCCCCGCGGGTTAAATACCGTGGGGCTTAGCTATGGAATTGTTTTATAAATCGAGTTTGTCAATGCGATGAATACCGATGTGATTAAGAAAGTGAACGGCATAATCATAGATATCAGAATTCTTGAAATCTACCGCCGAATCGTGGGCGTCGAAGCCAATAATTGCGGTAATGCCATGATCTTTGGCAATGCGCCAGAAATCGGGATGAGGGAAACAATCCAGCCGATTATGTTCCAGCGCGAAAAGAAAACCGGAGATGTTGTATTCGAGAATTGCATTGCAGCGAGCCGCAGTTTCACAAATACGATGACTGAGTGCAACACAGTGTTCATCAAAATAAGGGTAACCGCGGATGAAAAGATCAGGGTGGGCCACATAGGTATAGAATTTACTTTCAATGCCCGGAATGATGTTCTGCTCGTAACGCTCGAGGTCATGGGGCGCTAAAATATCACGGCCGAAATAAAAACGCTCCGGAATCGGTTGATCCAGCTCATCATAGTGGGAACCGTAGATCAGATATTCGATCCCGTATTCCGACTTCATATCAAGAAGCTCCTGCATATGGTGCGGGAAGTACTCCGCCTCCAGGCCGAGGTGAATCTCGATCTGGTCCTTGTATTTTTCCCGCAGGCGGTTTACGCTGCCGCAGTATTCCGGCAGGTATTGCGGCTCCATGCGGACATGGGAATCGTAATCGGCAGGGAAGTGAGGCCACGGGGTATGATCAGAAAAGCCTAAAATATCAAAGTCAGCTTTTATGGCATTGAGTACAATGCGCTCGTCATTGCCCATGGCGTGTTTACAACGGTAGGTGTGGGTGTGGTAATTGGTTTTCATTCGGTTTCAGCTTCCTTTTTGGATGGTTTGGATTTAACATGAGAAAGGGGATTGCGGTCAGCGGCATTGGCAATTTGATCATTGCTGACATGGGTGTATATTTCTGTGGTGCCAAGATTGACATGGCCGAGAATTTCCTTTAGAACACGGATATCCACACCACCGTATTGATACATGAGAGTGGCGGCAGTATGACGAAGTTTGTGAGGGGAATAGCCCCGACCGCCTAAGCCGGCGGCTTTTAGATGTGTTTCTACTATTTGTTCCACCCGGCGGGGGGTAAGTGGTGCACGGGTACGGGAGGAAACCAACAGGTAGGGTTTATCGGCATCCTTTGGTGGTTCCGGACGAACGACCAAATATTCTGCGATGGCGTTAAGACAAGCGTTGTTAAGATAAACCATGCGCTCTTTATTCCCCTTGCCCAGTACAGTAAGGGTGTCATCCCGGATATCCGAGAGCTTAATACCGACCAACTCCGAAAGACGAATGCCACAGTTAAGCAGAATGGTGATGATACAATAATCGCGTTCACGATCCTTGCCTTCAATGGATTCCAGCAGGTGCAGGCTTTCATCCAAAGTAAGGTATTTTGGAAGACTTTTGCGCTGGGCAGGAATCTCCAACTGTTCCATGGGGTTTTCCTCTAGGCGGCCAGCCTTACTTTGCAGATATTTATAGAAGCCGCGCAAGCTGGAAACCTTGCGGGCACGGGTCTTGGCGTTATTTTGGTTAACGCTTTGCACATAAGCCAGGAAAGAATATGCATCGGAAAGGCGTGCACTGAGAATCATTTCCTCGCTGATGGAGGCAAACGAAATGCTTTCAAGATTTGGGTCATCCGTGGGTAGGGGAGTGCCACTGCGGGTGGCCATTAGATAACGCAGGAATAGGCGGAGATCGTTGTAGTAGGCTTCTACAGTGCGGGGAGAGCGTCCCTTGATGGTACTCATATAGATGAGATAATCGCGCAGCAGCTGTGGCGCAGGTGCTGCCATGATAGAAAATGTCTGCATTCGGTTTCCTTCTCTCTTCGGTTTATTGCCAATCTATTATAGTAGAAATGCAAGCTGCATGCAAGTGTGTAGATGCGCAAAAAGGCCGGAGCCGAAGCCCCGGTCATTTTTGAAAATAATTGAGGAGGTGATAGTTGTTTTATAAAAGAGAGTCTCTCCAAAAGCGCCCGGAGAAGCAGGCCCATGCAATAGATGCGATACCCTGCAGGATAAGCACCAGTCCAACGATCCAACTGAGGGCCATAGCACCGGAAATGGGATCATAGAACGAAAGGATGCCCGCAACAGTAAGGAGGATACCAAGGGCGGTAAACCACCCCCAACCATGCACACCAAGGCGCTGAAGATCAAAGGAGCTAACGAAACGGCTGATACCGCCGAAGAGTAGCCACATCCCGAAAATAAACGGCAGCGAAAGCATGGTGAATGCCTGGTTGCAGAGCAGGAAAATGGCTAACAGTACAGTGAAGATGCCATCCAGTAGAAACCAGCCGGAACCGAGCATAAAGCGCCGGGATGATGCAAAGATGACAATATCAACGATACCGGAGAAGAGCATGGCCAGTCCAAGTATAAGGGAAAGCCCACTCAAAGCGGCTTCAGGAGAAACAAAGCAATACACGCCTGCAACAATAAGCAGTACACCGGCAATGATCCATAAAACTCGCGATAGGGTTTTATTCATAAATGACATCCTTTCAAAAAATTATATTATTGAATCGACGGGGCACAGGAGAGGGAGATTTTATTTAATCTCAACTGTAGATCTTGCAGGCAATTGACGGGAAGCCTTTGGAACGGAAATGCACAGGATGCCGTTTTCAAATTTAGCAGTGACCTGGGTAGGATCAATATCAGTACCAACATAGAAGCTGCGGCTACAAGAGCCCGCATAGCGTTCCTGACGGATGTATTTTCCTTCTTTATCACTTTCCTCTTTATCAAGTCCTTTGGCGGCGCTAATGTTTAGACAGCCTTCTTTCAGCTCGATGGAGATATCATCTTTCTTAAAACCGGGCAAGTCGATATCCAGATCGTAGGAATTTTCGGTTTCCCGAACATCGGTCTTCATTAGATTCTTTGCGCGTTTACCGTAAAGAGGGTTATGACCTTGAGGCGTCATCATGGCAAATGATTCATTAAAAAATTCGTCGAAAAGATTTTCACCAAAGATACTGGGCATCATAATTCATTCCTCCATTATTTTTTGATATAAGAGCTGTTAAGCTGTTTTCTTGGGAGATTTTGTTGAATCTTTCAAGTACAACTTCATTATAGCTGTGCAATTAGCAGTGTCAATAGACGAGTGCTAATGTTTACAATTAAAATTGAATTTGTTCATAAAATGCACTATTTTAAGGAACAATGCGAAACAGAGGAACGCTGGCGGGCACAGCTTCCCGCCAGCGCTGTGTCTGAGCCGAAGCTGCAAAACCATGCAAAGGAAGAAAATATGTGAAACTTGGAGCCGCATTAGAAACCATCGGGTGCGGCGGGTGACTTAATTTAGCGAAATTTTTTGATAAATCAAAATAGGGGATTGACAAGAGATTGTAAATCTGCTATCTTGTAATTGCAGGAGTCATTTCGCTAAATTAGACTTTAGCGAAATAAGTGGAGGCGCAATAACATAATACAAGCAATATCGATTATATAAAAAAAGCCCAGTTTACACTGGGCTTTTTGCTATGTCATTCTTTATTTACTTTTTTGAGCAAAGTATTGATATAGGTTACATTTTAGCATTCCATTATAGAGCTTACGCTTTTTATCTGCTTTTCTGCCAAAGCCCTGTTCGAAATCCTCCGCTGATGAAATGATGTAATAGGCTGTCTGCTGAGATGGCTGAAATACATTACCCATCGTTTGGTATAGCTTTGTCAAATCTTCGCCATTCATTAGGCGCTCGCCGTATGGCGGATTTGTCACGACCAATGATTTTCGATCTGGCATCGTGAAGTTTTTGACATTCATCTTTTCTAACCGTACTAGTCCGGCAATACCAGCACGGCGTGCATTCGCTTCAGCAATCTCCAGTGAATCTTGGCTGATATCGCTGCCGAAAGCAATAAATTCTATGTCTTTGCGAATTTTTTCTATTGCCTCTTCCCTACTTTTTTGCCATATTTTAGACGGTAGGCAGTCCCATTTTTCTGCTGCAAAACGACGGTAAATGCCAGGGGCAATATTTTTGGCTTTATAGGCTGCTTCGATCAAAAAGGTACCTGAGCCGCAGAATGGATCATACAGCTGTGTATCCGGGTATATTCGTGCAATATCCAGGATTCCAGCCGCCAGTGTTTCCCGAATTGGGGCAAGATTTGCAACCTTACGGTAGCCACGCTTGTGCAGTGCTATGCCACTGGTATCCAGCATTATGGTGGCAATATCCTTATTAATTGAAAATTGTATTTGGATAGTTGGGCCGGATTCCTCCAGCCAGGCAACACCATACTTGCGGGAAAGACGCTTGACCGCAGCCTTTTTGATGATGGATTGGCAGTCCGGAACACTATGGAGCTGTGAATTTAGACTCCATCCCTTAACTGGAAAAGCGTCTTTCTTACCAATATACTCTTCAAAGGGGATTTTTTCTGCGCCATCAATGAGCTGCTGGAATGTGACAGCCCGAAAGCTGTCCAGGACAATGAGAACTCGCTCGGCAGTGCGCAGATTTAGGTTAGCCCGGGCGATCCCCTCCGCATCAGCGGTGAACTCTACTCGGCCATCGGTAACAGAGATGCCCTCGAAACCAAGGCGCTTTAGTTCGCCGCTTAGGACGCTTTCTAGGCCAAATAGGCAGGGCGCGCATAGTTTATATAATTGATTTATCATGATGAGATTTGTCCTTTCCCGTAAAAAGCGGTGGGAAGCCAGCTTGCTTCCCACCGGTGATCACTTTACTTTATACGATTCTAATGAGGGGGTGCCGTTTAGTCATCCAATGGCTGCAATAGACCATAGTTGCCATCCTTGCGGCGATAAACTACATTGATTTCGCCAGTTTCCGGGCTGCGGAACAGGAAGAAAGTATGTCCCAACATATTCATCTGCAGGATGGCTTCTTCTGCATCCATGGTTTCCACATGGAACTTCTTGGTCTTCACCAACTCGGTAACAGGAACAACTTCTTCCTCCAGAACATCAGCTGTACCGAACGCTGTAAAATCCATTGCGGATTTGAGACGCTTTTCCAGGCGCTCTTTGTTGCGGACAATCTGTTTCTGCAGAACATCCAATACTAGGTCTAAAGAAGTTTGGCGGTCATCAGAGGTGCGTTCAGCGCGGAAGAACATACCGTGGGACTGAATGGTCACTTCAACGGTTTCATCCTCATTGTGGTTGGTCACAATGATATTTACCACAGGATCGTCATCAAAAAACTTGCCGAGCTTCTTCAGGCGCTTTTCGGCATATTCCTTAAAGCTGTCACGAATCACGGTCTTTTTACCAATGTAGTTGACGGTCATGATGGTCACTCCTTGCTTGTATGGTATGAAGATCGGTTTCCCTTTCTCCTGGCTATATTATACCAAGCGGACAAGAAATTTGCAATAGAAGCTATGCAGTTTTGTTAAAAACTTCTCAATTCGTACAAATGCCGTCTACAAATACAGCATTTGGCTTTACTAGCAAATCGATGGGATCACGGTCAAATATCAGCAAATCAGCTCGCTTTCCTACTGTGATGGAACCAACCTGGTCAGATACACCGGCGGCTTCCGCAGAACGAATTGTGAGAGCTTCCAGAGCCTTTTGCCAGGGTAAACCATCGATTACCGCAATTTTAGCGGAAGCAGCCAGCAGGTCGATTGGAAAAACGAGTGCATCGGTATTAAAAGCGACAGGGACGCCTGCTTCGGTCAACCTGGCGGCGTTATAACGCTCTTGATTGCGTAGCTCTGGTTTGGTTCGGGCGGAGATGATGGGACCAACTGAGGCGGCATAGCCGCTGTCATGCAGGGCTTCCGTGACCAAGTGGCCTTCGGTACAGTGGATGATGACTGCATCAAGATCAAATTCTTTGGCAATGCGGATGGCGGTGCAGATATCATCGGCCCGATGGGCATGGAAATGCGCTTTGATTTTGCGTTCCAGTACTGGCAACAGGGCCTCACACTTCATATCAAATTCGGGCGGATCGGTATCTTCCTCTTCTTTGGATTTTTGCAAATCTTGCTGATAGCGTTTTGCCTTCATCAGCTGTTCCCGAATGACCGATGCGATGGCCATACGGGTGGCAGGTGTTTCTTCTTTGCCGTTATACACTTTTTTAGGGTTTTCGCCCAGGGCAAATTTCATGGCAGAGGGAGCCTTCAGCACCATTTTATCGATGTAGCTGCCAGTGGTATGCAGTACACACACCTGACCGGCAACGGGATTGGCACTGCCGGGACCTACGGAAACGGTGGTAATACCGTATTCCAGAGCCTCCTGAAAGGCACGGTCCAGCGGGTTAACAGCATCAATGGCTCGAATCTGCGGGGTGGAGGGGTCGGTCATTTCATTGGTATCATCCCCCTCAAAATCCAAACCGCTTTCCCAAATGCCAATGTGACAATGAGAATCAATAAAGCCCGGAGTGACTAAGCAGCCTGCAGCATCATACAGTTCTGCTTCATCACCACGATAGATACCATCCCCTACCTCGGCGATTTTACCGTTTTTGATAACAATATAGCCGCTTTCTATGATTTGGCTGTGATCACAGGTGTTTATTTTTGCGTTGATAATAACCATGTATTCAGCAACATCCCTTCAGTGAAATAAAAAGAGCCGGCGTGCTGTGCTGCCGGTCGGCTCTTGATATGCAATTATTTCTTTGATCGACGGTTATTGCCGCCGCGGCGGGTATCCATTACCCGGCTTAAATCGGACATCTTATCATCGCTGGTACGCTTAAAGCGTGCCATCATATCTTCAAAGGCATCTCCTGTAGCAGGCGTATAGGGCTTGGGAGGCTGATAGACATAGGTATTATTCCCGCGGGGGCCACGGCTATCCCGGTTTTCTCGCTGGCCATCACGACTGCGATTTTGCTGGGGCTTTGGCTCCGGCGGTAACAGTGCCTTAATGGAAAGGGCGATTTTATGATTCTCGTTGATGGCGACCACCTTGGCCTTGACACTGTCCCCTACTTTTAGGTGTTCATTGATGTCCTTGACATAAGTATTTGCTACTTCCGAGATATGTACCATCCCGGAGCCGCCACCATCAATATTAATGAACGCGCCAAAATTGGTGATCTTGCTGACCTTTCCTTCAACTACGGTGCCTACACTCAGCTGCATCTACGGTTGTTCCTCCAAAGTTGGTTAGATTACGGGACTACGACATAAACATTTTCTTCAGGATCGCAGTAGTCATTTTCGCCGCGCGCTTCCTGGTTCAAATAGTAATCGCTATTTTCCAGCATACGGTCTATTTCGTCATTTTCGGCCTGTTGACTGGCCACGCGCTGTTGTGCGTCGGCCAGTTCGTTTTTCATCTGGGCAGCCTGCACACGGCCTTTCACAAAATACACCGCAATGAGCAGTACGAGAAAAACGATGATGAGACTTAGAATGCGGTTGGTCTGTTTGATGGTCAGGTGCTTTTTCATTCCCGTTTTCCTCCATACTGTTTTTGGATACTTTATTATACAACAGCCACCGGGACTTTTTCAAGCTGTTTTTAGGTGTTTTCCTCTTGATAGTGGATTTTTTACAGACAGTGGATATGGAATGAAAAAGCCGCTGGGCCAAAGTGATGATCGGACTCAATAAAAAAGAAAAAACACGGTGGACCATCAGCAGTAGCCAGTTAAAAAAACGGATTACCAACCGGCTGACTGTATTGTGGTACAGCAACCAGCCGATAATAACACCAAGGATGATGAAGTAACGCAAGCGGCCGGCCGATTCCATGAGTAGATAGTTGAATAGCAAGACTCCGAACAGAAGAAAATAGAGAATGTCAAGGATAACATGGGGTTGTGCTTGCGCGGGAAATAATCCGCGAATAGTGTAGAATGCATCATAAAGCAAACTGAGCAAGGTACCAAGCAGCAGCGACTGCAAAAACTGTATAACAGGAGGAACTGCGGATATCAGTGTCACGCCGGAACATGCCCCCTTTAGCGGAACAGACGGCCGAAAAAGCCGCTGGATTGCGGTTGGTTATCGGTATAAGTTAGGCTGATGATCTCTCCTTCCAAAGAAAGATCGCCGCTTTCCACATCGATGCGGTTGATGTGCAGGTCATAACCGTGGATAATGAGTTCGCCCAGTTCGGTGGCTAAGGCTACGGTTTCTTCATCAAAGCTCTCTACATCAGTCACGCCGCTGACAGAAAGCCGCTTTCGATCTTCAATTACGAGGGTGTGAGGAGCACTCATTGCAGTAGAGCTCATGTCTTTCATGCGTTCCATTTTTTGTCCCCCTTTTTATAAAATGGTGAGATCTTGCTACACTATATGCGGTGGCTGGACAAAATATCCGGGAAAAGAAAAGCCTGAGGTTTTTGAAACCTCAGGTCTTATTCTTTATAGAAATGTTTCATGAAACATTTTGAAGGCAATTTACCCGAAAAAGCTGATTTGACTGCTTTCCGGCAAGGAAGTCAGTGAACCATGCTCTCGGAGCAGATCGATGACCGTTTTACTGACGCCGGCACGGGTTGTCAAGTCATCGATGGAAAGGTAAGGACCTTTCTTCCCGGCTTCCGCCAAGGAGGTGGCAGCAGCAGCGCCCAATCCCTTTAACGCTGTGAATGGTAAGCGCAATTTATCTCCTTCCAGACGGTACAATGTTGCATCAGATTGATACAAATCCACGGGAAGCAGCTCAATTCCACGCAAAAGCATCTCATAAGTTACCTGCAGTGTTTCCAACTGGTCGCTCTCCTTCTGGGAGACATCATTCCCCTTAGCTGTGAGCGACAAGATCTTTTGCTTTACAGCTGCGGACCCAAGGATAGCTGTATTGGCGTCGAAGTCATCTCCGCGTGAGGTGAAATATACAGCATAGAATTCCCGCGGGCGGTAGACCTTGAACCATCCCAAACGGACGGCAGCGATAACATAGGCTGCGGCGTGCGCCTTCGGGAACATATACTGGATTTTGAGACAACTATCAATATACCACTGCGGAACATTATGAGCCAACATATCCTGCTTCATCTCATCGGTAAGCAATTTAGGAGCTTTACCTTTACGGGTGATCTCCATGATCTTAAAGGCAAGCTTGGGTTCCATCCCATGGTGCAGCAGGTATGTCATTATGCTATCACGAGTACCGATTACTTCGGAAATAGTACAGGTGCCGTTGCGGATCAGGTCCTGTGCATTGCCCAACCAAACAGCGGTGCCGTGGGAAAGCCCGGAGATTTGCAGCAGATCAGAGAAGGTTTTTGGCTTTGCTTCCAGCAGCATTCCGCGTACAAACCCAGTACCCATTTCCGGCAGAGCCAGTGTGCCATTGGCAATGCCGATATCATCCAGTGTGATTCCAAGCGCTTCACAGGATGTGAACAGCGTATAAACTGCCGGATCATTGGTAGGGGTATCATTGATTTTAAGCCCCGTATAATCCTCCAAATGCTTGTATAGTGTTGGTACAACATGCCCCAGTTCATCCAGCTTGAGGATAGTATCATGGAGTGAGTGGAAATCGAAATGGGTGGTGATGATATCGGAGTTTGGATCATCGGCTGGGTGCTGCACTGGACAGAAATCGTAGACCTCATAGTCATTGGGAATAACGACCATGCCACCGGGATGTTGGCCAGTGGTGCGCTTGACACCGGTGCAGCCTTGGATCAGTCGATTTTCTTCGGCATTGGTGACAGTTTGGCCGCGCTCCTCCAGGAAATGCTTAACATAGCCAAAAGCGGTCTTATCCTTAACGGTACTAATAGTACCTGCTTTGAACACATGGTCACGGCCAAATAGTTCTTCGGTATACCGGTGGGCACGGGACTGATATTCATTGGCAAAGTTAAGATCGATATCCGGTTCTTTATCGCCATCAAAGCCCAGGAAAGTCTCAAATGGGATCTCGTGACCATCCTGGTACATCTCTATCCCGCAGTTCGGACATTTTTTATGGGGAAGGTCAAATCCGGAACCATAGCTGCCATCAGTGATAAATTCGCTGTGCTTGCACTTACGGCAAAGATAATGCGGCGCCAGCGGGTTGACCTCCGAAATGCCTGCCATAGTAGCTACAAATGAGGAACCGACCGATCCACGGGAACCGACCTGATAGCCTTCCTCATTGGAACGGTAAATAAGCTTTTGGGCGATCATATACAGCACTGCAAAGCCGTGTTTGGTAATAGAATCCAACTCGCGATTCAGGCGCTTCTCCACAATCTCTGGCAGGGGGTCGCCGTACATTTCCTTGGCGCGGGTAGTGGTAATGCGAATCAGATCCTCTTCCGAGCCTGGAATGCTGGGCGGGAATGTTCCTTTTGGAATTGGACGAACATATTCCACGCTTTCGGCAATTTTGCGGGGGTTATCAATAACGATTTCCCGCGCGGTCTCATCTGGCAGATAATCAAATTCCTTCAGCATCTGGTCAGTTGTACGGAAGAAGAGTGGTGCCTGATTATCCGCATCCTTAAAGCCCATCCCAGCCATCAGGATTTCCCGAAAGCGAGCATCTTTCTGTTCCATAAAGTGAACATCACCGGTGGCAACGACCGGAATACCAAGCTGTTTGCCGAGTTTAAGTACAGTAATATTGAAGTTCTGAATGTCCTTTTCACTGCGGACCTCTCCATCCCGTACCATGAACATATTATTACCTAGGGGCTGGATCTCCAAATAATCGTAAAAAGAAGCGATATCGCAAAGCTCAGCCCATTTCTTCCCTTCCCGGATTGCTTTATAGAGTTCGCCAGCTTCACAGGCGGAGCCAACCAACAGTCCCTCCCGGTATTTTACCAGCAGACTCTTAGGAATTCGAGGCTTTTTATGGAAGTATTCCAAATGAGAAGCGGAGATTATCTTGTAGAGGTTTTTAAGGCCAACTTGATTTTGCACTAGCAGAACAATATGGTAGGGATGAGTTTTGGTGTTGTTCTGCTGGCCAATGGAGTGATTAATCTCCGACACCATAGTAATCTTCTTTTCCGCAACCAGTTCGTCCAGCATCTTGAGGAAGATCTCGGCAAGTACGCGGGCATCGTCATCGGCACGATGATGGTGCTTCTGTTCCACACCCATATGCTCCGCTAGGGTATCTAACTTGTGTTTTCTCAGTTCCGGATACATGGCACGGCCCATCACCAGGGTGTCTATCTGCACCGGGTCCTCTTCCCTGCCACAGCGACGGATGGCTGTCCGCAAAAAACCCATATCGAAATCTGCATTGTGAGCGACAAAGATATCACAGCCATCACAGAAATGGAAAAACTGTTCTAGCGCTTCGCTTTCGGTGGGGGCACCGGCCACCATCTCATTGGTGATACTGGTAAGTCGGGTAATTTCGGGTGAAATGGCTTTTTCGGGGTCGACAAAGGTATCAAATGAGTCGATGATCTGGCCGTTTTCTACCTTAACCGCACCAATTTCGATGATGCGCTCACTGGCGTTAGAGAGACCAGTGGTTTCCAGATCGAATACAATATATCGACCATCGATTACTGCGTCTGTTTGGCCCTTTACGGCGGGCAGCATGTCATTGATGAAATAGCCTTCGACGCCATAAATCGCCTTAAACTCAGGATCATCCTTCCGAATCTTATCAACAGCGTTCATGACCTCTGGGAAGGCCTGCACCACGCCGTGGTCGGTAATGGCGATGGCCGGATGCCCCCATTCATGGGCACGGTATACCAACTGTTCTGCCGGGGTTACGGCATCCATGGCTGACATGGTGGTGTGCAGATGCAGCTCTACACGCTTTACTGGGGCGTCATCGGTGATAATGTTCTTCTTGACGGTGTTGATATTGCGAGGACGCATGACCATATCGCGGTCATATTTATCGTAGGAAATATCGCCTTGGCTCAGGATCGTGTCACCGACACTGATGGCTTCCAACTTGGCCTTATTGCCAATCTCATCAAATATTTTGAGATTGATGGAGCCGGTATAATCGGTGATCGCGATACTCATGATGAAGTGGTTATTATCCCGAGTGATGCGGCTTTCCGTAGAAAAAACATCACCCCAAATAACCGCTGAACCGGTATCCAGTGCCAAACCGGAAATGGGCATGGGGGAGCCTTTAATTAGACGGTAATTGCCTACAGGCTTTTTGCTGCTTTCCTCATAAGGGGTATCCGCTTTTTCTCGCTTAGGGGTATGGGGTTTGGGAGATGTCTTTGGCGCTGCAGGAGCAAAAGCGCTCTCTTCCTGTAGCGGCTTCGACAAAGGAGTAGCATCTTCCCACGGAGGTGCCTCTTCCGGAATGGGAGGAGTCTCCGGGATATAGTCATCTACTACAGTTGGTCTCGGATCTATGGGTTTCAGCTCGTAATCTGGAACGGGAATAAAACTAACCTGCGGCCGTATACCAAATAACGCTTCTGCTTGTGCGGCAATTTTCCCTGGCAAAGCAAGTGGCTCCAGAAATGTCACCGTTTGTTCCGGCAGTCTAACTGTAAAGCACCTGTTATCATACATAATCTCTGCCCGGCGAAAAAAGCCATTGACGGGAACATTAGCAGCCTTTAGATAGTCTATCACGAGGGAAAATGCTTCAGGACCAAGTAACTCAGATGGATACCGAGCAGAAATGGCAACTGAACGAGCGCTGAGATTCATGGAAAGAATGCGCTGAGCTTCGGCAATTGCTGAATATGGGATAATGCATGGAGAAGAAAGGGCAACGCGAATGGCATTGTCCTCTGTGGCAATTTGTAACCCTACCACTTCGCTTTCCCGCAGTGGGGCGTTATTGCAGTTTTTTTCTATGTATTTACTGAACACGTCCTCAAATCTCTGCAAAGCCATTCTCCTTTACAGCTTTTCAACTTCATCCAGTAGAGTATTTATTACTTGCTCGGGTGAAACCTTATACAGCGGTTTGCCCTTTGCAAAAAACAAAAACTCCCCATTGCCGCCAGCAATGCCGATATCAGCATCAGCGGCTTCACCAGGGCCATTGACCACACAGCCCATTACAGCAACTTTAATGTCCTTATGTACTGCGGAAAGTACATGCTCCGCTTCCTCTGCAATTCGGAGCAAATCGACTTGGCAGCGGCCGCAGGTGGGGCAGGATATAAATTGTACCCGACCGTGATCCAAGCCAAGCGCAGCCAATAAATCCCTGGCGGCATATACCTCCCGTACAGGATCAGCAGTGAGTGATACACGAACTGTATCGCCTATGCCTTCGCACAGCAGCGCGCCAAGAGCGGCACTGGATTTGATAATCCCCATGCGTTCGGTACCGGCTTCTGTCACACCTAGGTGCAGCGGGCAGTCCACCTTTTGCGCCAGCAGTCTGTTCGCTTCCACCGTTGTAATGGTATCGCTGGACTTAATGGCAACAAGATAATCGGTAAAATGCTCGTCCTCCAGCAGCTGAATATGCCTTAATGCCGATTCCACCAGTGCTTCCGCGCTGGGGCGGCCGTATTTTTGCAGAATATCCTTTTCCAGCGATCCGCTGTTAACACCAATCCTAATGGGGATATGTCGATCACGGCAGGCTTCTACCACGGCATGAACGCGATCACTTCCGCCAATGTTGCCTGGATTGATTCGGACTTTATCAATGCCGGCTTTAACTGCTGCAATTGCCAGCCGATAATCGAACTGAATATCGGCGACCAGTGGGATATCCACTTCATTTTTGATAGAGGAGATTAACCTGATATCATTCATGGTTGGAATGGCCAGGCGTACAATATCGCAGCCAGCCTCTTTTAATGCCAGAGCTTGAGCAACATTGGCTGCGACATCTGAGGGAGCGGCACACAGCATAGACTGCACCGCTATGGGATGGCCAGAACCGATCGCTATATCACCAACATGGACTGTATTTGTTGTTCTGCGCTGCATGGTACTTCCCTCCCCTGCTTTTAATGAATGAGCTTTATTATATCGCTGAATGTGACGATGGCAATAAGTCCCAACAGCAGAATAATGCCAATGCGGTGTACCCATGCTTCAAACCTTAAAGGTACAGGCCGGCGGAGGATCATTTCAATAAGAACGAACAGGATGCGTCCTCCATCCAATGCCGGCAGAGGCAGCAAATTAAATACACCAACATTGATGGTGATATAGGCCACAAGCAGCAGGAAAGAACGAAGCCCCTGCGAAGATGCCTGTGAGATAATCGTCGCAGTGCCCACTGGACCGCTGATTGCCTGCAAGCCATATCGGCCAGTAAAGACATCAATGACAGAATACCACACCTGCTTAACGAGGGAGAAGGTCCAGTGCCATGCATAGGTGATGGTATTGCTGAAATTCACCGGTTCGCCAAGGAATTTGAAGTCCATGTGCATCCCTGTAATGCCATCGGAGAGCTCCTCGGTTCTAAATGGAACGGTGACCTCCATCACCTCGCCGTCACGGATCAGGGTAAAATCAATTGTGCCATCCTGGTCACGAAGCATTTGAAAGGTAGCATCGCCATAAAATCGGGTGTTGTAACCATTTACCTTGATGATCTCATCACCGGCTTGCAGATAATTGGCAGAAACGGAATCCTCATCAAATACTGCTACCGTTGTGGTGCCGATGAGTCCGGACATGGCGGTGACAACGATGAGAATGATAAAACCAAGGATCACATTCATGACGGCGCCTGCAGCCATAATAATAAACCGCTGCCAGGCTGGTTTTTCATACAGTGGGCCGCCCTCTGCCGTGGAAACAATTTTCTCACGGACAACTGCACCGCTTCCAGCGTCATCCTCTCCTTCCATGGCCACATAGCCGCCGATGGGAAACGCCCGAATGGTATACTGTGTACCGCGTTTAATGCGGCTCCACAGCTTCGGCCCCATACCAAAGGAAAACTCCTCCACTTTTACATGAAAGAGCTTGGCAAAGAGAAAATGGCCGCTTTCGTGCAGCATGATGATAACGCCAAAGACCAAAATGGTGAGAATAACGGTTTTCAAATGTGCCTCCTAAGATTAAAAAGCAATGGGCCAGTAAGTGGCGATGAAATATACCGCCGGGGTGATGAACAGTACGCTGTCAAAGCGATCCAGCACACCGCCGTGGCCCGGCATTAGGTTACCATAGTCTTTAATACTGTATGTACGCTTGATAATGGAGAACGAAAGATCCCCCACAACACTAAGCAGTGCCAGCAGCGGGGTAAGCAAGCAGATACGACCAAAATGAAGAGTAAGCGGATTGATAAGATAGCCAATCCCCTGCGCAGCCAGCCAGTTGATAAGCGCCATGATACCTATATTGCCCAGAATGGCAAAGACCAAACCGCCAATGAGCCCCTCCACTGTCTTTTTAGGACTGATCTCCGGGCAGAGCTTATGTTTTCCACACAGCATACCGGTAAAATAGCCACCGATATCACTCCACCAGGCACTGCCAAGCAGGAAAGCAAGATACAAAATCCCCTGTTCATTACCTAGCTGATCTCGGAGCCGAAGAATCAGACCAAATACGACCGGCAAACCAACTCCCATTAAAAGGGCGTAAGCACCTTCTCGGATGGTGAACACATTATGGCGTTCCAAAATATATGCAAATACCAGTACGACCAATGCATATACGGCTGGCATGATGTAGCTTCTGCCATGCGGAATAAGCAGAATAAGAACAGCAAACAACATACTGTAAAGCGTAACACGCCAGTGTTTTTTTGTTAAGCTGGCGGCATGGTGGCCTTCATAGATGCCGATAACCGCCAGTGCTGTAATAAACAGATTAAAGATGATCGTATCGTAAAACGCAATGGCGACCCCCAGAATGATAAGACCAACCAATGCGGAAATGATCCGTGTTTTCATTTGATTCCTCCAAAGCGGCGGTCCCGCCCGACATATTCCCACAAGGCTTCATTCAGGTGCTGCTGGGTAAAATCTGGCCACAGTACATCCATAAACACAAATTCAGCATAGGCACTCTGCCATAGCATAAAATTAGAAAGGCGTTTTTCCCCACTAGGCCGGATGATAAGATCCGGATCCGGTTGCCCGATAGTATACAAGTATTGCTCCAAATCCGGAAATTCGAGCTGGGTGGCGTTTTTCTTTCCTGTACTGCAGTCCTGCGCTATCATGTGTGCGGCATGCAGTAGCTCTTCCCTGCCGCCGTAATTAACAGCTAGATTGACCGTAAGATCGGTAAAATGCTCACTGGCCTTTTCCGCCTTATCAATGGCCTTTTGCAGTCTTTCACTTAGGCGGGCGCGGTCACCGATGATACGCAGACGGATTTCTTCTTTGATATACTGCTCACTGTCATCCAGGTAGTGCTGCAGCATTTGCATGATGACTGCTACTTCGTGCGCCGGTCGCTTCCAGTTTTCCGTGGAAAAGGCATATACCGTCAAGTAACGAATACCAATTTTTTTGCAGTAGCGGGCAATGTCCATAAAGACCTCGCTGCCACGGCGGTGTCCATATTCACGAGCCAGTCCGCGTGCCTTGGCCCATCGGCCATTGCCATCCATAATAATGCCGATGTGCTGAGGGAGGTATTCTGTCGGGGGCGGTACAGCAGTTTTATCCTTAGGCATATATTCCATTGCTAATCTCCCTCCTGTGCTCAAAAACCAAAATTCAAAATCAGCCCCACCAACCGGGAACGGCCGGTGAGGCTGACGATTTTTGTGGATGGCCGTAGGTTCCACTTAAACGGACATGATCTCTTTTTCTTTTTCGGCGGTAATCTTATCGATCTCTGCGATGTACTTGTCAGTAATCTTTTGACAATCATTCTCCAGGTTTTTCAGGTCATCCTCTGTGATCTCGCTGGCTTTCTTCATCGCTTTCAGTTTATCGTTGGCATCACGGCGGATGGAGCGGATCGCAACCTTGGATTCTTCACCCATCTTGGCGATGCTTTTCGCTAAATCTTTTCTGCGCTCTTCGGTGAGAGGTGGGAACAAAAGGCGCAAGACAGTACCATCGTTATTAGGATTGATACCAATATCAGAAGCCTGAATGGCCTTCTCGATGGATTTAAGGGTAGACTTATCGTATGGCTGGATGACCAGTGTACGAGCCTCCGAAACAGATACCGCGGCCAGCTGGTTAACGCGGGTGGGCACGCCATAGTAATCCACCTCCAGCTTATCCAGCACGGCAGGGTTGGCGCGGCCGGCACGGATGGCAGCCAGTTCCTCACGCAGGACGGAAATAGTTTTGGTCATTTTCTCTTCATGCAGTTTTAGTTCGGGGTTCATTATTTTATGCCTCCTTCACAATTGTTCCAATATCATAGCCGCACAGCGCACGGCAAATATTCTCGGGATCAGAAAGATCAAATACTACGATCGGGATTTTGCTTTCGCGGCAGAGAGACGCTGCTGTCATATCCATCACATTAAGATTCTGCGCCAGCACCTGCGAAAAGCTGACGGTGCTGTACCTCTTGGCATCGGGGTACTTCTTAGGGTCTTTGTCATAAACACCATCCACCATGGTAGCCTTCAGAATCGCATCGGCATCGATTTCAGCAGCTCTCAGCGCGGCGGCTGTATCGGTGGAAAAGAACGGATTGCCCGTGCCGCAGCCAAAGATCACAACACGGTCTTTTTCCATGTGCCGTACCGCACGGTTGCGGATATAGGGCTCCGCGAACTGTTCCATGGTTATAGCGGTCTGAACGCGCACCGGCACATCCAGCGATTCCAGTGCATCGGCCAGGGCCAACGCGTTGATAACGGTAGCCAGCATACCCATGTGGTCTGCACGAGTCCTGTCCATTTTACCGCTGGAGCGGCCACGCCAAAAGTTGCCGCCGCCGACAACGATGCCCATCTGTACTCCTAATGTTTGGACTGCGGTTTTTATATTTTTGCAGATCTCCAGCACCACATCATAATTGATGCCATTCCCCTGCTGCCCGGCAAGAGCTTCTCCGCTCAGCTTCAGAATCACACGCTTATAGCGAACTTCCAACGGACTGTAACGACCCAATCTGTATTCCCCCTTTGGTTGATACCGCTGCTTCTTAACTATTATACATGAATGAATCAAATCAGTAAAGAGCAATCAAAAGATAAATTTTGAACAGTTTATTTCAAAAGGCCGTCAGCACCGCCACGATCCCGCAACAGCGGGATCATTCCATCAGTACATTCTACTGTTCCGTCCGCGAAGATCCACATGGCCTCCCAGCCCATTTTTTCCGCCATAGCACGGGAATCCTCATATGGAAGGGTATACAGTGTTGTGGATGCAAGGTCAGCAATACCGCTATCCGGGATGATAACAGTGACACCTCGGTAATAAGCAGCAGGCATCAGGGTGTCTGGATCGATAATGTGGTGAACACGCTGTTTTCCTACCATATAGTAGCGCTGGTAGTCTCCGCTGGTAACTACGCAGGTATTATTGACATATGCCACATCAATGGAATTGCCGCCGCCCAGTTCTTCCGCCGTAAAGGGATCCTGAATTCCAATGCCCCAGCCGGAACGAATACCGTCAAGGGGTGGATCGGCGGCCACTACATTGCCACCGGCACTAACAATAAAGGAGGTGAAACCGGCATCGTAGGCTTCCTGGCACGCCAGCTGCGTGGCATACCCTTTGGCTACAGCGCCAACATCGAGGCTCATGCCTTCCTTTGCTAAATACACTGTTCCTGCTTCCCTATCCACAATGACATCTTCAATATTACACACTGGGAGCTTTTCCATCAATGATTCTATCTTAGGCAACTTGGCATCGGTGGGGTCAGCAGAGTAGCGTTCCATATAATTGTGCCAAATAGATAGCACGGGCCCCAGCGCAATATTTACTTTTCCATCGGTTTTTCCATACCACTCTTGGCAAAATTCGATAAGGTCAAGTATTTCTTCTCGTACCGGAACAGGCTGGATTCCAGCATTATCATTGATAGTTTTGAGATTATTTTCATCGCTATATTCATAGTAGATATCATACAACTGGCTCAGTTCCTCCATGCGGGACTTAATCTGCCCCGCATACCGCGAAAATTCCTCCTCGGTCTTGCAGTATCCCACGATCTGCACCACCGTATCAAAGGTCCCGTAGAACTGGGCGGAATATTTGGTGTAGCCGGTATCGGGCGTCTTTTGGACGCCGCATCCGGGCAGCAGCAGGAACACCGCCGTCAGCAAAGCAATCAGTTTTTTCATCTTGAACTCTCCATTTCTTGTCTTTCTTTATATTCTACAATTCTTATGGCATAAAATCAATCTTTGTATTTCCTCCTCATACAGTTATAGTCATTCGTGTGCTGTAACAATTAACAGATATACGGATTATCGAATTAGAAAATACAGCATTTTAACAAAAAAATTATAGGCATCTTGCAGAATAACTTGTAAAATAGTATAATAAACAAGTATCGAACAAAAAACAAAACGATACATACTTTTCAAGGAGGAAAAGAAAATGAAAAAGTTTATTGCAATGCTTCTGGTTGCGATGATGGCTCTTTCTCTGGTAGCCTGCGGCAATGATCCCGCTCCTACTCCTGATCCCGAGCCCACCGCTTCCACCTACAAGACTGGTCTGGGCATGGTTGTTTCCATGAGCGGCACTGATGCCGAGGATGAGGATCCCGCCAAGACTCAGGCTGATGTTACTGTTTGCGAGGCTACCTTCGATAAGGATGGTAAGATCGTTGCCATCTCCTTTGATGTAGTTCAGGCGAAGGCTACCGTTGACGCTGACGGCGTTGTTACTGTTGCCGAGGATGTCAAGACCAAGAGCGAGCTGGGCGATGACTACAACATGAAGAAGTATGCCAACCCCGCCGCTGTCGGTGAGTGGTATGAGCAGGCTGCTGCCCTGGAAGCTTACTGCATCGGTAAGACCGCTGCCGAGGTTGCCGCTATGGAGCTGGGCCCCAATGCCCATGACCACACCGACACCCCCGCTGTGGAGGAGCTGAAGTCCACCTGCACCATCTCTGTTACCGATTTCCTCAATGCGCTGACCAAGGCTTATGACAATGCTACCACTGAGTACACTGGCTATGCTAAGGCTGGCCTGGGCATGGTAACCAACATGAGCGGCACCGATGCTGAGGATGAGGATCCCGCTAAGACTCAGGCTGATGTCACTGCTGTTGCGCTGGCTTTGGATGCCGAGGGCAAGATCGTTGCCATCTCCATCGATGTTGTTCAGGCTAAGGCTGAGGTTACTGAGGGTGAAGTGACCGTGGCTGAGAATGTCAAGACCAAGCGTGAGCTGGGTGATGACTACAATATGAAGAAGTATGCTACCCCCGCTGCTGTTGGTGAGTGGTATGAGCAGGCCAATGCTTTCGAGTCTTATTGCCTTGGCAAGACCCCCGCTGAGGTTGCTGGCATGCCTTTGGGCGAGAACGCTCACGGCTATACCGATGCTCCCGCTGCTGAGGAGCTCAAGAGCACCTGCACCATCTCCGTTACTGCTTTCCTTAACGCCATCGCTAAGGCTGCTGTTAACGCGAAATAATCTTATTGCTTAAATAAAATGGAGCGCTGGAATACCGGCGCTCTATTTTTTTGTGTGTTTATTATGTTTTTTGTGTTTTTGGTGCATACTATTGATGACTCTGCGGAGCCAAAAAGAAATAATGGAGGAAGTAAAATGAAACGGTTTTTTGCAATTCTTCTCTGCCTGGTTATGGTGTGTGCGTTGGTTGCCTGCAACAATAGCACACCCAATAACGGCAACAACGACAACAATGGTACAAATGGCACCAACGGAACCAATGATAATAACGGGAACGGGGCCAATAACGGTGGTACAGTCAATGGAACTGCGTACCGTGTAGGGCTGGGCATGACGGTGGAATCCACCGTCAGCCCGGCGGAGGACGATGACGATGGCCGTGCTGAGGCTGCTGTAACGACCTGTGCCCTGCTACTGGACCAAGAAGGAAAGATCCTCTCGGTTACATTTGACTGCGTGGAAGCCGCCGCAAGCTACAATACCAGCGGGAATGTTACTTGGCCGGGCACCTATAAAAGCAAGAAAGAACAGGGTAACGATTATGGATTGAAGGAGTATTCTTCCATCGGAAAAGAATGGTACGAGCAGGTAAATGCTTTGGAAGCATATTGCATTGGAAAAACAGTCAGCGATGTATCCTCGATGCAGATGAAGGATGAAAACGGAAAACAAGAGATTCCTGCTGCTGCGGAGCTTAGCTCCTCCTGCACCATTTCTTGTGATCAGTTTATTGATGCCCTAAAGAAAGCAGAAATGAATGTAAAGTGAGTTTGATTCACACAAAGCCGCCGCAATGACGGCTTTTTCTTTTACATTAGCGGTGAAATCCTACATTGACAGAATGTCCTAATTAGGCTATGATGAAGACATGGCGAAATGATACCGCCGGCCAAGGGGGAAACCATATGAACAGAATTATTACAGTAGGCCGTGAATTTGGCAGCGGAGGTCGGGAAATCGGACGCAAAATCGCACAGGAGTTAGGAATTGCCTACTACGACCATGAGATCGTAACAGAGTTGATCCGCCGCACCAATTTGGCGGAAGAATACATCCGCAGCATCGAGGAGAAGAACCCGGTGCCTGTCTTTGCCGTGACGACCGGCCGCACCTTCCTTTCTATCAGCAACCCGCTGGCTGATCAGCAGGTTTCTATTCTCTCAGAGGAGGGCCGCATCATTCAGGATATGGCGGAAAAATCCGACTGTGTGATTGTAGGACGCCGGGCGGACTATATTTTACGGGATAAAAAGCCATTGCGGCTCTTTATATATGCAGGTATGGATTTTAAGATGCAGCGCTGCCGGGAATGGGAGCATTTTGGTGAGGAGATTACTGATAAAGCCCTCCGCCAAAAGATTCAAAGCGTTGATAAAGAACGCGCCAAATACTACGAGTTTATGACCGGCCAAAAATGGGGCGACAAAGCCAATTATGATATATGCCTTAATACATCCGCATTGGGCATCGAAAAGACCGTACAGAGCATCCTTGCGCTTCTAAAGTAGACCCCTTCCCCCTTCATATTACTTGCACATTGCAAAAGGCAGGCTCCCATAGGGAGCCTGCCTTAACTTTTGTTTTATGATAGCAACTTGATCGAAACGATCATAATAAGCGCTATAACAAGAATAATGGGTAAAAAGGTGAGCAAAGCTGAAATGACCATAGCCGGCAAATCACCTTTTTCCAAATTGTCTTTGGAGAAAGGATTATCATCTACTTGCCTAACCGGTATTTCTTGATTCTTTTCCCCACCATCCGGCAACGGGCCATTCATCTTCTCGAGGTATTGCTTGTTGCGATGATTCATGGTGTCCATTGCACGCTTTTGGCGTTCCTTAAATATCATTCGCTTCTCCTAAAACACCGCTTAGAGATTATCCTTGAGGATATGGTGACAAGCCACGAAGTGGTTGGGGCGTACTTCTTCCATTTCGGGTGTTACCATCTTGCAGATATCGGTGCAGTATTTGCAGCGAGTATGGAACTTGCAGCCCTTAGGCGGATTAACCGGACTGGGAATATCACCCTCCAGAATGACCAGTTCGCGGTCATCATCGACATTAGTGGTAGGAATCGCGCCCAACAGAGCCTCAGTATAGGGGTGCAGCGGATGGTCAAACAGCTCTTGGGATTCTGCCTGCTCTACCATGTTGCCCAAATACATAACACCGATACGATCGGAAATATAACGGACAACGGAAAGATCGTGAGTAATAAACAGGTAGGTCAAGTTCTGCTGTTCCTTCAGGTCGCTCAACAAGTTGATAATCTGCGACTGAATGGATACATCCAGTGCGGAAACTGCCTCATCGCAAACGACAAACTTGGGATTAGTAGCCAGACTGCGTGCAATGCCGATTCTCTGGCGCTGACCGCCGGAAAATTGGTGAGGATAGCGGTGGAGGAAGTAGGAAGCCAAACCGCATTCTTCCATGATCCCCATGATCGCGTCTTGCAGTCTGGGGCTGTTTTTGGTATAAAAGCCGTGCGAAACCAAACTTTCACCGATGATTTGACCAACAGACATACGGGGGTTCAGCGAAGAATAAGGATCCTGGAAGATAAGCTGCAGGTCGCTGCGCAGCTGGCGCATCTCCTCATACTTTAGGCGTGCAAGATCAATACCGTCATCCCGGTAGCCCTCATACTTCTGGAAGCGCTCATCATCCTTATACGGCTCACGCATCTTGTTCAGCACTTCATGCTCCGCAGCAAGCTCCTTTTCGACCTCTGCGATCTGCGCCTGAACCTCCTCTACCTTCTTGCGGGCAGTCGCCGCCTTGGGGGCGTCCTCCGAAGACTTGTAGAGGATATCGGCCAATTCGACCGAAAGGGATCTCTCCTTGAGATGAAGCTTATGCAGCTGCTTGGAAAGCTTATTAATCTTGAGGAACTGCTCCGAAACGGGTGCAAGATCCTCCACCACAATGAAACCGCCGATGACATTGGTGATATCCAGGAGCGCATCGTGGGCCTTTTTCTTGGCAGCCGCCAAGTCATTGTGATGCTTCAGTTTATCCTCATCGCTCATGGCGTCATATTCCGCCTGCAGATGATCCCTTTTTTCTTCCAGCTGAGCCAAATGCTTACGGCGCTTATCCAGCGTCTTGATGGTCTCCCGGATATACTCAGGACACAGCTCATCAATCGTGCGGCCATAGTACATGGTACGGCCATCAGTTTGCGGATAAACCTGCAAAATAGTACGGCCAAAAGTGGATTTGCCGCAGCCGGACTCGCCTACCAAACCGAAGGTTTCACCCTCGTAGATTTCCAGGTCGATACCATCATTGGCTTTTACATACATCCCGCGTTTTTTCAGCGGGAACCACTGCTTCAGATTGCTGATGCGGAGCAAAACTTTTTTATCATTTGACATTTTGTTTTCTCTCCTCCTTGTTCGGGTAATAGCATCTGATGTGGTGTTCTTCGGTCAGATGAGTCATGGGAGGCTCAGCCTCATGGCACTTTTCTGTAGCATATTTGCAGCGGGGGGCAAACTTGCAACCCTTGGGCAGATCCAGCGGGTGCGGAACTGCTCCGGGAATTGCCTCAAGACGCTGATTGGTGGGGGTATCCAGGCGGGGAATCGAAACCAGAAGGCCCTCGGTATAAGGGTGGGAATACTCGGTCTTTGGGTCAAAAAGCATCTTTGCGGGAACGCGCTCCACCACCTGACCGCAGTACATAACAGCGACATAGTCTGCCATCTGGTTGATAACGCCCAAATCGTGGGTGATGAACAAAATGCTGGTGCCGTTTTCCCGCTTCAGATCATTCATCAGTCGCAGGATCTGCGCCTGAATGGTAACATCCAGTGCGGTGGTCGGTTCATCGGCAATCAACAGCTTGGGACGGCATGCCAGCGCCATGGCAATCATAACACGCTGACGCATACCACCGGAAAGCTGGTGCGGATACTGTTTGGCAACAATCTCGGGATTCGGAATCTTTACCTCACGCAGCAGGTCAACAGATTTTTCCGCCGCTTCCTTCTTGGAAAGTCCCTGATGGATGATAAACGGCTCAGAAAGCTGTTGTTCAATAGAGAAAACGGGGTTTAAGCTGGTCATTGGCTCCTGGAAGATAACCGAGATATCATTGCCGCGAATCTTATACATCTCACTAAGGGGGAGTTTAGTGAGATCAACACCATTAAAGAGAATCTGACCGCCAGCAATATAACCATTGCCGTCAAGCAGGCGCAGGATACTCATAGCAGATACACTCTTACCAGAGCCAGATTCTCCTACGACACCCAGGGTCTTCCCTTCCTCAACGGTGTAGGAAACATTGTTTACAGCTTTTACTGTACCACGCTTGGTGTCAAAGAAGGTATACAGGTCGATAATTTCAAGCAGTTTTTTCTCGTTTTCCATGATACACCCTCCTTATCTTTCATTCGACTTCGGATCCAGTGCATCACGCAGACCGTCGCCGATTAAGTTGATGCAAACGCAGGAAAGACCGAAGATAAGACCAACGAATACCCAGTTCCACCAGTAGTTCTGAATGATTACACTGTTATTGGCATTAGAAAGCATATTGCCCCAAGTAGGTGTAGGAGCGGGAATACCAAATCCCAAGTAAGAAAGCGTGCTTTCCGTCAGCATAGAGGTACCAAACGAAAGAGTGATGGAAACCAGTACAACGGACATAACATTGGGGATGATATGCTTGAAAATAATTTTATTTTCCTTTACACCAATAGTCTTCGCAGCGGTAACATACTCCATCTCGCGCTGGGCAAACATCTGCGCACGGACCTGGCGGCAAAGCCCCGGCCACGACAGAAGTCCCAGAATTACCATGATGATATACATTCGCTGCTCCACGCTTACCTGCGATCCAAGCACCGCAGAAAGGATCATGGCAAAAGGAATGAACGGCATACTGGATACAACCTCTGCAATACGCATGATCGCCATATCGAGGAAACCGCCGAAGTAGCCGGCGATGCCGCCCAACAGAATACCGATGATGGTAGAAATAACAACAGACAAAGCACCAATGGTCATGGTCATCTTACCGCCGTTTACCAAGCGAGCAAAGATATCGCGCCCAAGGTCGTCGGTTCCCAGCAGGAACCCCTTGAGACCCCATGTGTGCATCTTACCGTTGGCGTCTATTGCGTAGTTCTGATAATACCCAGTAAAGATATTCTTCACATCCACAGAGTCATTGGTCAATTCCGTAGGAACATTGATCTGCTTATAACGGTTGTGGCCCCAGGAGGCAACATTGCCGTCCTCCATTACGACGGTGTAATGGTAACGCCCGCCCTCAATCTTGATGGGCTTGGTGCTGAATGCAGGCAGGGCGCCCTCGCCACGTGTGGTAACACCCCAGGTAAGAACGGTACCGTCATTCCTCAGTGCTGCAACGGAGTTTGCAGTAGCCGCAATGGATACCACGCCGCTCTTTGCACCCGCAGGAATATCGGTTGCCAGCAAGGAAGTTGCCTTATCGCCGGCATAAGCAACCGAACCATCGTCCAGCAAAACAATATAAGCGGTATCAGTCAAAGCGGCATCCACCACATGCCCATCATACAGCTCCTTATCTATACCGATATCGGCAAAGTTCGCGTTGCCCCAAAGGAGCAGACGGTTGTCATCGGTAAGGGCTGCGGAGAACTGATGGGAGGCAAAAACCTTGGTGATCTTGAAGTTGTGGAAACGGTTGTTTTCGGAAAGCTCCTGCGGCAGCTTGGTCTGCCCCAAACGGGCGTTGCCCCAGCAGTAAACGGTTCCCTTATCGTCCACTGCTACAATGTGGTCAAAGCCGGCAGCGATCTGCGTGATCTTCGCCTTCTGAACCTCCTTGGGAACATCGGCGACATCGATTACACGGGAAACCTTGGTTTTACCCCAAACATAAACATTACCGTTCATATCTACACCGGCGGAGAAATTGGAGCCGACCGAAATATCGGCGATGCCCTCATTCTCCAGCTCTTCGGGATAGTTCATCATGGAATATCCTGGGGATACATTGACCAGGGTGCTGTCCTGCTCTCCCAAATCCAGCACAACAAAGCTGGGAGCAATAAACACAAACAGCATAATAAGAATCAGCAGTACAAGAGAGATAACAGCCAGCGGCTTGGAGAAGAAGCTCTTTGCCACCATACGGGCAGGGCTTTGCAGCGCTTCCTCTGCGTAAATGTCCATTTCCTTATTTGGGAAAAACAGGCGGGAGAACCAGCGGCCCAGTGTCCCCTTCTTCTCCCCGGAGCCTGCCTTCTTATTTTCTTTACTCATATTCAGCAGCCTCCTTCCTTACTTGTTTACACGAACGCGGGGATCGACCAGACCGTAACTGAGGTCGGTAAGCAGTACGCCCACCAGGCTCACCACGGTATAGAACATCTGCATGGCAAGCACCAGCTCATAGTCGGTGTTGTTCAGTGCCTGCCAGTACAGCCGGCCGGTGCCGTTTAGGGCAAAGGTCGTCTCAATAACCAGCGATCCGCCGGTGAAAACCGAGATGATCCAGCCCATAATGGAGGTAGAAACCGGCAGCAGCGCATTACGCCATGCATGGCTGTAAATAACCACCTTTTCCTTCAAACCCTTTGCCCGTGCGGTGCGGATATAATCCTGCGTCAAGGTATCAATCATCGCCGCGCGGACAGTACGAGTCATGCCCGCCAAACCGATAAAGACCAGTACCAGTATGGGCAATGCCATATAATACATTCTATCAGCAAATTCGGTAAATCCAGTGTAGGTGGAGCCGGGGGTCTTGGCACCACCTACCGGGAATATTTGCAGCTTGACGGCAAACAGATAAATAAACACGATACCTACCAGGTAGCTGGGCAAGCTATATCCCACTACCGTTACCGCCTGGATCGCACTATCGGAAGCCTTCCGGCGATGAACAGCGCAATAAATACCCAAAGGAATGGTAATGGCAAGGGTAAGAATGGTGCTGAACAGGTTCAGCAGTATGGTGTTTGCCATTGGCGCTTTTATGACATCAATGACCGGACGCTTATACAGAGTGGAATCGCCAAACTGCCCCTGTAACAAACCGTTGAATGTCCCGCCCATATCCGGAATCAAACCCATCCAGCGGGCGTAACGAACAACCAACGGATCATCTAATCCCAATTCGGCTCGTTTTTCCAGATACTGACGCTGCCACTCTGCCGGCTTCAGAACCTTACGCAGCGGTTCCATCTCCAGCAGTGCGGGGTCACTGGGAATCAAATTATAAAGGGCATACATCAATAAGGATACTACAAAGAATACGATAACGATGTATGCCAGTCGTTTAAGGATATACTTCCCCATATACCTTTGGCCTCCCGATTATAAAATGACGAGCAAACGCATGAAGGCGTTTATTCTTATATCATAAACCATTTACGGATAAATTGCAACTTTTGATTTGAAAAATTGTAAACTAATACTGAAAAAATATTTATTTGTGCAGGATTTACGACATAAAGTAAAAGAACGGGGGCGGCAGATGAACCGCCGCCCCCTCTTTTCATGCATTAACAGTATGTGGGCGATAGATTATTTGGTACCAACCCAGTTCGCATACAGGATAGCACGCTCGAAGCCCCAGAAGGAATCCTCAGCATAGTTATCGATGGTGTTGGGATAAACAGTAACATAGATGTTGGAGTACAGGGGAACCATGGGCAGCAGCTCATTCCAGCGAATGATGTACTTCTCCCACAGGTCAAGGTAGGTCGCCTCGTCGCTGGGCTCTACGCCGTAAACCATATCCATGGAGAGCTTATCCAGCTGCTCATCATACAGATGCTGTACATTGTAACCCTGCTCAATGTACTCGGGATCGGTGGTCCAGTTGTAGGACTCATCATAGACACCGCCGTTGTAACCGGTAGCCAGGTTGAACATATTGTAGGTGGGCATGCTGTAATCGCCGCCAAGGCCATAGGAGTCCTGACGATACATGTAGTTCAGCAGCTCGGGGAAGGTCATCTCGGTCTTGACGATGGAAACACCGGCAGCCTTGGTGGCCTCGCTGTTCGCCAGCATGGTGGAAAGCAGAGCGGAAACAGCGTTACCCTCGGAGGAAGCCCAGTTGATGGTAGCGGGCATCAGAATAGTGCCGTCAGCCAGAACCTTGTTGAAGCTGTCATAGTACTTGGCCTGCTCCTCGGTAACCTTGGCATAACGAACCTCGCCGGAGCCGTCAACATAGTCGGAGCCGTCAGCATTGTAAACGAAGCCAGCCTGCTTCAGCAGCTCAACAGCCTTCTCGGGGTTGTAGTCATAGTGGTTGATCTTCTTTTCAATGTCGGTCTTGGCGGTCATGGTGAAAGCGGTGCAGTAAGGACCATGCACTACGCTGCCCCAGCCCTTGCAGAAGGTCTGAGCAAACTCAACGCGATCCAGCAGATAGGCAACCGCCTGACGGAACTCGGCAAACTGGGTCGGACCAAGGTCGCAGGCGAAGCCGAAGTAACCGTAACCGGCGCGGTCATACTGGCTGGTGGAGCTGTTGATGGTACCGGCCTCGATGAGGTCCATAACAGCGTTAACCTCAGAGCCATCAGCGATCTGGGAATAGATCTGGATCTGACCGGTGGTGATCATATCCATAACGGTATCTTCGGAGGTCTTAACGATAACCAGCTTCTGGATACCGGGTTTCTGACCCTCGAAGTTGCCGTTGTAGTTCTCGTTTACTTCCAGAACGATCTCACGGGAGCTCTGATCGAAGCTGACGAGGTTGTAGGGACCGGCGGTAACACGGTTACCGGTGGCAAAACGGCCGGCAGTAACAGTCTCACCAATGGTTTCAGCGGTGAACTCCTTGCCGTCAGCATTTACAAAGTAAACGCCCTCGCCGTCATCCTTAACAGACCAACCTTCGCCGAACCAGTAGGTGAGGTTAACAGCCTGCATGGCGGCATAAGTAATATCATAGTAGTAAGGCAGATAAGAGGTCTCGCCATCCTCGCCGGTCTTGGCGATGGTGATGGAGAAGGTCTTCTCATCGTACAGACGTACCGCGGAAAGAACATTGGTCTCGCCGTTACGATAAGCCAGACCGCCGGGCAGCATGTTATAGGTAGCAGAAACAACGCCCATCTCCTTGCCTGCAGGAGAGGTAACGAACATGGTCCAGGCGACGAAGTTCTCGGCAGTAACAGCTTCGCCGTTGTTGAACTTCAGGCCGTCATTGATGACGAACTTGAAGGTAACATTGCCGTTCTCCTCCTCGATACGCTCATAGGACTTAACGACGGTCTTGTTGATTCCATAGTCACCGTGCTGATCACTATCGACGGTAGTCATATCATCGGTCAGTGTCATAACCGCCTTATCGGTGGCATTGGGGTTTCTTACGAAAGCGGAATAGGCCCAGTCGCCGGAAGCTTCGGTAGAAGTACCGATAACAACCTGACCGTCAGCTTTCTTCTTGCCCTCGCCGCAGGCTACCATGGTAAGAACCATGACTACAGCGAGCAACAGAGCCAGAAACTTTTTCATGTTGCAATTTCCTCCTTAAATATTTTCGTTTTGTTATTTTGAATCGGGCTTGCGCCGCGAATTCACAAATTAGGTGATTTCAGTCCATTTATACCTAAAATCCTAGGGCAAAGCGCTGCGACTTGCAGGATTTAATTTTGAATCCTGTATTCTATAAAAATTTTTTTAATATATTACCATAGAATTTTTAATTTGTCAATTATTTGCGCGGGATATTGTGATTTTATCTGTTGATTTGTGAAATCCAAACAGAGTTTTTATGCAACTCCCCTGCCCTGTTTCACCACTTTAGCTATATCTTTATTCGATACCGCTCAAATCATAATTTTCCAGCCATTTACTGGCTGTCTGGCAAACACCGTTTAGGCAGCTTTCCTCAAATGGGCTTTCCAACCCAGCGTTTTTCAGCAGTTCGGTAAATACCCGGCTGCCGCCCTGACGGGTGTAAGCCATATAGTGCTCCCAGGCATCTTTACGGTCTTTCTGCTGCAGCGCCCAGATCTGGAGTGCAACGGTCTGTGCCAGGCAATAATCAATATAATAGAACGGCATAGAGTAAATATGATGCTGACGCTGCCAGCCTTCCCCCTCGCTGTAGAACGGAATGTCACCATCCAACTTCATCCAAGGCATATAAATACCAAGCAGCTCTTTCCATGTATCGTGGCGCTCTCTGGGGGTCATATCCGGCTTTTCAAATACGATATGCTGGAAGTGATCGACCATAGTACCGTAAGGGATAAAGGTAAGGGCGCCGGAAAGATGGCTGTAACGGAACTTGCGGGCATCCTTCCCGAAGAAGCCCTCCGCCCACGGCCATGCCATAAATTCCATCGACATGGAATGAACCTCACAGCCCTCCATGCTGGGCCAAATGTAGGAGGTGGGAATGCGATGGCGGTTCATATACGCAGCAAAGGCATGACCAGCCTCATGGGTCACGACCTCCACATCGTGCTGGGTACCATTAAAGTTGGCAAAGATAAACGGAACCTCGTAATCGGCAATGCTGGTGCAGTAGCCGCCGCTGCGCTTTCCTTCGGTGGAAAGCACATCAAGAAGCTCATTATCCAACATCATGCGGAAAAATTCGCCGGTCTCAGGAGAGAGTTCATCATAGAACTTACGACCCATAGCAAGGATCTCATCAGGGGTTCCTACTGGCTTGGGATTACCGGAGCGGAATTCCAGCGCATTATCTGCAAAGCTCATAGGATATTCCTTGCCCAAGCGCTTTGCCTGCTCGCGATAAATGCTGTCCGCTACAGGAACCAGATACTTTACGACCGCCTTGCGGAACTTTTCAATGTCTTCCTTGGTATAGCAGTTACGACCCATGCGATAATAGCCCAGCGTCGTATACCCCTCATATCCAAGCTTTTTACCCATCTCGTCCCGCAGATGAGTCAGTTTATCATACAGCTCATCAAATTTGGTCTGGTTTTCCTTGTACCAGTCGCCTTCAGCCTTCCAGGCAGCCAGACGGCGTGCATCATCGGGGTCGCTCTTAAAGGGAGTAAGCTGAGAGAGGGTGTATACACCGCCCTCAAAGGGGATCTGCGCAGAGGCCAGCAGCTTTTCGTATTCTACGGTCAGCTCGTTTTCCTTTTGCAGATCTTCAATGATTGCGGGAGAGAATGTCCTGCGGGCAATTTCGGCATTCACAAACATCAAATCACCGTATTCTGCAGCAAACTCCGGACGGTAGGGGGACTCCAGCATCGCCTGCGTCCATGCCTGATTACATTCCTCCAGCTCCGGATCGACCTTGTTCCAGAATTTCATTTCCCCATCATAGTAAGGATCGCGGGTATCAATGGTGTGGCGAATATGGGCAAGATTGGCCATGGTACTGATGTGCTTATTCAGTTTCTCCTCTGCCAGGAACAGTTCCTTCGCCTCGGTATAGCTTTTCGCTGCTTTCAGCTTTTCAGTCAAGCCATTCAACTCAGCTTTCAGCTGCTCAGCATCCGGGCGCTCATATTTCATCTGGGAAAATTTCATTCTGAAGTCCTCCTTGTTGCTTGATATTACAATAATAACGCATTTTTTTGTTCAAATCAACAGGTAATCTTCTACATTACATAATAAAAACAGCAACACCCATAAGGATAGTTGCTGTCTCTATCATTTTTTACTAAATTACTTTACCATGCTGGCAACTTCAGCGGCGAAGTCATCCTCGCGCTTCTCGATACCCTCACCCTTTTCATAGCGGACAAAGTCAGCAACCTTGATGGTGCCGCCCAGCTCCTTGCCAGTCTTCTCGATATACTCAGCAACATCGATCTCGCCGTCCTTAACGAAGGGCTGCTTGAGCAGGCAGACTTCCTTATAGAACTTGTTGATACGGCCGTCTACCATCTTCTCCTTAACCTGAGCGGGCTTGCCAGCCAGCTTAGGATCGTTCTCGATCTGAGCCAGGACGATCTCTTTTTCCTTGGCTACCACATCAGCGGGAACGCACATGGGGCAGATATAGCTGGGGCTTACAGCCGCAATCTGCATGGCGATATCCTTGCCGAAGGTCTCAAAGTCCTTGTCGGCGGCCACGCCATCCAGCTCAAACTTGACCAGGACGCCAATACGGCCGCCGCCGTGGGTGTAGCTGACTACATTGCCCTCGTAGCGAGTGAAGCGACGGATCTTCAGGTTTTCGCCAATGGTGAGGATCTTATCCTTCAGCGCGGCGTCAACAGTAACATCGGTACCGGCCAGCTTGCAGTTCATCAGGGCCTCTACATCAGCGGGATTCTCATCAATAACAGTCTTGGCACAAGCCTCGACAAAACTGATGAAATCAGCGTTTTTACCAACAAAGTCGGTTTCGGAGTTGACCTCGATAACAACGCCAACCTTCTTTTCGTAATCTACCATGGTGCATACCACACCCTCGGCAGCTACGCGGCCGGACTTCTTAGCAGCAGCGGCCAAGCCCTTCTCACGCAGGAACTCGATCGCCTTTTCTACATCGCCGTCAGAAGCAGTCAGAGCTTTTTTGCAGTCCATCATGCCACAGCCGGTTTTTTCGCGCAGATCCTTAACATCTTGAGCAGTAAATGCCATTTTTGTTTCCTCCTGTATCTTTTATGGATGTTTTATCACAGTTTCTCAAGAAAAGCCCGAAAGTGCTTCGGGCTTCTCCGTTTCAGTTCTTATTCCTGGGTCTCAGCGGCGACCTCTGCCTCAGCTTCGGCAGCGGCGGCGCCCATAGCGCCCTGGTGACCCTCAATGATGGCGTTGGCCATCGCGGAGGAGATCAGCTTAACAGCGCGGATAGCATCGTCGTTACCGGGGATAACATAGTCAATCTCATCGGGATCGCAGTTGGTATCTACAATAGCGATAACGGGGATCCCCAACTTATGCGCTTCAGCAACAGCGATCTTCTCCTTGCGGGGATCGACAACGAACATAGCAGCTGGCAGCTTGTTCATATCCTTAATGCCGCCGAGGTATTTCTCGAGCTTCTCAATCTCAAGTTCCAGCTTAACAACTTCCTTCTTAGGCAGACGCTCAAAGGTGCCGTCTGCTTCCATCTTGCGCAGCTGCTCCAGACGACGGATACGCTTACGGATGGTTTCAAAGTTGGTGAGCATACCGCCCAGCCAACGAGCGTTTACATAGTAAGCACCGGCGCGTTCCGCTTCCTCACGGATGGAATCGCCAGCCTGCTTCTTGGTACCAACAAAGAGAACGGTGCCACCGTTGGCGGAAAGCTCACGAACGAAATCATAAGCCTCTTCCAGCTTCTTTACGGTCTTCTGCAGATCGATAATGTAGATACCGTTGCGCTCGGTGAAGATGTACTGAGCCATCTTGGGGTTCCAGCGACGGGTCTGGTGACCAAAATGTACGCCAGCTTCCAGAAGCTGTTTCATAGATACTACTGCCATTGTTTGTTTACCTCCAAAAATTTGTTTGTGTAACCTCTGCGGCAGTCATCTCCGCCCTGCCACCCTTGCGGGCACATGGCCGAACAGATCGTACCGCATGCGTTGTACCGATATAGTTTATCATAGCTTTTCTGGAAAATCAAGCATAAATAAAAAGAAAATCCGCAGTTTTCTGCGGATCATCCTCAATCAGTGCAAGGCCCCGGCAAAGGACGGCCGACGATGGGGCGGTGCCGGGCATGCCACATTTTCCACCAGTACGGTATCTTCCCCAATACATTTGATCTGATCCCATGGAATAATCAGGTCTGGCTCCCTGCCAAACAGGCCAAAAAAGCGCGGTCTGCCGAAAATGATAAGGGTACAAATATGCGCTGTACAGGTATCAAACTCCACATCGCAAACGCATCCTAGGCAGGCACCGTTTTGAATATTGACCACTTCCTTGCAGCGCAGCTCCATTAAACTGCATACCATCCGCTTCCCTCCCCTGTTCGCAGGATTCTGTTCAATCCTATGCGGCAGGGCTATTCCAGTTTACATCTGTGTTTTAATGCGCTGCAATGCCCCTTTTTCGATACGCGAAACCTGAGCTTGTGATATTCCTACCGCTTGGCTGACTTCCACCTGCGTTTTGCCAGCAAAGAACCTCAACGACAGTATTTTCTTTTCTCGGGCGGAGAGTGCCTCCATCGCCTGCCGCAGCAACATTTCATCCAGCCAGTCGCTCTCACTTGTTTTATCCTGCACTTGGTCTATCAGGCAGATGTTCTCTCTCCCATCGGAATAAGCAGGATCGTACAGCGAGCTGGGCTCCATGATCGCTTCCATTGCCAGCACCACATCTTCCTTGGGCTGCTGCATGGCTGCCGCTATCTCTTCCACGGTCGGCTCGCGTCCTAAGGAATTTTGCAGCTCCTCTTTTTTCTTCAGCGCAGCAACAGCTTGTTCCCTTACTCGTCGTGTCACCTTCACCATGCCAGAATCCCGTAGAAAGCGACGCATTTCTCCAATAATAAGGGAAAAAGCATAAGTGCTCAGCTTCAGTCCCAGCTCAATATCAAAGCGCTCGATAGCCTTGATAAGCCCGATACACCCCACCTGGAACAGGTCATCTGGGTTGCCTCCTCGGTTACTGAAGCGCTGTACGGCGCTGAGCACCAGCTTCAGGTTGCTTTCCACCAGCCGGTTACGCGCTTCTCTATCACCAGCATGTGCCCGTCGCAATAATTCGTTGGTTTCGTCGTTTTTCAGTGTTTTCAGCTTGGATGTATCAACGCCGCTGATCTCTACCTTATAATACATAGCCTTTCCCCCACCAACGCGATGGCAGAAGTATGGGCCGACCGAAGGAGCAGTAAACACTCCTCGGCAGTTGAAAGAAATGGAAAAGAAAGCCGGAGCATTGCTGCCGCGGCTTCCCTTTTACAAAATCTCAAAATTCTCGGATGCGTTATCCTTATTGGTTGTTTCCTTCAGCGCGGTCACCCGCAGTTTTACCGGTTTTTTCCCCAGGTTGATCTCGATAACATCCCCTACCTTGACCTCGTAGGAGGCACGGGCCGTTTTGCCGTTTACTACTACGCGTTCGGCGTCACAGGCTTCATTGGCCACAGTCCGCCGTTTGATGATCCGGGAAACTTTCAAATATTTATCCAACCTCATAGAGGGCCTCCTTACAAAAGAGCCGGTGCGCTGGCACCGGCTCCACTGGCTCAAAATTTATTTTACAGCATCCTTCAGCGCCTTACCGGCCTTAAAAACAGGAGCTTTGCTGGCAGCAATGGTGATGGGCTTGCGGGTCTTGGGGTTGATGCCTGCATGTGCCGCGCGGGTCTTAACCTCGAAGGAGCCAAACCCGGTGAGGGTAATCTTATCGCCCTTCTTCAAGGTCTCGGTAACGGTCTCCAAAACAGCGGCAACTGCCTTCTCGGCATCCTTCTTGGTCATACCGGCCTTTTCGGCTACGGCGACGATCATTTCAGCTTTGGTCATTTTGTATTTCCTCCTGATATAAAAGAATAGTAGGCAACCATGCCTTTTTCATATTCACAACGATCTACCCTCCGTGGGTTTCTCGCTATGTTGCATCTCCAAAAAGCATTCGATCATCCGGTCCGACTCACGGGAAAGCGCTTCCTCTGCAGAAATTCCAAGTCGCTCCATTCGCTCGCATACAAGGAACAGCAACCTGCTCCAACTTTGCGCATCCGTTTCATCCGCCAAAAGTGCATCCTCCAGGCAATTTCGGAGCATACCATCATTCGGATCTTCGAAACATCCGGATGCGGCTACTCGGGAGATCAGTTTTTGCGCACGCATCAGTGCCGGTAAAGCGCTGGAAACCTGCCGCAAACGATCCTCCAAACTGTAAAGTCCTTTTTCCTTGCGTTTCTGCTGTTCCCAGTTTTGTGCCGCCTCCGCAGCATTCGCAGCATACTCACTGCCAAAGATGTGCGGATGCCTGCCGATCATCTTGCGGCAAATACCGGTGCATACATCATTAAAGCCAAAATGATTCTGCTCCGCCTCCATTTGACTGTGCAGCGCAATTTGTAAAAGCACATCACCCAGTTCTTCCCGCAGCAGTATGGAGTCGTCCCTGTCAATGGCTTCTACCGCTTCATACGCCTCTTCTAGAAAATTGTTGCGGATGGTGTGATGATCCTGCGCCCTATCCCACGGGCATCCTTCCGAGCTCCGCAGAATTCCAACAATCTTAATTAAATCATTACAGTCATAGGATTCCTTGTCGCACAGATTTGGCATTGTGAATAACCTACTTTTCAGATAGTACTCCCATTTTACTAGAAACGCGGCTTAAATTCAAGCTATTTTCTTCTATTCTTGCCCGAAAAAGCAACGCATATTTCAGCACTTTTAATAAACTTCATCCAAAAAAGCATAACTGCATACACTATACCCCCTGCAGCAATAGCAATCAGCAAAGAAATGGCGTTTCCAACTCTATCGAACAGAAGACTGTAAAACATATGTGCTAATAAGCAGCACATAATCGCAGCTGCCCCGGGTTTAAGCATTATTACAGCCCGGGCAAAAGGCCGTCCGCTGCCAAACCAATGTATCGCACAGTACAGCACTATAAAGCTGTAACACAATAGGTTCCCGTATGCTACCCCATGAATATTGATTTCTGGCCTGGAAACAAGAATGTAATTTGTCACCATCTTCAGCACACCGCCAATCAAGAGCGCTGTTAATGGCGTTCGTTCCATTCCGGAAGCCTGCAAGACATTATTAAAAATCCCGGCAAAAGAAATCAGAATTGTCACCACGCCCATCATCCGCAGTGTTGGTGCTACGATGGCAACCTCCATTAACTGATGCGGATATAGAAATGATAGAATTTCTTCCGCAAAGGTAAAAATGCCAAGCCCGGCCGGGAAAGCCACTGCCGCTGTGGTTGCTATTACCGTTTCTACCGAGCGCTGCAGACACCTGTCATCTTTTGCAGCACAATAGCGGGCTATGGCTGGAATCGCACTCATCCCAATGCCGGCCGTAACCGCCGGTACTAGGTTAAAAATTGAAACTGCCAGCCCAGAATATGAGCCATACAGATATTCGGGAAGCACCTCCACCGTTACCTCCGGAGGGATACACCCAGTATACATCCGCAGGATATGCTCACTCCCCTGCTCCACAGCATTTTTCAGACAGTTCATTACAGAGGAAAGATCGATAACAGTGGTAAGATTGGCACAGAGAGAAGTCAGTGCAATTGGCAGCGCAACATGCCACAGCTTTTTGGCATCCGTACTGGAAAAACGCCCTCCTCGTTCCGGTGCACTTCGTCGGTACTGACCACGAATAAACAACAATCCACACAATGTGCTCAGTGATACGCCCAGCACAGCTCCAGCCGCTGAGTACTGCAAAATCCTCAGCTGTACCTCCTGCATTGTACCAGGCCAGCCCAGTGTTCCCGCCATTGCCGCGTCGTTCAGCCTGGAATAGAAAAACCATGCCAATAAGATTCCGGCAACCAGCTTAACCATGGCCTCCACGACTTGACTACGAGCGGTCGGCAGCATGTTCTGTCGCCCTTGAAAGTAGCCACGATAAGCCGAAGAGAGGCAGGAAAACAGAACAGACGGCGCAATGCAGCAGACCGAAAGTGCCGCCGCAGGGTTTCCGATGAGTTTTGTTAATGGTCCAGCTCCAATAAACAGCAGCACTGCCGCCAGCGTGCCAATCCCCAAGAACATGAGTCTCGCAGTTTTTAGAATGTTTCCAGCCTCTTCTCCCCTGCCGCCGTACTCCGATACCATACGGGAAACAGCTACACCCAATCCGGTCACTGTCATGGAATAAATGGGAATGAGAACATCATAAGCGGAAACAAAATAGGACATTCCTACGCCGCCCAGTATATTAGCCAGCGGGATTTTGAACAGCGCACCGATCACCTTAACGACCATGGTGGATGCTGTTAAGATGAGCGCTCCCTGCAAAATAGTCTGCTTTCCTTTTTCCATCATCTCCTCCGCCCCTTTTCACCAAAAAAGGAAGCCGAACAGCATACTTTGCTGTTCGACTTCCCCGTTATGTTTACTATTACAGTTTATTTTTCCTCTGCAGGGTAAATAGCCTTGCCGCAATAGCTGCAAAACATCGCCGTAGAGGGTACCAGTTTATTGCAGTGGGGGCATGCCACCATATGAAGCTCCGTATTCTCCCGCCGCTTTTTCTCTTTTACGCTTTCCAGCATCGCCTTAATAGCTGCCGCCTTTTCTGCAATGGCGTGTGCGGTCTCCGCATCTTCGGTACCTTCCTGTAGCAGGGCATAGTACATCCGTCCCAGCTTCATATAGCATTCCTCCAGCTCACGCCGCTTCTTCATCTCGTCCAGCTTCTGGCGGGAAGCATCCACTACTTCACCGGCAACATTGCCTACCGCCTTGCCAAATTCCTTGGCTTTTCCCAAAATGTCATCCCAGTTTGCCTGATTCATAACTTCCGCTCCTTTCGGTTCACTCGGTATCATTTAGGCGCCGCAGCCGCAGGGCTTCCTTTCGCTCCAGCACCGTTTGGAAACGATTGATATATTCATACGGGTATTTATAGTTAAAGCTACGGGTAATGCGCTGTGGACCGTTCGGTACCAGCTTGGTTACACCGCCAGCCCCTGCTGAGATTATGGTATGCCCATCATCCATAATATAGACATTGTATTTGCAGGCCTTTCCCGGCAGGGTATAGCCCACATTTTCCAATGCCTCCACAGTGCCCTTCTGCCTGTATAGGTAGTAGGGTTGGTAACCCGCCTCCTCTAGCAAATGACGGGAATATTCCACCATCTCCATGGCAGTTCGCTTCTGCGGGCCCTCTTCCTTTAGTGTGGAAGCATGCTTGACCGTTAGGGTATGTACCGTAATATTTTCCGGGTGGAGCGCCAGCACCTGTTCTATGGTGCTTCGGAAGGACTCAAAAGTGTCCTCTGGCAGTCCGGCTATGAGGTCAACATTTCGGTCAAAGTGAAATTCTTCCGAAAGCTTCCATGCATCAAGAAAATCCTTAGCCGTATGACGCCGTCCAATAGCCTCCAGAACATTGTTATTCAGCGTCTGCGGGTTAATGCTGATGCGGTCCACACAATTTTGCGCCATTACCCTTAGCTTTTCCAGCGTAATGGTATCTGGACGGCCAGCCTCTACGGTAAATTCCTCACAAGCAGTCAGATCAAAGTCCTTTCGAATCTCTCGCAAAAGCCGATCCATCTGCTCTGCGGTTAGGGTCGTCGGTGTCCCTCCGCCAATGTATACACTGATAACGGTAAGCCCCGCCTCTTTTACCAGGCGGCCTGTCAGTTCCAGCTCCTGTAGCAACAGTGGCAGATACTCTTCCAGCATATTTCCTGCCCGTTCAATGGAATGCGACACAAAGGAGCAATAGCTGCACCGGGAGGGACAAAACGGGATCGCAACATACAAACTGATCTGATCCGAAGAAACTGCCTCCACAATCTCCCGCTGGTTATGCCAAGTATCCATCGAAAGTTGCGCCCGCTCCTCACTGACACCATAATCAGATAGCTTTTGCATAACATCAGCTTCTGTCATTCCTACTTCGGTCATTTGCCGTACCAGCTTTACCGGACGCACACCGGTCAGCATTCCCCAGGGAAGAGTGTGTCCCAACAGTGCTGTCAATTGATTGTACAGCATCCGGCAGATGGTCTGCTCTATCTCCGTCCGGTCTACCGTACTAGGAGATGACGCCTCACGCTTTTCCCCATTCAGGCAGGCAACCACATGGCACAGGCAGCATTTTTCCTGCTCCTGCACCGTAATGGCAATGCTGTCATTGTCATCTGGGATGGCTTCTCCCGGAAAAACAATCGTCACCGGAGTTTCTCCCAACAGCATCCGTATCAGACTTTCCACCTCGTACCGGATGTCCGGTCGATTCAGTTTAACGACCATAAGCCGCGCGTACCCGTGCTACCAGGCTATCAATCCAGGCGTACTGGTCAAACAGCATTCCATCCTGCTCATGGCCGGGGTACATATGGTAATTGGTCTTGATAGAGCGCAGTCGGGTCAATGAATCCACCATATCCATAAAGTCACTGCTGTACATATCGGTACGGCCGCAGCTCTGCACAAACAAGGTATCCCCTGTAAAAATAGCATCCCCACAGAAATAGGTCAGACAACCGGCGGTATGGCCAGGTGTCTCCCAAACGGTAAACTCCAGCTCATCCAGCTCTATCTTGTCTCCCTCTTTCAGCAGTCGGTCCGGCTGAAGGGTAACTGGCGCACCAATGGCAGAAGCGCTGTAATTCTTGCGAGGATCGCTTAGAAGCGGTACTTCCTTTTCCGCCGCCATCAGCTGGATTTCCGGATAGTGCTCCTTGAGCCCTGGCACTGCGCAGAAATGATCGTAATGGCCATGGGTCAGCAGAATTATTTTAGGGGTCAGGTGGTTCTCTTCTATCGCCTTGATAATATTTTCCGGTTCCATACCGGGGTCAATGACGGCACAGTTGCCTTTCTCACTGGCCACCAAATAGCAATTCGATGCAAAGCAATGCATCGGCACACTGATCACATTCATTTTTTTCACTCCTTTTATCGATCCACCCGGCCGGTACGCATTTCTTCTGTATCCAGTATCAGCGTCACCGGTCCGTCATTTATAAGGGATACCTCCATATCCGCGCCGAACCAGCCTGTTTCCACATGGAGATCATGGTCCATCAGCTCTGCCACAAACCGCTCATACAACGGAATCGCTGTTTCCGGCCGGGCTGCCGCAATGAAAGAAGGCCGTTTGCCCTTTCGGCAGTCACCATACAGCGTAAACTGCGAAACCACCAGTACTTCTCCCGCCACATCCTTCAAAGAAAGATTCATTTTATCGTTTTCATCGGTAAAGACCCGCAGCCCAGCGCATTTTTCCGCCAGGTAACTGCACAGTTCTGGGGTATCCCCTTCGGTTACCCCCAGCAGGATCAAAAATCCTTTTCCGATTTTCCCTACCGTTTCGCCAGCTATACGAACCGATGCCTCGCTGACTCTTTGTACGACCGCTCTCACGAAAGCACCGCCCTTTTCACCGAAGATACGCCGGGGATTCGGCTGAGGTTATTGATAATGGTTTGCAGCTGGTTCAGGTCACTGATGCCGATGGAAACCTGAATACTAGTCTGACCGGTCTTCAACTCCTTAGCCATCACCGAATGAATGGGAACGCGCATATTCCCCAACTGTACGCTTACATCTGCTAGTATACCGATCCGGTCCGATGCAAGAATATCCAGCGTGGATTTGAATGTTTCTTTCACCTTACTGGCCCAGGTGGCATTTACCCACCGCTCCGGGTCCTCCCCACGGCGACGAGCATTTACCACATTGGCGCAGTCGCACTTGTGAATAGATACCCCGAACCCACGAGTGATAAAACCTACGATCTCATCGCCGGGTAGTGGATTACAGCACCGTGCAAATTTGATTAAGCAACCATCCAGCCCTTCCACAATAACGCCGTTAGAAGCCTTTTGCGAGGTTTTCTTAACAGTTGGGGCTAGGGTCTGTTCTGGCTTGCGGTATAGGCGGATAAAATCATCCTTGACACGCGGCATGATCTTTTCCAGCGATATACCGCCATAGCCAATAGAGGCGTAAAAATCATCCACCGTGTTGTATTTCTGCCGGGTGGCAATGTCCGCGATAAACTTTTCACGCTCTTCCTGCGGCGGGGCAATCAGATTGCGGCGCATTTCCTTTTCCAGCGCCAGCTTACCTTCGGCAATGTTTTCCTCCCGCTTTTCTTTTTTGAACCAGGAGCGAATCTTATTACGGGCCTCACTGGTCTTTACGATTTTCAACCAATCACGGCTAGGGCCGTTACTCTGGGTGGTGGAGGTAATGATCTCTACAATCATGCCGGTTTTTACCTTATAGTCCAGCGAAACCAACCGCCCATCCACTTTGGCACCGATCATCTTATTGCCGACCTCTGAGTGAATAGCATAGGCAAAGTCCACCACGGTGGAACCCTGTGGCAGCCGGATCACATCACCGCGCGGCGTAAATACAAAAACCTCCTCCGGTGCAATATCGGTTTTAATGGATTTTACAATGTCCTCTACATCATCGGAGTCCTTCTGCGATTCCAACAGCTGCCGGATCCACGCCAGGCGCTCATCCAGCGAATCCTTACCCTCCATGCCGATCTTGTATTTCCAGTGCGCCGCAACACCGTATTCCGCAGTGTAATGCATATCCCAGGTACGGATCTGCACTTCAAAAGGCACGCCTTCTTTATCCAGCACAGTGGTATGCAGCGATTGATACATGTTCTGCTTGGGGGTAGAGATATAGTCCTTAAAGCGATTCGGGATCGGCCGCAGCATATCATGGATGATCCCCAGAATGTTGTAGCACTCCGGTACAGTATCCACAATAATGCGCACCGCATAAATATCATAAATCTCATCAAAGGAGCGGCCCTGAATATACATCTTACGGTAGATGCCATAGATGCTTTTCACCCGGCCATCTATCTGTGCGGTCACATGCTCTTCTTCCAGCCTGGCCTGAATTCGCTTAATAATATTGCTCAGGAACGCTTCCCGATCTTCTTTGCGCAGGGCTAGCTGCTGCTCTATCTCGTGGTAAGCCACCGGATCCAGATGTTTCAGAGAGAGATCCTCCAGCTCTTCCTTGACACTGCGGATACCCAGCCGGTGCGCCAGCGGCGCATAGATCTCCATCGTCTCCAGCGATTTGACCCGCTGCTTTTCAGGAATGCGATAATCCAGCGTGCGCATGTTGTGCAGCCGGTCGGCCAGCTTGATGATGACAACTCGAACATCCTTTGCCATGGCCAACAGCATCTTGCGTACATTTTCCGCCTGTTGCTCTGCCCGGCTGGAATAAGGAATATTGGCGAGCTTTGTCACACCATCCACCAGTTCAGCTACATCGCCGCCAAATTGCTTTTCTATATCCTCCAGCGTTACGGTAGTATCTTCCACCACATCATGCAGCAGCCCACCGATGATGGTATCCGAATCCATGCCCAGTCCTACCAGTATTACCGCCACTTCTATGGGATGGGAAATATATGGGTCACCGGAAGAACGCATCTGTCCTTCGTGCGCCTTTTTTGCCAGCTCATAGGCCGCTCTTATCCGCGGAATATCATAGGCCTTATTGGATTTTTCTATGGCATCCGCCAATTTCTCATACATGGCGTCCATCGCTCACCTATCCTTTCTGGAGCCTTCGGAAGGTTTGGGAGTGTTCCAGCTCCACCTTCTTTTCTCCGTTTTTTATCACAAAGCCTTCAGGCTGCATATCCTCCATCAGCTCCAGCTCCCGCATAATCTGCAGTGCCGCCAAATGCTTAAAGTAGGTATAGCCATCCAACTTTTTTCGCAATATGTAGTACATTCCGTCCGTTCCTGTCTTTATGGGGCTGTTATCCCGCAGATAACGATACACTCCTGCCAAGTCGTTCCGGGTAAAGACTTCCGTGGCATCAGCAGTCTCTTCTCCGCGCACCACCGCCTCAAAGGCCGCTGCTGCACGCAGATTCTCTCCCTGCCGCCAGCCCGTCGGATGCACATTGATGACCCGTATGGAAACCGTCCGCTGGTCATTAAAATCATTGATACTTAACGCACAGGCCACATCTATGTGGTCGCCAATCGAAAAGGGAAACTGCTTTACAGGCATTCCGAAGTACACCATCGGTACTGTATACCGCCCAGCTGTTACAGACATACGCAGATGATTACCATTCCCAATAGAATTCACAGCCTGCACTGTCACACCAGGTAGTAAAAAAGTCGGCATGGGGTTTTCGCATCCAAAAGGAGAAAGCCGGCTCATCTCCTCTACATTTTCCACGGTAATCTCCTCCGGCGCAATGGGGGCATCCAGCTTTACCGTATGCACTGGCATAATGGGATAATGCTCCGCAGCATATTCTTCCAATGCGGCAGTAAAAGCCGGAATATCCTCCTCCGCCAGTGTAAAGCCAGCAGCCATGGGGTGTCCGCCAAATTTCTGCAACCTCTCGCTGCACGCAGCAATGGCATCAATGATACTAAAGCCCTCCACACTGCGGGCCGAACCCCTGGCAATGCCATTAGAGCAAGAAATGATAATACATGGTTTGCGGTAGCGTTCCAGCATCCGAGCCGCGGCAATCCCAATCACCCCTAAATGCCAGTCATCCCCCACCAGCGTCAATATTCTGTTGTGCAGCAGAGCAGGCTTGCGGTGCAGCAGCTCCCCTGCCTCCGCAGAGATATTTTCCTCCATACGGCGACGCTCCGCATTCAGCTTTTCTATCTCCGCCGCAAGTGCCACTGCCTGTTCCTCATTTTGGGTCAGCAGCAGCTGTACCGCAGTATCTACACTTCCTATCCGCCCTGTCACATTGATACGCGGTGCGAGCATAAAGGAGATGGTATCGCTATTGCAGGCTGCCAGATCTGCTTTGGCATTTTGAGCTAAAGCCAATAGACCAGGTCGCTCTGTTTGGGCCAGCACCTCAAGCCCCAGCCGGGTCAGGATGCGGTTTTCCCCTTTCAGCGGTACCACATCAGCCAGTGTAGCGATTGCCACCAGGTCACCATACTGTTCTAGTAGCAGGTCCTGGGGATCCTCCCCCTGCATCTGCTGTTCCAATGCAGCAATCAGCTTAAATGCCATGGCGGCACCGCACAGGTACCGACAGGGCGAGCTGTTTTCCTCAAATGCGGAATTGACCAAAGCATCCGCGGGTGGTAGCTGCTGGGGCAGCGCATGGTGGTCAGTCACCACTACCTCGATTCCAGCTTCTTTAGCGCGCTTAATCTCCTCCACAGCAGAAATGCCGTTATCTACAGTGATGATCAGCTCGATTCCAGAGGAAATGACCATTTCCATCGTCTTCATGGAAAGACCATAGCCCTCATTCAGCCGTTCCGGGATGTAATAGCACACATCAGCGCCTTCGCCCTCCAGGTACTCATACAGCAACACCGTGGCGGTGATCCCATCGCAGTCATAGTCGCCAAAGACAAGAATTTTCTTTCCCTCGTCTATCGCCCTGCGCACAATCGTCACTGCTTTTTCCATATCATGCAGTTCCATGGGGTCGCACAGCGGTTGGGTACAGTTCAAAAAGGTTTCTGCTGATGCGGAATCCTTGATCCCGCGGGAAGCCAACACCCGGCACAGGAACATCGGCAGAGGCCGGTTCTCAACGATCAGCGCGTCCGCTTTGGCAAAGTTTTCTTTCCACGCAAAAAATCTCATGACAGCCGGCCTCCTTTCCATTTTGATAAAATATTATAGCATATTTTGTCCAACTATTCAATCACCTGGCGGTGAGAAACGCTCAATCACCGCTCCCGCCGTATGGATCCCATCCACCGCTGAGCTCATGATGCCTCCGGCATAGCCGCTGCCTTCTCCACAGGGATAAATTCCCTCCACCGAAATACTTTGTCTGTCCTCCCCGCGCAGAATGCGCACAGGTGAGGATGTGCGTGTCTCCGGTGCTGTCAACACCGCATCCGAGACAGCATAGCCCTTTATTCGTCGGTCAAATATCGCTAATCCTTTTTTCATCTGTTCTGTCACAAAAGGCGGCAGTATTCTTGTGAAGTTACAAGGCTTTACACCAATGGCGTAGGTTGGTTCTACTTTGCCCCACTCCGCCCCGTGACGCTCCTGCATAAAGCATCCCACGGTCTGCACCGGAGCGCAGTAATTCCCCACGGCAGCATAGGCCCTTTGCTCTATCGCCTGCTGGAACCAAACCCCATCCAGCGGATTTGACCCATAGTCCCGATGGTCCACCGAAACTACCAGCGCAGCATTGGCATTTTTTCCATCCCGGCTGTGGTAGCTCATGCCGTTGGTCACTATCGTTTCCCGTTCGGAAGCCGCCGGCACCACCACACCGCCTGGACACATGCAGAAGGTATACACTGCCCGGCCGGTATCTGTCTCCCGTTCCGAGAGCTGATATTCGGCATGTCCCAACTTGGGGTGACCTGCATAGTCCCCATACATGGTATGGTCTATCGCTTCCTGCAGGTGCTCTATTCTGGCCCCTACGGAAAAAGGTTTCGCCTCCATTGCAAACCCCCGCTCCATACAGCAGGTGAAAAGTGGTCTTGCCGCATTACCGGGCGCCAAAATCAGACAGTCGCATGGAATTTCCTCTCCCTGTGCAATAACACCGGTGGTCTTACCGTCCTTGGCGATAATATCTTCCGCTGCCGCGTGGAAGCGGACTTCGCCGCCCAGCGATACGATCTCTTGCCGGATTGCCACAACCACCTTTCGCAGCAGGTCTGTACCAATATGCGGCTTGGCAGCCGTTAGGATCTCTTTAGGCGCGCCATGTGCCACAAATTCCTCCAACACCACCCGGCAAAACCCATCATTGATGCGGGTCATCAGCTTCCCATCGGAGAAGGTCCCGGCTCCGCCTTCACCAAACTGAATGTTAGAGCTTTTATCCAGCCTCTGCTCCTGCCAAAAGGCCTCTACATCTGCCACGCGCTCCTCCATAGGTGCTCCCTGCTCCAGGATGACCGGCTGATACCCGGCTCGTGCCAGCATCAAACCACAGAACATCCCCGCAGGCCCCAACCCAATAATCACTGGGCGGTGCTTCATCGTCTCCATCCCCGGCCGGAACTGCGGTTTATTTTCCCTCAGCAGGCAATACTTCGCATTTTCCCGTAGGGTGACGCCTTTTTTCAGCGTAGCCGCTATGGTATAGTTTAGCCTGATATTCTCTTTTTTGCGGGCATCTACGCTTTTCCGATAGATATCCACCTTCAAAAGGTCGCTGCCTTTACACCGCAGGGCACGCAGCGCCTCTCGCCGGAAATCTGCTTCCTCCTCCAGCGGTACAATAATATTGTTGATCAGATAAATACTCATAACGATCCCCCGGGAAAGAAAATTCAGCTCTGCCAATAAAAAGCAGAGCCGAATTTATCATTAAAATTAACTGGCCTTGGCGTCCACTGTCACACTGTATTCACCCACCGCCCATACATAGCCTTTGGTCGGCGCATAGATGGAAACCGGCATCTCGTATTTTCCAGCACGCGTTCTCATGTCGGAAAGATCGACCTTCACTACAAAGTCGCCCGCTGCTATTCCACTGATGATACTCTTTTTACCCAAAACATACACACGCAAAGCGCTTTCCTCTACCGTCACCGTAAAGCCCTCTGGCACATTCACCAGCTGGAAGTTCTTTAGGCTCAGATTGGTAGAAGCAAGATCATCCGCCTCAAAGGACACCGTTACAACCTCTATATCATCCATATCGGTAAAGCCTTCCGGCAGCTGCACCGCAAAGTCCATTTGCGAGGAGGTCAGCAGGTTCATCTGCTTAAAGTCGATATACCCCAGCACCAAACTGGAATGATTGCGCAGCACGGAATCCTCCGCCGCTACTGTGATGGAATCCACAGAAAGACTGTATGAAAGCTCATCCACTGGGAAGTTTTCCGGCACATTTAGGAAGGATACCGTCAGCGGCAGAGTCGCCACCCGTTTGACCGGAACGGTTACCGCTACGCTGCTCACATCCTGGTGGAAGTAGGTAACCTCCTCCGTCTCTAGCTTATTGCCTTCGGCATCATAATAAACGATCTTGGAATTCTGCTGCTGGGTACTGCTTACCTCCCGGCTGAAGTCCACTTCGATTACTGCACGCTCTACACGGGAGATAAGGCTTTCCGCTCCACTTACCTCTACGGTGGAAGGCTCCAGCACGATCTCATCTTCCGGAGCAATGTAATTGGCCGGGGTTGTCAGCCCGGTAATATCCGCCTGGATCTGCAAAAGCTTTGCTGCCCTAGTTTCAAAAGTCAATGTCACCGTAGCGGGAGAAATCGATGTTACCGTATAGCTTCTGGTACCGTTATCGCTCACCACCAGCGGCACCTCATAGGTACCCGGCTCGGTAATCGCGGAAGCATCAGCAACCACTCGCACATTTTCTGGGCCATAGCTGCCTATCTCAAACTGCTTGCCGTCCAGGACCAGTGAGACCTTGGTATCCGCGCCATCCACTACCTCCAGCATCGCACTGGTTGGGATATCCACCGTAATGGGAACATCTCTTATCGCTTTCGTGATCTCCGGCGCCGCCAGCATGGCAGCCATCCACACAAAAAACGCAATAACGATCGAAAGGATGATCCTTAGTGTCTTAGGGCGTTCCGCAGCCTGCTGGACTGATTCATTTTGATTCTTGTTCATGGCCATTTCTCCTGAAAATGCTCATCAGCGTATCCATCGCGCTGCCTTTCTTCGCTTCCTGCTCGGAAAGCAGCTCATCGCACAGAATCGAATTAAGGCTGTTTACCGTCAACCGCAGGTTCAGCTTGCCGTCTTTGGCTACTGAGATCGCGCCCGTCTCCTCCGAAACAATCACGATCAGCGCATCGCTGACCTCCGACATGCCCAAGGCCGCCCGGTGGCGGGTGCCCAGCGTCCGGCTGATATCATAGTTATTGGACAGCGGCAAAAAGCACCCCGCTGCGTGTACCCGTCCATCCCGGATGACCATAGCGCCATCATGCAGAGGGGAGTTTTTGAAGAAGATATTGCGGATCAGCTCGGCGGAAGGACTGGCATCCACCAGCGTACCGGTCGCTATAATATCCCCCAGACGGGTACTGCGCTCTATGACGATCAACGCACCGGTGCGTTCCTTGGAAAGTATGGCACAGCTATCACAGATGGCATTAATGCAGCGCATCATATTGCTGTTATTCTCAAAGCTGTTTCCGCCGATGCTGTTCACTGTCTTTCGGATCTGTGTCAGCGAGAAGCTGGTACGCCCCAGCTTTTCCAGTATCTTTCGCAACTCCGGCTGAAAAATGATCAGTAGCGCAAAAACGCCATAAGTGATCAAATAGCGGATGATGGCGCTGACTGCGCGTAGCTGGAATGCCTGGGACAGCACATACACAAGGATTATGCCCAGTACGCCCTTGATGAGCTGCCCTGCGCGGGTCTCCCGCAGCAGGTCGATCAATTTATAGACCAGATATGCCACGATAAGGATATCCAAAACATCCTGTATCCGGATGGTTCGCAGGATATCCTCAAGCATCTCCAGCGAGGGTATCAATTTGATCATCGGTCACATCACTTCCACTCATTTAGGATCTTGCACACACGGCTTCCGGCGCCGCCAGCCGTTTTGGCCAGTTCCTCAGTCTGCTGTGCCACACCACGCCGCCGCAGTGTCACCTTATGTACCTCCGGCTTGTCCTCTTCCTGCTTATTGGCACACAGAGCTGCTGCCTTACAGCACGGCACCTCTGCCTCCAGCCGGTCAAAATCCTTCTCAAATTGATCCAGTCGCTGGGTAAACTGCGCCCTTATTTCATCCAATTGGTTTTTCAGCCCATTAAAATCCTCGTGCCGCCCCTTAAAAAGGTCAGCCTGCAATTTTGCTTCATTCAGCTCCGCTCGCAGGCTGTTCAGCGCAGCCTCCTGTTCATTTACACGGGCCTGCATCTTCTTATTCAGTTCCATCTGCAGCTGCAGGGCATTCTCCTTATCCCGCAGTTGCGCGGCCAGCTTATTGGTGCGCTCCCGCAGGCGCGCGCAGTCGCTTCCCTGCTCATTCAGCTGGCGTTCCTTTTCCTTGCTATCACTTACCGCCTGCTTATACTGGGCGCTCATGGCTTCCAGCTTCTCATTCAGTTCCGCAGCCTTACGGTCCAGTGTGTCATTACGCACCGCCAGCTCCTCCAGTGCTTCGCGTGCCTGTTTATCCTGTTCATAAATATAGTCCAGCACTGCCTTACGGTCAAACCCAAACAGCGCGGTGGAAAAACGCTTTGCCTCCTGCACGGAAACACACTCCTTTGTACATATTATAACTATTGTCAGTATAGCATTTTATCCTCTACCATTGCAACAGCATTTCATTATATTTTGCCGGGAATTTTCTCCCTTTCGACGCATAAAACTGACCGCCGGTGTTTTCTGCCCGGCGGCCAATTCCATTCAGTAGATCTGTTGCATTTCCTCCCGCAGCTGCCGTATGATCTTCTTTTCCAGCCGCGAGATATAGGATTGCGAGATCCCAATGATATCCGCTACCTCCTTTTGGGTGCGTTCCTCACCCCCGTCCAGCCCAAATCGCAGCCGCATAATACGCTGCTCCCGCTCCCCCAGGCCGCTTACCAGCCTCCGTAGGGCACTGCGCTCCACCTCCTGCTCCAACTCACGGTTCACCGTGTCGCCGTCCGTCCCCAGAATATCTGAAAGCAGCAGCTCATTGCCGTCCCAGTCAACATTCAGTGGCTCATCTATGGAAACCTCCGTTTTCTGGTTCTGTATCTTACGCAGGTACATCAGTATCTCATTTTCAATGCACCGGGAGGCATAGGTCGCCAGCTTTATGTTTCTCGCCGGGCAAAAGGTATTCACCGCCTTGATAAGCCCGATGGTCCCTATGGAGATTAGGTCTTCAATTCCAATACCGGTGGATTCAAACTTCCTCGCGATATACACCACCAGCCGCAAATTATGGGTGATCAATATTTCCTTGGCTTTGGGGTCGCCTTCCTCCAGCCGCATAAAGATCGCCGTTTCCTGCTCACGGCTCAGCGGTGCCGGCAGGTTATCCGGCCCATTAATGTAGTAAATCTCCAGATAATGGCCCAAAAAGAATTTTCTTAGTCTTTTCAGTAGTCTATTTAGCAGCATTTCAGTCACCTCACAGCAGTACCTGTATCATCTTGGGGTTAAATACCCCACCGTAATTTCCGTTCCCTATTTCGGCATCCACCACTACGGCAAAATAGCCGCCCAGCTCCACCTGTTTTCCATTCACCGTTGTATACATTCTCTCCGGCCGGAAAGCCGGCATCATTCCCCATCCCTGTACTGTACCGGCCAGTACCCACCGCACACCAGGTACAGCCGCATCAGTATCCGTCTCCCGCACGATTCTTCGTTCTTCCGGATTCAGCAGTCCCCATACCTCTCCCGCGTTTACCACCAGTACCGGCAGCCCGGAAAACGGCTCGATCAGCCGGTTGCCGCTATCGGCCAGCGCCATCACTGGCACCGTTCGTCCCCGTCGCTCCATCGTAATTCGGTAAAGGTCTCTCCGCGGCGTCCGCAGCGCTGTAAAGCGGTCAAATAGGCTTACTGCACCATAGGCCGTTGCCACACAGGCCAATAGCATCAGCGGCGGAATGTTATAGTACACCACTCCATTAGCGGTATAGAAGCCCAATCCAGGCCGCAGCCAAATGAGCAACATTGTCACACCAGCAAAAACGATACTCACCAAATAAAACACCCCGATGGCCCGCAGCAGCCGGTTGCGGTTCAGTGCTGGAAAAGCTACCCCTACCAACAGTACCGAAACTGCCAACCGATATAAAAGCTGCACTGCTACCGAATGAATAGGCACAAAGATAATAAACGCGGCAGCGGCTCCCAGTGCTCCAGATATGTACTTTACCGCTCTTCCCGGCCTTATCCCCAGTATCCGCCCGCACAGCTGCAAAATAAGCAGTGTCACTGTAAAATTCACCGCCGCCAGCACATCACCGTATATCTTCATTTCTCTCCGCCCGCCCTTCCCGTGTCATGCTTCATTGTAATCCCCCATGTACAAAAGAAATGGTCGAAGCATGGTTCCTCCTCCTTGACATTTTGCCCGCAAATCTTTATCATGGTCACAGAAAGGAGCGTGGCGAAAATGCAGGAAAAAGAACGCATTGCGCACATCATCTCAGAACTGGAAAAGCTCTACCCGCAGGATCTTTGTTCTCTGCAGTATCGCATCCCGCACGAGCTACTCATTGCTGTACGCCTTTCCGCCCAGTGCACCGATGCCCGCGTAAACCAAGTGGTACCCGCCCTATTCGCCAAGTACCCCTCCATTGAAGCCTTTGCCGAAGCGGATGTCGCCGATGTGGAAGAAATGGTGCGCAGCTGCGGCTTTTATCACACCAAGGCCCGCGATATCGTTGAAATGTGCAAAATGCTTCGGGATGAATACGGTGGCGTAGTCCCGGATTCTATTGAGGAACTCACCCGACTCCCCGGCGTCGGCCGCAAAACAGCCAATCTCATCTGTGGTGATATCTACGGCCAACCTTCCTATGTTTGCGATACCCACTGTATCCGTATCACCAATCTTTTGGGTCTTACTACTTCCAAAGACCCCTACAAGGTCGAAATGCAGCTGCGGGAAAAAATCCCCCCGGAAAAATCCACTGGCTTCTGCCACCGTATGGTGCTTCTAGGCCGGGAATACTGCATTGCCCGGCGTCCCCAATGCATCCACTGCCCTCTACGACCCTATTGCCCCGGCCAAACAGCCGAAAAAATTAAAACATCCTAACCTTTCTACACTTTAATATTTGAACTGCCGGACAGACTGTGATAGAATCATCCTATAATAAAAAAATTTCATCCACCCAAGGAGGAACATCATATGGCATTCTTCGATAATCTCGGTAAAAAAATCTCTGTTGTGGCTGGTACTGCCGCTGATAAAGCCAAAGACCTCGGCGAGATTGCCAAGCTCAAGGCTGAAATCCTCGGTGTCCAGTCCGATATCAATGCTGCCTTGCTGGAACTGGGCCGCAAGACCTATGAGCAGAGTAAATCCGAGGCGGAAGGCCCCTATGTTGCCGACTGTGCCAAGATTACCGGCCTTTACGATCAGATTGAATCTCTGCGCGCCCGTATCGCTCTTGTCAAATCCGATAATTCCGATGATAACAATTGCATCATTAATACCGATGAGACTCCCGCAGAGCCCGTAGAGGAACAGCCTACTGCTGAGGAATCTTCTGCGCCTACCGTCTGCCCTGCCTGCGGCCAGCCTGTGGAATCCGGTTCCGCGTTCTGTTCCCAGTGCGGCGCTAAGCTGTAAACGGAGGATCACGCATGATGGAAGACCTGCAAAACAGTTCCTTTGCCGGGAATGATGATCTCCTCTCGGATATCCCGCCTGCCGTCGTGGCCGGGAACGATGAGCATGCTGCCCCGCCGGAGGAAGAACCACAGCCCACAGCTCCACCGCAGGAGGAACCACAGCCCGAAAAGCCCCGAAAAACTCCTCCCGATACTTCCGTGATGAAGGTTAGCTCCTTTATGGGCGCTTTGGTGCTGTTGTCCATTCCCATTGTCAATTTTTTCTGCGCCATCAAATGGACCTTCCGCCGCGGTAATAACCGCAACCGCCGCAATCTCGGCATCGCTGCTCTGCTGCTCCAACTCATCTTTGTCGGGTTGGTCATTGGTGGCTGCGTCATCGCCAAGTATCAGTTTGGTTACGATGTCATCCGGCATCTGCTGGATCTCATTTTTCCCAAGTAAGGAGCCCCTATGGAAAAAGAAAAGTTAGAACGCATCAGTCATCTTTCCCGCCTTTCCCGGGAGCGCAACCTGACCGATGAAGAAATCAAAGAACGCATGGAGCTGCGTGGACAGTACATTGCCGAAATGAAGGCCAGTCTTAAGCATACCCTGGATAACACTTACATTCAAAAGCCGGATGGCACCCGGGAAAAGCTCCGTCAGAAACCGAATAACCAAAAAACCAAGCAATAAACCGTAAAAAGCCGCCCATCGGCGGCTTTTTCAGCAGATTATTTTCCAACGGAGGTTCCTTTATGGATGAGAATATCAAAAAACTCCAACAGATGGTTGATGAATCCCATCGCATTGTCTTTTTCGGCGGTGCCGGTGTCTCTACCGAAAGCGGCATCCCCGATTTCCGTTCTGTCGATGGCCTTTACAATCAAAAATTTGATTACCCACCGGAAACCATCCTCAGCCACAGCTTTTTTGTCAGCCACACGGCGGAGTTTTACGATTTCTACCGGCAGAAGATGATCTGTCTTACAGCCCGTCCCAATGCAGCCCACCGCAAGCTGGCGGAGCTGGAAGTCGCCGGAAAGCTCACGGCCGTTATCACGCAGAATATTGATGGTCTGCACCAAATGGCTGGCAGCAAAAAGGTCCTGGAACTGCACGGCAGCGTTCACCGCAATTACTGCCAAAAGTGCCATAAGTGCTATTCAGCGGAGGAGATCCTCGCCACGGCCGGCATTCCCCGCTGTACCTGCGGCGGTCTTATCAAGCCTGATGTTGTTCTCTATGAAGAACAGCTTGATAGCGAAACCATTGATGAAAGCCTGAATGCTATTATCGATGCCGATATGCTCATCGTCGCAGGAACTTCCCTCACGGTCTATCCGGCTGCTTCTCTTGTCCATTATTTCCATGGCCGGTATCTGGTCCTCATCAACCGCGATCCCACCCCCATAGATGATAAAACCTCCCTCACCCTGCATGGCAAGGTCGGAGAAGTCCTTTCCCAAATCATTGTCCGATAATCCCGCAAAAATATTCCCCCGCTCTCCTAAGAGAACGGGGGAATATTCATTTTACATTCACTGGATTGTCACTGGATCATTCCAACGGGGACCCGGTCATGGGTCACCACACTGCCGTCCATCAGGCTGATGTACGGTCCAAAGCCTATACTGTCCTCACCCAGCTTCAGTTCCACCTCGGTATTGGCAAAGATATCGCTCTCATTACACATCAGCAGCACCGCGCCGTCATATACCGTACCGTTTTTTGCCCGTTCAGTCGCGGCGTCTTCCTTCATCGTCACGGCATACAGGGTCACGCTCTCGCCTTCAAACCGCGGAATGATGGCATAGGCTTCTCCGCCGCCCATCTCTGCCAGCGGCAGGTCTTTCAGCACTTCCGGCAGCTCCGCCTTCATGGCATCGGCACTTTCGTAATAACCCAGATAGACCACCGTGCCCATCGCGCTCGCGGGGGCGTTTTCCATCGTCACTTTGCCATACAGCGCCGTTTCGGCAGGTTCTACGGGTGCTTTGCTGCCGCAGGCAGCCAGCATCGTCAGCAGCACTACCGCCGCCAAGATAAGACTAATTGTTTTCTTCATTGTGTTTTTCCTCCTGTTCTTCTTTTCGGGCCAGCTCCTCGTTTTCCTTCCGGCAGATGTGCCGGTACAGCAGGATGCCTCCCAAACTGATGAGCAGCGTTACTGCAAATACCGCCGCCGCAAAAACATAATTTCGCTCCCCCAGGGCGTTGCCGCCTATGGTGGAAGTGATAATACTTGGGATCCTTGCCACCAGAGAGATCCACAGCCAGTCCCGCATCCGCAGGTTGGTCAGTCCAACAGCGTAGCACAGCAGATCTTTCGGTGTACCGGGGATCATGAAGACGATAAACACCAGGAGCTCCAGCCGGCGACTGTCCTGCATAAAGCGCAGCGACATGATCTTCTCTTTGGGGAAAAAGACCTCCACCAGCTTAATGCCGTAGCGCCGTACCAGCAGCACCACAATGGCTCCGCCCAGCACTGCACCGATCAGGCACAGAATGGTACCCTCCACCGCCCCAAAGGCATACCCTGCGCCGATCTCCAGCGGCTCTCCAGGAATAATGGCCACGATGATCTGGAAAATCACCATGCCGATGAAAGCCAGCCGCCCCCAAATGCCGTGTTCATCCACCCACAGGCGGAATTTCTCCGGCTCCGAAACAAAGCGAATCATCGGTCGTCCTACAAACCAGCACAGCAGCCCCATAAAGACTACCAGCCCGATGACGGTGGCAATGCCCCATATTTTCTTTTGGCGGTCAGTCATCTGCATTTATCGTCCCTCTTGTCCCAATATGGATTTTACCATTAGGATACCCCTTTTGGGAACAGTCTGCAATAAACGAACAATGAAGAGTTCCTTAATTATTTCTTACGAAAGACCCGGTTCAGCAGCATCGTAAAGAGAATAATAATGCCAATGACCAGGAAGATGCCCAGCATACCGGAAACCAAGTAATGAAAGTTACTCACAAAAGCACCAGGATTAAAATAGTTCATCTGCTTTACCCCCTTACGATTACAGGAAGAAGTTGAGGATCAGGCCGCCCGCCACAACGGAAGCAATCTGCCCTGATACATTTACACCAATGGCCTGCATCAGCAGATAGTTCTGCTTATCCTCCGCCAGACCCATCTTATGCACCACACGCCCGCTCATCGGGAAGGCGGAAATCCCTGCCGCGCCGATCATCGGGTTGATCTTGGTCTTGAGGAACAGGTTGAGAAACTTGGCAAACAGCACACCGCCCGCGGTATCAAAGATGAACGCCACCAGGCCCAGGCACAGGATCAGCAGGGTCTCCGGCTTCAGGAACTGCTCCGCCTGCATATTGGCCGCAATGGTGATTCCCAGGAAAATAGTCACCAGGTTTGCCAGCACATGCTGGGCGGTATCGCTCAGGGAATTAAGCACTCCGCATTCACGGATCAAGTTGCCGAACATCAAAAAGCCGATGAGTGCCACAGAAGTGGGGGCAATGATACCGGCAACAATAGTCACCAGGATCGGGAACAGAATGCGGGTGGTTTTGCTGATCTCCACCTGCTTATAGGGCATCCGGATCAACCGCTCCTTGTGGGTAGTCAGCGCCCTAATGACCGGCGGCTGGATGATAGGCACCAGTGCCATGTAGGAATATGCCGCCACCATAATGGCACCTTGATACTTGGAACCCAGCATCTGAGAAACGAAGATGGAGGTCGGGCCATCCGCCGCACCGATGACCGCGATGGAAGCCGCGTCATTGGTTCCAAAGAACATCGAAGCCGCACAGAAGGTCAAAAAGATACCAAACTGCGCCGCCGCGCCAAAAATCATCAGCTTGGGATTGGAAAGCACCGGCCCAAAGTCGATCATCGCGCCAATGCCGATAAACAGGATCAGCGGGAACAGCTCATTGGCAATGCCGGCATTGAACAGTGTAGTCAAAGCACCCTCTGTCACCTGCCCATTCGCACTCACCTGGTCGATAGCGCCGGAAAGCGGAATATTGACCAAAATGGTGCCAAAGCCCAGCGGCAGCAGCAGCGTCGGCTCCATGTCCTTGGCAATCGCCAGGTAGATGAGCAGGCCGCCGATGGCCCACATCACCCAGTAGCGCCAGTCGCTCAGTGCCGCTACATTCACAAACAGGCTGCCGATTTCTTCAAAAATCATAGTCAGTCACCTCATGCATATTATTTGCAATTAAATATAAAAAAGACTCTTACAAAAGCCCCCATTAGGGACCTTTGTAAAAGTCTTGTTCTAAACACATGGTGTTTACGGACGGCACGAGCGCCAAAGCGCCGGGATGACGATACCGCCCAACACAGCCGATAGACCGTGCAAACTACTCCCTCTTACGCGGTTTATTATATTATGATGTTCCGGATTTGTCAATCCGTTAGTTTCGGCTAAATCTTATCCCAGGATGCCTAGATGCTCCAGCAGCACCTTGCAGCCGATAAGGATCAGAATAATGCCGCCGGTCAGCGAGGCCTTGTCCTTATACTTAGCGCCAAAACGGTTGCCAATAAATACGCCCAACGCTGAGATTACAAAGGTGGTACATCCAATAAGCCCGGAGGCCTTGCCGATACTCACAGAGAGGAACGCAAAGGTAATCCCCATTGCCAGCGCGTCAATACTGGTCGCCACCGCCATCAGCAGCAGTTCCTTCAGATCCAATCGTTCGTTGGCAAATTCTTCCTCCCCCTTACCATCCTCATGCAGGGTGTCCCACACCATCTTTCCGCCGATGAACAGCAACAGCACAAAGGCGATCCAGTGGTCATACCGGGTGATATACTGCGCAAAACGGCTGCCCAACAGCCAGCCCAAAAAGGGCATCAGCGCCTGGAATCCACCAAAGAACAATGCGATGATAAAGGTATGCCGGTAGTTGATGCGCCGCATTCCCAGGCCCTTGCATATCGCCACCGCAAAAGCGTCCATCGAAAGGCCGATCCCAATGAGCAGAATTTCTACTGTACTCATGCCTTCACCCCATGTCAGTCAAAAAATAAGGTAACCCGATGATTGTAGCATATCATCACCGGGCTGTCAAACATATTTATTCACGCTTCCCTGCCTGGGTATTCATCCGGTACCAGTCCCATAGGGTCATCGGGGTTTCCAGCGCTTCCCTCGGTATTCTCGCCACCGAGATACTCTCCCCGGCCATCTCCAGCTCTTCCTCCAGCAGCACCATCGCCAGGGAATCCAGATAGCCGCTTTGCAGCAGCTCCGTGTTCCACTCCAGCGGCCGGTCACAGGCTCGACACAGTACTTCCAGCAGTTTTTCTTTTTTCATGTGCTCACCTCATCTTCTCCAAAATGTTTCATGTGAAACATTTGTTCCTTTCTTTTTCGTCTGTTGGCACAGTGCTTTGGTCCAATAGCGCAGCTGCTTTCCTTCGGTCGATCTTACCGTTTACCGTCATGGGCAGTGCACGACAAAACAATATCCTCCGGGGAACCATATACTCCGGCAGCATACTGGCAAGAGCCTGACGCACCTGTTCCTCCTGTGGTTCTCCGGTTGCAGCCGCCACCGCCTGAAGGGAAATAACCCGTCCCAAGCGGTCTTTGCGCGGCAGCACCACTGCTTGATGAATCCCCGGCAATGCCGTCAATGCCGCTTCTATTTCGCCGGGCTCTATGCGGTAGCCCTTATATTTGATTTGGTCATCGCAGCGGGAAGCATACCACAAGTGCCCATTTTCAAAGTACCCGATATCACCGGTCACAAAGCGGCCATGAAATTTCTCTCCCCCAAGATAACCGGCAGCAACGCTTTGCCCCTGCAAAGTAATGCAGCCAGAACAGCTGTGATTTTGCTCTCCGCTCACGCTATCATCGTCTGCCACGCTTTCCGCTTGTAAAGTGATACGGTCCTGTCGTTCCAGCGTAACGGTAACTGCCTCCCCATGCTGGTACCCAATGGGAAGCCTCTCCTCTTTGGCCAGCTCCAGAGTAATCTCCACGGCGGTAACAGCACAGGTTGCTTCGGTGGGACCATAGGCATTGATGATCCGCAGCCCCGGAAAACGCCGCCACAGCCGCCGCACGGTACTGCCTCTCAGCGGCTCCCCACAAAAGAAAATCGTTTGTAAGCAAGGCAGCATCTTGGCCGCAAACCGTTCATCCAGCAGGCAGCAGTCCGCAAAGGAAGGGGTCATAACTGCCAGCTGCGCCCGGCTGTCGCAGGTGGAAAGGAAGCTCCCCTCCGGGGAAAGCTCCAGAGTACAGCCGGTGTATAATGTATAATATAGATCGGCGACTGAAAGATCGAAGGTAAACAGCGCCTGATTGAGCACAGCATGAGGATACAGCCCGGCAATGGCAGGACGCGTGGTGAACCAGGCGATGAAATTTTCCAGGTTGGCATAGGTGACCACAACGCCCTTTGGCGCACCGGTGCTGCCGGAGGTGAACAGGATATAGGCGATATCATCCGGAGCGGCAGCAGGTAAAGCAAAGCACTCCCCACCCTGGAGCGGGATGGAAAGGCAATAGACGGTATCCTGCAGCGCTGTGGGAAGCGGCTGCAAACAGATGGCGGTATGGATGTTGGCCTGCGCGACCATAGAACTGACCCGCTGCGCCGGATAGTGCGGTCCGGCCGGAACATAAGGTCTGCCGGCCCAAAGACATCCCACCATAGCGATAACATACGCCGGGGATTTTTCGCCATAAATGAGGACAGGCCCGCTGCCCTCCGCCAGCTTTGCCGCCAGTGCGCTGGCACGGCTGTGCAGCTCCTCCCAGGTCAAGTCCTGCTCCCCCATGCGGCAGGCAATGCCGCCCCGATGGGCAAAACTCCGTTCTCTCAGCATGGAAGCTCCTCCCAGAGCTGCTCCGGAGGGATGAGAGCTGGATCATACATCACCTGGGAGTGATTGATCAGCAGCAATTCTCTGTCAAGCTCATTGCCTTCACAGTCTATTTTAGCGCGGTAAATGCGGCTGCAACGGTAATAATGGCCATCCGCTTCCCTTTGAAAATGGTGGTCCTCCTCTATAATGCGCCAGCGGTACGGGAAAGCATGCTGAGCCCGCAGTTCGCCGCAGAGATCATGCCCCTCCTGCCAAATAAGCAGCTGTACCGGCGTATCGGTATCATTGCGGAAACGGTAATCAACATTTTTATAAAAGATGCTTGTCCCGGTGCCGAAAGGCACCCGCCGCCCGCTATCCGGGAAAAGGGCATCGGTGTGATGGTGCAGCTCTGTGACTGTAAGAGGGCTATTGAGAACCATCCAGTGGATGAGATTGGCCAGCTGACATAGTCCCCCGCCGGTCTCTGCTCCCAGCCGCCCAGCCCCGATGGTCAGCCCTGGGAGATAACCTTTCCGGGCGGTGGTGCGGCCCACCGTATGCCAAAAGGAAAAGGTCTGACCTGGTTCAATGATAAGACCATGGATGCGTTCCCCCGCCAGACGGAGATTGGTTTCCTTATTATATTGCAGCTGCATATCCACACCAGCCAGTTGGCGCAGCATGGGGGAACGGTGCCCTTTAATAAGGGCCGGCAGCGGTTCCTCTTCCCTGTGCTCTGCAAAGCGTACCGGGGAAATGAGATCCCGCAGATTCCGCAGCATGATCTCCTTTTCCACCGAGATACGGTAGCAAAAGGGACTTAGCTGGCAGAAAAGTTTCCTTGCCATTATTGATCTTCTCCTCTCTTTCTCCTTGCGGAGTACCCCCATTGTGCATGGTATAAGACCGTTTGTCAATAGAATTTGGCACTTTAGCGACCCATAAACCACAGGAAAATTGCCGAAAAGCTTTCCTTTTGCTGCAAAATGCGCTAAAATAAGGAGCAGTACCCCAAGAAAAAGGAGCAAATCCCTTGAACAAAGTATTTTTTGACCTGGAATGGAACACCGGTTTTCTGGATGGCAACAGCTTTGATGAGATTATAGAAATAGGCGCTGTGAAAACCGATGAAGAATATCGACAGATCGATGGATTCCGGCGGTTGATCCGCCCTGTGATCTACCGCAAGATGAACCCGTATATTCAGAAGATCCTGGCGATCACCATGAAAGACCTGCAGGGCGAAGAGCCTCTGGCCTCGGTTGCGAAGGCGTTCTTTGACTGGTGCGGCGACTGTGATACCCTCATTGCATGGAGCGGGAATGACTTTGGCGTGCTGGAAAAGAACCTGGCGCACATAGGAATGAAGATACCGGAGCAGTTGGGTCGTTACGATGTGCAGATGGCCTATGCCTACCGGACCGAGAACAGCATCCGCAACTATGCCCTAAAAACCGCGGTGGAGGCCATGGAGCTGCCGGAACCGGAGGGACAGGAATACCACGATGCCTACTGCGATGCCCAGTTTACAGCTGCTATCGGGCGGGCACTAACCGAACGCTACGGTCCCTTACCGACCAAAGAAGAACTTCAGGCGCTGAAAAATACCCTGGTAAAGCCAAAAAAGCCCAAGCTGCCGCTGATGTATAGTGTAAAAAAAGCAATAAGGATGGAGCAGTATGTTGCGTTCCCCTGCCCCACCTGCGGCTTGCCGCTGCGGCTGCCCTGCTGGTACGCATTGGATGATAAGCATTTTATCGGGCAAGCGTGCTGCCCGGAATGCGGCCTCCGATACGCCGAACTGACCTGTGACCATTTCCGGCAGAACCGATGTGATGCGCACTTTACCCTGTGGGGGGAAGCCTGCGACTACGCAAAAGATCAAATGAAAAAAGCGGTGGAGTTGGATCACTGCATCAAGCTGTATCCACCGCGGCGTAAAAAAGAAGCAAAGTAACAGATGGAAGCCCTTACGGGGGCTTCTTCTTTTATGAGGTATACAGTGGAATCAGGCGGAAATTATTCGTAAATGTCGAATCTCGTTCCTAGTTAACGATTTTTTAACAATTGCGACGAGATGATATTGACAATTTTCTGCCTTATCGTTATTCTGTATTATGATGAACGATTGACTGTGCGTTTGTCAAATCAACTTAAAGAGAGGTTTATACCATGAAAAAAGTAAACTGGCTGGTCGTGGCGGCCGGTCTGGTGGTAGGCGCTGCTGCCGTACTGCTGACTGCGCTTGGCAACCCCGGCAACATGGGCTTCTGTATTGCGTGCTTCCTGCGGGATACCTCCGGTGCCCTGGGCCTGCACTCCGCAGGCGTGGTCCAGTACATCCGCCCCGAGATCATCGGCATTGTACTGGGCTCCCTCATCGCTGCTCTTGGCTTTAAGGAATTCAAAGGCCGCGGCGGTTCCTCCCCTGCCCTGCGCTTTGTACTGGGTATGTTCGTTATGATCGGCGCCTTGATGTTCCTGGGCTGCCCGCTGCGTATGATGATCCGTATCGGCGGCGGCGACCTGAACGCCATCGTTGGTCTGGTCGGCTTCGTTGTCGGCATCTTCATCGGCACCCTGTTCCTCAAGAAGGGCTTTACCATGAAGCGCGCCTATAACCTGGGCGCCTTGGAAGGCAGCGTAATGCCCGCTATCGTAGTGGCCCTGCTGATCCTGCTCATCGCTGCTCCCTCCTTTATTCACTTCTCCACTGAGGGCCCTGGCAGCAAGCATGCTCCCATCGCCGTTGCATTGATCGTCGGTCTGATCGTCGGTGCTTTGGCCCAGCGTTCCCGTCTGTGCACCGTCGGTGGCATCCGTGACGCTATGATGTTCAAGGATTTCAAGCTGCTATATGGCTTTATCGCTGTTATCATCGCTGTCATCATCGGCAACCTCATCACCGGCAACTTCAACCTGGGCTTTGAGGGTCAGCCTGTTGCCCATACCGATGGCCTGTGGAATGCTCTGGGCATGGCCCTGGTCGGCTGGGGTTCCGTCCTGCTGGGCGGCTGCCCGCTGCGTCAGCTGGTACTGGCCGGCGAAGGCAGCGCGGATTCCACCATTACCGTACTGGGTATGATGGTAGGCGCCGCTCTGTGCCACAACTTTGGTCTGGCTTCTTCCGCCAACGGCCCCACCCAGAATGGTATGATCGCTGTTGTCATCGGCTTTGTTGTCGTGGCGATCGTTTCCTTCCGGAATGTTGCTAAGGAGGCGTAACTGTGGTAGATGCAAGAGGACTTGCCTGCCCCATGCCTGTTGTTATGGTGCAGAAAGAGGTCAAGAAGAGCAATCCCGCCGAGCTGACCGTACTGGTAGATAATCAGTGTGCCGTGGAGAATGTGACCCGCTTTGCCGGGAGCCAGGGCTATAAGGTGGCGGTAAAGGCCGATGGTGAGGACTTCACCCTGACCCTGACCAAGTGATATGAATTCTTACATTGCAACCTTTCACACCCACTTTTCCGCCCAGTGCACCGCGCGTGCCATGATGAAAGCCGGGATCAATGCCAAAATGGCACCGGTTCCGCGCACCTTGAGCACCGACTGCGGCACCTGTGTGCGCTATGAAGCGGCAACCCCGCTGAGCGAACTGATGCACGCCGATTACGATGCTATCTATGCGGTGAAGGACGGAAGCTACCGCGAACTGCAAAAAAACGAAGAATAAAGAAAAGAGCTGTCGGTTTTGTGGCCGGCAGCCCTTTTTTATTCAATTGTTGCCCATCTCTTCACTAAGGGTTAGCCAGCGTTCCATAGCGGAATCCAAAAGCCCCTGCTTTTCCTCTATGAGGGCACAGAGCTCCTGCAGGCGCTGGTAGTCATTCTGCACACTGTCCCGCGCCATTTCCGTCTTGATCTGTTCCAGTTCCTCCTCCAGCGTATGGATGAGCGTTTCGGTTTCGGTGTATTCCTTACGGCGGCGGGCATCCTCCCGGCGCTGCTCCTTGCCGCGGTTATACTGCTTTTTCTGCTCGCTTTCGGTCTTTGGCTGCGGGGCGGCGGCCCTTTCCGGGCCCTGCTCCGCTTTGGCCCTCAGATAAGCCCCGTAACCACCCTTATACTGGTGCAGAGCCCCCTGTTCTATCGCGAAAATGCGGTTTGGCACGCGGTCCAGCAGGTAGCGGTCATGGGATACGATGATCAGTGTTCCCTCGTACTCCGAAAGCGCCTGCTGCAGGACCTCCTTGGAGGGCAGATCCAGATGGTTGGTAGGTTCATCCAGCACCAGCACATTACTGCCGGCCAGACAGATGATCGCGAGCTTCAGGCGGGCACGCTCTCCGCCGGAAAGCTGTCCCACCAGCCGGTGGGCGTCCTCCCCGGTAAGTCCCATGGCCCCCAGGGCTGTACGCAAAGGTGTTTCATATAGACGGGGGTAGGCTTTCCACATGGTGTCCAGTACAGTCAGGGATTGATCCAGATGGTCGCTTCCCTGATCGTAGTAACTGCGCTTAACGCCACGCCCCCAGGTAATGCGGCCCTTTATGGGCGGCTGCGCCGAAAGGAGGGTGCGCAGAAGCGTTGTTTTGCCGCTGCCGTTGGGGCCGATGATAGCCACCTTATCCCCCCGCTGGATATTGAATTCCGCATTGGCAAGAAGGATGCGTTCCCGCTCTCCGCTGCCAACCGCAATGGTAAGCCCCTCAACATCCAGCACATCCTTGACTGGCTCGGTCTCAAATTCCAAATGAATCTTTGGCGGCTTCAGGCGGCGGTGGGGCTTTTCAATGGGCTCCAGCCGTTCCAGCATCTTCTGGCGGGACTGTGCCATCTTGGTGGTGGAAGCACGCACCAAATTACGGGCCACATAGTCCTCCAGCTTGGCGCGCTCCGCCTGCTGCTGCTCATACAGCTTCTTTTGGCGGGTGTCCTGCTCCTCCCGCTGGCGAGTGTAGGCGGTGTAGTTGCCCTTGTATTCCCACAGGGTACCGTCCTCCAGCTCCCATATTTTGTTGCAGAGTTTATCAAGGAAGTAGCGGTCGTGTGAAACTACCAGCAGCGCTCCCTTGTAGCTGGCCAGGTAATCCTCCAACCAGCTCAGTGTGGCAAAGTCAAGATGGTTGGTCGGCTCATCTAGAATAAGCAAGCTGGGGGCCTCCAGCAGAAGCTTTGCAATTGCAAGACGGGTCTGTTCCCCACCGGAGAGCTTGTCCACACATTTATCAAAGCCATGCTCCGCAAAGCCCATACCGGTCAACACCGTCTTGATCTTCACCTCAATTTGGTAGCCGTCCCGCGCCAGGAAAGCATCCTCTGTGCGCCGGTACTCCTCTGCCAGGGCCGGAGTATTTTCCTGCGCCATTCGCTCCTGCAGCTCCTTCATGCGGTGCTCCAGGGCATACACATCGGCAAAGACTGACTGCATCTCCTGCCAAATGGTCCCCTCGAAGGAAAGCCCGCAGTTCTGCTTTTGATAGCCAATGGAAAGATCCGCTCCGCGGGCAATTTCCCCAGAACCGTCATCCGGTTCCAGTTCCCCGCAGATGACCCGCAGAAGGGTAGTCTTGCCGGTGCCATTGGGGCCCACCAAGCCAATACGGTCGTGATCCTCTATCTTGGCGGTGACATCGGAAAAAATAACCTCGCTGCCAAAGCTCCTACTAACATTCTGCAAAGAGATCTGCACCATGATCCCCCCTTTCTGCTGTGACAACCATGATATTATAGCACAGAAGCTGCCGAATAGAAAGCCTTTTTGCGCCGGGTGGTTCCCAAGCAGGCTGCGGGATGGTATAATAAAAAAAGAACCGGCCACCGAAAAAGGAGAACGCCATGTTTAAGAAGAATGACATCATCCCACTTACCATAGAATCCATCACCAATGAGGGCAGCGGCATCGGGCACACTGATGGCATCGCGGTCTTTGTGCCAATGACCGCCGCCGGAGATGAACTGAGAGTGCGAATCGTAAAGGTGCAGAAAAGCTACTGCTATGGCATCATCGAAGAGGTCATCACCCCTTCCCCGGATCGTGTTCCGGTTGACTGCCCCAGCTATAAGAGCTGCGGCGGATGTAGCCTGCGGCACATCACCTACGAAGCGGAGCTGCGGGAAAAGCAGCGCTGGGTACAGGATGCCATGCGGCGCATCGGCGGCTTTACAATAGAGCCTTTGCCTATTCTGCCCTCCCCCAGCCACACATGCTACCGCAATAAGGCTCAGTTTCCCTTTGGGCAGGGCGATGCAGGCAGCTATACCGGATTTTTTGCGCCGCGCAGCCATACTGTCATTCCCTGCCGGGACTGTCCCCTGCAGCCGGTGGTTTTCAGCGAGATCGCCGCATGGATGTGTCATTATGCCGATACCCATGGGCTTACCATCTACAATGAACAGACAGGGAAAGGCTTGCTACGGCATCTTTATCTGCGTCAGGCGGCCGCCGATGGCAGCATTATGCTTTGCCTTGTCATCAATGGCGATAAAATGCCCCATGCCGAGGACTTCACCCGGGAAGCACAACAGCAGTTCCCTGCCATCTCCACCATACTGCTGAACCACAACACCATCCGGGATAATGTAATTCTTGGTCAGCAAGATACAGTGCTGGCAGGGCCAGGTACTTTACAGGATGTCCTTTGCGGTGTTTCTGTTACACTTTCTCCGCACAGCTTTTATCAGGTAAATCACGATGCCGCAGAACAGCTGTACCGGGAAGCCGCCCAACTGGCCGCCCTGCAGCCGAATGAAACTCTTCTCGATCTTTACTGCGGGGCAGGTACCATCGGGCTTTCCATGGTTCAGCCGGGGCAGAAGCTCATCGGTGTTGAGGTAGTACACAGTGCCGTTGAAAATGCTCGCCAAAATGCCGCCCGCGCCGGTGTAACTGATGCGGAATTTCTGTGCGCAGATGCGGGCAAGGCTTCGCAGATTTTAGCGGAACGCGGCCTGCGCCCTGATGTCATCGTGCTGGACCCACCCCGCAAGGGCTGCGATAACGATACCCTGCAAGCGGTAGTGCGCATGGCGCCCAGCCGCATCATCATGGTAAGCTGTAATCCTGCCACCATGGCACGAGATGCCGCCATCCTCCGGGAGATGGGTTACGATCTGCAGTGTTACCGCCCGGTAGATCTTTTCCCAAGGACAGCGCATTGTGAGACGGTTGGCCTATTCACAAAACAATGATATAGCAAGACCGGCCAGGATTCCGTTGGAACCCCGGCTGGTCTTTTTATTGCATTCTCACTGGAATACTGATCTCGGTGACAAACTTTTGCAGATCGTTGGTCAGCCCATAATCAATCATTGTAATTTCCCGGGAAAAACCAGCCACCTCCATTTGATGCGCCGCAATGTAGGCGGTCAGCTTCTCATATTGCTCCGGTGCCTGGGCATGGCTGCCCCGGAGCGAATCCGAACACACAGTGCCTGCGGCAGCTGCTGCACCTCCCCATTATAGTTGTCCTCCTCATCCAGCACCAAAAAGATACGGTCGCATGGGAAATATTTCCCCTACTGCAAGTGTTCCCTCGAAAGGCCGATTCCTACTTTTCCCAGGAAAACCGCCGCCCACAGCCCGCCCCATGCCGGCCGTGGCTCCCATTACAAGCCCCGCGGTCATGACCGTGAGCATATGCATCACCTGCGAACCGATGGACACCGCGGTGGTGCTGGCATCGTCCTCATACCGGCCGATAATAAAAAGGTCGGCCAAGCCATACAGGGCCTACAAAAAATTTGTTTTTGCTATACTTTATTATAAATTCTACATCCATTGTAGAGTCAATAGCGAATAACAAAAAAGCACCGGTTTTTCTTTCCGGTGCTCATTTTTACCGGATGCGTACCAGCAGAACCGTCTCTTCCCCACGGGAAACCCGGATATCCAGCCCATCCTCCGTCTCTTTGCGGCGGAAGCTCAGCACATCTCCTTCGTAGCAGGAGGCCCGGAAGATGACATCCATCCGCCGAATGGGCAGAGCCTTGCGCTCCTCGTTGGAAAGACTGCCCATAATCATTCGCACATAGGCTGTGTTATTCATGTGGCCGCCCACATCAATATCCGTGGAGCGTACCCGATATTCGGCATAGGGTGCTATCCCTTCAAAATGGTCCGCGATCCGGGCAAAAGGCTCTGGTGCCGCTGTCCCATTTTCAAAACGCAGCTCCGCCGGATAAATTCCCTCCAGCGGCACCAGCCTGTGCGTCGCGGTATTGATGACAGCCCATTCCGTTTTGCCGGTCAGGACCGTATCCTCTCCGCAGCGCATAATGTAGCTGCGGTTACCGCGCATCTTATCCGGCTGCTCCGGCCAGGTTTCCAGTGTTACATTCTGCAGCATCCGTGGCCGCCGGATAAAATTCACCTGCGTCTTTACCGTCAGCCAAAAAAGATCCTTTTGGGCCATCGCGCCCAGTCCCACACCGATCTGCTCCGCGTGGAAGGAAGCGATATCCATAAACAGCCCAAATGCCTCCGCGTGGCTCAGCTTTCCGCTGGCATCGCAGATGCTGGGGCCGATCTGCCGCCGCATCTCATACTTTTCCATCATCGCTGTCATCCTTTCCGGGTTCCTTGTAAAATTCACCGCAATCTGATATATTAGGGGGGGCTTGGTGCTATAATGATATTGTACCACAGTCCGTGGATTTTTCCTACTGTCAAATCCATCATTCTGTACAAAAGGAGCCGATAAAATGTGTACCGCTGCCACCTATCAAACCCGTGATTTTTATTTTGGCCGTACTTTGGATTATGAATTTTCCTACCCCAGCGAAGTAACCATTACGCCCCGCCGCTTTCCGCTTTCTTTCCGCCATACCGGCAGCATGAACGAACACTACGCCATCATCGGCATGGCGTATGTGGCCAATGGTTACCCCCTCTACTATGATGCCATCAATGAGAAAGGTCTTGGCATGGCCGGGCTCAATTTTGTTGGCAATGCCGCCTATGCCGCCCCCTGCGAGGGAAAGGAAAATATCGCCCAGTTTGAATTCATCCCCTGGATTTTGGCCCATTGCGCCGATCTGCAGGAAGCCCGCGCCGCCCTGACCGGCATGAATCTGACCGGCACCCCCTTCAGTGAGACTCTGCCGCCCGCTTCCCTGCACTGGCTCATCGCCGATGCCTCCGGCGCCATTGTGGTGGAGAGCATGGCGGATGGGCTGCACATTTACGATGATCCCGTCGGCATCCTCACCAATAATCCCCCTTTCCCACAGCAGATGGCCATTTTGAACCGCTACCGTGGCCTTTCTCCCCGCCAGCCACAGAATACCTTTGCCCCCGGGGTGGAGCTGCCCTGCTACAGCCGTGGCATGGGTGCCAAAGGCCTGCCCGGCGATCTGTCCTCCGATTCCCGCTTTGCACGGGCCGCTTTCACTCGCATGAACTCGGTAAGCGGCGAGGATGAGACAGAAAGTGTCAGTCAGTTCTTCCACATCCTTGGCAGCGTGGAGCAGGTGCGCGGCTGCTGTGAGGTGGCCCCCAGCCAGTATGAGATCACTATTTATACCTCCTGCTGCAATGCCACCCGCGGCATCTACTACTACACCACCTACGGCAACCCGCAGATTACCGCCGTAGATATGCACCGCACCGATTTGCAGGGCAGCACCCTCACCCATTATCCTCTGCTCCCACTGGAAATCAAACAGCAAAACTGAATCAAGACAGCCGGCACACTGCCTCATTAGGGCAATGTACCGGCTGTCTCTTTCTCCGTCATTCTTTTATCACAATGGGCAAGCGGCTTCCCATACGGCTCAGCAGCTCATTGCTGATGCTTCCTGCTTGCTCTGCAATACGAGTGGCAGAAATCCGGCTATCTTTCCTGTTATCGACCAGCGTAGCAATATCTCCGACAGCAGCCCCAGGTGCATCGGTAATATCCACCGCAAGCTGATCCATACAGATGCGCCCAACAATGGGAGCTGTAAATTCTCCGATCCGCACATACGCTCTCCCATCGGATAAACTCCTCGGCAGGCCATCGGCATAGCCAATCTGCAGAATCGCAATCCGGCTGTCCCGTTTGGTTTGGAAGGCTCGTCCATAGCCGGTATACTCCCTTTGGGTACATCTCTTATCAATGCCACTCTTGCCTTTAGGGCAAGCACCGGCCGCAGATCCAGCTGCAAGGCGGTTTGCTCCTCCGGCGCACTGTCAACCCCATATAGAGTGCCCCACCCGTACATAGTCACATCGCAATTCAGGATAATTCAGCAGCCCATAGCTGCTTTAGATGTGCATATTGTTTCAGCTCCTTCGCCCGGTGGATATCGGTATATCCCAAAATGAGGATCATCCCCCGGATCTCATAGCTCCGCAGGCGGATTCCCTCCTCGATCGTCGCGACCGCAAATGCCTTTACACCGTTTTTCTCCAGATGTGTCGAAATTTCATAATCCCCGTGGCCGTAGGCATTGGCCTTCACCACAGCCATCAGCTCACTGCCCTGCGGCATAGCCGCCTGCAATATGGCTGCATTGTAGGCAAGGCTCGCCAGGTCCAGCTCAATATAGGCATGCTCTGTTTCTGCAAGGTGTTTTTGCTTTACAGCAAAGCGCCACCACAGCGCAGCCACCGCAAAGCCAAATAAAAATGATATCACGCACACCGCCACAAAATAAACCAGATTGCTCTTCACCAGCAGCGCTTCCAGATGTGTTATCTTCGCCGCAGCCCGCACCGTCACTATCACCATGGGGTGCACAAGATAGATGACCCGTGCGGCGGTGCGCAGTCCCCGTACCTCTCTTCCTCTAAAACGCAATAGCCCCCGGAAAAGGAACACCATACAGATCGGAAGCATTAGGCACATACTGTCATGCCTGGGGATTACATATTGGTGCAGCAGCATACCCTCGGTAAACATCAGCACAACGCCGCTGGCAGACCCGGCCCAGTTCCACCACTTTGTTAGCCGTGGCTTTTGTTCGGCCATATACCCGCCGAGCATCAAGAAGATGGGCGCAAAGAAGATACCATTTCTGGTATAATCAAAGAGCTGGAACAGCAGATCATAAAATTTCTTAACCACTGGCAGTCTTCCCACTATGCCATAGTAGCTATCCCCGAATAACCCAACCAGGTACAAGACCGCGGCCACCGCCAACCCTTTGGGATAATCAAGCTTTTCCACCAGCCGCCAGACAATCGCCAGTCCCAGCATAGCCGCCGGGAGATGCCACAGATGATATACCGTCCCATCAAATACAAGACCCCTCAATAAGTTTGGCAACAAATTGGGCCGGTTAAAGTAATCTTGATAGATATTAAGCGGAAGATACAGCAAAACAGACGCCGCGTAGATGGTGCCGATCTTTTTCATGAATCCCTTCAGCCATCTATTATCACAGTGATACTGGGAAAGCGTAAAAAGGCCTGTCGCCATAAAGTAAAACGGAACTGCCACCCGGGCCACGATCCGTGTTAGGAGATCCCACACCACACTAACTCCGGCCAATGGCGAGGTGTGGCAGGTAATGACCAAAACCGCCGCGGCCAGGCGCATTCCATCAATGCCGGTATTCTTTTCCGTTCCATACTGTCCGTCCCTCGCTTTTCTGTCTGTAAGAATAAAATCTCCTGCTTTTGTGTACCTTCATGGTATCAAAAACAGGAGTTTTATTTATTTGTTCCTCCGCACGGGTTTCCTCTTTTTCTCCGTGCAAATTCTTACAATTTTCCTACGAAAGCGGCAACTTCACCGTAAATTCAATCATATCCTTTGCGCTCCTTGCCTCTATTGCACCACCGTGCAGCTCCACTATCTACCGGGCAATGGCCAGGCCCAGCCCAGCACCGCCGCTGCTGCTCCTTGCAGCATCCAGCCGGTAGAACTGCTCAAAGATACGGGCAAGCTTCTCCTCTGGTATGGTATCGCCGTGGTTCCTAAAGCAGATCACCGCGTTACTTCCCCGCACCTCCGCCGTTATGGCAATTTCGGTGTCTGGGTAGCTATAAAGCACAGCATTACGCAGCAGGTTATCCGGCAGCATCACATCCAGTATCGCCAGGTCAGGTGTATTCTCCTCTATCCCCTTCAGGGCGTCCCGGCCATTGTAGTATTTATAAACGGTATAGCCGTCGTTTTTCAGGTAGACCTCCAGCAGATCAGCCAGTTCCCTCTCATCATCAACAACCAGTATCTTCTCATTCATGTTCTTGCTCCTCCACGCCGCACTTAGGTACATTGTAACATATGGCCGCAAAAAAACAATAAAGCAGTCGGCTCCCCCAGCACCAACATCCATAATAGAAAAACCGGCCGACACCCCCTTTGCAAGGCACCAGCCGGTCTATAATGATATCTTTTACGGAATCTCACTGTTTTTATGAACTCCCGTCACCGAGAAAATAACCCATTCCGCGATATTCACCGCGTGGTCGCCGATCCGTTCAAAGTACTTGGCAATCATTAAAAAGTCTAGGGTCTGCTCCCCGCCGGCCGGGTTTTCCGCTATCTGCGCTATCAGCTCCTTCTTTACCTTCGCAAAGTAGTCATCCACTATATCGTCCTCCGCAATGACCAGCTTTGCCAACTCGGTATCCCGCCGCACATAGGCATCCACGCTTTCGGTCACCATCTTAATGGTGTCCTTCGCCATCTCCCGCAGCAGGGCGCTGTTGGCGCACTCACAGTCCATATAGGTAATGATCTCCGCGATATCCTCCGCCTGATCGCCGATGCGTTCCATGTCGGTGATCATCTTTAACGCGGCGGAGATCTGCCGCAGGTCCCGCGCAACCGGCTGCTGCTGGAGCAGTAATTTCAGACATAGACTCTCAATATCGCGCTCCTTCTGGTCGATCTCGGCATCCAGTGGCGCCACCCGCGCGGCCAGCGCTTTGTCGCCGTCGGTTAGGGCCTTGGCGGAAAGCGCAATGACCTCCTCGCACAGGGCGCCCATTTCGGTCAGTTCCCGGCTCAATTTGGCCAGCTGTTCATCAAAGTGACTTCTCATTATCCGAACCTCCCCGTGATATAATCCTCTGTCTTCTTCTCCTTGGGCTGAGAGAACAACTGCTCGGTATTGCCGTATTCGATCAGCTCACCCAGAAGGAAGAAAGCCGTCTGATCCGAAATACGGACCGCCTGCTGCATATTATGGGTCACGATAACGATGGTGTACTTCTCCTTCAGCTCCATCGCCAGCTCCTCTATCTTGGAGGTGGAAATGGGATCCAGCGCACTGGTCGGCTCATCCATCAGCAGCACATTCGGTTCCACCGCCAGCGCCCGCGCAATGCACAGCCGCTGCTGCTGACCGCCGGAAAGTCCCAGGGCATTCTTCCGCAGGCGGTCTTTTACCTCGTCCCATATGGCGGCATCCCGCAGCGAGCGCTCCACGATCTCATCCAGCTCCGCTTTCTTGCGGATGCCATGTGTCCTGGGGCCGTAGGCCACATTATCGTATATGCTCATCGGAAAAGGATTCGGCTTCTGGAATACCATGCCGATCTGCCGCCGCAGCTCACTTACCTCCACCTCAGGCGCGTAAATATCCTGCCCCAGATAGAACACATTGCCTGTAATGCGTACTCCCTTTACAAGGTCGTTCATGCGGTTCAGCGTTTTTAATAGGGTGGATTTTCCGCAGCCGGAGGGCCCAATAAAGGCCGTAATACTCTTTTCCGGTATCTCCATATTGATATGGTGCAGCGCCTGATGGTTCCCATACCACAGGTTCAAGTCCTGCACGCTTATGATATCACTCATTGTTCTTCTCCCTTCCAAAGCGCTTTGTCACCACTCCGGCCGCGATATTCAGCAACAGCGTCATCGCCATCAAAATCGAGGCAATGGCAAAGGCCACCCCAAATTCGCCGTCCTCCTTGGCATAGAAATACAGCGCCACGGTTAGGGTCGCACCGGGTTTTGTAATTGCGGTAAAGAAATCATTCAGCACATGGCCAAACCCGGCCGTGAAAAGCAGCGCCGCCGATTCTCCCAAAATACGCCCGACCGAAAGAATACATCCGGTGATAACACCATCCACACAGCCCGGCAGTACCACGGTACGGATCACCCGCCACTTGCCTGCTCCCAGGCCGAAAGCGCCCTCCCGGTAGCTCTGGGGCACCGTTTTTAGGCTCTCCTGCGTGGTGCGCATCACCGTGGGAAGATTCATAATAACAAGGGTCAAGGCCCCCGCGATAAGGGAGGTCTGCATCCCGAAGAACTCGCAGAAAAACAGCATTCCCACCAGCCCGTAGATAATGGACGGGATCCCTGAAAGCGTTTCAGCCGCGTATTCTATCACCGCCACTATGCGGCTCCCCGCGGCATATTCGGTCAGGTAGATTGCCGCCCCGACACCCAGCGGCACCACGATGAGAATGGTCGCCAGCACGATATACAGGGTATTCAGAATATCCGGCCAGATACCGATGGTCCCGCTCAGGTAGCTGGGCGCGGTGGAAAGCAGCTGCCAGCTCAAATTGGGCAAACCTTTACTCAGTACATAAATAATCAAAAATAGCACCAGCGCCGCCGTCATGCCCGCCGCTATCCCCATCAGGATCTTCATGGTCGTGGCATAGGCGCGCCGCTTACCGCTCAGTCGTTGCTTCATTCCGTCAGCCCTCCTTGTTCCGCTTCAGCAGCAGGTTCAGCCCGGCATTGATAAGCATGATAAACAGGAACAACACCAGCGCTATGGAAAAGAGCGCCTGCTGCTGCAAGCCGGAGGAATAGGACATCTCGCTGGCCACCGCCGTGGTCAAAAAGCGCACGCTCTCAAATAGACTCGGCATCCGGCTAGTCGCGTTGCCGGAAACCATCATCACCGCCATCGCTTCACCAATGGCCCGTCCCACGCCCAGCACCACAGCAGCCGCTATGCCGCTTTTGGCCGCCGGTACCGATACACGGAAATATGTTTCTATGGGTGTCGCCCCCAGCGCCAGGGAAGCATCCTCATATTCCGCGGGCACCGCCTCCAGCGCCGTGACAGTAACCTTGATGATGGATGGCAGTATCATAATCGCCAACACAATGATTGCCGCCAGAAGACTCGCACCATCCGGCACATGGAATACCTTCCGGATGCCCGGCACCAGTACCATCATACCCACCAGACCGTACACCACCGAAGGGATCCCCGCCAGCAAGCTCACCGCCGATTGCATCATGCTTTTCACCCTTGGTGGGGCCAGCTTGGCCAGGTACACTGCCGTCAAAAAGCCCACCGGCACCCCCAGCAGGATCGCCCCCGCTGTGCCGTATATGCTGGTCAGGATAAACGGCAGAATGCCGAATTTGGGTTCCGCCGCGGTGGAAGCCCACACCTTCCCGAATAAAAAGTTCCATAGCCCGATCTCCCGGATCGCCGGGATGCCGGAAACCACCAGGTACCCGCTGATCAGCAGCACGCATCCCACCGTGATAAGCCCCAGCAGGAAGAAGATCACATGGACTATAAACTCGCCGGTTTTCTTCATTGTTCCCTCCACGGAAAAGGACGGCCGCTATTGCCGCCGTCCTTCTCCATAAACACCTTAGTTGGCGGCTACCGCCCCGGCAGCGGAGATCAGACTCGCTGCCTCGGAAGAAGTGATGTACTCAAAGAATTTCTGTGCGCACTCGCTTAGGGCCCTACCCTCTACGGTCACCAGTACAAAGGGGCGCTGGATGGCGTAGCTGCCGTCCTTTACACTGTCCTCGGTAGGTACTATACCGCCAACGGAAAGGGCCTTCACGGTGTCCTTAATGGAAGCCAGAGAAGCATAGCCGATGGCATCGGGGTTCTGGGCCACAGTGGTGATAACATCGCCGGTGGAGGTCAGTTCCTGACGATACTGGCAGGCATCGGTGGTGCCGGTGATGGTCTCAAAGCCGTCACGGGTGCCACTGCCGGCCTCGCGGCCGATGAGAACGATCTCGGCGTCATTGCCGCCAAGGTCCTTCCAGTTGGTGATCCTGCCGGTGTAGAGCTCAGCGATCTGCTCCAGGGTCAGGTCGCTTACGGGGTTCTCCGGGTTTACAATAATGGCGATGCCATCATAGGCTAGAACGGTCTCCTTCAGGCCGGCCTCCTTTTCCTCCGCCTTTAGCGCTCGGCTGGAAAGACCGATATCGCAGCGGCCTTCCTGTACCGCCTTGATGCCGGAGCCGGAACCGGTGGGATTGTAGGTAAATGTGATACCCTTGTTTTCATTCATAAAGGCTTCGCCCAATGTATTGATGACCTTCTGCATCGAGGTAGAGCCATCAGTGGCAACCGAGCCGGTCAGCCCGGAGGGCTGAGGATCGGGCTGAGGATCATTGTTCTTTCCGCAGCCGGTCAGCAGCAGGGCGGCAGCGCAGACGATTGCCAGAAGAATTGCAATGTACTTTTTCATAGTCGTGTTTCCTTTCTTTTTTTCATGTTCTTTATTTCCTTCAGCGTCTTCATCTTACTGCCGCTGTGTAAAAAGCAAAACGCCGCATATGTAAAAAGAAAATCAAATCCGCCCTAATGAAAAAACTCCCCGGAGCATCTCTGCTCCGGGGAATCATAGACTATGGGCTATACCTCGCCCTTTTTATCCGCTACGATGTTATTGATCCAAATCCCCTTCTTCACCATCACGGTGCCGATGATGCACTTGATGATCTCCAGGCTTTGGCAGCAGGCATACAGCAGCAGAATGGGCATGGCCGTATACCGGCTAAGCACATAAGCCACCGGAATATTGATCAGCCACACAAAAGCGCTGTCGAACAGGAAGGTGACCATCGTTTTGCCGCCGGCCCGCAGGGTAAAGTACAGGGCATTGGTCATGGCGGTAAAGGGCATCAGGCAGGCGCCGATGCGGATGAAATTGGTGGCCAGATGCCGGACGGTGTCGGTGGTGCGGTAGATCAGCGGGAAGTAGGTCCCCACAAAGGCCATCAGCAGCCCCACGCCAATAGAAATTGCCACCGAAAAGGCGGTCGTCTGCCGGGCTGTCACCTTTGCCTTCTCAAAGTCCCCGGCACCCAGCTCCTGCCCCACCATAATGCTGATGGCACTGCCCAGCGCCAGGTAAACGCAGGCAAACAGGTTCCATATGGTGCTGCTTATGTTGGTGGCCGCTACCACATCCAGGCTCCGCAGGGAGTAGCACTGATTCAGCATGGCCATACCGGCGGCCCACAGGCCCTCATTCACCAGCAGAGGGGTCCCTCTCCGCAGAATATCCCGGAACAGGCGGCCGGGAATATGCAGCGAACGGTACAGCCCGGTAATATACGGGAACCGCACGGCGTGCCGGTGGGCCCAGCTTACTACTATGGCCAGTTCCACAAAGCGGGAAAGCACGGTAGCAATGGCAGCACCCACTACCCCCATGCGCGGGGCCCCAAAGTGGCCAAAAATCAAGATATAGTTGAAGGTAAGGTTGACCAGCACCGCCACAATGCCCGCTTTCATAGGCAGCAGGGTTTCCCCAGTTTCTCGCAGCGTGCCCGCGTAGGCCTGCGTAATGGCATAGGGCAGCATCCCGATGTACATCACCTTGATGTACTGCAAGCCATAGCGCAGGGAGGCTTCGGCATCCTCCACGGCGCCCTCGCCTTTCAGGTAGAGATTGATGAGCTGGGGGCCGAAGGCGGTAAAGATACCGATGCAGGCTGCGGCCAAAACCAGACAGATCATGAGCTTAAAGCGGAGGGTATGGCGGACACCGTCCATATCCCGGTTGCCAAAAAACTGCGCACCGAAAATGCCGGCACCGGCTATGGCGCCGAAAACCAGCATATTAAAAACAAACAGCAGCTGATTGGCAATGGCTACACCGGACATTTCCACAGTGCCTACCCGGCCGATCATAACATTATCCAGTAGGCTTACAAAATTTGTAATTGCGTTCTGCACCATGATCGGCACACTGATAGCCAGCACCCGATGGTAGAACTCCCGGCTCCCAAAGAGCTTATTTCGCATAATTTCCTCCTCTTTTTTTTGCAAGTATGTTCTATCGTACAAATTTTTTGGGAAATGTCAAGCCCTTTTCTGAAAAAAATTTTTGACAGAATGATCCCCCGCCTTTCCCAAGGGAAAAACGGGGGGGAAAATTTTTTCCGGCTGTGATGAAAAAACCAACCTTGTCTTAGGCGCGCTAAGCGCATACAGCCCATGCACAACCGTGTGACCCTATATTATGCGCACACACGCACGCGTATGTAGCGCGCGTACGCGTATAGATAGGAAAAAACTTAAACAAGGTTATCGGCCCGGTCCGGTTCCAGTGCCGCAGGCTGTTTGGGGTGGGCCTTGATGTACTGCGTCCACTTGATGTAGCCGTAGGTGGTATTGGTGAGGTAGCCCGCCTTGAGCACCAGCAGCACCCACTGGCCGGAGATGATATTGATGGCAGCCTCCAGCAGGGCGCAGATATACCAGGCGATCCACTGCTCGCGGTAGCGCAGCAGGATGAACACACCATTGGCAATGCCGACCGCACTGGCGCAGGCATCCAGGTAGCAGACGATGGTTTCCAGTGTAGGCGTGGAGGAAAGCAGGCCCTCGATCTCCAGCGTGGTGAGGAAATAGCCTACCACCACCGTCCACAGGACGATGCCGGCGATAACCATGACCTCCTGTTTGCCGGTCAGACGACGAACCTCAGTGAGTTCTTCCTGCTCCCGGTCCTTGTGACGGTTCCAATTGATAAAGCTGATGATATCAATGGGGATCCAGAAGAACAGCGTGGTGGCCATAGTGGCGAAGCGGTAGGAAAGCACCACGCAGATAAGGATCTCGGTGATCTCCACGCCCAGTGAAACAATAAAATTCCACTTGCTCTGCTTGGAAATGAGCAGCTCACAGGTAATATTGAGGAAAATATCCAGCAAATACAGCGCCATGATGACCTTGCCGTTGACACCGCCGAAGTCCTCCTCCGGGAAGATGATAGCGAACACAAAGGCCAGCACCGTGATGCTGATGAACCAAATCTTTTCGTAGGTGGTAAAGTAGTTCCAAAGGTTTTTCAGTTTTTGTTTCATAGTTTCTCCTCCATTATGCTTCCGGCAGGGTGATCAGACCGGCATCACACATTTTTTGCAGCGACATAAGAATGCCCAATTTGGCATGTGCCCAGGTAAGGCCGCCCTGATAATAGATGGCATACGGCTCACGGATGGGACCATCGGCGGAAAGTTCGATGGAGGAACCCTGCACAAAGGCGCCAGCAGCCATGATGACCTCGGAATCGTAGCCGGGCATGGGGTACGGCTCCGGGGTGACATAGCTATCCACCGGGGCAGCGCTCTGCACGCCCTTACAGAAGGCAACCATGGCCTCCTTGCTGCGCAGCTCGATGGCCTGGATGATATCGTGACGAGTCTCGGCGGAGGAAGGCACGCAGCGGTAGCCAAGTTTTTCGTACACACCAGCGGCGAAGATCGCTCCCTTTACCGCGGAGGCGGTGACGGTGGGCGCCAGGAAGAAGCCCTGGAAGAAGGACTGCATCAGTCCAAGGGTGGCGCCCAGCTCCGCGCCCAGGCCGGGGGCAGTCAGGCGGTAGGCACACTGATCGACGCACTCCTGGGTGCCGCAGATATAGCCGCCGGTGGGAGCCAGGCCGCCGCCGGGATTTTTGATGAGGGAACCGACGATCATATCGGCGCCGACATCGCTGGGTTCGATGATCTCGGTGAACTCGCCGTAGCAGTTATCCACCATGCAGATGACGCCGGGCTTGAGTTCCTTGACAAAGCGGATCAGCTCGCCGATCTGCTGGACCGAGAAGGTGGGGCGGGTGGCATAGCCCTTGGAGCGCTGGATGGTGACCAGCTTGGTTTTTTCGTTGATTGATTTACGGATATTTTCATAATCGAAGGTGCCATCCGGCAGCAGTTCGGTCTCCCGGTAGGTGATGCCGAACTCGGCCAGTGAGCCCTTGCAGGGGCGGATGCCAATAACTTCCTCGAGGGTATCGTAGGGACGGCCGACCGGGGAGTAGAGCTCATCGTCGGGGCGGAGATTGGCGGCCAGCGCCAACGCCAGCGCATGGGTGCCGCAGGTGATCTGCGGACGGACCAGGGCGGCTTCGGTGTGGAAGGTATCGGCATAGACTTTTTCCAACGCTTCACGGCCGATATCATTATAGCCATAGCCGGTGGAGGCCGCAAAGCACTCCGCGCTGACACGGTTTTTCTGCATGGCGGCCACGACCTTGGCCTGGTTGTATTCCGCGATGGCATCGATCGCGGCAAAGCGGGGCTTGAGCTCCTCTTCCGCAGAGCAGCAAAACGCCAGCACCGCACTGCTGATGCCCATTTCATGATAAATCTTCTGTGTATCCATTGTTGTTACTCCTTATTCTCTTTCATCCTTTTGGGGCGAATTGACTTTGCCCAGTATCTCCATGGCGACATGATTCAGCACCTCGGCCCGGGCCAGAACAATGCCGTTTTCCTCATCGCCCAACACCAGCAGGCTATCCCCGGGGCTGAGTCCAAAAACCTGCCGGGCTTCCTTGGGGATCACAATCTGGCCTTTATCGCCGATTTTGACCGTGCCAAACACATGCTTGCCCTTTGGCATACCGCTGAGAATATGCTTTCCCTTTGGCATAGCGGCGCTCCTTTCTTCCCACTTTTCCCACTTTTCTTACTTTGGCATACCTGTTTATTATAATCACTATCCGGCAAAAGTCAACCGTATTTGCAAAAGAAAACAGGCGAAACACCTGTTTTCGCCTGAAATTCTTATGGGTAAGGGTTATTCGCTTTCCGCTACGCTTTCGATGGTCTTCCGCAGCTCCTCGATTCCCCGGCCATTCATGGAGGACACCGGGAACAGCGTGACTTGATCGCCGCAGGGGATCTCAGTACGGATCTCCTCCAGACGGGCCCGAAGCTGATTGTTGGTCAGCTTATCGGTCTTGGTAAGCACCACCGCAAAGGGCAGTTCACTGTCAATAAGAAAATCCAGCATGGTCAGGTCGTCAGCACTGGGGGCGTGGCGGATATCAAGAAGGGACAGCACCAGCCGAATGTCCCGGTCCTGATGAAAGTAGCCCTCGATGAGGCCGGACCAGCGGCGGCGTTCGCTATCGCTGACCTTGGCATAACCGTAGCCGGGCAGATCTGCAAAGCGGGCAACATCGCCACAGCGGAAAAAGTTGATGGTGGCGGTTTTGCCGGGGGTGGCGCTGACACGCGCCAGCTGCTTTTGGTTGAAGATCTTATTGATAAGGGAGGACTTGCCCACATTGCTGCGCCCCGCAAAGACGACCTCCGGCAGGGTGCTTTGCGGCAGCTGGTTGGCCAGGCCGCAGCTCATCTCATATTTCACCAGATGAAAATTCATGTTGGCGTCCTCCCCTTTCTTTTTCTCAACGGCACAGCACCGCCGAGGATGCTTCCTTGTGCTCGGTGGCTGCGGCGTGGTAGCTGCGCTTTTGGGCCCCACCGGGCAGCTGTACCAGTGCCTGTTCCAGCACCTCTTCCATGGTGTGGACCGGCACAAAATGAATGGCTTTTTTGACGACATCATCAATTTCGGCAAGGTCCGGTTCATTGGCGGCCGGGATAATGACGGTCTTGATGCCGTTTTTGTAGGCTGCCATGCTCTTTTCCCGCAGGCCGCCGATGGCAAGTACCCGGCCCCGCAGCGTGATCTCGCCGGTCATAGCGACATCGTGCCGAACGGGGATGTTGCCCAGTGCCGAAATGAGCGCCGTGCAGGTGGTGATACCGGCGGAGGGGCCATCCTTGGGGACCGCGCCCTCCGGGAAATGGATGTGGATATCCTTATCCTTGTAGAAGGTGTTTTCGATCTCGTAATGCTCCGCAACAGAACGGATGTAGGTGATGGCAGCCGTTACCGATTCCTTCATCACATTGCCCAGCGAGCCGGTGGTGATGGTTTTGCCGGTACCGGGGACGACCGCGGTTTCCACCTGGAGGAGCTCGCCGCCCACGGCAGTCCAGGCCAACCCATTGACAAGGCCGATGCTGTCCTCCTTGGGGACGATATCCTCGGTGATGTAGCGGGGGCCCAGGTAATCGGGCAGGTCAGCGGCCTTAATGGTAACCTTTTCGGTGGCTTCGCCGGATACCACCTTGGCAGCGACCCTGCGGCAAAGGGCGGCCAGACGGCGCTCCAGGGTACGCACACCGGCTTCCCGGGTATAGTGATCGATGATATCATAGATGGCGCCATCGGTCACGGCAATCTGCCCGACGGAAAGGCCGTGGCGTTCCCGCTGCTTGGGCAGCAGATGGCGTTTGGCGATTTGGAACTTTTCTTCCCGGGTGTAGCTTGGCAGCTCGATGACCTCCATGCGGTCCAGCAGGGCGGGCGGAATGGCACTGCGGTCATTGGCCGTGGCGATGAAGAACACATGGGAAAGGTCGAACGGCATCTCGATATAATGATCCCGGAAGGTGCAGTTCTGCTCGGAATCCAGTACCTCCAACAAGGCGGAGGAAGGATCGCCGCGGTAATCATTGCTGAGCTTATCTACCTCATCCAGCAGCAGCACGGGATTGGCGCTGCCGGCCTGCTTGATAGCATTGATGATACGACCGGGCATACTGCCTACATAAGTTTTCCGATGACCGCGGATCTCGGATTCATCTTTGATACCGCCCAACGCGATACGAGCATAGCGGCGTCCCATCGTCTGCGCGATGCTGCGTACGATGGAGGTTTTGCCCACGCCGGGAGGGCCCACAAAGCAGAGGATCTGACCATTGATATCCGGCGCAAGCGCCCGAACAGCCAGAGCTTCCAGTACACGCTCCTTGATCTTCTTGAGGCCGTAGTGCTCCTTATCGAGGAGCTTGGCGGCCTTTTTGAGGTCTATCACATCTTTGGTATAGTAGCCCCAGGGCAGCTCTAGGCAGGTTTCCAGATAGCCGCGAATGACCGCCGCTTCCTGCGAATTGGGGGGCATTTTTTCCAGATGGCTGACCTCTTTGATGAGTTTTTCCTTGTTTTCATCGGTGGTCAACAGGGCGCGGATCTTTTCCCGGAATTCATCCGGCTCCTCGAAGCCCATATCGCCTTCGCCCAGCTCTTCATTGATGACACGGAGCTGTTCCCGCAGGTAGTAGTCCCGCTGGTTTTTGTCCATGGCCTCTTTGACACGGTCCTGAATATCGGCCTCCAGCGCCAAAATCTCATTTTCGGATTCCAGCAACTGGGCGATGATCTCCAGCCGGCGGCGGGCACTGTTCTGCTCCAGCAGACGCTGCTTATCCTGTACCTCAAAGGGGATGTTCCCCGCTATGTATTCTGCAATGAGCGCCGGATCATCACAATCGAGGATATTATCCACGATCTCTTTTGGCATCCGGGGCGCCAGGCTGATATACTCATCGAAGAGGTCCTTGACAGTGCGAACCAGCGCATCGCTGAAGGGGCGGCCCGCAATGCGGCCGGCCGCGGGATACGGCAGGATCTCACCGACCGAGGTGTGGTCTTCCTCAAACATATCGATGAGCTTGCCGCGGTAGCAGCCTTCCACCAATACACGCAGTGATTCTCCCTGCGAACGCACGATTTGACGGATCTCCGCCACTGTGCCTACTTTATACAAACCGTCCATCGACGGATTTTCTTCATTTTGATCGATCTGGGCCACTAGGAAAATCTTGCGGTCACCGTTCATCGCCATGTTCAAAGCGTGCAGCGATTTTTCCCGGCCTACATCAAAGTGCAGCACCATATGCGGGAACAGAACCAGCCCGCGCAGCGCCAATACCGGTACCCGAACCGGCTTCATCTCAGTATTTTTTGTGTTTTTCTCCATAGCTTTTGCCTCCCTTCACTATGGTCATAAAAGTAGGGTTACGATTGAATAAAGGGACGGTATGGGATCACGCGACCCCGTACAGCCCCCGATTCATGTCATATCCCATGGGTGCATTTCCCTGCCCCACGGGCAAGGATATGCAGCCGGATGTTATTTAAGAAACAGCACCGCGGCGGCGTTTCTGTGCCGATGTGCCGGGCAGACGCAGCTGCAGGCGGGTGGGCTGCTTCATGGGGTCACGCATGATCATGGCATCCCCCAAACCGTTTACCATATCCGCCGTGATGACGATATGGGCCACGGTGCCATCGGAAGGCGCTTCAAACATCAGATTGCCCAAAAGCTCTTCCATGATGCCGCGCAGACCACGCGCACCGGTTTTACGCTCGATCGCCTTTTTGGCGATAGCACGCAGCGCATCCTCTTCGAAATCGATTTGGATATTATCCATCTCAAACAGCTTTTTGTATTGCTTGATGAGGGCGTTTTTAGGCTCCCGCAGGATACGAACCAGCGCTTCCTCATCCAACGCATCCAGCGAAGCGATGACCGGAATACGGCCCACTAACTCGGGGATCAGACCGTATTTGACCAGGTCATGAGGCTCCACCTGGCGGTAAATGCCCTGCTCTTCCACCTCAGCTTTGGATTTGACCGTGCCGCCGAAGCCCAGAGAGGACTTATCGGTACGGCGGCTGATGATCTTTTCCAGACCATCGAACGCGCCGCCGCAGATAAACAGAATATTGGAGGTATCCACCTGGATGAACTCCTGCTGGGGATGCTTGCGGCCGCCCTGCGGGGGAACATTGGAAACGGTTCCTTCCAGAATCTTTAGCAGTGCCTGCTGAACGCCCTCGCCGCTGACATCGCGGGTGATGGAGGGATTTTCACTCTTGCGGGCGATCTTATCGATCTCATCAATGTAGATGATGCCGCGCTCGGCCCGGGCCACATCGAAATCCGCAGCCTGCAAAAGGCGCAGCAGGATGTTTTCCACATCCTCGCCAACATAACCGGCTTCGGTCAGGGTGGTGGCATCCGCAATGGCAAAGGGGACACCCAGCACCTTGGCCAAAGTCTGCGCCAGCATGGTTTTACCAACGCCCGTGGGACCCAGCAGCAGAATATTGCTCTTGCCGAGCTCCACATCATCGCCATCGCCGCAGCAGATACGCTTATAGTGATTATATACCGCCACCGAAAGCGCGCGCTTGGCGGCATCCTGCCCGATGACATACTCGTCCAGGAAAGCTTTGATCTCCTTGGGCCGGGGGACATTCAGCTCTTCTCCCTGCGGCTCGTTTCTTACTGGCCGGGGGGCCGGAACCTCCTCATCCTCCAGCACCGCACGGCAGATCTCTACACATTCATTGCAGATGCATACGCCCGGGCCGGCGATCAGACGCGCTACCCGATCCTGCGGTTTGCCGCAAAAGGAGCAGCGCATCATTTTTTTGTTCTCATCGTTTGCCATGCTATTATGGACTCCTTTTATTCTCTGTGGGCAATGACACGGTCGATCAGGCCATAGTCACAGGCTTCCTGGGCGGACATGAAGTTATCCCGCTCGGTATCCTGCATCACCTGCTCCAGCGGCTTATGGCAGCGCTCCGCCATAATGCGGTTCAGATTTTCCTTGATCTTGATGATGCGGTCAGCATGGATCTTGATATCGGTGGCCTGACCCTGCAGCCCGCCCAGCAGCGGCTGGTGGATCATGATCTCGCTATTGGGCAGCGCCAGGCGCTTGCCGGGAGCACCTGCGCACAGCAGGAACGCGCCCATGGAAGCCGCCATACCAATGCAGATGGTGGAAACATCACACTTGATATACTGCATGGTATCATAGATGGCCATACCGGCGGAAATGGAACCGCCGGGGCTATTGATATACAGGTGGATATCCTTTTCGGGATCCTGGCCCTCCAGGAACAAAAGCTGCGCTACCACCAGACTGGCTGTGGCATCGTTTACCTCCTCACAGAGCATAACGATGCGGTCATTGAGCAGGCGGGAAAAGATATCATAACTGCGCTCCCCGCGGTTGGTCTGTTCTATTACCATTGGTACCAAACTCATTTTTTCATACACCTCCGTTTATGGTATGTAGCACTGGGAATTTGCCAAAGGAGATTACAGCTGGGTCACTACGGCGCTATCGGTGATAACCTTGGCGGCCTTCTGGATGGTGAGCTGACGCTTGATCTCCTCTACGGGAACGATGGACTTGACCTTATCGAGTTCCATGCCGTAATCCTTGACCATACGGTCGTACTCGCCGTTAATATCTTCTTCTGTGATCTCGATATTCTCCACCTCAGCGATCTTCTCCAGCAGCAGGGTGGTACGCACCTGGGCCTCGGCCTGGGGCATAAACTGAGCGGTCAGTGCCTCGGGGGTGGTACCGGTGTACTTCATATACATATCCATGTTCATGCCCTGGGTCTGCAGACGGTAGCCGAACTCTTCGACCATATCCTGGGCCTTGTTTTCAAACATCACAGTGGGGATCTCCACGGTCATGTTCTTGACGGCCTGCTCCAGCAGATCGTTTTCCATCTTGCTGTCGGCCTGGTCCTTCTTTTCAGCGGCCATCTTTTCGGTCAGATCCTTCTTCAGCTCTTCCAGGGTATCAAACTCGCTGACATCCTTGGCGAACTCGTCGTCCAGGGTGGGCAGCTCCTTGCGCTTGAGCTCCTTGATGGTTACTTTGAAGGTAGCATCCTTACCTGCCAGTTCCTCGCTGTGGTACTCGGTGGGGAAAGTCACATTGACCTCGAAGCTCTCGCCGACCCTATGGCCGACTACACCCTCCTCAAAGCCGGGGATAAACTGGCCGGAGCCAAGGGACAGGGGGTGGTCCTCGCCCTTACCGCCCTCAAAAGCAACATCGCCGACAAAGCCTTCGTAATCGATTACGGCGGTATCGCCCATCTCGGCCTTAGCGCCCTCGGGGGCTTCGCCCATACGGGCATTGCGATCGGCCATGGCGTTCAGCTCGGTCTCTACATCGGCATCAGTCACTTTGTCGCTCTCGCGCTCGGCCTTCAGGCCCTTGTACTCGCCCAGGGTAACCTCAGGCTTAACAGTAACCTTGGCGACAAAGGTATAATGGGTGCCGTCAACATCCTTCAGCTCCACTTCTGGATAAGCGACCGCCTCCAGGCCGGACTCCTTGAGTGCCTCCTCATAGGCTTCGCCGTAGCTGGAATTGATGGCATCCTCGTAGAAATAGCTCTCGCCTACCATCTTGTAAACGATGCTCTTGGGAGCCTTGCCCTTACGGAAACCGGGGATATTGAGCTTGGCAGCGTTCTTCTTGAAAGAAGCATCCAGCGCCTTAGCATACTGCTCGCCATCCACGGTGATATTCAGTTCGTACAGGTTGGTGTCCACTTTTTGGGTTTCGTTCAGTTTCATTTATGATGTCCTCCAGCAAAATTTTAGATTCCAGTAAATCTTATTGATTATAGCACATAGCAAACTAAATTGCCACTGTTTTTCGGTAATTATCGTATCTTTATGGGGCAAAATTTAAGATAATCTGCCGAGATCAACCGGCAATCCACTCCAAAAAATTCCCCCTGGTAGGCCAATGGGATGGCTCCGCCGTGCAAATGGCCGTAAAAGCACTGCTTGACGCCGTATTCTTTCATAGCATCGAAGAACTCCGGGATGACCTGTTGGCCAAAGATCGGCGGATAATGCAGGAACAGGATCTTCTCATTTTCCGGCGGGGCGGCCGCCAAAGAGCGCCGGATACGGCCCTGCTCCCGGGCGGTGATGCTGCCCTCGGCTCGCTCCCCTTCCTCAAACATCCAGCCACGGCTGCCGCAGAGAGAAACGCCCTCCACCGTCACCGCGTTATTATGGAGAAAATGCAGGGTATTTAATCCATTCTTATCCAAAAAGCGCTGCATGGAGGAAAGGGTGGTCCACCAGTAATCGTGATTGCCCTTCATCAGGTACTTTTCCCCCGGCAGGCGATGCAGAAAGGTAAAATCGGCCAAAGTATCCTCTATATTCATGGCCCAGGAGATATCTCCCGCCAATATCACGGTGTCCTCCGAACTGATCCGCTCCCGCCAGTTCTGCTCCAGCCGCTGCACATAATCATGCCAGCCGGCAAAGATATTCATTTCCTTATTGCAGCCCAGCGAAAGATGTGGATCGCCGATGGCAAAAATGGACATAGCCCGCCCCCTGTTCCCCGAATATTCAAAGTCGTTTGCGCCCATAATACTGCTGTCCCACCCAAGGGAACTAACCATAAAGGAGAATATGTATTATGAGCGATTTTAGCCGTCCTACCGATTGCAGCTGCATTCCCGGTATCAAATGCGATGTGAAAGACTGTGTTCACAACGATAAGGCCTGCCACTGCACCGCCGAGAGCATTACCGTGGCGTGCGACCACGCTGATGACGCCGCCTGCGATACCTACCGCAAGGGCTGATTCGACCTACCACAGCCGCCGTGCAGAGCCATGTGCTCTGCACGGTATTATTTTGCATCATATCGCCGCCAAAAATCAAGTGCGTTTTTGTAACATATTTTCTCTGTTAATGTGAACCCGAATGCTTCCCGCAGCCGCTGCGCCAGCTGGGGCAGCGCACCGCAATCCGGCAGGTCATAGGGCATATCGGCACCATCAAAATCGGAGCCAAGGGCCAAAACATCTTCCCCACCCAAATTGAGAAAATGCTCGGCGTGCCGCAGGATATCCTCCAGGCGGGCGTGTTCCCTATCCTCCCGCAGGAAACCGGTGAAGAAATTGAGCCCCACCAAGCCGCCCTGCTGTGCAAGGCAGCGGAACTGGTCATCGGTCAAGTTGCGGGGAACATTACATATCTTCCGACTGTTGCTGTGGGTGGCCGCCAGCGGCCGCCGGGCGGCTTTTATCACATTCCAAAAGCTTTCATCATTGAGGTGGGATACATCTGCCACAATATCGCAGCGCTCCAACTCCCGCAGGGCTTCCCGGCCAAAGGGCTTTAACCCACCAGTAACAGCGGCACCGCCGGCCAGCTCGTTTTCCCCGTTCCAGGTCAGCGTCAGCATTCGTACCCCATGCCCGGCAAGGGCCTGCACATATTCCAGCCGCCCAGCCAGCACCGCGCCGCCCTCCACCGCAAGAAAGCAGGCGTTCCCGCCCTGTTCCCAACAGCTTTCAGCTTCCGCCGGGTGGTCCAGCAGGGTCATCTTCCCTGTTTCAGCTATTTTCTCTTTCCAGTAAGTACTGCACCGCACAAAATACTGCCACGCCGGTTCCCCACGCAGGGTATCCGGAATGAATACCGCATAGCTTTGGCACAGGCTGCCGCCCTGCCACCGGTCCAAATCCAGTTGCAGGCCGCTTCCACGCAGTCCGGCACGGATCTTCATGGCTTCGGTAGCGGTATCACAGTGCAGATCAAAGAAATTCATTGATTCTCCCCATTAAAAAGCGGATTTGTAGTATGTAAAGTCTAACAGCTTGTCACCCTCGGCACTCAACGCTGCTACATCAAATCGTGGCTGGCGATCGGTGGGATGTTCCAACAGGTAGCTTTCCGCTGTTAACCGCAGCTTTTGCTGTTTTTGCGGCGTGACCGCCAGCTCTCCCGGCACCATGCTGCCTGCTCTCCGGGTCTTTACCTCCACAAAGAGCAGATACTCCTCATTTTCCGCTATAATATCAATTTCCCCATAGCGGCTGTGCCAGTTCCGCTCCACAATATGAAAGCCCTGCTTTTCCAGATACCGTGCGGTGTAGTCCTCCCCGCGGTCGCCCAATTTCTTTTTATCTGTCATGGTGCTTCTCCGTCAGGTTTTTCAGGAAACTCTTGCGGTGCAGCGGGGTAATGCCGTATTGGGCGATGCCCGCGTAGTGCTCCTTAGAGCCGTAGCCCTTGTTCTTTTCCCAACCGTAGCCTGGGTACTCTCTGGCATATTCGGTCATCAGGTGGTCACGGGTCACCTTGGCCAGGACAGAGGCCGCCGCGATGTGTGCGCTGGTGCCATCACCCTTGACCACCAGCTGTGTGGGCAGCGGCAGGCCGGGATCCCGGTTGCCATCCACCAACGCCAAACGGGGGCGTTTTTCCTCCGGCAGCTTTTGCAGCAGTTCCCCATAGGCACGGTGCATGGCCAAAAAAGTGGCCTGCAAAATATTGATCTCATCGATTTCCTGCTGACTGGCAAACCCGATACCGTAATAGACCTCCGGGCAGGCAATCAGCAGGGCGTAGGTTTCTTCCCGGCGCTTTTCGGTCATCTTTTTGGAATCATTGAGAGCGGGCAACTCCAGCCCGCGGGGCAGCACCACACAGGCCGCGCATACCGGCCCGGCCAAAGGGCCGCGCCCCACCTCATCGATGCCGCACAGGCCATCGAAGCCCAGGGTTTCATCGTATTCCCACAAAAAACGGTTATCAGTCATTGCGGTATCCTCTCCAGCGTGATGCGGCCCATTGCCCCACTGCGGAACTCATCCAGCAGCATGATGGCGGCACGCTCGGTGTTCGCTTCCCCGCCGGAAATGAGCATCCCCCGCTTGCGGGCGATGCGCTCCAGCAGCTCGTAGCTTTCCATTTCGGCGATGGCTTCGGCATCCAGCTTATAGCGTTCCGCCAGTGCCGCCGTGTAGGTGGGACGCAGGGTATCCAAAAGGCGCATGGCCAGGTACTCGATATCCAGGATCTGATCCTTGACCGAACCAATAAAGGCCAGCCGCTCGCCTGCTACCTTATCTTCAAACTTCGGCCACAGTACGCCCGGCATATCCAAAAGTTCCACACCGTCCTCCAGCGAGACCCACTGCTTCCCGCGTGTCACGCCAGGGCGGTCCTCCACCTTGGCGCTGCGGGTACCGGAAAGCCGGTTAATGAGCGAGGACTTGCCCACATTCGGGATACCGACGATCATCATACGGATAGGACGGCCCACCATGCCCTTTTCATTCCAGGCGGCTATTTTATCCGCCAGCACCTCCCGGACGGCGGGCAGCAGGTTCTTTACCCCGCGGCCGCTGCGGCAATCACAGGCCATGGCCGGGATCCCTTTTTTGCGGTAATAGGTCAGCCACTGTTCGGTGGCGGCGGCATCGGCGCAGTCCGCCTTGTTCAGCAGCATCAGGCGGGGCTTTTTGCCCACTATTTTATCTATTTCCGGGTTCCGGCTGCTTTGCGGGATGCGTGCGTCACAAAGCTCCACCACAATATCCACCAGCTTTAGGTTGCTGGCCATAATGCGGCGGGTTTTTGCCATGTGCCCAGGGAACCACTGGACTGACATTGTTTCTGACATATTTCTTCTCCCATTCTTTCTTTGGCAATTCCCCTATATAAAAGCAAAAGAGGACAACCATACAGTGTCCTCTCGCCTTTTGTGGAAAAATTAGCCCAGTACTTCTTTGACCTTGGCAGCCTTGCCCACTCTGCCGCGCAGATAATACAGCTTGCCGCGGCGTACACGACCCTTGCGAACCAGTTCAACGCTGGCTACCTTCGGGCTGTGGATGGGGAAAACTCTCTCGACACCGCAGCCGTGAGAAAGACGGCGAACGGTAAAGGTCTCAGCGATACCACCGTGCTTCTTGGCGATTACAGTGCCCTCGAAGGCCTGCAGACGCTCACGGTTACCTTCTTGAATGCGAACCTGCACGCGTACGGTATCACCGACATTAACAACAGGCAGATCCTTCTTCAGGCAGCTCTCGGACATCAGTTTCAGTGCGTCCATGGATTTTATCCTCCTTAAAATATCCAAACATTCTTACCTCTGGGCTCCATTGGCCGGGCAGCGGACTGTTCAGTTTAATGTTTGGCCCTGCGGCCAACATCAAAACCTGCGCCGGATGGACCGATCGCAGTTCTCATGCCGTATTATAATAACACAATGCAAGTACGAATGCAAGCAAAACTTAACAGAAATCTGAAAAATCTTCGGTGAGTATCGCAGTGCGCTCCAGCCCAGTCCAATAGGGCTCCCGGCTCAGCAGCTCATTATAGGCACCGGTCACCAGCATAGGACTCCAGTTTACCGTACCGCCTGCCGGCAGACGGACAGACAATACCATCTCTCCCGGCTTTTTGTCGGTATGCAACACAGTCATCTTTTCTTTTAGGTCGATCTGCTGGTCGCCTTTTTTGGTTTTCTTGGTAACCATCAGGTACTCTGCTGCCAGCAGGCGGTCGAATGCTTCCTCCGCTGCGGGATCATCATCCCGGAAGGTCAGTCGGTAATCCGCCCAGCAGATCGCGCTCGGTTCCATGACCGGAGCCGCCGCGCGCAATACCCGCAGATCATCGGGCAGCACCGCATTCAAACGGTCTGTTACTTCCTCGCAGCTTACTTCTTCGGTCAGACGGAAGTCAAAGGATTCGCAGCAGCTTTCCACCCCCAGCGGCAGCGGCAGCGCGAAGGTTAAGTAGGCATGGGGATTGAAGCCCTGCGTATACCAAATAGGCAGCCTGCTGCGTTTGAATACCCGCGCCAGACAGCGCGTCACATCCAGGTGGGAAATGTACTTCAGCCGTCCCTCCTTAGTGAAGAATACACGGACAGTTTTCACTGCAGGTCACCCCTTTCTCATTCAATTCTTTGCTGACCCCGCAGCCGCTGCAGCGTTCCCGGCAGTTGGGGGTCGTTTTGCTTTCGTGGGTCAGCCGGTTCTCCCGGATCAAAAACTCCTTGGACACAAAGTAATCCAGGTGATCCCACGGCATCAGCTCATCGTACTCCCTCTTGCGGGTGGCATAAAAATCGGGTGAAAGCCCTGCCTGCTCCATGGCCGCGTACCAGCGTGCCGGGGAGAAGTGATCTTCCCAGCCCTCCAAGCGGCCGCCCTCCTGCCATACCGCTTCCACCACATCGGCCAGGCGGCGGTCCCCGCGTGCCAGAATTGCCTCAATGCGGCTTGTCCCGCTATCGTGGTAGCTGATGGAGATCTTCCGGCTGGAAACCGTCTCCAAAAGCAGCTTCTGTTTGGCCACGAACTGCTCAGGGGTATCCTGCGGCTCAAATTCAAACGGGGTAAAGGGCTTCGGCACAAAGCATGCCACACTGATATTGACGGTGACGCCCTTGCCCTTCGGCCTATTGGGCAGGCTGTAGAAGAGATCCACTACCTTTTGCGCCAGCTCTATGATGGCCTTGACATCTTCCTCGGTTTCGGTGGGCAGGCCCATCATAAAATAGAGCTTGACCGCCGTATAGCCGCTTTCAAAGCTCATACGGCAGGTATCCAACACTTCCTGCTCGGTAATATTTTTATTGATAGCATCCCGCAGGCGCTGGCTCCCCGCCTCCGGGGCAAAGGTCAGACCGCTTTTGCGCACCCGCTGCACCAGTTCCAGCAAATGCGGAGTCATGCTATCAATACGCAGGGAGGGCAGCGAAAGATCGACATGCTCCGGTTCCGCCCACACCAGCATCTTTTCCATTAGGTCGGCAAGATGGCTGTGATCACTGGTAGAAAGCGAAGAAAGCGAAACCTCATCATAGCCGCAGTTATGGCACAGATCATAAGCCTGACGGTTGATCACATCGACACTGCGTTCGCGATAGGGGCGGTAAATATAACCCGCTTGGCAAAAACGGCACCCGCGAATACAGCCACGAAGAACCTCCGTCACAGCGCGGTCATGCACTACATCGATAAACGGTACCACAAAGTTTTCGGGGAAATCAGCCTGATCAAAATCCGGCATAATGCGCTTTTTGATGGTCGCGGGAGCGCCGTTTTTTGGTGTGATCGCCGCCACAGTGCCGTCCTCATTGTAGGTGATATCATAGAGAGAGGGAACATATACCCCCTCGATCTGTGCTGCCTTTTGCAGAAATTCTTCTCTACTCCAGCCTTTCCTTTTGGCGATGCCTAAAAGATCCAGCACCTCCAGATCGACCTCCTCGCCCTCTCCCAGGAAAAAAAGGTCGAAGAAATCCGCTATTGGTTCCGGGTTGCAGGCGCAGGGACCGCCGCCCATCACCAGGTGCTCCAGGCCCTTGCGGTCCTTCTGCCGCAGCGGGATGCCGGAAAGATACAGCATATCCAGTACACCGGTATAGCACAGCTCATATTGCAGGGTAAACATGATGACATCGAACTCATCTAATGGGTCAAAGCTTTCCAACCCATACAGCTTCATGTTATTTTCCAGCAGCAGACTGCGCATATCCTCCGCCGGGGCAAAGACCCGTTCGCACCAGATCTCCTCCCGCTTATTAAAGGCAGAATAAAAGAGCTTCATACCCAGGTGGCTCATGCCCACCTCGTACAGATCAGGGAAGCAAAATGCCACACGGGTAGTCACTTTGCTTTTATCCTTTATAATGGTATTGATCTCGCCGCCGCAGTAACGGGCCGGCTTTTGCACCTTTGGCAGCAGTCTTTCTATCTCAGATGGGATCATAGGGACCTCCGATTGTCATGTGATATGCCCTATCATACCACATTTGGCGCGCCTCTTCAACCAAAAGCCCCGCCCAACGCCAAAAGTCCCGCCAATGCTGCTACACCTATCCCCCGGCGCAGCCATCTCCTTACCTGCACGGTCAGCTTACCACAGCAGCATTCCAACAGAATATCTACGATCACCGTTCCATCGCTATTGCCCAGCGGCAGCAATGTGGCAGACGCCACGGCCCAGTGTACTGCTGCTGCTCGCATAGACTGCATTGTTTTTTCTGTCAGCATTATGCCGCCAAAAAGTAGGTTCACCGCCGGCCCGCTGAGATTCAACAGCAGCTCCTGCCCCCGGCTCATACGGTCTTCCGCCAGCTTTATCCGTACCCCGGTCAGTGAGATACAGATCACTCCTATCTTTTTGCCTGCTGCTGCAATGTAAATAAAATGTCCGCACTCATGCAACAGAATCGCTAACCACAGCAGCGGCAGCAGATGCCCCGGCAGCAGCGTCCCCGCGCACAGCCCCACTGCTAACAGAAAGCTCACTGTTATCCGTACATTTCCAACCGTAAAATTCATCAACTATACAGGTTCATCGGGTCCACATAATACCCCTCAGTCAAAACGCTAAGATGCAGGTGCGGCCCTGTTGACACACCGGTACTGCCCACCAGTGCGATAGCATCTTCCACCGTCACCTCGTCCCCTGCTTTGCACAGTACCGCTTCGCAGTGGCAGTATATCGTCTCCAGGTTTTCGCTGTGCCGCAGCTTGACATAGTTCCCATAGCTTTGATTGCTGCCAACGGCAGTTACCACACCTGCATATACCGGATAGATTTTCGTGCCAGCGGCAGCCGCCAAGTCGATCCCGGTATGGAAATCCCAAGCCCCGCTGATGGGATGTGTCCGCTCCCCATAATCAGAGGTGATCACTGCATCCACAGGCAATGGCGAAGCCGCCGGTACCGACACTACTACCTTTCGGTAAGAAGCGTTCCGCGGAAAGACTGGCTCCTCCCCGCCCATGGCGGTTTGGCCATCCGCCCATGCAAATACCTCCGCCAGCTTGGGCGGCTGCCAGTCTTCCCACCACTGCTGCAGTTGCTGCGCGGTAATTGGTGTTGCCAAAAGACGCATCAACTCATCCTGTTTATCACCATCCTCCCGCGTTATCTCGGTATAGTACTCCCCCAGTATTTTATATTCCCGCGGCTTTACATACTGCATGGTAAATACCACTGCCAGTGCCGCAACACACAGCACTGTCTGTGCCATCAGTAAAACCAACCCCTGCCCCTCCCGCCGGGGCGGTTCCACGCTTCTTCCTGTCATACGGGACCTTATGGCCGGTCTGCTTCGTCTGCTGTTATAGCGCATCCTGTCACCCCCTGTCCTTTTGAGTGTATGAAGGCTTTACCCCATTCATGCACTGCTGCCCATTGACTTTCCCCTATCTGTGACTATAATGATATCAGTTCTTTTTAATAGGAGCGCCTATGTTCAAAATTATTATCTGTATCTTGGCCGGTTTGGGGGCGGGCCTTGGCACCGGCTTTGCCGGGATGAGCGCTGCCGCGGTCATCAGTCCAATGCTTATCACCTTTTTACATATGGATCCCTACCTTGCCGTTGGCATTGCTCTTGCCAGTGATGTCCTGGCCAGCGCTGCTTCCGCCTATACCTATGGCAAAAATAAAAACCTCGATATCAAAAACGGCGTTATCATAATGATCAGCGTCCTGTGTTTCACTTTGGTGGGCAGCTACATCGCCAGCATTGTCCCCAAAGCTACTATGGGCAGCTTTTCTACCCTGATGACTCTCTTTCTCGGCATCAAGTTTATCATCAAGCCGGTATTGGCGCCAAAGCAGCGGTTTCAATCCGCCACCGCCCGACAAAAAGCGATTCGTTCTGTCCTCTGCGGCGCTATGGTCGGTTTCATCTGTGGCTTTGTGGGCGCCGGCGGCGGCATGATGATGCTGCTTGTACTCACCTCCATGCTGGGTTATGAGCTGAAAACCGCCGTCGGCACCAGCGTTTTCATCATGAGTGCGACCGCCCTCACCGGGTCGGTCAGTCACTTTGCCATAGGCGGGCTGCCGGATACCGAGGCGCTGATCATCTGTGTCATCAGCACATTGGTCTTCGCGCAGGTGGCGGCGCTTTTTGCCAATAAAGCCTCTCCCATCGTACTCAATCGCGTCACCGGTTCCATTTTGGTCATTCTCGGCGTCGCTATCCTTGCCGTCAATTATTTTGGCTAAATAAAAAGGTTACGCCCCATTAGCATGGCCTTTTCAATCGCAAAAGCGGGAGGCCGGTTCATTCCGGTCTCCCGCTTTTTATTTTGGTCAGTTTTATTCGCCGGCCACCGTTACCGTAACGATACAGGTCACAGCCAAACCATTGGCCGCCCTCGCGGTAACGGTCACCGTCCCGACCGCTTTAGCCGTTACTGTCCCATCTGCCGCTACATCCACGATACTGGGGGCATCGCTGCTCCAGGTCACGGTTTTATCGGTTGCGTTTTCCGGCAGCACCGTAGCAATTAGGGCATGTGTTTGCCCAACCGTTAGGCTCAGCGTTGTCGGCTCCATGGTAATGGATGCCGGCACCACCGCTTCCGCCTTCACGGTCACCGTGCATTCGGCACTCTTTTCGCCGCACTTCGCCGTGATAACCGCCGTACCTTCTTTCAGTGCTGTTACGGTGCCATCGGCGCCCACCGTAGCCACTGTTTCATCGCTGCTGCTCCACTGGATGGTCTTCACCGTTGTTTCATCCGGTTTCACCGTCGCGGTCAGCTTGCCGGTACCGTTTACCGTCAGTTCCATGGTGGTCTGATCCAAGGTCACGCTTTCCGCCAGCACCTCGGCTTTCTGTACTGTTACAGTACAGAAAGCGCTCTTTTCACCGCACTTCGCGGTAATGGTTGCGTTGCCTTCCGCCAGTGCAGTCAACTTCCCGTTTTCTACTTTTACCGCTGCCGGATTACTGCTGCTCCAGGTAACGGTTTTATCCGTCACATTTTCGGGCAATATGGTCGCATTCAGCACCAGCATATCACCCACCTTCATGGTCAGCGATATCTGGTCCAGCCGCACCTCCGTCACCGCTACCGGCTTTACCGTTACCTTACAGGTAGCGGTATAGCCACCATCTGTCGTCTTCACGATGATGGTCGCCGTCCCGGCCGCCACTGCTTTCAGGCTTCCGTTCTGATCTACCGTTACCACGCCGTTATTGCTGCTGCTCCAGGTCACACTTTGGTCGGTCGCATCTTCGGGGTTCAGTTTTGCTACCAGTTGACCGGTCGCACCTGCTGTCAGCTCCAAAGTGGTCTTATCCAGCGTTACACCCTTCACCGGCACTTGGCTCACCTTACCCACAGTTTCTGTTCCCGTAGCGGTATAGCCACTGTAAATGCTGTTGATATAGTTCCCAATGCCATTGGCCAGTGAGCTTGCAATCTGCGAATAGTTCTGCAGCAGCTGCACATATTCGCTCTCATTGCTCATAAAGCCGCATTCCGCCAGCACCGAGGTATATTGGGTCGTCCGGGTTACATAGTACAGGCCATACTTGGCACCGCGGTTATAGTTACCCATGGCATTATACAGGGCGCTATTGATATAACTGCAGAACTGCTGGCTGAAATCATAGAAATAGTAAGCCTCACTGCCCCGCGCCGAAGAATTGGTGGCAGAATTGCTGTGGACGCTCAGGAAGATCTGCGGCTTAAAGGCGGAAGCCTGTGCCACACGGGTCTGCAGTACCACCTTGGCGCTGCCACTGGTATCGATGAGCAGTACCGAAGCGCCCCGGTTCCGCAGAATAGCCGCCAGTTCTGTGGCGATCTGCCGATTCACATAGTCCTCATGCTTCCCAGGATAGAATCCCAAAGCACCCACATCGGTGCCGCCGTGGCCAGGGTCAATGACGATTCTGGCCCCCGCTATGCTGCTGGGTGGGTTATTGAATTGCAGCGAAAGGGTGTTGCCATTATAGCTGGCCGTATAGCCGCACATACCATTGGTCTTGCGGAACCGCAGCGTTAGGGTATCGCCGCTCCAGGTAGCGGAAGAGAAGATCGGGTTCTTGGTCAAGCTGGAAATGTTTCCGCAGGCGGATTTGAGATAATTGAAGGTAAAGGAGATTCCTCCGTTGGAATAGCTCACCGAATAGCTGGTGGGCTGGCTCATATTCAGTGCCACCGTTGTGGTGCTGGCATTGGCGGTAATGCTCATGCCATTCACCACCACATCCTGCACCTGCTGGCTGCTGGTGGAAATATCCCCCGCATATACCCGCAAGCCGCTGGCCAGCTTGTAATAGCGATAGGTGGAACTGCCACTGGTAAAGACGATCATATCGCCTACTGTGTAATCCAGCGCACCCTTGGGCAGCGGGTAGTAGCTGCCGTCGCTCAGGTCATCCAGCGTGCTGGTGGGGAAGGTTTCCGCCTGGCTTGCTGTTACCACAATGGGGCTGCCGCTGCCTACTTCGGTGATCTTATTGACCTTGATGGAGGCGCCCGCCTCGTTTTCATCGATTCCTTCCCAGCTGCCCTTAAAGGTGATGTTCCCCAGGTTCTTCACACTGCCGCTGGCCGCGGGGGTGCGATAGGTACCGGTGTACTTCACATAGAAGGAATCCTTATCGGTGTTGTCGTCCTCGCTATTATCGCGGGTCAGTGTCACCGTTTGGCCGTTTACTACCGCCGTGATCTTAGCATCCTCATAAGCCATGGCCGTCAAGGTGATATCGGTATTACCATCTACGGTCAGGGTACCGGTGGGCGCCACGCTTTGGAAGATCTTCACATTGCGGGTGATCTTATACACCAGCGTTTTATCCTTATGTACGATGGTAAAGGTATTTAGCCCGGGTTTCAGGTTATAGCTCTGGGAGAAATACCCGTTCGCGTCAGTCTTGATCTCGGTCCCGTTCACCGTTACCGGGTTGGTCGGATCGGAAGCCCCGCGGAACAATACGGTGGGTTCATAGGTGGAATAGGTCAGCTTAGCCGGCACCGAGATGCTCAGCTCAGTCATGATATAGTCAGTATTTACCTCATTACGGAAGTACTTCTTCAGCAATGTCACCGAACCTGCCGGATCGGCCTTCATACTGGCCAGCCCGTAAAACACACTGCCGCCGCAGCCTTTATAGCTTTCCAGCGTAATGGCTTGCTTGGTCATTTGGTCGGATGAGCCCCAGCCGGTGTAGCTGCTGTTAGCCATGCGGTCCGCCGCGTGGATGGCATACATCCGCACCTCGTTTTCCGCCGCCAGCTCCGACCACCACTTCACAATCCGCTCAAATGGAATCTTGCCATCGGTCAGCGAGCCAAAGGCCTTCACGGCGATCATATCCACCAGCTTGTCCTCTATCATGGCCTTGGCATCGCAGTTGCCATCAGTCAGCATGGAGTAAGGATCCAGCGTGTTCTGTCCGGCTTCATTTTCCTTTGTGGTCGCCCACTGGGGTTCGGCCACCAGGCCAACCTGCACCCCAGGCGACTTTTTTCGCACCAAGCTGCTGGCCAGCTCCACCACCTGTCGGGAGGCCCCATCCAGGTAATCCTGATAGCTCATACCGCCGCCGCAATTCATGTAGTCGGCAAAGGCGGTTTCGCTTTCGGGAAAAGCGTAATTGGTGAAGAACAGCCCGTCCGGTGAATATTTCTCCAGGAAGGCACCCAATTCCTTTTCAATGCCATTCATCAGAGCAGTATCAAATCGGGGATAGGTTACCAGCTTTGCCCCATCATAGGTCGCCTTTAAGTCGTAGAAACAGTAGACATACATTCCCCGACTTCTTGCCCCGGCGAAGAGATAATCCAGCGGGTCAAAGACCGCATTGGCTGTGGGCCTCGTCAGGCTCTCATACGCTGCAAAATCCTCGGTACTCGTTCCCACTAGGACAGTATTCATCCCCAAGTCTTTTGCAGCATCCAGCGCGGCATCTATCTCCTTTTTCACGCTATCAGCAGCTTCGTTTTTTTCGGTCAGGTAGTCCTCTCCCGGCAGTATTGTTACCGCACGCATCCGGTCAGGAATATTAAAAGTCACCGGTAGCTCCGGCTCCGGATCGTTCGGTTCCACATCCACCATGTTATCTGGCTGTGGGTTTTCCGGTTCGGTCTTGCCGGGGTCTTCCTGTGTCGGCCCCACCAGGTTCCCCAGCGGGTTCCAATCGGTAAGAAGAGTGACCGCCAATGCCCCGGCAATGATCACAGCAAATGCCAGGGTAAAAAGCAGCGCTTTTTTGGTATTATTCTTCCTGAATTTTGACACGGTGGCCCCTCCCGGGATAGGTTTTATAGTATCTTACTTAGAGCAGTCAATTCTGCCTGCACCTGTGCTTTTACGCCGCTGGCCGGCATAATAACCGAACTATAACTGTAAAGGCAGTAGCCTTTGTAATGACTGGCCCCTCTGGCTTCAGTCACCATACGGCTCAGCAGGTCACTGTTCTGCTGCCATTCGTACTTGCCACTGGTACCGGCATAGGTATCCTCATTGCCAATCTTGTAAGCCGCCAGACCCACATACAGATCGATGCCACTCACCTTTATCATGCCGTTAAATTCTGTTAGCACACTGCTGTATGGACAGGTGGCGTTATTGAATCCATAGTAGATCTGCGGGCAGATGTAATCCACATAGCCGGCATTGCCCAGCCAAGTAGCTACATCAGCATACAGGGTATCGTAATTCGCTTTGGTATTGCCCTGCGGACTGATGCCAAAACGCACCGACTGTTTTTCCGCCTTCACTGCGGCATAAACTTCCCGCACCATGGTATTGACATTCTGTCTTCTCCAGGCTGCCAGCGATTTTCCACCGCCGTTTGCGGCGTACAGGGCACTATCAATGCTACTGTCAGTTGTAGCATAGAAATAATCATCAAAGTGGATGGCATCCACATCGTAGTTACGCACGATCTCCCGCACCCCATTAACGATAAGGTCAATGGCCTCCCGGGAACCGGGATTGTAGAAAATACCGCCGTTTGCGGTCTGATACACGGCATCGCTGCCGCTGTTTATGTATTTCTGGGCGGGGTTATCACTGCAGAGTGCCTTGCCGGTGCGGGCCCGCACCCGGTAGGGGTTCAGCCACGCTTCGAAAGTCAGCCCACGGTTATGTGCTTCCTCCACCATGATCTTCAGGGGATCAAACGGCAAGTTGTCCCCCTCCGTCCCGGTGATAAGATAGGAGGATGGGAAGTAATCGGAATCATACAGCGCATCTCCAAAGGGCCGCACATGCACAATCACGGTATTGCAGCCCAGGTTCTTTACATTATCATAAGCGGCACCTATATTACTGCGGAATTGCCCGGCTGTTTTCCCGGTCAGCATACCGCCCAGCTCCAGATAGCTGATCCATACCGCGCGGTGTTCCCCGCTAGGAACCTTGGTATCGCTTGGAATTGTAGAATTATCGCCATTATTATTGTTTTTATTCTCCTCCTGCTTTGGGTCCTCGGCAGGCGTTTGAGCATTATCTTCGTTCTTACCCGGATTTTTACCGTCCTCTGCCTTATCAGGTTCTTCCGGCTTCTTGGTGTCCCCCGGTTTTTGTGGCAACGGATCCTGTGCGGAGGGATATTCCCCGTTTTGGCTATCGCCACTCTCATCATTTTCCTGCGGCTTCGGCAGAATCACCGTCCCCTGCTGGATATCTGATCCCGGAGTTTCATCCTGCACAGGCTCTCCCCCGCACGCAAAAAGAGAAAGAGCCAACGCCAAGGCCATCAGCACCGCCGTGATCTTTCGCATTGCTCTCTCCCCTTTCATTCTAACTTCACTCTATAATAGTGTCATATTCGGTCTATTTTGCTGCTTTTCCCCATCAGGAAATTCCTACCGCCGCTGTGCGGCTGGTATTGGCATCCTGCTCCTCGGGCTCCACTGTTTCTATTACATTCCGCAGCACCACCGGGTTGCAAAGGAAAGCCTTTCCGCCATCGGTCTGAGAAGCCAAGCTGCTGGAAACGCGCGGAAGCTGGCCCTCCAGCAACAGCTTTACCATCTGTGCCGCGGCCCGACCCATCATATAACCGCCGCTGCCCTCCGCAAAAAGCACTTTCCCATCCTTATACAGGTTATATGCCGTTTCATCCGCTTCCATAACCACTCGCCACGCGCGGTAACCATTGGAATACTCTGTGGGGTCATTATAATAAACATTTGCCTTTTCCGCATCGGCACTGTCGCTGAATAGCAGCAGCTCCGCCCCAGAGTAGTAGATAGCGTCCAACGAATACTCAAGGTTATAGTTCAAATATTCCGTTACAACATCCTTAGTCAGCTTGACTGTGCAACCGCGTTCCTCCAGCAGGCTTTGCAGTTTGGCCCATTTACCGCTTTCTTCATAGCCATACTCCGTCACCGCCGCGATGGATAGCTTATCATCATGCAGCCAGTTATCTAGGTCGTCCCGGTTCTTTTCCCAGTAGTCCGCTATGGTATCGGCCAGGCGCTCTAGCTCTGCTTCTTCACTGTCATCTGCCTTCAGTATGCTATACAACTTGGGGAAGGTCGCCAGCTGTTCAGCTGTGGCCCGGCGGTTCATTAGTACCACCGGTACATCATATTCCTGCGCCAGCGCCAAAAGTTCATCTGTCGCCGTGTCATCCACCGGCTCCAGCATCAGTACCGTGCAGCCCTGCTCCAGTACTTTTTTGGCATAGGTCATCTGCACCTCCGCACTGCCCATACAGTCGTGGGCTGCCACATCCACCGCGGCGCCCAACTCGTTTTGTATCGCTATCCGGAAGGAATTCTTCTCCTCGTTGCTCATGTCGCTGAAGAGCATTTCCACCTTCTGCTGCGGCAGCTTGGCCACATTGCTTACACTCAGCTCGGCTTGCAGTGCCTTGGGCTGCAAATCCTCCTGCTGTGCGAAGTACCATCCCAGCAGTCCAAACATCACCAGGGCAATGGCAAGATATATAATAATATGCTTCATAGCTTCTCCTAACACAATATATGGATGTTATTATTGTAGCACATCATATCCCTTGATTCAATAACGCAAATGTGAACAATTCGACACATACCAAAAAGCGTCCCCAGCCTGTGGGGACGCTTTTTCCTTGCATTTCTGCGGTTTTTTCAGCTCTTTTCGTGCTCCAGTATCACCTTCAGCTCCTGCAGGAAGGAGTTGATATCCTTAAATTCCCTATACACGCTAGCAAAGCGCACATAGGCCACCTGGTCTATCTTTTTCAGTTTTTCCATCACCAGCTCACCGATGACCGCACTGGGCACCTCGCGATCCATACGGTTCTGCAGCTCCACCTCGATCTCGCTCACCATTGATTCCAGTTGGGCCAAGGTCACCGGGCGTTTTTCGCAGGATTTTAGAACACCGCGCAGCAGCTTATCATGGCTGAATGCTTCCCGGGAGCCATCCTTTTTAATGACCATCACCGGGGTAGTTTCTACCACCTCGTAGGAGGTAAACCGCTTGCCGCACTGCAAGCATTCCCTTCTGCGCCGGATGCGCTCCCCTTCATCGGTGGGGCGGGTATCGATCACCTTGCTCTCGGTATAACCGCAGAACGGACATTTCATGCTGGATTCCTCCTTCAACGCTCTATGGCCAGTTTTTCTCTATTGTAGCAGATTATTTCCACAGATACAAGCATTTCCCATCCGCTAAAAGAAGCATCCCCTCCCACTTTTGCGGGAGAGGATGACTTATCGTATCACTATTTTATATCAGCCCAGCTCATGCTCTTCCAGCCACCTGCTGATGCTCTCGCCAATCTCTTTGATGCACCCTGCATGATAGGGCACCTTCAGGCCGGCACTTTCCACCAGTTCCGCAAAGGTCGCCGTGCCCGCCTTATCCACAAAGGTCATATAGCGCTTCCAGGCCTCGGCATAGTTCTCGCGAGAAAGGTTCCAGAACTGGAACGCCACCGTCTGCGCCATGCAATAGTCGATATAGTACAGCGGTACCTCGTAGATATGCAGCTGGCGCTGCCAGCCACCGCCGCGGGAGTAGAAAGGCAGGTTATCGAAGTCGATCCAAGGACGATACTTCTTCTCCAGGGAGAGCCACAGCTCATTGCGCTGCTCGGGGGTCATCTCCGGGTTCTCATACACCTTGTGCTGGAATTCATCTACCATGCAGCCATAAGGGATAAAGACCAGGGCGTCCTCGCAGTGGCCCAGCTCGTACTTATCGGTCTGCTTGCCGAAGAAGAGGTGATGCCAGGGGGCGGTTAGGAATTCCATCGACATGGAATGACACTCGCAAGCCTCAATGGTCGGGGAATGCAGCAGTGAGGGCAGTTCCTGCTTGAAAGCCCGATAAGCTTCAAAGGCATGGCCGGCTTCGTGGGTCAGTACATCCACATCACCGGCGGTAGCATTAAAGTTGCTGAAGATGAACGGGGATTTATAATCGGCGATCTCGGTGCAGTAGCCGCCAGGGGCCTTGCCATCGCGGGAAAGCACATCAAACAGCTCGTTCTCAAACATAAAGTCAATGAACTCCGCCGTTTCGGGAGAAAGTTCCTGGTACATCTTCTTGCCGGCCGCCAAAATTTCATCCGGGGTGCCCTCCGGTACGGCGTTGCCATCCGCAAAGCTGATCGGTTCATCATAAAAGGCCAGCTTTTCCACGCCGATGCGGCGGCGCTGGGCTTCCTTTACCTTGGCCACGATGGGCACCATGTCCTCCGCGATCTGATCGCGGAACGCCGCCACATCCTTGGCGGTATAGCAGTTGCGGCCCATGCGGTCATACCCCAGCGGAATATAATTGGGCAGCCCCATCTTCTTGGCCTGGGCATCGCGCACCTTCACCAGCTTATCATACAGGGTATCCAGCTCCTCCCGGTGGCTGTCAAAGAACTTGGCATCCGCCTCATAAGCCGCTTTACGGACTGCCCGGTCGGGGTCCTGCTTGTAGGGACCCAAAAGGGGCAGCGGCATGGTCTTACCATCGAACTCTACAGTCGCGGAAGCATACAGGTTCTGATACTCCGAAACGAGCTTGTTTTCTTCCTGCATCAGCTCCACAATGGCGGGAGAAAAGCTGCGGGCGGCAATTTCCAGGTTCTTAAACATCAGGGCGCCATAGTGCCGCTCCAGCTCCGCCCGGTAGGGGGATTCCAACAGGGCGGTATTCACCTGGTGGCTCAGTTCCTGCAGCTTGGGGCCGATCTCATCCATGTAATCATTTTCGGCATTGTAGAACTCATCCTTGGTATTGATGGTATGACGGATGTAGGCGATCTGCTGCATGGTTCCGGCCGTCTGCATCTTCTTTTCATAGGCGTCATAGGCTGCTATCTGCCCAGCCGCATTGGGAGCGGCTTTCATGGTTTCCAGCGTCTGGGTAGTTGCAGCGGCCAGCGCTTCCATATCTGGGCGGCTGTATGGCATCTCACTAAACTTCATATCGGCACTTCCTTTCGGTATCTATATATAGGACTACTCCCCTATTATTCCACACTCCCGCCCTCTTTGCAAGTCCTTTTCCTTTGCTTAAGAACAAATGTTTCACGTGAAACATTATCCCAGGAAAAGAAACCACACCCGCATAGGTATTGACCCAAGGGGTGTGCGTTTTTTCTCTGTGATCTACGGCTTAATCCATTATAGATTTGGCCAGAAGGTAGTTCTGCTGGATGCTTTCCAGCTGGATGCGGGAGGAATAGCCATCCGTCCGCCGGTCTATCTCGCCGTTGGCAGCCGGATGATAATAGCGACCTTCGGCCTCCGCCTGTTTTCCAGCTTTTATGGCATCCACCAGGATACTTTGATCCTGCACGCGCTCCTTTTCCGGAATGGGATTCAGGATCAGAAGTCCTCCATTTGCAGTAAGGCGACGAACGGCAGTTTCATTATTGCAGGAAGAAAGCGGAAGCTCCAAGGCCACCGGCTTCCCACAAAAGAGGTACCCAGTACAGGGCTCCCCAGCCGTGTGGACACCGTGCCGCCGCAGCCAATCCAGTGTAGCCGGACGATCCAGCATATCCTTTGGCGAGGTGGAGATGAGTGCCACAGGGATATTCATCAGGGCAGGCAAATCCGGGCAGAGCTCCTCCCCGCGCAGGTCGCCAATACCGCCCATGCCGCAGGTAATGGCCATAGGAATATCCAGCCTGCGGCAAACTGCCATGGTGCCGCTGGCGGTCAAAGCACCGCTGGCACCGGTTTGCAGGGCCTCCTCCAGGTGATCACAATCAATACGGATGAGTTCTTCGGACCGTTTCCGGAAAGGCAAGTACTCCCCGATGGGGCCAAGCTTCAGCTCGCCCCTATCTACCCAAGCTAATATGGCATCGGGACAATGCCAACTTTGGGCCAGTTCTTCATTGGTGATGGAGCGCAGACCGTGGGTCAAAAGAGCTGTTTCTACCAGGCAATTCATGTTCTCATCTCCTGTATCAATAGAATGAAAATCCTGCATGGAGCCAAACATTACAGCAGAGAATAACGGCAAGGCACTTCGACACCGCCAGCGTTGATTTTCTCCGCCGTAAAGCGGTACTGCCCACCCCTCCATAGCAGAGGAGCAGGCAGCCCCATAGGGCAATTCACCCTGTTATTTTATACCGCTTATGCCCAGTTGTCCAGCTCAGCCACATTCTCCTTGGTAACCAGGGTCAGGGGCAAATAGATGGGCTCGGCATACTCCTTGCCCTGCGCGATAGCGACAGCGAGCTTCAGAGCGGCTTCGGTGTACTTTACGCTGGAATAGGACATAGTACCGGTCATGGTTCCGGCTTTTAGGGCCTCGCGGGCATCGGCGGTAAAGTCTACACCGTAAACCAGCACATCGGTACGGCCTTCGGCGGCCAGGGCTTCCACAGCGGCCAGGGCCATTACATCATTGCAAGCAAAGATGCCCTTCAGATCGGGATGGGCGGTGAGGATATCCTTGGTGGTATCATAGGCCTTGGTAGCATCCCAATCGCAGGGAATGGAGGCAACCAGTTCGATATTCTCGGTAGCTTCAAACACTGCGGTAGCACCTGCAGTGCGTCCCTCAGACTGGCCTGCACCGGCAAGACCCTGCAGAATGGCAACTTCGCCGCCCTCCGGCAGACGGGAGATCATATCATTGGCAACGATCTTACCTTGATCGCTGAACTGAACGGTAATCTTGCCATCCAGGTGACCGCCGGCCTCTGCAAGAGCAGCGGTATCCACGCCAGGACCCAGATTGATGACTTTAATACCCTTCTCATTGCACTTTACAATGCCGGGGATCAGATTGGTGCCATCAATGGGAGAAACAATGATAACATCATAATCCATATCGGCCATGGTCATCAAAACATCCAGCTGACTCTGAGTATCACCCTCGGTGGTGCCGGTCTGAACATCGATCTGAACGCCAAGCTTCTCAGCAGCGGCTTCGTAGCAAACCTTCATATTGGCCCAGAACTGATTGGTGAGGGAGATGATGACAGCACCAATCTTCTCGCCATTGGGGGCAGGGGTCTCACCTAGCTGCTCCGCCATTGAGGCATCAAATGCAGCGTAGAGCTCATCAACCACCGCGGTATCCACCGTGGGTTCGGGAGTGGGATCAGGCTCCGGAGTAGGCTGAGGGTCATTGCCGCAGGCCACCATGGCCAGCAGCATCATGGCTGCCAAAAGCAGCGCAACGAACTTCTTCATTTTTCTTTTTCCTCCATTTTGTTTTATTTATCTACAAGGGGATTGCCCCTTATAAAACAGCTTAATGCAGCCTGCGGCGGCGTTCTCTTATTTCCGCCGTGACAACCGCGCACAGCAGAATGGCGCCGGTGATGAACTGCTGATAGTAGGACGATACGCTCATCAATGTAAGTCCATTGCGGATGGTCCCCAGCAGCAACACCGCAACCGCCGTACCGGCCAGGGCAGCACTGCCGCCGTGAAGCGGCGTTCCGCCTAGAATGACCGCTGTGATGGCATCCATCTCCATATTAAGGCCAGCATTGGGCTCGGCGGAATTAAGACGGGCAGAGATAATGATTCCGGCCAGGGCAGCCAGGAAGCCCATCACAGCAAAGGTACTAATCCGCCAGGCGCCGGTGCGCACCCCGCAGCGCCGCAGCGCCACTGGGTTGCCGCCCAGCGTGGTAATGTAGTGACCCCAGCGCATCTTATAAAGGAGCGGGATGGAAAGGAGCAGCACCAGTAGGGCCATGTATACGCCACTTTCCACCTGGAAGATATCCCCGCCGCCAAAAGCGCGGTAGGCAGCGGGCAGCTTACTGACCGGGGTGCCGCGGGTAACGATGAGGGCCAAGCCCCGGTACAAAAACGAAGTGCCCAGTGTGATGATAAACGCATTGATACCGGTAAAATGGATAAGCGCGCCATTTATAAGTCCCATAAGAATCCCAGAAAGCAAACCGACGAGGATAGCCAGCCAAACCGGGATATTCTGCTTCATACAGAGGGCTGTAAAGATAGCGGATAGAGACAGAATGGAACCAACCGAAAGATCGATACCGCCGGAAGCGATAACGAAGGTCATGCCGATGGCAAGCAATAGCTTAAAGGAATTGGCTTCCAGAATATTGATAAGATTCCTGCCGGTAAAGAAGATGCCGGTGCGCAGGCTGAGGAACAATCCCAGCAACAGGCAGAAGCCAATAAGCATCCATAGGGTAGCGTGGCAGCGGAAAAATCGCTTCATTCGGCCACCCCCTGTTCTCGCTCCAGGATAAGATGGTGCAGTTCCTCCGGAGAGGAATTCTTCGCCATAATATCGGCAATACAGCGACCGGCTCGCATAACAAAAATACGGTCCGCGACATCAAATACCTGGTAGATATCGTGGCTGACAATAAGGAGGGTATGGTCCTCCTGCCGCAGGCGGCGCAGCAGCTGCATGGTCTGGTGGGATTCCCGGATGCCCATAGCGGCGGTGGGTTCATCCAGTAGAAGCAGACGGCCGGGCTGCAGCATGGCACGGGCAATGGCAATACCCTGGCGTTGGCCGCCGGAAAGCACTCGGACCGGCTGGGTGAGGTCTGGGATCGTGATCTCCAGGCGCTTCAGCAGTTCGGCGGCTTCCCGCTCCATACGGCAGCGGTCCAGGAAAGGGCCGTGCATCCGTTCGTGGCCAAGAAAGATATTCTCATAACTATTTTTCCAATCGTCCAGGGAAAGGTCTTGATAGACGGTGCGAATGCCCATCTGCAAGGCCTGTGCAATGGTGAGGTGAGTGTGCTCCCTGCCCTCCACCGTGATGGTGCCTGCATCCGGTGCGAGATTGCCGGAAAGGAGCTTGATAAGGGTGGATTTGCCGGAGCCATTATCCCCGACGATAGCGGTGACGAGGCCCTGCTGCACGGAAAGGGAAACATCACATAGGGCAGAGATGGGGCCGAATGATTTGCTTATTCCGTTTACAGATATAATATCGTTCACCACTGCCGCACCTCCTGCCTCAAAAAATCGAAATTAGATATATCGTAGCATTATAATCGTTATGCGTCAAGAAGATAAACGAATCTTTCGCACATCATGACCGTCGTTCCGTTATGCCGAATCTCAAGTCAAAAACGCGTAAAGGAAAGGCCACGGCATTTGCCGCAGCCCAGTCTTGTTATTATTCCGCTGTGAGAGCATATTTTTGACGGTAGGAACTATATTCGCGGTCGAAAATCTCCCCGCTGCCGCGGATGCTTTGCAAAACCTCGTGACGATGGAGGTTGTGGTCAGCACCCTCTATCATACAGCAGGCAATATTGGAGCAATGGTCGCTGACGCGTTCGAGATTGGTGAGGAGATCCGACCAGATAAAGCCGGCTTCAATGCCGCAGCTGCCCTGCTGCATCCGCCGGATATGGCGAGTACGCATTTCCTCCTTGAGATCATCAATAACCTGCTCCAGCGGCTCCACCTGGCGGGCAGCCTGCACATCGCCTGATACAAAGGAATCATAAGCCAGAGCGGTAACTTCACGAACAGCGCCTGCCATGGTGGCATATTCCTGCAGAGCGGCTGCAGAAAAAGCGATACCTTTTTGCTGCATTTCCTCTGCCGATTCTAAAATGTTTACACTGTGGTCGGCAATGCGTTCAAAATCGCCAATGATCCGCAGATATTCTGCTGCAAGGGCACTGTCGCTCTCCCCTATCTTGCGGGCGCTGAGTTTGACCAGGTAACTGCCGATGATATCCTCGTAATGGTCAGTCTTGGCTTCATCCTCACGGATATGTTCGGCGGATTTTTGATTATAGGCGGTGATGGCGTTCAAGCTTTCCCGCAGCGATTCCATCGAATAGCTGGCCATATCGGCAATGAGCGTACGGCAGCGCTCCAGTGCAAGAGCCGGAGTAGCCAGCAGGCGCTCGTCCAGTTCGGCCTCCCGCTGGGGCTGTTTGCCTTCCGGTACCAGCCGAAGAACCAGTTTTTCCAACAGACCACCCATTGGCAAGAGGACCGCAGTGCAAAGAATATTAAATATGGAATGGGCTACTGCGATGCCCCACTCGCTAGCAGCCTGCCCCAGCAAAGCCGGAGCTGCCACGGCACGAACGACATAAAACAAGACGATACCAACCGTTGCACCGATGACATTGAAGTTGAGGTGGACCAGTGCTGCCCGGCGGGCATTTTTATTGGTGCCAATGGAAGAAAGCAGCGCTGTAACACAGGTGCCGATATTCTGTCCCATAATGATAGGGATAGCGGCACCATAGGTGACCTGCCCCGTGCTGGCCAGCGCCTGAAGGATACCCACCGATGCCGAGCTGGACTGGATAATGCCAGTGAGCACCGCGCCGACCAAAACACCCAAAATAGGATTGGAAAACATGAGGAAAATTTCACGGAACTGCGGAACATTTCTTAGGCTGGAAACCGCAGAGGACATGGCCTCCATGCCAAACATGAGCGTGGCAAAGCCCAGGAGAATCATTCCGGTATCTTTCTTTTTATCTGCCTTGCAGAACATATACAAAATGATACCGACGAGCGCCAATATTGGCGTAAAGGAGGAGGGCTTAAACATTTGCACCAAAAGGCTGCTTCCCTCGATACCGGAGAGGCTGAGGATCCAGGCCGTAACGGTGGTACCGATATTGGCGCCCATGATAACACCGATGGACTGGCGCAGCGTCATCAAACCGGAATTGACGAAACCGACAACCATAACCGTAGTGGCCGAGGAGCTTTGAATAACGGCGGTAACACCAAGGCCGGCCAGCAGACCCATCAAGCGGTTTTGGGTCATCTTTTCCAGCAACGAGCGCAGGCCACTGCCCGCCCGGCGCTCCAGGGCCTGGCCCATCAGATTCATGCCGAAGAGGAACAGACAAAGACCGCCAATGAGGTTCAATGCATTAAAAATAGTCATTATATTATTCCTTTCCCTTACTCTCCTTTTTAACTAAGATAAGAATAATAAAGAAAGGTCAAAACCATTATCAAGACTTTGTAAAATTCATGTAAAGTGCCGGTAAAAGTGAAGAGCCGCACTATGGCGGCTCTTTTTTATGGGCAAGTATTGAATCACATAAGCTGTTGCTCATTGATCATGAGCTTAAGCTGGAGGCCAAGCGTTTCGGCAGCCTTGCGGCACAGCAGCATACGCTGCATAAAGATCTCGAAGTAATCCATGACCGAACTAAAATGGGTATCGACCGCCAGTTTAAGCTTGATAAGTGTGTGTGCTTCATTAATCTTCAGCTCTGCCTTTGTGACCGAGTAATTGACGCGATCGTGAATATCAAAGGTAGAGGGATCGGTATTATGCACACGGTTTCGGCGCACATCGCTCTTATCGGCCAGGATAAGGGCCGCCGCTACCGGACTGACCGGCACGCCGGTGCCTTCATCATGGTTACCGATGGCGGAAACGATAATGGCAATCTCCTCTGGATCAAACTTGAGGTGATCCAAAATACGGAACGCCATAATAGCACCGCTTTGGCTATGATCAACCCGGTTGATAAGATTGCCGATATCATGCAGATAACCGGCAATCTTGGCCAGTTCCACAGTGCGTTCCGGATAGCCAAGTGTTTGCAGAATATAGCCTGCTTTTTCGGCCACCAGTGTCACATGGGCGAAGCTATGCTCGGTAAAGCCCAGTGTGGCCAGGGCGGCATCCGCCTGGCGGATGTAGGTATTGACGGCTTCATTCTGGCGGATCTCTTCGTAGGTCAAACAATCACTCTTCTTTCATTTCTTTTTGGGGAATATTACAGTAAAGGTGCTTCCCTTGCCGGGTGTGCTATCCACAACGATTGCAGCATGATGGATGAGCGCGGCATGCTTGACGATGGAGAGTCCCAGTCCGGTACCGCCCACTTCCTTGGAGCGGCTTTTATCTACTCGATAAAAACGCTCAAAAATGCGGTCGCGACTTTCCTCCGGGATGCCGATACCTGTATCGGAAACAATAACACGGTCATCATCGGGGTAGCTCATCACCTGGATCTTGACGCTGCCGCCGGGATGGTTGTACTTGATGGCATTATCACAGAGATTAAAGATCATACTGTAAAGCACCTGCGGGATACCATCCACGAAGGTAGATTCTCCCCGTAAAGTAAGATCCACATGGGCTTCTGCCGCCGCAGCTTGAATACTGTCGACGGCATTTTCCGCAATGCGGTAAAGATCTGCCTGTTGGCGCTGCATTCCGGCCGCGCCACCATCCAGCTTGGTAAGGTTGATGATATCCTCCACCAATGCGGTCAAACGCAGGGACTCCTGCCGGATCTTATGGGCAAAGGGCTTGATATCCTGTTGCTGCACCATACCGTTTTCCATCAGTTCAGCATAGCCGGAAATTGCATGCAGCGGGGTCTTGAGCTCGTGGGAAACATTCGCGGTGAACTCCTGACGGATCTGCGAGCTTTTTTCCAACTTATCCTGATCTTGACGGATCTGTGCCTGCTGGAGCGCCATACGCCGCAGCAGCGGCTCAATTTCGGCGTATTCCTCCCGGCCGACATATTGACTGGGTTCGTCCAAGTTCAAAGAGTTGATGGGTTCCACAATAGTACGGGAAAGGCGGGACGCCAAGAGGAAGGACAGCACCAGTGCTAGCAGTAGGATGACACAGATAGGCTGAGCAAACCCGACCAACAGCACCCATACCGAATGCTGTGCCGCAGATAGACGAATAATGGTGTCATCTGGTAGAAGACGGGCGTAGTACAAATTACGACTGGCCAGCGTATCGGAATATCGAGAACTTTCGCCGGTACCATTTTGCAGTGCCTGCTGAACCTCCTCACGCATCAGGTGATTTTCCATACTGCTGGCGTCACTTTGGTTATCGTAGAGGACGGTACCATCAGCATCGATCCATGTAATGCGGTAGTCTTCTGCAGTAAGTCCGTCAAAGAATTCTTTTCCATCAAGGGTGACACCTTGTGCTACGACCTCGGCTCCCATACGAAGCTGCTTTTGCTGGACACCGGTAAAATAGCTATACAGCACACCCATAATAAGTACCAGAGAGAGAACAAGTACTATAAGGGCTGCCAGCCAGATGGAACGAAAGATTTTTTTACTCATGGGCGGCCTCCAGCTTATAACCAACACCACGCACCGTTTGCAGGATATCCCCTGCTGCGCCCAGCTTGGTACGCAGGGTACCAATGTGGACATCGACCGTGCGGGTCTCGCCGTAATAATCGGTGCCCCAAACGGCGGAAAGCAGACGGTCGCGGCTGAACACCTGACCAGGGTTTTCCAAAAGCAGCCGCAGCAGATCGTACTCCTTGAGCGTGAGGGTAACCGGCGTACCGTTTACCTCTACCACATGGCGGCCTTCATCCATGAGAATGCTGCCCTGCCGCAAAACGGCTGGAGCGGACTTGGGGCCGGCTCGGCGCAGCACTGCCCGAATGCGGGAGACCATTTCCATCATACCAAACGGTTTGGTGAGATAATCATCCGCGCCTAGATCCAATCCGATAACACGGTCATATTCCGTACCCTTGGCGGTGGCCATTATGACAGGAATATCAGCGGTGACGGGTGCCGCCCGCAGCTTTTTCAGGATGGAGATGCCATCCTCGCCGGGCAACATAATATCCAGTATAACTAGCTCCGGGGTTTCCCGATGCATGGCCTGCCAAAATTCCTCACCATCAGCGCAGCCAACGGCGGAAAAACCCGCTGCACGCAGGGCATATACCATCAGATCACGAATGCTGCTATCATCTTCTACACAATAGATCATGGTGTTTCCCCCTATCCGTTCCATTTTATTGTATCATACTTCCGCAATGTATGGAACAACAACTTTACAAAGTAAATTCTGTGTAAAATCTCATTGTAAAATGCCGAAATGAACAGAAATAGTACATTTGCCACGCTTTTGATGCCGGACCGGTATATTTCTGTTAATTCAGCAAAAACTATCCGCACAGCAAATAAATGGAGAGGGAGTTTGAATAGATATGAAAGCTACTGGAATTGTACGGCGCATTGATGATTTGGGCAGAGTAGTTATTCCGAAAGAGATCCGCAGGACTATGCGAATCCGTGAGGGCGACCCGCTGGAGATTTTTGTGAGCAACGAGGGCGAGGTCATTTTTAAGAAGTATTCCCCTATCAGTGAGCTGGGCAGCATAGCGGCGCAGTACTGCGAGGTACTGTACCGGACGGCCGGATACCCGGTGCTCATCACTGACCGAGACCATGTGGTGGCGGTCAGCGGCATCAGCCGGCGGGAGGTGCTGGAGCGCAGGGTATCACCGGGCCTGGAGGATCACATTGAGAACCGCAAAAGCTATATGGCGGGCGATGGGCAGCCCCTGCAGCCCATTGAAGGCATGGCCTATTACGCACTGGCGCAGTCCCCTATCATCTCCTCCGGGGATGTATGCGGCAGTGTGATGTTCCTGCAAAACAAGGAGAATGACTGTCCCGGCGAGGCCGAACAGAAGCTTATAGCGGCAGCGGCAAGCTATCTGGGCAAGCAGATGGAGCTATGAGCAGAACAGAGAAAGGCCCACCTCGAAGGGAATTCGGGGTGGGTCATATTTTAGTGCTTAAGGATTACTCTTCATCTTTTTTAGTGAACTTTTTAGCGCCGAAGCAGAGAGCGTCTACGGCTGCCAGGCCAACAAAGACCTAGCCAATGTTACCAGGAGCCGCACCGGTACCGGGGTTCTCCTTGGTGCCGTTATTGTTTCTATCGGGGCAGGTGATGATGGTGATAGAACCGGTGGACTTAGTGTAGCCGCACTGATTACTGCAGTACTTGCTGTCACCTCCAAAGGTGTGATCCGCACGGGATTCGGCTTTCTCATAAGCTCAACAACAGGTGGCTCCTCAGTTGGGAGCTACTGCGCAGCAGAATCCACGACCTTAATTGACATGGTGACCGCAAATGAGGCAGACTGAATTGTATTAACACCAGTACTAGTGTATTGCATAGGTTCCCACTTTCATTTTGATAATTGGAGTAGAATCCCCTAGGGGATTGTTGGAACTATACTTCCTAATTTTCATCCTAATTCTACCATCACATTCAATACAATGCAACCATTTATGTTAAATAGAGCATGATAAAATAACTTAGTGTCATTTATTTTTAATATATTTAATTAGAGAAAAGCGCAAGAGCCACCAGCAAGCTGATGGCCCTGTTTTGTCTAGGTGTACTTTGCCATGTATTCCGCCAAAGGAGGAATGTTTTCTGCTTTCCAATAGCGGCGGCAATCGGTCGTGCGTTCCAGCAGGCAAGTATTATACAGCTCCCGCCTTAGGATAGCTGGATCATGGAAAGTTGTCCAGCCATCCAGCAGGTCGTTAATCTCCGATTCCGTATAATCCCGGCCGGACTCTATTTTATCGGAAAGATAGTAGACCGCCAAAAGCAGTTTTTTTCGTTTAGCCGGCATGGCAATGATCTGCTCTTTTTCATTAAAAAATGAACGCAGCTCCGGAAACTCGTTTGGGTTCATTTCGCATCTCCCCTTTCGTACAAATTATAACATAGCAAGCAGAAAATGTCTATCTTGCTCCGGAAAGCATCCAGCATACAATTGAACATATCCATTGACCTATTACATTAATGGGTGCACCCGTGCTGGGATTTGATTGCGTCCGGTCTTCTTCATCAGTTTGTACGATAATGACACCCACTTCCTGCGACTTAGCAACAATATTTCCATACTCATCCACCGCCATGTTGTCATTCAGACAGGGGGCCAGCGCAGCGGATTCTTCCGGGGAAATATCCGGAAAGCTGCCGCCGCTAATCCCAACGATTTTCCCTATCTCCTCTGGAGCAGAAAACAGTGGGTATCCATTTTCCGTAATGAAGGTTCCGCCGGTAATAGCGATTTGTGCAGTAACACCGCCTTGTGCCGCAGGAACAATATGAAAAATTGCACCGCTCTTGCTGCTGATCTGATTGCCGGGGCCAAGCGTGAGAATAACACGGGCAGCATTAGTGGCCGGCGTAAATGCAATGGCGTTGGTGGGGATGCTCGGATTCGTAGAATTGTTTTCTGTAGCAAGTACTGTGTTCTCCACCGTGAGGCTCCCCGCCTGCATCAAAATACCGGCCGCGCCGCCCAGCTTAGCATTCTTAATAGAAACCTCCGCGTCACCATTGCACTCAATGACATACCCTTGTGCACTAAATAGGTCACCGCCATCCAAAAGAACATCAACGCCCGTATTTCCCTCAACTGCATTGGATATTTGCAAGCACCAGCCATGGTAGCTAAGAGCCTGCATTTCTGTATTATTTACCTCAACGCGGGTATAGCCATCATTATTGATTTGGATACCACGGGATGCCTCGATTTTCAACTCCTCCAAAATCAATACTGTAGGCCGCTCCTCATCATCGCTGCCGCAAACTTCTATAATTGGGTAAGCAGAGATATTGAGCATACCATTTTTGATCGTCATTTTGGCACCGTCCTTGATTTTGAAACAAGCTGTAAGCTCATGTCCATCCAAGTCCAAAACTGTATCAAAATCAACCACAATTGCTTCTCCAAAATCCATATTGAGGTACTCCTCCTTAAGGATAATACTTTCGCACTGATTGGCAATTGCCTCGTCGAACTCATCTTCCCAATACACTTCTACTGCTGCAGCTGTAACAAAGAGCATCAAAACGGCCAGAAACGCTTTCATTAAGAACCCACACACTTTTCCTAATCTCATGTCATACCCTCCGATGTCATCATTAAATTTTGGTGATCAAATTTTTGCTTCCCGTTTCCATCCTCATTCATTATATCGGATATCGACTTTTTTCGACAGTACACCGCCTACGATTTCCTCCAAAATGGTTACTGAAAATTTCTCTGATTATTTGGTGATATTGCTTGTTTTCATGGACAGTGACTCGTTTTTAGAGTATACTGATAATAATTAAAAACTTTTCATGCAAAAAGAGGTTCCCTATGAAGAAGATCCTAATGCTGGGCACTGGCGGTACCATTGCCTCCGAAATCACCGAAAGTGGGCTTTCTCCACAACTGACTACCGAGCAAATCCTACACTACTGCCCTGATATTTCCGGCTTTTGCAGTGTGGACTGCTTGCAGTTGTGCAATCTGGATAGCACCAACATCGCCCCGGAGCACTGGCAGCGAATGGCGGATTCCATCCGAAAGGAATATAACCACTATGATGGTTTTGTATTAACACACGGTACCGATACAATGGCTTATACTGCTGCCGCGTTAAGTTACCTTATTCAGTACAGCAAAAAGCCCATTGTACTGACCGGCAGCCAAAAACCCATCAATTTGGAGATCACCGATAGCAAAACCAACCTGGTGGATGCCTTCCATTACGCCGCCAACGAGGATGCCCACGGGGTTTCTATCGTATTCAATGGTCGGGTGATCCTAGGGACCCGCGCACGCAAAACACACTCCAAGAGCTTTCAGGCGTTTTCCAGCATCAATTACCCTGAGCTGGCCGTCATTCAAGACGGTCGACTGCTGAATTACATCACCCAGGAATATCGAGAAAAACCGGTATTCAGCGATAAATTAGACCCTTCTGTGGGACTGATCAAACTGGTACCGGGGCTGGAAGCAGATTTTTTGGAATTTATGCTAAGCAAAAAAGATGGTGTTGTTATCGAAAGTTTCGGCGTTGGCGGTATCCCGACTGCAGGGGCAAAAAGCTATTACGATGTGATCAGCAACGCTGTTCAGACTGGGAAAACCGTAGTCATGACAACTCAAGTCCCCAATGAGGGAAGCGACCTATTGTTGTATCATGTAGGCAACCGGCTGAAAACCGGCCTAGAGGTGCTTGAAGCCTACGATATGACCACAGAAGCCGCGGTTACCAAGCTGATGTGGATCTTAGGGCAAACGAGAGAACCTCAGAAAATTGAACAACTGTTTTACCGTCCGGTCAGCCATGATATCCTTATCAAAGCCGGTGAGAAATGAGGAAAGTCTTTCCCCTGTCTGTAAAACAACAAAAAAAGACGCACGGTGGTGAGCCGTGCGTTCTTTTTCTGCATAAGTTTTCTGGTGAAGCCAAATCAAAGGAGTACAACGCATTTCCCGTTTGCGTTGTTCTGTAATAAGAATAGCGTATGAAGTGGCTTTTGTCAAGGGTTTTTCCAGGTAAAATTGTGAACAAAAAGAAAATTCGCCGCTCCCAGCATGGAAACGGCGAAAAATACGGAATTAAAGAAGTAATTCGGCAATCTGTACAGCATTGGTGGCAGCACCCTTGCGAATCTGATCGCCGCAGCACCAAAGACAGAGGCCATTGGGATTGGTAAGGTCGGGACGAATGCGGCCAACATACACCAGATCCTGATCGCTGGTATCCAACGGCATGGGATAAACATCCTGCGAAAGGTCATCAACCAGGCGGCAGCCGGGAGCTGCCGCAATCGCTGCACGAGCTTCCTCTACCGAAATGGGGCGTTCAAAGCGTGCCGTAACCGCGATGGAGTGGGAACGCACAACCGGCACCCGTACACAGGTGCAGCTGACCTTCATTTCCGGCAAGTGCAGAATCTTTCGGCCCTCGTTCTGGAGCTTCATTTCCTCGGAAGTATAACCTTCATACGATTGACTTCCGATTTTTGGAATAAGATTATAGGCAATCTGATACGGGAATATATGGGGCTGTACCGGCTCGCCTTTATACAGGGCGTCCACCTCGGCTTCCAGCTCCACCGGGCCACCGACACCGGCACCGGAAACCGCCTGATATGTAGCAGCTACCATGCTGGTGATTGGCGAAAGACGGCGCAGTGCCGCAACCGCTACCAGAGTGATGATGGTGGAGCAGTTTGGATTGGCAATGATGCCATGATGATGCAGAGCATCTTCCGGGTTGATTTCCGGAACAACTAGCGGAACATCTTCATCCATACGGAAGGCACTGGAATTATCAATAAATACTGCACCAGTCGCCTTGATTGCCGGGGCAAAACGACGAGCAATATCATTCTCGGCTGCGCCCAGCACAATATCTGCATCAGTAAAGGCAGCATCCGTTGCTTCTTCTACCGTGATTTCTCGCCCAGCAAAAGGCAGCTTTTTCCCGACACTGCGGGCACTGGCCAGGCAGCGCAGTTCACCAATAGGGAAACTGCGCTCCTCCAGGATTTTAATCATCTCCCGGCCCACCGCGCCGGTGGCGCCCAGTATAGTCACATTCGGATTTTTCATGGCATGTTCTCTCCTCTCGGTCATCTGACAAAGCTTTCGTAAAGTACACGCACCGTTTTTTCAAAGTCAGCGTTATCCACACCCACAATGATGTTGAGCTCCTCTGGACCTTGGCTAATCATGCGGATGCTGATACCGTTTTCACCCAGAGCGGCAAAGATCTTGCCGGAAATACCAGGGCGGAACGCCATCTTGCGGCCAACTGCCGCCACAATAGATATATTTTCTGCCACCTGCAGTTTATCCGGGCGGAATTCCTTTTGCAGTTCGCCCAAAATAGAGTAAAGGCAGGAGGCTGCTTTTCCGCTTTGCACAACCAGCGAAACACTGTCTATCCCAGATGGAGTGTACTCCACATTCAGATTATGCCGTTCAAATACTTCCAATACCCGGCGCAGGCTGCCGATGGAGGAAGACAGGCCGTTCTTCGCCATCGTAATGATAGAAAAATTGCGGCGGCCGGCAATGCCTGTGATGAAACGGTTCTTTTCGCTTTCCAGTTCATCCTCAAAATGCTCCCGAATGAGGGTACCGGGATGGCCCGGATCATTGGTGTTGCGGATATTCAGCGGAATATCCGCCTGGCGAACTGGAAAAACACTGGCCTCGTGCAGGACCTGCGCTCCCATATAGCTAAGCTCCCGCAGCTCGTTATAGGTGATGCGCTCGATGGGACGGGGATTTTCCACAATACGGGGATCCGCCATAAGAATACCGGAAACATCGGTCCAGTTTTCGTATACATCGGCCCCCAATGCCGCTGCCGCCAAAGCACCGGTCACATCACTTCCGCCACGGCTGAGCACCTTAATATGGCCATCCGGCATGACGCCGTAAAAACCGGGAATGACTACGCTGCGGTCTTCTGCTATGCGGCAAAGCGCTTCGTAGGAATGCTCCCGGTCAATTTGGCCATCGAAGGAAAACTGGAGCCATTCGGCGGCATCGAGAAAATCAAAGCCGAGGTATTCCGCCATAAGGCGGGCAGCGAAATATTCGCCGCGGGAGACCAACTCATCCTGGCTGATGCCCTGCTGCATCTTTTCATAAAAGGCCAAAAACTCTTTATCGATATCAGCAGAAAGGCCACAATCGGCCACAATGGAACGATAGCGCTCCACCACCATGCTGAATACCCCTTCGGCGCTGACGCCGTACTGAAGATGGGCATAGCAAAGGTAAAGTAAATCCGTAATCTTGTGATCTGCGGAAAAGCGCTTGCCAGGCGCAGAAACAACCACAACCCGGCGGGCTGGATCCGCCGTGATAATCTGGCGGACTTTTTCGAACTGAGCAGCATCGGCCAGGGAGGAACCGCCAAATTTAACCACTTTTAACATAATAGGCATTCCTTTCCCTTAACCCTGCAGCGCAGCGAAGAAGATGCCGGGATCATTGCTGCGGGCTTCCACATACCAGGAGTGCATCTGCGCCGGAGAAACCGGACGGGTAAGAACGCCATTACCCCAGCGCTTTTCCACACAACCATCCATGAACCAGGTATCCACGATATAACGGACATAGTACCGGCGCTCTTCACACATATTATTGGAAGGCAGCGGCTGGGACAGCTGTGTATAGAAGCCTTGCTTTCTCTCGCAGAGATCAAGAAGATCCTGCACAACGGCAGCGGCTGTGGGCCAGCGACCGGCTCCTTCACCAAAGAAGCTTTGCCGACCAGCGTATTCCGAAACGGCGGTGATGAGATTATAATTGGCGGGGACAGCTGCTTCCAGTGTTTCTGCCTTAAAAAGGGTGGGTTCTACCACTGCAAGAATTGCTCCATCGGCGACACGCTTAGCGGTAGCGTACAGCTTGCAGACATAGCCCATTTCATTGAAGCCGGCAATATCTTCCCGGGTGATACCGGCAATCCCAGCGGCCGGCACCTGCTGCTCAGTCAGGCTGGCATCAAAGGCAATATTGGCGCTGATCATGAGCTTACACTGAATATCATAGCCTTCAATATCGGCAGTGGGATCCGCTTCGGCATATCCGAAGCTTTGGGCATCGTGCAGAACACTCTCGTAATCATAGCCCTTCTTATGCATCATACTGAGGATATAATTAGTGGTACCATTCATAATGCCGCAAATCTCATTGACGGCGCCAATGCGCTTGAGCCGCTGCAGATTGGGCAGCCAGGGAATGCCGCCACCAACCGCTGCCGAGGCACGAAAGCCAACGCCGGTCTCTTTGGCCAGAGCTGTCAGTTCATCGTAACGGACAGCCAGCAGCTGCTTATTGGCAGTGACAATATTTTTGCCTGCGCGCATGGCGGCAATGATGTAATCATATGCAGGCTCCATGCCGCCCATAACTTCTACAACTGTATCCACTTCCCCGTCGTTCAGGATGGCTGAAAAATCGGTAACGGATGCCGCACCCAGTTCCGCAATGGGCTCCCGGTCCAAAACATATTTTACGGTGATATCACTGCGGTTTTTCAGCAGCTCATACACGCCGCCTCCAACCGTTCCGTGGCCAAGAATGGCAACTACCATATCCTTTTCCTCCTGTAAAAAGTGTCGTTTATGGAGAAACGGTTGTTTCCCTATAAAAAGCACTTGTATTTCGTCGAGAAACAGTATATCATATGAAAAGATAGAAAGCAAGACTTGCTGGGGGCACTTTTTCCCGGCATGGCGATAAAGAAAAGGAGACCCCTATGCAATATAACAGCACCAGAAATCATAAACAAACAGCCAGCCCTGCCGAAGCGGTGTTGCGCGGCATAGCGCCCGATGGCGGATTGTACCTGTGTGACCCAGCCACTCTGCCGCTGGATCCAGCAGAAATGCTGCAGAAAGACTTTGCCGGGATGGCGGAGGCCGTACTGGTGCGGCTGCTGCCGGATTACACCCCAGAAATGCTGCGGCCAATGATTGCAGCGGCTTACGGAAAATTTTACACCGCCGAAGTAACACCGCTGGTTATGGTCGGCGATTACCATGTACTAGAGCTCTTTCATGGGCCAACTTGCGCCTTTAAGGATGTAGCACTCTCCTTGCTGCCATATCTTATCACAGGTGCGAAGCGGCTGCTGAATGATAAGGCCAAGACGGTGATCCTAACCGCGACAAGCGGTGACACTGGCAAAGCAGCATTGGAAGGCTTCTGCGATGTGACCAGCACCTCCATTGTGGTATTCTATCCTAAGGATGGCGTAAGCAAAATACAAGAACGGCAGATGGTGACACAGCGTGGAAAAAATGTTTCGGTGGCGGCGGTACGCGGCAATTTTGATGACGCGCAGACTGGAGTAAAGCACATCTTTGCCGAGGTAAAGCCGACAGAAAAAGCGGAACTTTCCAGCGCCAACTCCATCAATATCGGGCGGCTGGCCCCGCAGATCATCTACTACTGGTACGCTTGGGCAACACTTTGCCGCGCCGGAAAAATAAATCCGACCGAACCGGTGAATTTTTCGGTCCCGACCGGCAATTTTGGTGATATTTTGGCGGGCTATTTTGCCAAGTGCATGGGACTGCCGGTAGGCAAACTGCTGTGTGCCAGCAATGCCAACAATGTGCTGACGGAGTTCCTAACGACGGGGCGCTATGACCGGCGGCGACCTTTTTACAAGACCTCCTCGCCCTCGATGGACATTCTGGTCTCCAGCAATCTGGAGCGGCTTTTATATCTGGCAAGCGGCGGCGACGCTAAAATGGTGGCAGAGAAGATGCAAGAGCTGGACGGACAGGGGTGGTATCAGATCGGCGATACGCTGCTGAAAAAGATACAGAAGGTATTCCTGTGCGGATGCTGCGACGACACAATGACCTCCGAGACGATAAAGACGGTGTGGGAGCGGGACAAGTACCTGCTTGACCCGCACACGGCGGTGGCGTGGGCAGTAGCAAAACAACACAGGGCAGAACTGGACGGACAGACTGTAGTGCTGAGTACCGCTTCGCCATATAAATTTGCACCGGCAGTGCTGACAGCCTTGGGGCAGAAGGTGCCGGATGACGCCTTTGCTGCAATGGCAAAGTTGCAAGCACTGACCGGTGTACCTGTCCCAACCCCTTTGGCGGAATTGCAAACACTGCCGGTACTGCACCATGACTGTATAGAAGTAAACGAAATGGCTGACTATGTGCGTCGCAAAATGGGGGACTGACATGGAAAAAATCACGATACGAGTGCCGGCCACCACGGCCAATATTGGGCCGGGCTTTGACAGCATGGGTTGTGCGCTGGCGCTGTATAATTATATTACCTGCGAAGTACTGCCTGCCGGCAAGCTTGTGATCACCGGCTGTCCGGAGCCGTACCAGAATGAAGAAAACCTGGCAGTACAGGGGTACCGTGCGGTGTTAAGTCGGCTTGGCTTACCCAATGAAGGCCTTTCACTGAATATTCGGGCGGAGATACCTGTGTGCAGCGGACTGGGCAGCAGCGCGGCACTGATTGCGGGCGGAGCCGCCGCCGCAAACCTGCTGCATGGTTCTCCCCTCCCCCCTGCCGAACTGTTGGAGGTGACTAATGAAATAGAAGGCCATCCTGATAATCTGGCTCCTGCTATCTATGGCGGACTGACCGCCAGCCTGGTGGAGGATGGAAAGCCCCGAACAGTAAAGCTGCCGCTTTCCCCCACCCTACGCTGGGTTGCGGCGATACCGGACTTTGAACTAAGCACCCACCTGGCGCGTGCCGTGCTGCCAAAAGAGGTTGCCTTTGTGGATGCGGTCTATAATGCCTCCCATGTGGCTGTATTGGTTGGGGCGCTTGGACGCGGAGACCGGGAACTAATTGCCATGGCACTGCGCGACCGGCTGCACCAGCCCTACCGTGAGAAACTGATCCCGGAATACAACAAAGTAAAAACAGCAGCGGAGCAATGCGGAGCGATTGCCTTTTGCATCAGCGGGGCAGGCCCTACCCTACTGGCACTGACCGATGAAGCAAGCTTTGCTGCCCAATTTGCTGAGAAATGCAAACGCTTAGAACACCGCTGGAATATCATGGAGCTTGCGGTGGACACTGAGGGGATCGTGGCGGAGTGAAAGTAAGGCGGCGAGGAAAAAGCGGGAGACGGCAATGAGCCACCGAAAACAGGCTAGCGCCCGACGAAAGGCGGGCTGGCGCCTGTTGAGGGAAGCGACACAGCCGGAACCGATTTTTGCCGCCGTCGGAACGAAGTAGGAAAACAGAAAAGTGGCTCCCTGCCCTGCGATGGGTAAGGAGCCGTTTTTTATTATATTTATTCCTTAGTGATTTTTACTTCGACTGTTTCTGTCACTTCAACGACATCTGCCGGTTCGGCGTGCAGTTCGCCACGCACCCGCAGGTCACTGATAATTCGGTCATACATTTCCTTATCGATCTTAAACTTGCAGCGATAGATGATATAACCTGCCAGAATGAACACCACAGGCAGAACGATCATCATAAGCTTGACGGTGAACTGGCCGCTCGCCGAGATACTCTCCGCCGCAGTCTCGCCGACCTTAATACCAGACCAGACCAACATCAGACTGGTGATGCCCATGGAAACAGCGCCGCCGATTTTATTGATAAGCGGCTGCACCGAGAGGGTAATGCTCTCACTGCGCTTACCGTTTTTCCACTGGCCGTACTCGATGGTGTCCTCTAGGAACATGAGCATAAGCAGCTGAATGAACGCCTGACCGATAAAGATAAACAAAGCGCCCACAGCGATGAGGATAATGCTGACCTCAGCAAAGAAGAAGATGGCATAGCCGATCATAACAAGGATAGTAGCCAAAAGATACAATTTCTCGCGCGGCATCCGCTTGGAGAAAGACTGGAAGATGACCAGCGCCAGCAGCTGCGCCATGCCAACGACCGCCGCCAGCACCGCGTACATATCCTTATTGCCGTAAACATACTGCATGTAGTAAATGGCCATAGTAGTGGTACTCATGTAGCCGATGTTAAAGAGTGACATGGCAAGGGTGGTCCACAGGAGCTGATCGTTTTTTGTGAGGACTTCCCACATGCCACGCAGGGTGGTTTTTTCCTCCTCGCGCCGGAACATATCCTTGCGTTCCCTGACACCGAACAGTGTGAAGAGCTGGAACAGCAGCATGAGAATGGTAACGGCGAGTGCCACGGTAAACCACGCCTTGGGGGTATTGCCCATACCGGAGGTAATGGGCTCCCAGCCGACCATGATGGAGAACATACCGATATTGGCGCAGATGCGGGCAAAGGCGCCCATCTTTTCACGGGTCTTCTGCTCTACCGAAAGGGAGGGCAGCATGGACCAGTATGCAATATCATTGAGGCCATAGAAAATATCCCACAAAATATAGGCAATGGCAAACACCGCCACAAACCAATAATCCCGCAAACCAAAATCGGCAAAAAGGACAAGGTAGCAAGCACCGCCCGCCAAGGCCCCCAGCGCCATCGGGGGCTTAAAGCGTCCGTGACGGGAGCGGGTATTATCCACCAGCAGACCCATCAGCGGGTCGTTCAGAGCATCAAAGACACGCAGCACAGTAAAAACCATGCTGGTAGCCAAAAAGACGCCTAACGGCAGGCTGAGAACATTGGAAAGGTAGTAAATGAGGGCATTAGCTTCAAAGGCATAGAACATATCCCGCCCAATGGTACCAAGTCCGAAGAAAATCATATTTCTTCTATCCAGTTTATTCATTTGGTGTTATCCTCCTCATTTTCGCCGAGTTGCTCGACGAGATATAGCTGGGAACCAAAATCCCCCCAAAGGCGCAGATCTTTATGGTAGCCTGTGCCAAGAAACTGATCATTGAGCGGAATACCGCTGGACAATGCCGCACCGGAAGCCATGGCGGTGAAGCTGCCATCCGGCAGGGCGTAGTGACGATTGACCGTGCGCAGCACCAGGCCATCGGTGGAAAGCTTGACCGGGGCAATGTGCTTGACCAAGCCGCCGAACCGAGCAACCGCCACCTGCTGCGGTACGGCAACAACACGGTATCTGGCCTCTGACTTCAACCCCGGAATCGTGAGATAGTCCGCTGGAGGAGCCGCCGTACAAAGCCGCTGCGCCAGCAGGACAGCAGCCTGTTTCTTATCCGGTGCGACCGCCGCCCAACTGACAAGCCCCTGACGACGAGTGGGAACACGGAAGAAATCGCCGTATTGCAGGGTGGGGCGGTATTTTTTGTACCATTCGATTTGTGCCGCAACCTGCTTTTTCTCCTGCGGGGAAAGCTCGCCAAAATCCAATTCATATCCCAGAACACCGAAGGCAGCGACATTGAAACGGGTGGAAAGCGGTGTCTGTCTTAGAGTCTGCTGATGGGGCGACTGTGAAACATGGGCGCCCATGGTGCAGAGCGGGTAGAAATAGCTGAGCCCTTTCTGAATGGAAAGACGCTCAATCGGGTCGGTATCATCACTCGACCAAATCTGCGGCGAGTAGCACAGCATACCAAGATCAAAACGGTTACCCCCGGAGGAGCAGGTCTCCAAAAGGATATGGGGGCGAGGGGTAAAGATGCGTTCCAGCACCTCGTAAAGCCCAAGCATATAGCGGTGGGGCAGCTCCCCGCCCGCCGTGACAGCGGAATAAAGATCGCTCATGTGGCGGTTCATATCCCACTTGACATAGGTGATGGGGCAATGGTCCAAAAGATGGGTAATGTGGTGAACGATATAATCCCGCACCTCAGGACGGGTAAGATCGAGCAGGAGCTGGTGCCGTCCCATAGAGGGCTGCCGTCCCGGCTGCTGCAGCGCCCATTCGGGGTGGGCACGGTACAGGTCGCTATCGGGGTTAACGGCTTCCGGCTCGAACCATAAGCCGAAGCGAAGGCCCATCGTTGTGATCTTCTGCGCCAGGCCTTCGATGCCACCGGGGAGTTTTTTGCGGTTGACGGTATAATCGCCAAGACCCGCTGTATCGCTGTTTCGCTCACCAAACCAGCCATCATCCAAAACAAACAGCTCGACGCCGACCGCTTTGGCCTGTTTGGCGAGGGAAAGCAATTTCGCTTCGGTAAAATCAAAGAAGTACGCCTCCCAGTTATTAAGCAAGACCGGACGAGGTTTTTCCTTCCAATTTCCACGCAGGATATGCTGCCGTACAAAGCGATGAAAATTGCCGCTAAGGCCATTCAGGCCCTCATTGGAAAAAGTCATCACCGCTTCCGGTGCACGGAAAATTTCCCCTGCGGGAAGCCGCCAGCAGAAGCCCTGCGGCTGGATACCGGAGACAATCCGGACAAAGTCACGCGGAGAGCGCTCCACAGCAGTGTAATGGCTGCCGCTGTACAGCAGATTAAAGCCATAGGCAAGACCGGTATTCTCTCCTGTTCCCTGTTCCAGTAGGATCACGCCGGGATTGTGCCGGTTGGAGGAAAAGCCGGTGGTGCTTTCATTGACCAGCCGCCCCGGCTGCACCGACCGGGTATGCACATGCGCTTCGCTGATCCAGTCACCATCGAGGGTAAGCATCTCATACTTCCGCTGTGGGAGATCAATCAGCTGACTCATCAAGCGGCGAACAGTAATTGGAACAGTTTCGTCATTGTAAAGAACAGTGCGGCGGGTGATGGCATCCGCTGCTGGAAACACGGTGAAGATAATCTCCAGCCGCAGGGCAAATTTCTTTTCCCTGAGGGAAAGCACCAGCGTTTCCGCTTCACCGCTTTCATCGTAGGCAGCAGGCAACCCCACAGCGGGCAGCGTCCCTGCACGGAGGGTACAATCCTCATAGACGAAATCAGTGGTAAGGGTGCCGTCCGGCAATTCCAGTTCAATGGGAGAAATGCGAAAATCGCCTTTGCCAACCCCCGACCAGAGAAGAGGAATATTATCGAGGCAGTAGGTTGGGTCTTCTTCGGTATACATCACCTGGCTGCCATAGGGCATAGTACGGCGGGCTGCCAAGGCCGCGGCGTCTTCTATGGATACCGGCATGCCGTAATGCAGCAGTTCCACATGACCGTACTTTGTAATTTGAAGCAGCATAGCAGTATGAGCGGTGGAAAGCAGAAAGGTATTTTCCTGCTGAGTGATATGTCTCATAGCCTACACCTCCCGCAGAATGAGTGCTTCATAAGGAGAAAGGCAGGCGGGACTTTCCTGCCGACCGTAGTTGGAAAGGACAACGGTGCCTGAAACGGGATTGGGTCGTTCCTTTGTAGAAAGGCTGATAACAACAATAAGGCTTTCGACATTTAGACTGCGGCGGTAAGCATAAACTCCATCCTTGCGGTATAATTCGGAAAAATCACCTGCTTGTAGAATCTCACTGCCATTACGGAAAGCAATCAACTGCCGGTAATACGCTAAAACAGAGTTTGGCGCATTCTCCTGCTCTGCCACATTGATACGGGGATAATTGCCATTGACCGAAAGCCACGGCGTACCAGTAGTAAAGCCTGCATTGGGGCTATCATTCCACTGCATGGGGGTGCGGGCATTATCCCGGCTCTTGGTTTTTATCATGCGCCAGCGCAGCGAATGCGGCAGATGCAGCTGCTTGCCCATATTCCAGATATTGATGGATTCCACATCCTGTACCTTTTCCATGTCGGAGAAATCGAAATTGGTCATACCGATCTCCTGCCCTTCATACAGAAACGGTGTTCCCCTCAAGGTAAGAACGAGCGTGGCAAGTGCCTTGGCGCTTTCATCATGATATTGGGTATCATTACCGAAGCGAGAAACCGAGCGGGGCTGATCGTGGTTTTCAAGATAAACGGTATTCCACGGCAGAGCCTTCTGCCACTTGGTCAAGCAGGCAAAGAATCGATCCGGACTAAAACGGCGCAAAAACCATTTGATTTTATAGCAGTCGGTTTCCATGTGCTCAAAGGCAAATACCGTGGAAAGTTCCCCACGGGCGGGATTGACTAGGTCATCCGCCATTTTAGGCGTAACAAAAACCGTCTCCCCTACTGTAAAGGCATCATACTTGGCGAGCACATCTTCATGGAGACGGTGCAGCACCCGATGGCAGCCTGGGGTGGAGAGATAATACTCGCTGCCGGTGAGGGCAGGACGCCACTTACCGTTTTTGATGGCTTCCTTGTAGATGATGTTGATAACATCACAGCGGAAGCCTGCCACACCCCGCTCCAGCCAAAAATGCATGGCTTCTTCAATCGCTTCGATGACTGCTTCATTGTGATAGTTGAGGTCAGGCTGTTCCTTAGCGAAAAGATGAAGATAATATTCCCCGCGCAGGTCATCGTACTCCCAGCAATCTCCACCGAAGAAATTACCCCAGTTGGTGGGCTTTTTGCCCTTTTCCCCTTTCCGCCAGATGTAATAATCGGTGTAGGGTTCTATGCGGCGGCGGCTCTTCTGGAACCATTCATGCTGATCGCTGGTGTGGTTGATAACAAGATCCATAATAATGCGGATGTCCCGCTTTTTTGCTTCTGCAATGAGGGTATCCATATCCTGCAGCGTACCATAATTGGGGTGGATATTGCAGTAATCGCTGATATCATAGCCGTTATCCTTATTGGGTGAGGGATAGACCGGTGAAAGCCACAGGGCGCCGACACCGAGCTTTTGCAGATAATCCAGCCGGGAAATGATACCCGGTAGGTCGCCAATACCATCACCATTGCTATCGCAAAAGCTCATGGGATAGATCTGATAAATAACTTTTTGCTTCCACCAAGGGGTATCAGCCATTGGGATAGACCTCCTTTTCCACCTCTGCCGCCATTTCTCCGGTGATACCATGCTCCGCAATCATACGGGCATAGAACTCTCCGCTCTTTTTGATGGTGCGGGCATGAGTATCGGTATTGAAATGCACAAGACCAAAGCGGGCAGTAAAGCCCTCCAGCCATTCGAAGTTATCCACAAAGCACCAGTGGTAATAGCGGGTGACGGGCAGACCACTTTCCGAAAGAACCTTGAGATGCTCATAAAGATAACGACGGCGGAACGCATCATTATTATCGGCCGTACCGTTTTCGGTGATGTAAATGGGCAATTCTGGCAGAATGGCGTGGAGTTTTTGGCAGCACTCCACAATGCCGGCCGGGTAGATCTCCCAGCCTAGATCATTCACCGGAACATTCGGCAAAGTACCATCCCCCAAGCCGGAGGTAGCAGTACGAGCATAATAATTGAGGCCCAAAAAATCGGCGTAGGGGCCCTCGGGGCCCAGCATATAGGTCTTGTTCAACTTGGTCTGGAAGTTGTATTCCGAAATGCGGCAAGCAATGCGATGCCACAAATTTTTCGCATTGTACGGCACAAAGGCGCGCATATGCATGGCTAGGCCAACCTTGGGTTCGGCATAGCCCAGTTCTTCATGGATATTATGAATTAACCGGTAAGCCCGACGGTGGCATTCGCCCATCACCTTCATTACCCGCAGAGCATGGGAGATATTGAATTCCCCAGGGGGGAAGCCTGCCCCCAAGTAACCGCAGACCGCATAAACATTTGGTTCATTGATGGTAACATATTCATCCACCAGATCACCAAGGTGGCGCACAGCAAATTCCACCATGGCAAGGTACCGCTTTACGGCATTGTTGCCCAAAAAGCCGCCCTGATGCTCAAACCACAGAGGATTGGAGAAATGATGCAGGGTAAGCAGCACATGAATGCCATTTTGGTGCAGCAGCGTAATTTCCTCTCGCACCTTTTCAATCTCTTCCTGCGAAAACTGGCCCTCCTGCGGCTCCAGCCGGGCCCACTCCAGCCCAAAGCGGTAGTGACGAATTCCCATTTCCGCCATTAGGCGGGTATCTTCCTCCAAATGGCCGCGATGGTCAGTTGCGATATTGGGATCGCTGTTATCCTTTATCTTTCCATTTTTGTACCACTCATACCAGTTGCTTTCCTTGCAGTCGCCATCAATTTGGGTAGCAGCGGAAGCTGCCCCAAGAGCAAAGCCCTTTGGAAAATGAACAGCACTCATTCAGTTTCCTCCTCTCGGTTGGCGGTGTGGGTCCCAATGATAATGTGTAGAACAGGGTTTTCTTTTTCTGCCTCAAAAAATGTCATCAGCAAACGGCAGCCATATTCCCGCAGGGCAGAAAACATAGCGCCTGGATGACGGACTGTAATAACCGTCTCCTCTCCTATTTCGATCAGGCAATCCCACAGAGCATCCAAATTGGCACCATAATACTCCGGCAAGGATAGCTTATCCTTGATCTCTGCATGCGCCGCGGCACGGTCGGTCATCAGCCGGCCCTCTAGATAAACTTCTCTCATGGTGTTTCCTCCTCGCCATAAACCAGGGTAAAGCTCGCATAATGATCATCGGTATAGTAGATCAGACCATCACTGGAATAGAGCAGCCGCTCCGCCCCGCGGAAGCCGCCCATATAGTTCACATCACACTCGTACCAAGTGCGTCCATCAGCTTCCGGCAACAGACCCTCGCGGTTGCCAAAGCAATCACCGCCAATGGATTTTCCTTCGGCTACTTCCCACAGGTTTCCCTGGGAAGCAGCCCACCCCAGTGCTTTCGCTTCCTGCTTGGTTAAATAGTTCTGTGGCAGATGGCCATAAAAATGCAGGTATTCTGCCACCTTCTCTGGCGTAGAATAGGAGCCATCCTCAACCAGCAGCGTGCCGTTTTCCTGCACCAGCGGGTCATCTTCTCCCATCGGCCGGGTTGTCATACCGCCGCAGGCAGGCAGCAGCGCCAACATCAATACCGTCAGCAGAGCCAATAGAACCGCCGGAAAACGGCAGAAAAGCAATTGTTTTTTCACTATGTGCTCCTCCTTATAAAAATACAGTTTAATTGTACCATACCGTGGGGAAAAATGATAGGCGCAGAGTAACAGAGATTTATCCGCAAAAGATGTGAAATATGCCCGCCCACTCCGTTCATAAATTGTTTTCATCTTAGCTTTAATCTTGTAAAGTTTGACGATTGCAATGACTATATAACTGCGCTATAATTGTTAGCATCCTAACAAGATGGAAAGGAGCCAATATGAAGATAAAGCGCCCGTCTATATGCATGAAGATTAAAGGAATCTCCAACTTGATTCACCAAGAATTGGGCACCAATCGTGATACAGTCCACCCCGGAACCATGATGCAGAAAATGTTTTTGGGTTATTTAGAAGTACACGAGGACCAGCCAGTCTTTCAAAAGAACTTGGAGTCAGCATTTCATATCCGGCGCAGCACCGCAACCGGCATATTGCAGATTATGGTGCGGGACGGATTGATCGTGCGGGAACCCGTGGAGGGCGATGCCCGCCTTAAACGACTGGTCCTAACACCGATCGCCATAGAACAGCTGGCGCAAATGCAGCAGGATATCCTGCGGGTAGAGCAGAAAGCGACTGCCGGATTAACCGGCGAAGAGTTGAAGACCCTTTATGTCCTGCTAGATAAAGTGATAGAAAACTTGACCCCTGGCAAGGAGGAACGAACCATTGATTAAACGACTGTCCCAATGCATACGGGAATATAAAAAAGACGCGATTCTCTCCCCCCTTTATGTGCTAGTGGAATCGCTTTTGGATGTGGCCATCCCCTTTGTAATGGCTGGCCTAATTGATAAGGGCATAGAAGCTGGCAACATGAGCATGATCCTGCGATATGGTGCCATTCTAGTGGGTTTTGCACTGGTAGCGCTTACTTTTGGTGCACTGAGCGGCCGGAGCTGTGCACGCGCCACGGCAGGCTTTGCCCGCAATCTGCGGCATGATATGTTTCATCATCTGCAGGTATACTCCTTCTCCAATATTGATAAATTCAGCAGCGCTGGTCTGGTCACCCGTCTGACTACCGATGTGAGCAATGTGCAGAATGCTTTTATGATGATCATTCGTACCCTTATCCGCTGCCCTGCCATGCTCATCTTCGCCATGGTCATGTCCTTTCGCATCAATCACGATATTTCTCTCATTTTCCTGGCCGTCATTCCCATCCTTGGTGTGGGGCTTTACCTTATCATCAAACATGTTCACCCCGTGTTTGAACGGGTCTTTAAGACCTATGACAGACTGAATGGCGTAGTGCAGGAGAATCTTTCCGGTATCCGTGTGGTAAAAAACTTTGTGCGCGAGGACCACGAGATCGAAAAGTTTGATACCATCTCCGGCACCATTTATAAGGATTTTTCACTTGCCGAGCGCATCTTGGCCCTCAACTCCCCACTGATGCAAGGCTGTGTGTATGCCTGTATGATTTTGGTCTCCTGGCTGGGTGCCAAACAGATCGTCATTGGAAATATGTCCACCGGAAACCTAATGAGCTTCTTCACCTACATCATGCAGATCCTTTCCAGTCTGATGATGCTTTCGATGGTATTTGTTATGATTACCATGTCCCGTGCCTCCGCCGAGCGCATCGTGGAAGTGCTGGATGAGGAAAGTGATATCACCAACTGTGATAACCCTGTGTACGAGGTCAAAGACGGCAGTGTGGAATTCACTGATGTGAGCTTCAGCTATGCCAAGCGTCCCGATAAAACGGTGCTGGATGACATTGACCTGATTATCCCCTCTGGACAGACGGTTGGTATTATCGGCGGCACCGGATCTTCCAAAAGCAGCCTAGTGCAGCTCATCCCCCGTCTGTACGATGTGACTGGCGGCTGTGTAAAGGTAGGCGGTATAGATGTCCGGAACTATGACCTGCAGACACTGCGGCACAATGTGGCGATGGTATTGCAGAAGAATACCTTGTTCAGCGGGACGATAAAGGAGAACCTGCGCTGGGGCAACCCCGACGCGACCGACGAGGAGCTGGTACACGCCTGTCGTCTGGCGCAGGCCGATGACTTTATCCGCACCTTCCCCGATGGGTATGATACCTATATCGAGCAGGGCGGTACCAATGTTTCCGGCGGGCAGAAGCAGCGCCTGTGCATTGCCCGTGCGATCCTGCGCAAGCCGAAGATCCTTATTCTGGACGACAGCACCAGTGCCGTGGATACCAAGACTGATGCCCTGATCCGCCAGGCCTTCCGCGAGGAAATCCCCAATACCACAAAAATCATTATTGCCCAGCGCATCAGCTCGGTGATGGACGCCGACCAGATCGTTGTAATGGATAACGGCAGAATAAACGCCTGCGGCACCCACGAAGAACTGCTGGCCAATAATGAAATCTACCGTGAGGTCTATGAATCTCAACAGAAAGGGGGGCTGGAAGAATGAGTGCTGCTCCTAGAAGAGGCTTTACCGGCGGCAAGCGGGCCAAGGATGCCAGAGGAACATTGAAGCGCCTTATAGGCTACATCGCCAAAGGAAATAAAGCCCGGCTGGTATGTGTTTTTATTTTACTCATCATCAGTACAGTAGCCAGTGTTTCCGCCTCTCTTTTCCTCAAATCGCTGATCGATGATTATATCGCTCCGCTTATTGGACAGTCGGCACCAAGCTTCGCCCCGCTTCTTCAAGCTTTGACCATGATGGGGTGCATTTACCTGGCCGGTATGCTGGCTTCCTACTTGCAGACACGGCTGATGATCCCCGTGGCGCAGGGCACCCTGAAAACCATAAGGGACGATATGTTTGCCCACATGCAAACCTTGCCCATCAAGTACTTTGATACCCATACCCATGGCAATGTGATGAGCTACTACACCAACGATACCGATACCTTGCGGCAAATGATCAGCCAGAGCCTGCCCAACGCGGTCAGTTCCATCATCAGCATCACAGCAGTATTCATTGCCATGCTGAGTACCAGTGTGTGGCTTACCCTCCTCATGTTTGTCTTTTTGGGGTTGATGCTGTTCGTCGTAAAGAATGTAGGTGGCGGCAGCGCCAAATACTTTGTAAAGCAGCAGCAATCCCTTGGCAAAGTAAATGGCTTTGTTGAAGAAATGATCGGCGGGCAGAAGGTTGTCAAGGTTTTCTGCCATGAAGAACAAAATCAAAAGGACTTTGATGTACTCAATAATGAGTTCTGTGAAAACGCTACAAAAGCAAACACCTATGCCAATATTATGATGCCTATTATGGGCAACCTTGGGCATTTACAGTATGTACTGGTTGCTATTGTGGGTGGTCTTTTGGCCATAGCCGCGGTACCCAATCTAACCCTGACCAGCATCGGTACAATGACACTGGGCAGCATTGCTTCTTTCCTGCAGCTCAGCCGCAGCTTTACCATGCCCATCAGCCAGGTTTCCCAGCAGATCAACTCTGTCGTCATGGCGCTGGCTGGCGCCGAGCGCATCTTTGAACTGATGGATGAACCCAGCGAAGAGGACCATGGTGAAGTTGCGCTGGTAAATGCCGAAGAAAAAGACGGCACCCTGGCAGAGGCCGACCATCGAACCGGCATATGGGCCTGGAAAAAGCCACTGCCCGATGGCAGCTATGAACTGATAAGGCAGCACGGCGATGTGCGCATGAAAGATGTGGATTTTTCCTATGTGGATGGAAAGCCCGTTCTGCATGATATTACCCTGTATGCTGAGCCCGGACAGAAGATCGCCTTTGTCGGTGCAACCGGAGCCGGTAAAACTACCATCACCAACCTTATCAACCGCTTTTATGATATCGCCGATGGCAAGATCCGTTACGATGGTATCAATATTAACAAGATCAAAAAGAGTGACTTGCGACGCAGCCTAGGCGTGGTCCTGCAGGATGTCAACCTCTTTACCGGTAGCGTAATGGATAACATCCGCTATGGACGACTGGATGCCACCGATGAAGAATGCATTGCGGCAGCCAAGCTGGCCAATGCGCACTACTTCATCTCCCATCTGCCGGATGGCTATAATACTATCCTTTCCGGTGATGGCGGCAATCTTTCTCAGGGGCAGCGCCAGCTCATTTCCATCGCACGGGCGGCAGTCGCCGATCCACCCGTGATGATTCTTGATGAAGCCACCTCCAGCATTGATACCCGCACCGAGGTCATTGTACAGCGCGGCATGGACCAGCTGATGCATGGCCGGACGGTATTCGTCATCGCGCATCGTCTCTCCACCGTGCAGAATGCCGATGTCATCATGGTGCTGGAACACGGACGCATTATCGAGCGTGGTACACACGATATGCTAATCGCCCAAAAAGGGAAATACTATCAGTTGTATACCGGCGCCTTTGAGCTGGAATAACATAAAAGCAAAAGGATTCGGGTAAAGTTTTTGTTTTACCCGAATTTTTTTGAAAAAAGGTCTTTACAAACTCCCCATGATATGCTATTATAGTCAAGCAGTCCAAAAACACATGGGGGCGTAGCTCACTTGGGAGAGCGCTTGACTGGCAGTCAAGAGGTAGAGAGTTCGATCCTCTTCGTCTCCACCAACAGAGATCCGCAGGAACACAGTTTCTGCGGATCTTTTGTATAATCGACCGACTGTTTTTGTTCCCGTTCCTCATCGACAAAGGAGACACCATGAAAAAGAAACTGACCGTAAAAGAGTACGTCTATGTTGCCAGCATGCTGTTTGGCTTGTTCTTCGGCGCAGGTAACCTCATCTTCCCCACTGCAGTGGGTCAGCTTGCCGGCCGCAATATGTGGAGCGCCATTCTGGGACTGCTGATTACCGGTGTTGGACTGCCGCTGTTGGGTGTTGCAGCTCTGGGGCTTTCCCGCAGTGATGGTCTGTTTTCCCTCAGCAGCAAGGTAAACCGTCCCTATGCCTATTTCTTTACCTGTGCGCTGTACCTCACCATTGGTCCATTCTTTGCTATTCCCCGCTGCGCTACCGTTTCCTTCACCGTCGGGCTGGAACAGATCCTTCCCCAGAACGGCAATATGAAGCTGTATCTCCTTCTGTTCACGCTGGCGTTCTTTATTGCGGCGCTGCTGTTTTCTCTGCGCCCCGGCAAGATCCTCACATGGGTCGGCAAGATCCTCAATCCCTTCTTCCTGCTGTTCCTCGGCATCCTTGTCGTGGTAACGCTGGTCTCCCCCGCCGCCGTTCCCATTTCCAGTGTGGAGCCTATGGGCGGCTACATCCAACAGCCCTTCCTCACCGGCTTTTTGGAGGGTTACAACACCATGGACGCCCTTGCAAGCCTTGCCTTTGGCATCATCGTAGTACAGGTCATTCGGGAACTGGGTGTAACAGAGCCCGGCGCCGTAGCACGCAATACCGCCAAGGCCGGTATCTTCAGCTGCCTGTTCATGGGGCTTATCTATGTTGCCGTCACCGCCATGAGCGCCAAGAGCCGCGGCGTACTGCCCGCAGCCGAAAACGGCGGTGTAGCGCTGGCGCAGATCTCTCAAACCTTCCTCGGCCGGATCGGTCTGCTGATCCTCGCCGTCACCGTAACGCTTGCCTGCCTCAAGACCGCCGTCGGCCTTATCACCAGCTGCTCCGAGACCTTTACCGGCCTGTTCCCCAAGGGTCCCGCTTACCGGGTCTGGGCGGTCATCTTCACGCTGGTTTCCCTCATTTTCGCCAATTTCGGTCTTTCCGCCATCATCGATTATGCCGTTCCGGTGCTGATGTTCCTCTACCCGCTGGCCATCGTGCTTATCCTGCTGGCGCTGTTCGGCAAGTTCTTCTCCCACGATAAGAAGGTCTATAACTGGGTCATCAGCCTTACGCTGATCTCCGCCCTTTATGACCTGCTGCGCACCCTGCCCGCCGCTCTGCGTGCCGCCTGCCACCTCGATGGCATCATCGAAGCGATCGGCAGCGTTCTGCCCCTTGCGGGCCTCGGTCTCGGCTGGATCTGCCCCGCCGCCGTCGGTCTTGTCATCGGTCTTGTGGCACACAGCACCGCCAAGGCAAAAAAACAGACCGCATAATAGATCCGTCACAGTAAAAGGCCTCCGAAGCAATCAGCTCCGGAGGCCTTTTTTCATATTCATTTTAGGATGGCTGCCCGCTTTCCCGCAGGACCTCTGCATCGGCGGCACGCTGCTCCAGTATCGCTTCCTTTAGGATCATATCCTTGACCTTCATCAAGCGAATGGTATTGGCGCGCTCGTTTTCATCCAGCTTCATGGTGATGTAGCGGATGTTCTCCTGCATCTGCGGGATCTTGACATATTCCAGTGCATTCACCCGGCGGCGGGTCTTTTCTATCTCCTCCGCCAACAGCTGCGTAGTCTTTTCAATCTCCGCCAGGCGCAACATATCCCGGAATACCCCGGAAAGCGATGCCACTGCGTCATCCAGTTCTCCGCTGGTCTGGACATAGCCATAGGGATAAGCGCTGCCGCCCTGATGCTCGGTAAAATGGTAACGGGGCACCTCCACTGACATGATATTCTCAAAGCTCATATCCAACTCCACACTGCGGCTGGGAATGAGCAGCGACTGCCCAAGCATCTCCGGTGTCATCAGCGCCGCCGCCACCGTAAAGGACGCATGCGCCTCGGAAAGGCCCTGTTCCATGCGCTGGCGCAAAGCACGGTTTTCCCGCACCGTCTCCATAAATTGCTTCATCAGCTCATCACGCTTATCCCGCAGCAGCTTGTGACCTCGTTGGGCAGTACGCAGCTGGCGTTTCAGGCGGGTCAGCTCCATGCGGGTAGGGTTAATGATTGTTCCCGGCAAGTTGCTCCCTCCTTAGCTCTGCTGCGGCAGGTATTTTTCGATATACTCCGGCTTGATGCGCTTGAGCTCGCTCTTGGGCAACAGGCCCAGCAGCTGCCAGCCCAGGTCCAGTGTTTCCTCGATAGACCGGTTCTCCTCGCTGCCCTGCGAGACATACCGCCGCTCAAACTCATCGGCAAAGCGGGCATACTGCAGATCCACCTCGGAAAGAGCGGCTTCGCCCAAAATGGACATCAGCTCCTTGTTTTCCTTGCCGGTGGCATAGGCGGCGAAGAGCTGGTTCATGGTGCCGGAATGATCCTCCCGGGTCTTCCCCGTCCCGATTCCCTTATCCTTCAGACGGGAAAGTGAGGGCAATACATCCACCGGCGGGTTAATGCCCCGGCGGAACAGCTCTCTGGAAAGGATGATCTGGCCTTCCGTAATGTACCCCGTCAGGTCGGGGATAGGGTGGGTTTTATCGTCCTCCGGCATGGTCAAAATGGGTATCATGGTAATGGAGCCTTCCTTGCCCACCTGCCGGCCTGCCCGCTCATACATAGTGGCCAAGTCGGTATACAGGTAACCGGGATAACCACGGCGTCCGGGGACTTCCTTCTTGGCGGCGGAAATTTCCCGCAGCGCTTCAGCGTAGTTGGTGATATCGGTGAGGATGACCAGCACATGCATTCCAAGGTCAAAGGCCAGGTACTCAGCGGCCGTCAGTGCCATACGCGGGGTAGCAATGCGCTCGACCGCCGGATCATTGGCCAGGTTGGTAAACAGCACCGTGCGGTCGATGGCGCCGGTACGGCGGAACTCATTGACAAAGAATTCCGATTCCTCAAAGGTGATACCGATGGCGGCGAAAACTACAGCAAAGTTGCTCTCGCCATCCAGTACCCGCGCCTGACGGGCAATCTGAGCCGCCAGCTGGGCGTGCGGCAGACCGGAGCCGGAGAAGATAGGCAGCTTCTGCCCTCTTACCAGGGTGTTCAGGCCATCAATGGTAGAGATGCCGGTCTGGATAAACTCATTGGGGTAGTTGCGGGCGGCTGGGTTCATTGCCAGACCATTGATATCCCGGTATTCATCCGCCAAAATAGCCGGACCATCATCGATGGGCTGCCCCATGCCGTTAAAGACGCGTCCCAGCATATCGCCGGAAACAGCCAGCTGCAGGGGATGACCAAAAAACCGGATCTTGGACTCCGCCAGATTGATACCTGCCGAAGCTTCAAAGAGCTGCACCACAGCGGTATCGCCATTGACCTCCAGCACCTTGCAGCGGCGGGTGGTACCATCGGTCAGTTCGATCTCCGCTAGTTCATCATAGGTCACGCCCTGCACATGGTCCACTACCATCAGCGGACCGGAGATCTCCCGGATCGTTTTATATTCACGGATCACAGTGTTTCCTCTCCTTTCTGCGCCAGCGCTTCCAGTTCTTCCTCCATCTGGGTCAGCAGCTTATCATACTCCTCGGCATAGCAATTGGCCGGCACGCTCTTGGCACGACCCAGTTTTTCGCGGGAAGGTGTCATAAAAAGTTCCGCCACGCGGCAGCCACGCTCGGCAGCACTGCGGCACAGACTATCGTATCGCCGGATCATGGAAAGCATCTTTGCCTGACGGTCATACTCCGAGAAAGCATCAATATCCACAAAGGAATTCTGCTGCAGGAAATCTTCCCGCACCATGCGGGCTGTTTCCAGGGTGATTTGATCCTTGGCGGAAAGGGAATCCTTGCCGACAAGCTGAACGATCTCATTGAGGCTAGCCTCCTCCTGCAGAATGGACATAGCCCATTCCCGGTTCTGCAGGAAAGCCTTGCCGAAGTGCTGCTCGTACCACGGCCGCAGCGAATCAATGTACAGCGAATAGGAATTAAGCCAGTTGATGGCCGGGAAATGCCGGCGATAGGCCAGGCCCGCATCCAGCGCCCAGAACACCTTGACAATGCGCATCGTCGCCTGAGAGACCGGTTCGGAAAGATCGCCGCCTGGGGGCGATACCGCGCCCACGGCGGTCAAGGAGCCGCGGCGCTCTTCATTACTGCCGATGCAGGCGACGGAACCGGCACGCTCATAGAACTGCGCCAGACGAGAGGAAAGGTAGGCGGGATAGCCCTCTTCACCGGGCATTTCCTCCAGACGGCCGCTCATCTCACGCAGCGCTTCCGCCCAGCGGGAGGTGGAATCCGCAATAACGGCAACGGCATAGCCCATGTCACGGTAGTACTCCGCGATGGTGATGCCGGTATAGATGGAAGCCTCACGGGCGGCCACCGGCATATCGGAGGTATTGGCGATGAGTACGGTACGCTTCATCAGCGATTCACCGGTACGGGGGTCAATCAGCTCTGGGAATTCCCGCAGCACATCGGTCATTTCATTCCCGCGTTCCCCGCAGCCGATGTAGACCACCAAGTCCACATCCGACCACTTGGCCAAAGCGTGCTGCATCACTGTCTTGCCAGAGCCGAACGGTCCCGGAATAGCCGCGGTACCGCCCTTTGCCACCGGGAAGAAGGTATCCACAATACGCTGGCCGGACTGCAGCGGCACGCTGGGCGGGAATTTGCGCCGATAAGGGCGGCCCACACGCACCGGCCACTTCTGCATCATCGGCAGTTCCACACGGCTGCCGTCTGCCTGCTCCAGCACGGCGACCGTTTCTGTCACGGTATAGCTGCCGGATTTTATCGAAACCAGCTTTCCCTTCATCTTGGGTGGAATCATAATCTTATGCAAAATGGAGGGGGTCTCCTGCACCGTACCGATAATATCACCGCCGATGACTTCATCACCAGGATGGGCAGTAGCGGTAAACTCCCACTTTTTCTCACGATCCAAGGCTGGCACTTCCACACCGCGGGGGAGGTTATTGCCGCCCACTTTTTTCATGATGGCATCCAGCGGGCGCTGAATTCCATCATAGATATTTTCCACCAGGCCTGGACCCAGCTCTACCGAAAGGGGTGAACCGGTAGTAACTACCTCCGCACCGGGTCCAAGACCCGAGGTTTCCTCGTAGACCTGGATAGAGGCGGAGCCACTGTTCATGGTCAGGATCTCACCGATGAGGCGCTGTTCACCGACCCGAACCACATCCGCCATATTGGCTTCCTCCAAGCCGGTGGCAACCACCAGCGGCCCGGAGACTTTAACGATTTTTCCCATGGGGCTGTCCTTCCTTTACTCAGATGATATCGGCGCCAACAGCGCGCTCCACCGTGGTTTTCACCTGCTGCATCCCCAGTCCGAGGCTTCCCTCTTTACCGGGGATGAGGATAATGGCAGGGGTAACTGCCTTGCGGTAACGGTCCAGCTCTGCGGTCAGACCCGCTGCCAGCTGCTCCGTCACATAGATAATGGCTGTATCCTCCTTGGCCAGCCGGTGCAGGATGGGACGGGCCTGCTCGGCGTTTTCGGCCGGGCATACCTGCAAGCCAAGCGCCGCAAAGCCCTGTACGCTCTGGGCATCGCCCAGCACGGCAATTTTATACATAGAGCGCCTCCTTTATCCTGCGTTTCTCAACCGGCTGCGGATCATTTCGGACGAAAGCCCCGCCTGCCGGCCGGTCATTATAATGCGAATGGCTGTGATCTCATTTTCCACGGCGGCAAGATAGCACAGCACCGTTTCCTCCCCGAAGGGGGTACGGCGGGCTGCCGCCAGATAAGCATCGGTTGCTTCGTCACAGGCTTTTTCAAAGGCGGTAAGCGAACCGCCCCCCGCTGCCGCGGCGCCCAAAGCTGCCGCCTTTTCCAGCGCCCCCGCACCAAACAGCTCGCCCAGCTTGCCGGGCTCTGTCATCATTATGCCATGGGGGGAAACGCTGCCGCCCTCCAAAAGGGCACGGGGCAGTACCTCACTGCTGCCGCTGCGGGCGGCCCGTACGGCGGTACGCAGGTTTGCGGCGTCAATCAGCTGCCGCACATATCCCTGCAAAAAGCCGCTTTTGGTCTCCGCCGCCAGCGCCGCCATTTCGGCATAGCAGGCGGCATCCAGCACCAGGTCCGCACCCTGCGGATCATTTTCCCGCAGCAGCGCCGCCGCTTTTTCGGCAGCATCCCGGGCAGCATCACTTGCGGTCAACCGGTGCTCCTGATGCCATTCGTTCTGCATCCGTTCGGCATCGTACCGGCCGCCGGAAAGCAGCAGCCCCTCGGGAGAGATCCCCCGGCGCTCCGCCTTGAGGATCGCTTTGATATTATGGTAATCGAATTTGATCCGGAACAGGTCCAAAAGCCTCGGCTCCGGGATGGAGGAGGAAAGATCCTTGAACAGGCTTTCCCGCCGCAGCCGCAGCGCCTCCTCCAGCGGAGAATTTTCGGCATAGCCGCATTCCGCCAGCAGCTTGCGGGCCTCTGCTTCGTTTGCTGCCTCCAGCAGCCGTTCCTGTTTTTCCGGGGTCAGCAGGCGGTTTTCCATGGCGTGCAGCCGGGCGGAGACCGCCAGATAATCGGTATCCTTGATGGGGGTCATCGCAGCCCCTCCTTACTGTACGGGAAAGAGGATCGCAGCGACCTCTTTCTCCAGCTTTTCCCGCTGCAGCCGCACCAGGGTATCAAAGGCACAGTTCAGCTCTACATCACCGTGGCTGAGGATAAATCCGCCCGGAATAGAACGGGGCTCGGCACTAAGGGTCAGCTTTCCCGGTTTACCTGCTTCGCGTAAGGCGGTATTCGCCAGCAGTACAACCTCTGGTCCAATTTCACTTGCATCCTGCGGGGAAAGGATCATCTCCTCCCCTCCTTCGGCCACTTCCGCAGCTAGTGAAGCGATCAGCGCAAGATATTTTTCTCGAGGCAAGTGGCATAACTCTTCCACCGCCACCGCAAAAGCTTCATTCAATAATTCCTGTTTAGCTGCCAATTCCATCTTGCGACACTCCACCGTCGCCGAAGATGACAGGCGCTCCCGCCGTTCCTCCGCCGCACGGCGTCCGCGGGTCAGGAGTTCCAGGCTCTCCTGCTCCGCCGCCGACTGGGCTTCCGCCGTCAAGGCATTGATTCTTTTTTCATTTTCCTGCTGTATTTGGGCAATCTCCCGCTCGGCATCCTCAATGATGCGCGCAGTGATCTTTTCGATTCCTTCCATAAGGGCTCCTTTCTCCCGTTTTGCTTACGCCAGGAACAGGAAGTACAGCATCAGCATCGAAGCCAGCAGCGAAAGAATTGCATAAAACTCCACAATGCCACACAGTACCAGACCCTTGGACCAGTCGGATGGCTTCTTGGCCAGAATATTGATGGAGGAAGCCGCTACACGCCCCTGCGCAATAGCAGAAAGCAATCCGCCCAACGCCATAGGCAAGCAGGCCGCAAAGCAGCGCAAGCCTTCCATCACGCTCAAGTCGGTATTGCCATTCAAAAGGCCAATGGCATAAATGGAGAAAAACCACACGACGGTACCATACAGACCCTGCGTACCGGGCAGCACCTGCAAAATCATTGCTTTACCAAACTTGCCGGGATCTTCGCACATCAGGCCGGCAGCGGCTTCACCTGCCATACCGGTTCCCTTGGCCGAGCCAACACAACTCAAACCAGCCGCCAAACCGCCGCCCAGCAGGGCCAGCGCCAAACCACCGAAAGATTCCAGAAAACTCATTTTTCATACGCTCCTTTTTATTGTTCTGCTATTCTGTAATATTTGGGCTGAGCCGCAACGGGCTTAAACGCGCGTCCGCCATCCCGGTAGAAGTACTTGAAAAATTCCAAACACTGAAGCCGCATGTCATGGACATAACAGCCCAGCAAATTCAAGGCAAAATTAAGAGCATTGCCCAACAGCGATACAATAATAAATACAATCAGATTGCCAGGGATAGCTGCCAGAGTATTAAATACTTGCGCGATGACCGCACCTGCCAACATCAAAGCCATTAGGCGAACATAGGAGAGAATATCCCCAAAATAGCCGGTAATGTGATTGTATACCGAACCACCGATGCCAACAATTTTTCCGCCGATGCCGTTTTTGCCATAACCCTGGCTAATAATCAAGACCGCCAACAACACCCATAGGAATGTCTTTTTCCCGGTGATGCCCAATGCCACACCACAGCCAATAATAACCCACCAGGCAGCTTCCTCGCACAGGGCACTGGCTATCTCGCCGTGCTTCAGCTTGTAGATAAAGCCGATGACCATACCGACAAGGATCTGCACACAGCCCAATGCCAGTGAGCCCAGCATAATGGCAATAATATCATTGATGGGCGAAATGAGCGGCTGCCAGAACCAGGTGAAGGTGCTTTCCGGGTTAATGACTTTGAGCATTTGCGGGATGAAATCCCCGAAGAAACCGCCGGTCAATGCACCCATAAAGAAAGTAGAGATGCCGCATAATCCCAGCAGCGCAAAGAAATTGTAGCTGCCGCCGGTAGGCTGTTTCTTCTTCAGCACAATGACTGATGCCAGCATCATCAAAAGGCCATAACCCATATCCGCCATCATAATGCCGTAAAACAGAATAAAGAATGGTGCCATGTAGGGATTAGGATCCAGCGAACCATAGGCCGGCAAAGAATACATCTCCGTGACCATATTCAGCGGACCGGTAAAGCGATTGTTCTTCAGCTTGACCGGAACACACGGATAATCCTCCGGCACCGGGTCTATCATCTGCCACGCGCAGGTGCAGCCCTCCAGCAGCATTTCCAGTTCCTTTGTGTTCTCTGCAGGGAACCACCCTTCCAAAAGGAAGGTTTCAGCAGTCTCCCTCGTGCGTCCTTTTGCCTCTCCCCGTTCCATTTCGATGCGGGAGGCATCTGAGAGCTGGCACAGCTCCGGCTTTTGGTTGGCGCACTTTGCAATCTCCTGTTCCAACGCAACCTTGCGCTCTGCCAGTTCTGCCTGCTCCCGCCGCAGGGCGGCAAGGTTTTCTCCTGCAGTACCGCGGCGGTCGCCCGGTGCCACGCGGCTCCAGCCCAATGCCTTCAACGCGGCTATGTGGTCTTCCGCCTGGGAAATGTGCACTGTAAGCACCATGTAGCGGTGCTCCCGGTCAGCACTTACCTCCCGCAGCTCATACAGATCTCCGGCCGCATCCAGTGTCTCATGTATTTGCTGCGGCAGCACTGCGGCGGGCAGTGTGCCCATTTGAATCAGCACTTTTTCAGTGGTAGCGCATTCCAGCGGCATGGTGAAGCTCTCCCAAGGAAGAAGCTGAGCCTCCTCTGCCGCCAGCTTTTCGCTGCGTGACTGCAGGGAAGCCAATTCCTCTCGGCAGCGGTTCAACCGCTCCGCCGCACTCTTTCCGTCAGCCAGCTGGCTTTCATCAGTCAACGCCTGCTCATCAATGAACGGAAGCGGCTCCAGTGCATTCTTTTCCTTTGGAGTGTGATCTGTCAATATTTGCAGCGCCTGCTCTGCTGCGGTGTACTGCTCTCGTATCCTTTGCAGCTCCGCTGCCTCCGGTATACGCAGCTTTTCCAGCAGCGGGTCATCTGCCGCCGGCTCCGGCTCGGTGATTTCCAGACAGCCAAGATGCTGCAAACGCCGCAGCATTTCCTCCCGCTCACTTTGCAGCCCTATGAGCCGCAAGTGACGCATAGCAACAATAGCCATTAGCGTTCCACAACCTTTTCCACGATCCACCTGGCAGCCTGCGGGATGCGCTGCCTGGCTTCCTCTTTTTTATGTTCCCATTGCACGGAGGCTTCCTCCAGCGCATGATAGGTAGCCTGCGCCGCCTGCCGTTCCGCCTCGGACATCATCTCACGCACCTCAGCCTCCGCATCAGCCCGGGCCTGCTCCCGCAGGCGATCCGCGCTGCGCTGTGCCATCAGCAGTTTTTGTCTACAATCCGTGGCGGTTTGCTCTCGTATTTGATTCATTTTTTCTTCGGTCCTTAGTACCTCTATTATGGTATCCTGCGGCAACTTTTGTAACCCCCTTTTAATTTTATATTACTTATTGAATATAATTGTATAACATCTTATGAATAAAGTAAAGGGAATACTTGCGGACAATTTATACTTTTTGTGGTATGGAATCTTATGCATGGGTGAAAATAAACAAAATAAACGGCAGAGGCCCTTTTTGCGGGTCTCTGCCTTTCAGACTCCATTATTTTTTGCTTTCCATTGCCAATTGCGCAAATAACTTGTTAAAATTGCAAGTTGCACAACTTCTTCATTCATTTTCGTCATATCATTCCCGCTATACTACACAATGATACTAAATTTTCCCCGCCTGTGAATGGATACTTTTTACATTATGGAGGATCCAAGAATTAACGCATCGCAGTTTGCTGATCCGGCTATATCATCCTCATAGATATTCATATGAGCGCTAACAACCTAATAGTATAACAACACAAACTGAATTTTGCAGCATCGTTAATTTTTTGTAAAACTTCCCCCAGCAGTTTGCCAAAGCACCCTCTGTATGATATATTTAGTATAGTAAAGTGCGGAGCCGCTCTTTTTCTGCATAATATTAAACTGTGCCCCACTGAAGAAGGAAGGGAGTGAGTGCGCTGAAGCACAAAGGCACCGCGGTACTGACCGCAAATCGAGTAAAGATCATCGAGAAAATACGGGAATCAGCTATTTCGGTACTTCCTATCGTCGTGATAGTTCTGGTGCTATGCCTGACCATTGCCCCTGTTGGCACCGATTTGTTACTCTGCTTTTTGATTGGCACTATTTTTGTTATCGTTGGCATGGGACTGTTCTCGCTGGGCGCGGAAGCCTCCATGACACCCATCGGAAACCGCATCGGTATGGCGCTGACCAAAACTCGTAACCTACCGTTGAGCCTGATCGTCAGCTTTATGCTGGGCTTTGCCGTTACCATAGCGGAGCCAGATCTGCAGGTTCTGGCCGAGACAGTACCCCACATCAATAACACCATACTGTTGGTCACCGTTGGCATCGGCGTTGGATTTTTCCTTTCCGTATGCATGCTGCGCATCGTTACCGGCGTAAAGCTACGCTGGCTGCTTATTGCTTTTTACGGTGTAGTGTTTATCTTGGCCAGCTTTGCCGCACCAGATTTCCTTAGTGTAGCGTTTGATTCCGGCGGCGTAACCACCGGCCCTATGACCGTTCCTTTCATACTGGCACTAGGCGTCGGTGTATCCTATATTCGAAGTGACGCCCGGGCAGAAGCTGACAGCTTTGGTCTGGTGGCGCTCTGCTCCATCGGACCTATTCTAGCTGTACTGATCCTCAGCTTCTTCTATACCGAAAGCAGCGGCGCTTTGGAGATCACTACTTCCTCCTTCGCCAATACTTCCGCCATTGGGGCTGCCTACCTGCATGACCTGCCCAAATACATGGGAGAAATGGCAATCGCACTGCTGCCCATCGTAGTCATCTTCTTCGCATTCCAATTCCTTACCTTGCATATGCCTCGCCGTAATCTGGCCAAAATCGTCATTGGTATCCTGTATACATATGTAGGACTAGTACTGTTCCTAACTGGCGTTAATGTTGGGTTCTCCGCGCTGGGCGAGGTACTGGGCGCCGAGTTGGCTGACGGCTGGACGCGCTGGCTGCTCATTCCCCTTTCCATGCTGCTGGGTTGGTTCATCATCTCGGCGGAACCCGCCGTGGCAGTACTGGAGGCTCAAATCGAGGAGGTCAGCGCCGGCACTATTCCCGGCAGCGCCATCAAAACTAGCCTTTCCATTGCCATTGCGTTGGCCATGGGCTTTTCCATGCTGCGGGTACTTACCGGCATCTCTATCATGTGGTTCCTCATTCCTGGCTATGTCGTCGCTTTGGGGCTTTCCTTCTTCGTCCCCGATCTTTACACCGCCATTGCGTTTGACTCCGGCGGTGTAGCCTCCGGCCCCATGACAGCCACCTTTATGTTACAATTTATGATCGGTGCCTCCACCGTTGTGGGCGGCAATCCGCTCATCGATGCATTCGGCGTCGTTGCTATGGTTGCCATGATGCCCCTGATCTCCATTCAGATGGTCGGCTTTATTTACAGCCGCCGCACTGAGCCTGAGATTGCCCGCGAGCAGTATGGAGATGATGAAATCATTGAGCTGTGGGAGGTGAACCCGGTATGAATTACCTCATTTCTGTTGTCAATCCCGGCGCAATGGAGCGAGTATGTGAAATCGCCGCTGCACTGGACCTGCCCCAAACCGTAGCCGTGCTGGGGCACGGCACCGCCGCCAAAAGCATGCTGGATCTTCTTGGAATCGAATCCACTGAAAAGCGAATCATCATGACGGTGGCAAATTCCGAAAAGACCCAGCAGTTCATCAAAGACATGCGGCAGCAGCTTTACATCGGTATCCCCGGGCACGGCATTGTCATTGCCATCCCGATCAAAAGTGTGGGAGGAGGAAAAACCTTGGCATATCTGAATAACGGCGAGCAGCAACCCGCCCGCTATACCCCCGAGCTCAATGGGAAATATGAACTCATCGTGATTGTGGCCAATGAAGGCCGTACCGACCAGGTAATGAATGCGGCCCGCGCGGCCGGCGCCACTGGCGGCACTGTGCTACACGGCAAAGGCACCGGCAGCCAGAATCCAAAAAAGTTCTATAATGTATCCATCGCTTCGGAAAAGGAAGTGATCCTGATGGTATCGCCCAGCGACCGCAAAGCCGCTATCATGCAGTCGGTGCTGCACCATGCCGGTCCTGATAGCGAAGCCGGCGCTATCCTATTCTCACTGCCCGTTAGTGAGGTCGCTGGATTTGGACTGATGGAAGACTCTATTACCTAAACTGAACAAGAACCACAATACACCAAAAGAGCGAAGCCCTCACCGGACTCCGCTCTTTTTTATTCCTCTGTTTTCAGTAGCGGGGCCGCCTGTCGGTCTTCGGCAAACTTTTTATACTCCCCAGGGCCAACGCCGTATGTTTTGCGGAACAGTTTAATGAAATAACTAGATTCATAGTAACCCAACTCCCCTGCCGCCATACGCACTGTGCTTTCCGGTCGGGAGAGTAGCCTGCGGGCCTGTTCCATTTTTTCCATATTGATGTAGCCCACCACATTCATGCCGCTCTCGCTCTTAAAAAGCCTGCTGACATAGTTTTCGGTCATATGCACCGTTTCGCTTATCATTTCCAAGGAAATGTGCTGGGAAAGGTTTTCTTCGATATACTGTATAATCTGCGCCATTTCCTTTTTGCACAGCAATGCGGCTTTTTTCCTCTCAAAGCGCTCCATCTGCTGGAGCACCTGGCCAAAATGCGCCTCGTAGTCATCCACGCTGCGACATTTTATCATCTGCTCCCACAAGGCTTTGCGTTCCTCTTCGCTCAGGTAGGCCGAGCAGCCCAGCAGCGCCGTCAAGCCCAAGCTACTCATGGCGTGCGCCGCTGGACCCGGGGCGGCCGCCCGCAGCTCTTTCCCCCGCCCAAAGGCCAAAAATAGCTCCTGTGCACCAGTATAGTCTTTTGCCTCCAGCAGGCCACTCAGCTGCCGGCAGGCCACCTGCACCGGCACCTCCTCCAAGGAAAGCTGCCGCAGCGTTGCCGCACGGGTCAGACGGCCTGTACCGTGAAACACAACATAGGGAATCGCATTCCGGCAGCGCTCCAGCTCCCGCAAAAAGCCTCCGCTCTCTGCAAATTGCTCCGAGAGAAGAAATCCGCACGGCCGGTTCAGGTAGGCCCGGCAAAAACCGCTGATTCTTTGACAAAAGGTTGTGGCTTCCCGTTCGAATGCCTCCTGCTCACCCGGCATCAACACAATTGCTGTCTGATCTGGACCCAACCGAATCAATGTGGAAGCCGGCCGTCCCAACTTTTCGCACAACAAATTATAGAATCCGGAATCATTCCGCTTATTTTCGTTCTCCGGGCGATCCAGAAAGGCCAGACAAATCGCATAGGGCTCCGAAAAGCGGATCTCCTCCACCTGCGTACTCTGCACCACCCGCTGCATTTCACGAAAATCATCTTCTGTCATAGGAGTGACCGGCACCGGTTCTGCGCCTTTTTTTCCAGCCAATCGTTCTGCGGCTTTTTGCAGCAGCGTCGTCAGAGATTCTGGTGAGATATCGGTTTTCACCACATAGTCCATCACCCCCAGGCGAATCGCCTCCACCGCGTAGGAGAAATTTTCATGGTTGGTAAGTACAATGATCTCACATTCCCGGTTTTGCTGCCGTACCTGCTGGATAAACTGCAGACCATCCATATCCGGCATTTTGATATCGGTAATGATGAGATCCGGCGGATCATCCTCTATCTCCAGCAGAGCCGTCTTGGCACTGCTGTAACTGCCGGTCACGGTATAGCCCAGCGCAGTCCAATCCACAATGGTCTTCAACGCCAGCCGGACAATCTTCTCATCATCCACCAGAATGGCTTTATACATCGCTCTCCTCCTTCCACTCGGTATAGGGCATCGTCATCTGCACTTCGGTTCCCTGGCCCTGTACACTGCCAATGGAAAAACTTTGTCTATCCTTATAGGACAGGTACAAGCGGTCCTTTACATTGTGCAGGCCGATGCCACTCATCTTGCTGCTTTTTGGCACACCATCCTCGCCAGCTTTTTCTTGGTCAAATCCCTTCCCGTCATCGATGATACTGATATACAGTGTCTCCTCCCCCACCCATGCTTTCAACCGGATGGTGAGGGGGACATTCTCTTTTATCCCGTGGATGACCGCATTTTCCACAATGGGCTGCAGCAGCAGGCGCATCACACTGGCCTTTGCAGCTTCCTCGCTGATCTCCGTCTTCAGCACAATGGTCTCGCAGCAGCGGATCCGCTGCAAAGTCAAATAATCCTCCACTGTTTGCAGTTCACTGTGCAGTGGTGTGTAGGAATTATCCTTTAGGATAGAGCTGCGTAGCAAATGAGAAAGCGCTGCCAACCCATCGGAAACGACCGGTACATTATTCATCATGGAGGTAAAGCGCAGGCTATCCAGTGTATTGAATAGGAAGTGCGGGTTGATCTGCGCCTGCAGCATCCGGATCTCTGCCCGGCGTTTCTCCGCCTGTTCCTTTTCCACCTTATTCAGAGCCTCTCGCATTTCCGCACAGATCTCATTAAAAGCCTGATTCAAAATACCCAGCTCATCCCGGCTTTCATCAGATTGCGTAACCGCAAAGTTCACCCGCGCCGCGTCGCCAAAGGACTTCACCAGTGCATTCATCGGCCGGTCGATGGAATCAATCACAATCACCGAAAAATTCAGCAGTAGAATCGTTCCAAACAGTGTCCCAAAGAAGATACTTTGCAGTGGCTTCATCATCTCGGTGTAGGGCTCTATAAAGACTAGGGTAGCCTCCAATGCCGGCACCGTAAGGTAGCACAAAAAGCTGCTGCGCTCCTCCCGGGGGCAAATCGGTTCCCCGCTTACCTCAAATGCTGTCTGTCGAATCACTTCCCCTTCCAGCACCGTCAGCGGTGTTCCGTCATCGGTCAACAGGCCACCGGCCCCATCCACCAGCACCAGGCGGTTACAGCTCTCCTCATTATAAATATCCAGCAAGCGGGTAAACATCTGAGGCATAAACAAAGCTTGCACCGTATAAGCGTTTCCCTCCTCGTCTGTCGCATACCATGCCACAGCCAATCGTTGCTCTCCCACCTCATTTTGTGTTATCGCCCATCCACCAGATTCCGTAACCGCCAGTATCTCTTCCCCGGCGAGGCTGCACACCGTTCCATCTGTATACAGCACCGTCACCCCGGTCAAATAGCGCAGTGCCTCCTGCTGGAATAGCCCGGTAGGTTCTGTTTTCAGCACCTCTTCCGGAAGTTTTTCCTGCCCTCCGGCCAACAGCCTCGAAGGATCCGCCAAGTTTGTAAGGGACCGTTCCAACGAAGTCAGCGTCTGCGCCGCAAAGGCTCGCACCGTCTGCCGGACCGAAATAAATGCCTTGGCATAAGAAAAAACGCTGATAATGAGAATTGGGACCACCGATATCAGAATCACCATCAGCGTAATGCGGTTTTTTATCGGCAGCCTTCTTACCAAAGATTTTGCATTTCCTTCTTCCATCGCTGTCCTCCGCCAGTCCTATGGGCTTTGTTCTTTCTGTTTATTATAATATCCTTTGCGGTAAATTGCAAAGAATCCACTAATCTTGTCAAAAATGCCGTTTTCCCTAATAAATCCAACCTTTTTCACTATTTTCTCTCCTCTGCGGTAAGAAATGAACACCCATTGTGCTAAATCCGCCAGTTTCTCTTGTCAATCTGCCTGATATTCTCATGCTATTTTCCAAAAAAGAGTATCAACTGCACAAAAGTGAACATTTTTTATTACCTTCTTTCCCGCTATAATCATAAATACAGACATTCTGGCTCGTCTGAATATCCCCATATAAGGGGGCTTTTGTAAAAGGAGGTTTTGTTATGCCAGCCGGATTTTGGATCGCAGTAGGAATACAGGCCCTCGTTTTTGTTCTTATGCTGATCGGAAGAAACAAGATCACGAAGGATGATTAAGCATCCCCACTATCAAAACAAAGACGAAGAAAAGAAGAGGTAATGAAAAATGAAATGGACGATTCTCATTATTCTGATTGCCTATTTCGTCGCGATGTTCATCATCGGACTGATTGCCAATCGGAAATCGAAAACTGTTACTGACTACTATGTAGCAGGCCGTGGATTGGGCGGCGTTATCACCGCACTGGTGTATATGTCCAGTCTAGTCAGCGCCGGTGCCCTGGTGGGCTGGACCGGTCAAGCCTCCAGCTACGGCGTATGGTTCATCTTTGCGGGATGTGCCGTTACCATCGCCACCTACATCTGCTGGCGGCTGCTTTCCGGCAAGGTCATGCGCCTTTCCAAAAAGCTGGATCTGCTGACTGTTCCGGACTTCCTGGAAGCCCGCTTTGAAAGCCGCACCGCCCGCCTTATTGCCGGTCTTATCCTGCTTATCTTTACCGTGCCGCTTATGGTTTCGCAGTTCAAGGCCGCCGGTCTTTTGCTTAACATGGTCACCGGTATTGATTACAAAACTGCCGTTGTGCTGTTTGGCGTCATCGTGTTCGTCTATGTTGCCTTTGGCGGATACTTTGCTGTAGTTTACACCGATGCTGTTCAGGGTGGCCTGATGCTGTTCGGTATCGCTGCACTGGTCATCACCGCACTCATTGCGGTAGGCGGCAACCTGGGCGAAGCCTACGCCGCCGCCAATCCCGTTGGTGCCGTCAGCTGGCCCACCACCGGCAGTGCACTTACATCCACTGCCTTTATCGCCGTACTGATGAACAACTTCTTTGGTGCACTGGGCGCCCCCAACTATATCAAGGGTTTCTATTCCCTGAAGGGCCCGAAGGAGCAGAAACGCGGCTTTACCATGATTATGAGTATCGTCTGTGTAATTGAAATCTGCATCATCGTCATCGGCCTGTGCGGCAAGGTCCTGTTCCCCGACCTCTCCTCTCCGGATAACACTGTATTTATGATGATCGACAGTCTGCTGCCTCCTGTCCTGGGCGGTCTGGTGCTGGCAGCGCTGGCAGCCGCTATGATGTCTACTATGGATGGTCTGCTGCTGATGTGCGCTTCCACTGTGGAAAATGATATTCTGGTCCGCACCTTCAACAAAGACCTTTCCGAAAAGCAGCGCATGACCGTTGCCCGTATCACCGTTCTGGTCATCGGCGCTATTTCCATCGTTTGGGGCCTCAATCCCCCCGAAATGCTGGCCCTGCTGATGTATCCCGCCTGGGGTATTCTGGGTCTCTCCTTCGCGCTTTGCTTCTATGGCGGTCTGTACTGGAAACGCCTCAATGCCCCCGGCGTCTGCGCCGGCATGGTGGCTGGTGCCGGCATGTTCCTCATCGGTTCCGCTACCGGTTGGTCTCCTCTTGGTCTTGCTCCCATCCAGATCGGCCTGATCTCGCTGATTATCGTCACCCTTATTGTGACTTACAGCACCAAACCCACCTCGGCCGAAACACTTGAAAAGTTCTTCCCGGCCAAGGTAAAAGCCAAGTAATCTTCTCACCATTCCATATGGTGTTTGACCTCCTCAATATTGGTGCAAAGTCCCCACACACGTGGGGATTTTGTGCTATTGACAAAGGCCTTGCAAAAAGTGAAAATAAAGGTAGTTTGTTTGCCAAAGGAGGGAACGCCATGCCGATCGGCTGGTGGATAGCCATTGCCATCCAGGCTGCTGTATTTGTCGCCATGCTTTTGGTTCGCCGCCGTATCTGAATCGGCCGGCGGTTTATGACGGAAAGGAATCCGCACTATGAATTACATTGTACAGGCTGTCATACTTGTTTACTTCGTCGGGATGTTCGCTCTGGGCATTCTGGGAGAACAGCGCACCAAAAATACCGCTGACTACTATGTGGCAGGCCGTCAGGTCAACGGCTTCTTTGCCGGAATTGTATATACCACCAGTTTGGTCAGCGCCGGGGCCCTGGTCGGCTGGGTCAGCCAGGCCTGGCAGTGGGGCATTTACTTTATCTATGCCGCCAGTGCCGTCACTGTAGCGACCTTTCTATGCTGGTGGCTGCTGGGGCGCAAACTCTGTACCTGCTCCCGCGATCTCAATCTTTTCACTGTCCCGGATTTTCTGGAAAAACGCTTTGAAAGCCGCACCGCCCGCCTCATTGCTTCGCTGCTTATCATTACCTTTTCCATCCCGCTGCTGGTAACCCAATTTGCCGCCATTGGCATCCTTTTTAATGTCACCACCGGGCTTTCTTACAGTGCTGCGGTCATTTGTTTTGGTATCATTGTGTTCCTGTATGTCTCCTTCGGCGGCTATTATGCCGTTGTTTATACCGATGTTGCCCAAGGCCTTTTGATCCTGCTGGGCGTCATCATCCTGCTGACCGCTTCGGTCCATCGGGTGGGGCCCTCTCCGCAGCTGCAGTATCAGCAGATCTTTCCCCATGGCTTCATCTCCTGGCCGGGTGCCGACTCCCCCATTACTCCCTCTTTCTTGGTTGCCTTCATTCTGCTCACCTTTTTTGGGGCGCTGGGCGGTCCCAATTATATCCGCGGCTTCTACTCCATCCGCAACCGGCGTGCTTTCCGGCAGGGCTTTACCATCACCGTTTCCATCGTGGTCGTGCTGGAGATCTGTATTGTCCTGCTGGGACTGTACGGGCGCATTATTTTCCCGGAAATCGATACCGCCGATAATGTGGTCTACTACATGATCCAATCTCTGCTGCCACCCTTACTGGCAGGTATCGCACTGGCCGGGCTATCGGCCGCCGTTATGTCTACTGTAGATTCCCTGTTGATCCAGTGCGCCTCCACCGTGGAAAACGATATCCTCACCAAGACCTTTCGACTGGGGCTTTCGGAGCGTCGCCGTATCTCCATTGCCCGTGCCACTGTTGCTATTATCGGCGGTATCTGTGTATTTTGGGGGCTTAATCCCCCCGAATACCTTGCCTTCCTGATGTACCCCGCCTGGGGTGCCCTGGGGCTATCCTTTGCCTGGGTATTCTTCCTAGGACTATACTGGCGGCGGTTCAATAAGACTGGTGCCATCACCTCCATGGTCACTTCTTCTGTTACTTTCGTTGTGTGGAATGCCCTCGGGAATCCTTTGGGCATCTATCACATTCAAATGGCGCTGCTTGTCTCGGTACCGGCCACTCTTATTGCGACCTTGCTTACACCCCCACCCCGCACCGAAACTCTCTCTCCCTTCTTCGCCCCCTCCAAAGTCCCCTGATCGGGGACTTTTTCATTTTTCTTCTTGACATTTCAGTTCAAAGTGATATCATAAAGATATCACAGAAAGGAGTGACAACAATGACTGAAAAATTACTCACCAATAAAAAGAACGGGATGGCCATGCTGCTTTTGTTCCTTGCCGTTATCGCGGCGGCCGCCGTGGCCATTGTCGTGGGCGCAAACCTCCACCTGCTCGGCCTTATCGTCGTTGGCATTATTGTTATTAGTTTGATTTGGATCCCCATGATCGGCCTGCGCATCCTGAAACCACAGGAGGCTTTGGTGCTTACTCTGTTCGGGCGCTACTACGGCACGCTAAAGGGCGAGGGCTACTACTATGTTAATCCGTTCTGCACCGGCGTAAACCCCGCTGCCAAAACCCGCTTGAACCAAAGCGGTGATGTCAAAACATTAAGCGTCAAGGCCGCTGCCGGTGATAGCAGTGCCTCCATCGAGATGGATGCCTCCGGCAAAAAGCTCTCCCTTAAAATTATGACCCTGAGCAACAACCGCCAGAAGATCAATGACTGCCTGGGCAACCCCGTAGAAATCGGCATTGCCGTCACATGGCGCATTGTAGATACCGCCAAGGCTGTTTTTAATGTGGATAACTACAAAGAATACCTTTCCCTGCAGTGCGATAGCGCCCTGCGCAATATCGTTCGGCTGTATCCTTACGATGTCGCCCCCAATGTAGATACCACCGGCGACGGCATCGCCGATGACGGCAGTCTGCGCGGCTCCAGCGAGCTGGTCGCCTCCCGTATTCGCGGTGAGATCCAGCAGCGGGTAGCGGAGGCCGGCATCGAGATCATCGAGGCCCGCATCACCTACCTTGCCTACGCCACCGAAATCGCCGCCGTCATGCTGCAGCGTCAGCAGGCGTCCGCCATTATTGATGCCCGCAAGATGATCGTAGAGGGTGCGGTAGGCATGGTGGAAATGGCGTTGGCGCGTCTTTCCGAAAGCGGTGTGATAGAATTGGATGAGGAACGCAAAGCCGCCATGGTCAGCAATCTTTTGGTGGTGCTGTGCGGCAACCACGATGCTCAGCCTGTAGTCAATTCCGGCAGCCTGTACTGATTGATTATGAACGAGAACCAGAAAAAGCAGGTGCCGCTGCGCCTTTCCCCCAAGCTGTACGCTGCCATTGCGGCCTGGGCAGAGGATGACTTTCGCTCAGTTAATGGGCAGATCGAATATCTGCTGACTGAGTGTGTACGCCAGCGCAAGAAAAACGGCAAATATGTCTCGGATAAGATTGATGTTCCCCCAGAACTGGATGTTGAATAACAAAAAGCGGCCCGCCGCAGCACATGCTGTGACGGGTCGTTCTCTTTATGTTTTTATTCAGCATCTTGCCAGCCCTTGCACACATCCACCCAGGCCAGCGCCTCGGAAAGTTCATACAGCTCCTCGCAGGTCAGTTCAATAGCACTATTGCTGCTGCCGCACGCCGGGAATACCGTAGTAAACCGTTGCAATGAAACATCCAGGCAGGTTTTCACCCCCGGTTTTACCGCAAAGGGGCACACCCCGCCCACCGCGTGTCCAACAAGCTCCACAGCTTCCTCCGGGGTCAGCATCTTGGCTTTGCAGCTAAAGGTCTCCTTATACTTATGGTTATCTATCTTGGCGTCCCCAGCCGTTACCACCAGCAGCGGTCCCTCCGCTGTCATAAAAGAAAGCGTCTTGGCAATGCGGGCAGGAATAACGCCCACCGTCTGTGCAGCCAACTCCACCGTCGCGCTGGAGGTTGCGAACTCCAGCACCTTATCTTCCATGCCCCGCGCGGCAAAGAATGCTTTCACTTCCCGAATTGACATAATGGTTTCCTCCGATATTTGCGTAGTGATGTACCTATCATAGTCCCCTGCGAAATTTTGTCAAGCGGTGCCGGCATATTTTACTGCAAAAGGTCTTGACTGCCGGCTCATTTCACGGTAAAATGTATAAGCATTCAAAAATAAATGCAGGCATAGTTCATCGGTAGAATAGCGGCTTCCCAAGCCGCGGAGGCGGGTTCGATTCCCGTTGCCTGCTCCAAAAAAAGAGACGCCATATGGCGTCTCTTTTTTTGGAGCAACGGGGAACACTTGCCTTCTTCAAATCACCAATCACAGCCCTAATTTAACGCGAAGGAAAAAACCGCTATGCTTTTCCCTTTATTTATCCTCTTGGGTCACGGGGGAAGTACTATCCTCCTTTTCCGCGGAGCATTCCTCTTCATCCAACATATTTTGCAGCGTTTTATTGTGCTTTCCCAGCACTTTACCGCCTTTGCTAAAACCCACCGCAAATAAAAGCGCCACTGCAAAAATGGCAAGAGCGGCCGCCGGTACCAACATCAACATGGTTTCTTCTGTCATAGCATTCTCCCCCTTTTTATCCCCCATAGTATATCACATTTCGGTTGCCCTGCAAAATTCTCGCTGCCAAAGCAACCTGCTTATTCTGCGTTTCTTGTCATATTTGCCAGTTTTCTCTCCCTCATCTGCATCGATTGTTGCAAAAAAACTATTGACACTTCCCACTGCCTGGTGATAATATTAGCTCATTAAAGCGATAGCAACGCTGTGACTACGGAGGAAAGGAGAAAGCTGCAATGAAAAAGAACTGCTTTATGATGATGGCTATGATGATGCGCATGTGCGGTATGCGCACTTTTTCCGATGCAACTTTTTCCGATAGCTCCATCATCACAGATTAAAAACATCGCACCATCCATGGGCGCGGCCATCATTTGTTTTTAACCGGGAGACTTCATCGGAAAGTCACCCGGTTTTTGTTTTACCCATATCTTTAGCGAAAGGAACCTCACCCATGAACCTGTATTACGAAGATCTGGTAAGGGCAAACCACCTGCTGGGCCGAATGTGACCCGCGCAGAACCTGTTCCCCCACAACCACACATCTTGTAAGATAAAAGAAAGGACATTTACCATGAAAAAGACTTTGAAAGCTGTTCTGGCCGCTCTGCTCGTCATTTGCCTGCTGCTGCCCCTGGCCGCCTGCGGCAATAATGCCACCACCGAAACCAAGCTCAAGATCGCCATTCCGAATGATACCACCAATGAAGCACGCGCGCTGCTGCTGCTGCAGGATCAGGGCTACATCAAGCTGAAGGACGGCGCCGGCATCACCGCCACCATCTTGGATATCGTAGAAAACCCCAAGAACATTGAGTTCAGCGAAGTAGAGGCTGCCCAGCTGCCCAACCTGCTGCCCGATGTTGACTATGCTGTCATCAATTCCAACTACGCCATCTCCGCCGGTCTCAATCCCACCAAGGATGCCCTGGCACTGGAAGGCTCCTCTTCTGCCTATGCCAATATCCTGGCGGTAAAGGAAGGCAATGAAAATGAACCCCTCGTCAAGGCCCTCATCGCCGCCCTCTCCAGCAAGCAGGTTGCCGATTACATCACCGAAAAGTATGATGGTTCCGTTGTTTCCGTTGTAGAAAACCCTGGCGATGGCTATGATGCCGACCTCGATTACACCGCTTTGGCCGGTCAGACCATCTCCGTTGCCGCTTCCCCCGCTCCCCACGCTGAGATCCTGGCTGTTGCCAAGGAAATTCTGGCCGCCAAGGACATCACCCTGGATATCCAGGAGTACAGCGACTATGTTATCCCCAATAATGTTGTAGAGGATGGCACCGTTCTGGCCAACTACTTCCAGCACACCCCTTACCTCGATGACTTCAACGCCGAAAACGGCACTCACATCGTTTCTGTTCTCTCTGTCCATGTGGAGCCTCTCGGCCTCTACGGCGGCAAGCAATCCACTCTGGATGCCCTTAAATAATTGAAACGAACTGGGGATTGAAAAAGTATGATCGAGATCAAAAATCTGTGTAAGACCTATTCCCTAACGGATGGCAGTGTGGAGGCCCTCAAAGATGTTTCTCTTTCCATCCCGGATGGCGATGTCTTTGGAATCATCGGCATGAGCGGTGCCGGCAAAAGCACCCTAGTGCGCTGCATCAATATGCTGGAACGCCCTACCGCCGGCAGCGTGGTCATCGATGGCAAGGATCTGACCAAAATGACCGAAAAAGAGCTGCGAGCCGAGCGCCAAAGCATCACCATGATCTTTCAAGGCTTCAACCTGCTGATGCAGAAAAACTGCCTGCGCAATGTTTGCTTCCCGCTGGAACTGGCTGGTGTAAAAAAGGCCGAAGCCACCAAAAAGGCGCAGTCACTGCTGGAGCTGGTGGGCTTGGGCGATAAAGCCTCGGCCTACCCTGCCCAGCTTTCCGGCGGCCAGCAACAGCGTATCGCCATCGCGCGGGCGTTGGCCACCAACCCCAAGGTGCTGCTGTGCGATGAAGCCACCAGTGCTCTCGATCCCAAGACCACCAATGCCATCCTGGAGCTCATCCGGGAGATCAATCAGAAACTCGGCATCACTGTCATTATCATCACCCATCAGATGAGTGTTGTGGAATCCACCTGCCGTCATGTGGCCATCTTGGAGGAAGGCCAGGTGGTGGAACAGGGCGAAGTTAGTGCAGTGTTCTCTCATCCCAAGTCGGAAGCCGCCCGCCGGCTGGTCTTCCCGGAGGGAAATCCGGAAAGTCTGCTGTGTTCTCTGCCCGGTTCCCGGCTCATTCGTGTGGTGTTCAATGGGGCCGATGCCACCGGCAAGCCCATCATTGCCCGCATGGCCACCGAGATCGGCGTGGAAGCCAATATTGCCTATGCTTCCACCCGCAGCATCGAGGGCCGCGCCTACGGCTCCATGCTGCTTTCCATTGAAGATAAAAACGACGATCTGGCCCGTGCCATCGGCTATCTTACACAGGATGGCGATATTACCGCCCAGGAGGTGACCCAGTATGCTGAATAATCTCTTTTCCGCTGAGGTACTGCAGGAAACACTCTCCATTGTTCAGGGGCAGTTCCTGCTGGCCTTCTGGGAGACGCTGTATGTCACCATTGCGGCCATGTTCTTTGCCGTGGTCATCGGTCTGCCGCTGGGTGTCATCCTGGTTGTGGGCGAAAAGGGCGGCCTGGCCCCCCTGCCCGGCTGGCTGATGAAAACCATCAATGTCATCATCAATCTGCTGCGTTCTGTCCCCTTCCTTATCCTTATGATCCTGCTGTTCCCATTCACCCGGGCCGTTGTGGGCACCGCGGTGGGTACCGTTGCCTCCATTGTGCCGCTGGTCGTGGCTGCCTTTCCCTTTGTGGCCCGCCTGGTGGAAAGCAGCCTGCGAGAGCTCAATCCCAATATCATCGAAATGTCCCGCAGTATGGGCGCTTCCCCCATGCAGACCATCATTAAGGTCATGATTCCGGAGGCGATGCCCTCCCTCATCTCCAATGCCACCATCGCCATCACCACCATTTTAGGCTACACCGCCATGAGCGGTATTGTCGGCGGCGGCGGTCTGGGCAAGATCGCCATCAACTACGGCTACTACCGCTATAAATATTTGGTCATGCTGCTGGCGGTCATTCTACTTATCATTATCGTACAGGTGTTCCAAAGTATCGGCACCCACCTTTCGGTCAAGCTGGATAAGCGCCTGAAGCAAAATCACTAAGTAATCTCCTCTCTTCTTTTTCTTCCCTATATAAAACCTCCGGGATCTCACCGATCCCGGAGGTTTTCTTTTTGGTAATTATCCGTTTCAAAAAGAACAAATGTTTCATATGAAACATTTTCAGCCGCAGCCTTTAGTAGTGGTAGCGCTGCCGCTTGGCCAGCAGAAAGACCGCCGAAACGATAGCCGCCAGTACCTCGGAAACTGTGATCGCCCACCAAATACCATCGATATCCAAAAACAGCGGAAGAATGATAACCGAGGATGCCTGGAACACCAACACACGCAAAAAAGAAATAAGCGCCGAAACAGCGCCGTTGCCCAGCGCTGTAAAGAAGCCGGAGCAGAAGATATTAAAGCCCGCCAGCAGGAAGGAAAACGCAAACAACTGGAACGCGTGCTTCGTCAGCGCAAACAGGCTCTCATCAAATCCGACAAACACATAAGCAAAGGGGCCCGCGGCCGCAATGGCCAGCGCCGTCAGCGCCACACCCACCGTAAGGGTCAGTGTCACGCTTTTACGCAGGAGATTTTTCAGCTCGGTGTGATCCTGCGCACCGTAATGGAAGCTGACAATAGGCGCCGCGCCGATGGAATACCCGATGGAAATGGCAATAAAGATAAACTGCACATACATCAGCACACCATAGGCGGAAACACCGTCCTCCCCGATGTACTTGAGCAGCTGAAAATTATACAGCATACTCACCAGCGAGGTAGCGATATTGGACATCATCTCGGAGGAGCCGTTGCCGCATGCCTTTAGGATCGGTTTTATCTCCAGCGATGGCTTTTTCTCCAGCTGCAGCAGGCTGCCGTTCGTCCGCAGGAAGTAGATAAGAGGCAGCACACCGCCCACCACTTGTCCAAGGCCGGTGGCCAGCGCCGCGCCTGCCAGCCCCCATCGAAAGCCCGCGATAAACACGGCATCCAGCACGGCATTGGTCAGGCCGGCCGCCACAGTGACGAAAAGTCCCAGCTTAGGCTTTTCCGCCGCCGCTAAAAAGCTTTGGAAAACATTTTGCAGCATAAAGGCAGCGGTAAACGCAATGGTAACACGCCCATACACCACACAGCCCTCTATCATTTCCGGGGTAGCCCCCAGCAGCACACACACCGGGCGGATAACGGCAATACCGATCACCGTAAGGATCACACCCAGAAAAATGGTAAAGCTCACCATGGTGGTGAAGGTATGGTTCGCCTTTTGCTTATTGCCCTGGCCCAGCTGCTGCGCCACCAACGCTGTACCGCCGGTTCCTATCATAAATCCGGCCCCGCCCAGCACCATGATAAACGGGAACACGAAATTGAGCGCCGCAAATTCGGTCTTGCCCACTACATTGGAAACAAACAGTCCATCTACTACACCATAGATGGATGTGAAAATCATCATAATAATGGTCGGCATGGTAAAGCGGATCAGCCGGCCGTAGCTGAAATGGTCGGAAAGCCGGATGGGCTCCTGCGCGCCATTTCTTCTCTCTGCGTTCATTTTACTCTACTCTCCAAATTCTTTTTTCAGATTTCCGGCTGTCCTCTCTGCCAAATCATATGATTCGTGTACCAACGGACAGTGGCGCATCATAGCACAGATATCAGCATCTTGCAGGTTTTGTCTTTCAACAGGATACAGGCGCCCCTCTGACGGTCCTGCTGGCGATTGATCACCGCCAGCTCTCCCCCCGCTTTGGAGCGCCTTTTATTCTTTTTATTCAGGAAAGACCAGCTCGTATGCTCCCGCTGGACGGATGGTAAGCGCAGTGCAGCTTCTTTCGCCAAAAGCCCCTCTCATCACTCGCAGGAAGCGTTCCTCCCGCTCCTGCGGCACCAGGGCCTGTATCGTCCCGGCAAAGCCGCCGCCGTGTACCCGCCAGCCGCCGCAGCCGGTCAATTCCCGCCGGCATAGCGAAAGTGCCAGTGCCAACCCTCGTTCATTCGGGTCAGCTGGGTAGATGTTCTGCAGCTTCTCCATCGAGGATTCCCCACTGGCCAGCATCTCCTCCAGGTAATGCTCCGCAGTGGGTTCCCGCAGAGCTGCCGCCAGCCGGGGCACCCGTTCGTTTTCCTCAAAGAAATGCATCGCCCGCAAAATTGCTCGGTCGCTCACCTTGCCGCGCAGGCCGGGCAGCCCCGCGTAAAATTCCGCCGGATCTACCTCCCGCAGCACCCGGCAGCCGAACTGCGCTGCCACCGCTCTCATCTCCCGCGGGATGGCCGTGTAATCCTCAGTCAGGTCGGCATGGCTCCCACCGGTATTCACCACATACATCGTCATACCCCAGCGGGCAAAGTCGCAGGGCAGGCGCTCCACAATAGGGGCCTTCGGGCAAAGGAAATCAATGGCAACCGCGCTGCCCACCGCCGACGCGGTCTGGTCCATCAGGCCGCAGGGCTTACCAAAGTACTCATTTTCGGCATACTGGCCTATGCGCGCCAGTGCCACCGGCGGAATGGCCCCATCATTATACAGGGCATTCTGAATTTGCCCCAGCAGCAGCTCAAAAGCCGCCGAGGAGGACAGCCCGGAACCGGTGGGAACAACGGAATCGGTCACACCGGCAAAGCCGCCGGCCGCATACCCCTGCTGCCGCAGCCCGGCAAAGACACCTCTTATCATGGAGGGGGAATGGCCCCGCTCCTTTTCGTAATGGGTCAGGTCGCGCCAGTCCAGCGGGGGCAGCGGATGGCTCTTGCTGCCTATCTCCACCGGCCCCTCCTTTTGCGGAGATACGATGGCCAGCTTGTCCAGCGTAACAGCAGCAGCCAGCACCCGGCCGTGCTGGTGGTCGGTGTGGTTGCCGCCCAGCTCGGTGCGGCCCGGTGCCGAAAAGATGCGCACCTCTTCCCTTTCCCCATACAGCCTGGTAAACTGCTCCAGCAGGCGCAAACAGCGCTCCCGTTGCGGCAGCGGGTCATCGCTCACATACAGCCGGCGCAGTGCCTCATCACAGGCACCGCTCTGCAGGGCTTTTTTCCATTGGGCCGCAGTTGGCATCGTTCGTTCCTCCGTCAGTTCAGGGTAAAGCGCATCAGCACCGGGTTGTGGTCGGAATAGGTAAACCCGGTCTGCACATTCTCCAGGTAGGTCACCGTCACATTGTCGCTTACCAGGAAGCCATCCACAATAATGGTGAAGTTCCCCTCCTCATAGGGGATATCGCAGTTGCGGCAGGTGGGCTCCACCTTGCCGTCGGTATAGTTATCACAGCGGGTCAGTCCCTCTGGCAGCATCTCCGCGGGGAAGGGCTGCGCCCAGCCAAAGTCGGTCATCTCACCGCCATTCAGCACCTGGGTGGAGTTCCCGGTAAAATCATGGTTGAAATCGCCGCCGCACACCACATAGTTGCCCTTCTGGTATTCGGCCAGCATATCGCCAAACAGCATATTCATCTGCGCGGCCCTTATTTCATCGCTGCCGCCATAGGCCGAAAGGTGCACATTAAAGAGCACAAGCTCCTTCCCGTTTTCCGTGGGCACCCGGCTGATGGTATAGCACCGGTCCAGGTCAAGGAACTTGGAAAAGCCGGTGGAAATGGGCAGGCTGCGCCGCAGCGCACCGGTGATGCCGACACTGCTGAAGGTCACCATGCTGCTGTTGGAGCTACCATGCGGCTGTGTCAGCGGATACATGAGGAACGCTGAATGGTAATTGACGGCATCCACCTCCGCCATCTGCGGGAAAGCCGCCCGCAGGATCTCCTGCTCATCGATATGGTAGCTGCGGGTGGAGTCAAAATCTACCTCCTGGAACAGGATAAAATCCGGCTCCAAGGAGGAAACCTCCTCTGCTGCCGCATTGATGCATTCGATCACACTTTCGGGGCTTTTTGCCCAGGATTCCACCCCACCATCCATAAAGAAGGTGAAATCATCGGTATAGGCGCCAAAGCCGATATTCTGCGTCACGATGGCATACTCCTCGCCCAGCCGCACCGCCAGGTCAGTCTCCTGGGGATTGCGGATCTCTAGCTCCTGGTTATCGGGGATGCGGTCATAGCTCAGCATCACATATCCCACATAGATAATGACCACCGCCAGCAGCACCGCCAGCAGAATCAAAAGCGCTTTCAGCAGTTTTCTCATGTTTCTTCTCCTCCCCACTTTCGCGGTTTGTTTTACAGCAGCTCCAACAAATCCTCTTCCTCCAGCGGCTCCGCCTTGGCCGTGTCATTTTCCCGGTAGCCGGTCATAATGACCCTAAACAGCTCCTTGGTGGAAGGCGGCGTATAGCTGATGGCGTTGGCGCCGGCCTCTATCGTCCGCAGGATGGATTCTTCGGTGGGGCCGCCGGTGGCAATCATAGGCACATCGGGGAACTTCTCCCGGATCTTCCGCACCACCCCGGCGGTACGCTCGGCAGCGGAAACATTCAGGACCGAAGCACCGGCCGCCAGTCTTGCCGCGATATCATAATTTTCACTGGTCACGGTGGCGATGATGGGGATATCCACCACCTTTTTCATCGTTTCCACCGTCTGGTTGCGCATGGGTGCGTTCACCACCACACCAAAGGCACCCTGCGCCTCGGCATCCTTGGCCAGCATCACGCTGCGTATGCCGTCGGTAACGCCGCCGCCCACCCCGCACACCACGGGGATGGAGGAAGCGGAAATGATGGCGTCCATAATGACCTGCTGCGGTGTAAAGGGGTAAACCGCCAGCACCGCATCGGCATTACAGTTGCGGATGATGGCAATATCGGTGGTGAAGATCAGCGACTTCATCCGTCTGCCCATAATGATGATCCCACTGGCCCGGCGGATGACCGAGGGCAGGGCAAGGCTGTTATGATCCCGCAGCGCACTGTGGATAAAGGCTGGGGGCTGTCTATGTTCTTTCTGGCTCATGGGGTTCCTCCTTTGGGGTTGGGGTCGCTGGGTTTATATTTTATTTATTATACCATATTATCCAATAAAAAGAAAGCCCGGAGGGTGGCATCTCTCCGGGCATCTTCCGCTATTTGTGATAATTTTCCGTTAAGACTCAGCTTAATAGAAAGTGGCAACCTCCTGCTCCGGTTCCTCAGCCGGGATGCAGGCGCTGACCGCCAGCACCGGGCCGCGCTTGCCGTACACAGTGCTGTACTGGATATTCACATTGGCTGTCACGGTATACCAGCCGCCATTTTCCAGCTTTTCAGGGGGATAGCCGGTGCAGGCCAGCCCCATAAAGGTGATATCCTCCACGCAGCAGGTCATCACATGCCGCCCGCACACAAAGCAGTTTTTCAGGCTGCGGTGCTTGGTCACCACACGCCCCTTAAAGCGCACCGTCTTGCCCTGGTACTTTTCCATCTCCTCGGTCAGGTCACGGTACCACACGGCAAAGTCCGCATCAGCGATCTCAATGATCGGGGCCTCAATATCAAAGGGCAGCGGGTCCTCTATCTCATCATAATCAAAGTTGCCGTCCACATAGTCAAAGCCTATTTCGGTCCGGCGGCTCACGCCCCGCACCACCTTGTGGATCTCCATTTTATCGGCGCCCACCGGGGCCCGGTTCAGCAGCACCATCTCACAGCTGGTCAGCTTATCCACCATCAGGCTGCGCATATTTGTGTTGTAGCTTAGGAAGGTATTGTAATCCGCTATCATCACTTCCTGGTAGATCATCCAGCCCTGCGGCATCTGCTCGTACAGGCGCTGCAGCTGCCACATGCCGTTATATTCTATCACTACCCGGTCCACCCGATGAATCTTCTGCCACTCGCCCAGCTTGGCGGTGGTCAGCTCCTCCTCGCTTTCGATGGGCAGGATATGCACATTCTTCATCAGCGGGTGAGAAAGATCGTATTCCTCCTCGCCCTCCTCGCACAGCACCAGCAGGGTGTGCTCCCCGGCATTAAACTTCTTATCCTCCAGCGTTTCCCGGATAAAGCGGGTCTTGCCCCCCTCCAGAAAGCCGGTAAACAGGTAAACCGGGATCTCAACAGCTTTTGCCATTCGTCAGTCCTCCGTTTTTCAGTTCAGGTGGAACAGCGAAGTCAGGGCGTCCTCCTTCAGCTCGGCGCCGATGACGCACAGACGGCCGGTGACACCAGCAGCGCCATTACGGATCTCCACCTCACCGGGAACATAATCAAAGTGCAGCCACTTGCCGTCCGTACCGGCTACAATGCCCTTGGCCCGCAGCACCTGGCCGTAGTCGCCGGTATCCAGGGCTTCCAGCGCGGCAGCCAGCTCCTGCTTCCCGTAGGGGTGGGCGGTCTCTTTACCCCAGCTGGTAAATACCTCATCGGCATGGTGATGATGGTGATGGTGGTCATGTTCATGGCAGCCGCAGCCGCACTCATCGTCGTCCTCATCGTGATGGTGGTGATGCTCGTGGTCATGGTCGTGATCGTGGCAGCCACAGCCGCACTCATCGTCATCCTCATCGTGATGGTGGTGATGCTCATGCTCGTGGTCATGGCCATGATCGTGGCAGCCACAGCCGCACTCATCGTCATCCTCGTCGTGATGGTGGTGATGCTCATGCTCGTGGTCATGGTCATGGTCGTGGCAACCGCAGCCACACTCATCGTCGTCATGATGATGGTGCTCGTGCTCCTGCTCCTCGGCCAGCTCCTCCAGAGCAGCCACCAGGGTATCCCGGCGTTCCATGGCCGCCAGCAGCTGCTTGCCGTCCAGTTCGTCCCAAGGGGTCGTCACAATGGTGGCGGTGGGGTTCTTCTCCCGCAGCAGGGCCACACAGGCATCCAGCTTTTCCTGGCTCATCCCGGCCGTACGGCTCAAAATAATGGCGCTGGCATGCTCCACCTGGTTATTGAAGAACTCACCGAAGTTTCTCATATACATCTTGGCCTTGGTGGCATCCACCACGGTGGTAAAACCGTTCAGCACCACATCGTGCATTTCCAGGTTCTGCACCGCCCGGATGACATCGCTGAGTTTGCCCACACCGGAGGGTTCAATGAGGATACGGTCGGGGTGATAGGTATCCATCACCTGCTGCAGCGCCTTGCCGAAATCGCCCACCAGACTGCAGCAGATGCAGCCGCTGTTCATTTCGGTAATGTTAATACCCGCTTCCTGCAAAAAGCCGCCGTCAATGCCGATCTCGCCAAACTCATTTTCAATGAGAACAAGCTGCTCGCCGGTATAGGCCTCAGCGATCAGCTTCTTGATGAGCGTCGTCTTGCCTGCGCCCAAAAAGCCGGAGAAAATATCAATTTTAGTCATAAAAGCATCTTCTTTCTATGAGAATTATTTGCCGATATAGTATTATACTACTTTTGTCAACTTTCTGCAATATCTCAGCATATCCCATTTCGCATATCACTTTCCAATAATAAGCACAACTTTTATATAGCGAAAGGGTCACGGGATATCCCTATCCCATGACCCTCCCCACACTCTTGCTTCTATCGGGGTTATATTTCATCATCTTCGGTCTTTTCCTCGGGCAAAACAATCCCCTGTGCGGCGAAGTACTCCAAAAGAAAATCAACAAATTCCTGCAGAGCTGAAGAATGAGGAAGATTCTTATTCCAAACGGCTTTTACTACAGGGTTTTGCGGCGGATTAAACGGCAGTACTGCAACATCATCCCAGTCCCTCACAAGATCCTGCGGAAGTAATGCACATAGTATGCCTTTGGACACCGCTTCCCTAATAAGGGAGCTGGCGTTGGTGCACAAGCGGATCTGCAGCGGCCAATCTACCGGCAGCTTACTGTTCAGCACTGCTATGGGGCGCTGACGGATATCCAAAAAAGTCACTGAATCCTGCTGTGCCAGCGGATCATTTAATGAAGTGCAAAATATGTTTGCAGTTGGATAGATATTAATGGATTCCATTGCATGAAAGCGCTCTTTAATATCTAAAGGAGTCAATACGATATCTATGCTGCCATCATTTAACCTTTTAACTGCATCATAGCTGGAAATCTCCAGCACAGAGAGTTTAATGTGAGGGTGCCTTTTCTTGAGCGCTTCATATATCTCCAGTGGGAAAACATTCCAACAAGAAATTGCGAGCCCCACCGTTAAGGAATGATTTTCTCCCGTTTCCTTGAGACTGCTGATTTGTGCCAATAGCGCCGAATAAAATCCCTTAAATTGCGAAAGCAAGTTACGGAGAGTCTTTCCATATTCGGTCAGCTCCATACCATTTCGCCCACGCACAAACAACTGAATGTCCAATTCATCTTCCAGTTCTTGTATCGCTCGCGAAATTACCGAGCGGGAAACATATAATTGCTGGGCAGCAGCAGTCACATTCCCTGCTTGACATACCGCTTCGTAAAATTCAATCTGTTTGAGGGTCACTGTCATCAACTCCTAAACTCTTGATAATCTTCTGCGGGTGATTAACGATGAAATACAAATACAATATTACATTTGAATTATAACATTAATATGGAGACAGGTGCAAGTATCAATTGTTTTTCAGGAGAGGATCAAACACCATAAAGGCAGTAGCCAACAGTGTATATACCCCCATTAGGACATAGATCGGTGTAAACAGCTTTTCCCCCGTTATGCTTCCCAGCATATTTAAATAATAAGCCGATGCAAACCCGCCTAAATTGCTTACACCTGTTGCAATTGCGATCGCAAGAGAAGATTGGTTGGGCGAAATATACATTCCCAATATGGCATAAGCTGATGTGATCAACAAAACGGAGGTCATTCCCATTATAGCAGATCCAATCATTAGAATTTCCGTCTGTTTTGCAAAGCCTAATATACCAGCACCTGCAGCGGCAATAAAGTATCCAAATACAAGAGTAAGCCGTTTTAGCTTATAAAAAATCTTTCCAAAGAAAAACCCAATGAGACAACCACTGGCACTATAAAGAGAAAGTGCTGTCGCTGCCACGGTGGCGCCTCCGGCATGGCGATGTTCAAACAACAATGAGATATTCATCAGGATAGGATAACTAACCAGCTGCTGCAGAAATAGCAGAAAAGCAGTAAGGGCGGTTGCGATCCTGCCTCGATGATCAAATCCTGCCGATTTAAGTAGTGAATGCTGATAACCGTTTGGTACCTCTGCTGTTACTGTCGGAGCACAGCAGCTTTCTTCCGGCTCTGGTTGGAACACCAGAAGCAGCAGGCTGAATAAACCGAGTAGATGCGCTAAAAAAGTATAGTTCCAGCCGTACTCTGCCAACGAGCCAGCTACCATTTGTAAAAGAACTCCCCCAAAATTACTGATAAGATTACCATAGCCCAACATATCGGCTTGTTCTTTTCCGGTATAGTACTGCATAACAAGCGCATTTCCCAATGAGGCACGCAGACCTACGCCAATGCCAAAAACGGCACGGCAGATCAACAATACTGTAAAGCTTTCAGTTAAAAAGAAAGGTGCGATACCGCCTATCAAAAACAGAAGGATCCCTACAAGAGAGATCGTCCTATAACGAATCTTTTTGCCGGCAACGGTGCCTGCCCACAGGGTAGTCGGAACGATAAACAATGTAGGCAGCGTAGAGATCAGCGCATAATTATTTGACGGAAATTGTGCAGCCAGTTTAGCCATCGCAGGAGAAACCGTTGCAACCCCCATTGATGTAAAAAAAATCGCAAGCAGTGAGATCGACTGTAATGGTGAAAGAACCCCTTTTTTTGTAAAAACAAACATATAATATACTTTACCTTCAGTAGATTTGATTAAATAGTGGTACCAAATATACTAATAGGGAAAAGCCCATGCATCAGCCGTAGGCTTTTCCCTATTGTATTCTATTGGGTCATCGTTCACATCGGCCACAATTATCACAGTAGCCCTTTGTCTTGCAAGCTGGCAGATGTAGTATTTCATAGAAGTCTTCAGCAGAAAGACCCGGCGTTCCGCCGTCAGAAACATCTTTTGAAGTCGGCTCCTTGGGCTTTTTTTCGTCATGGTCAGTCATGATGACACCTCATTTCATGTGAAATCTTCTATAAAAATGATACAATCGACCGTTCACTGCTGCAAATCGCAAACGAAGATGCGTGCAATCAGTGCTGCGGTGTAGCCTTGATCAAATCCGGATTAAGCTGCGCATCGCCGCCACCCTTAATGCTCTTGCTGTCGGAATCAACGATCTCTCCCTGATTCGCACCAAATTGGCGCACCCCGGAGAGATACCCTGCTTTTTCACGGGCATTTTTGGCAAGCTGGGTATAAAGACCGTATTCATGATCAACAACATTCTGCATGTAGGAAGGATCCGTATATGGGTTGCGGGGCAGCGGGACATCTTGATCGCGTGCCAAAATATCCTGAACCTTCTTGATGTTGACCTTATGCGCAGTGGTTCCATCTGCAATGGCAACGGCAGCAGCTACGCCTGCGGCTTGTCCGGTGCCGACACACTGCGGAATCAAATTGACATAGTCGATCCCAATTTCATCAGCAGAGATATGGCGTCCGGGGCAAAGCAGATTCTCGGTCTTTTTGGGCAGAATTGCACGGTAAGGAATCTCAATGGGGCAGTTATCATTGATAAAGCTGATGGTGGAGTGCCATGCAATAACATCCTCGTGCTCCTGCGGGAATGCAAAATCATTCGGAGTAATGACATATTCGCCGTCCAGACGATAGGAGCAACGGGTGCCCAGCTGCGGAGCAATATCATAAAGGAACGCGTTGCGGAATGCAACGGGACACGCCTTACGCAGATACTCCAACGCATTGCGCATAGTATCACGGGTCTCCATTTCAGTCTCGGTCGCATCCTTCAGGTTTGAACAGTCACGTTCAGGGTGCCAGTTGTTGATCCAGCACACATCATTGGTAGGACCGGGCAGCGGCGCCGCACGGAACCCGCAGACTTTGGAGAAGCCCTCATGCAAAGCAGCCGCGGCAGCATGATTGGTTTTTTTCCATTCGCAGAAAAGATCCCAATTGCAGCCACCGATACGCCAAACCAGCGCAGTAGTGGCGCAGCGGGTCAGCTTATCTGCCAATCCAAAGTAAGGACAACCGGTCTGGCGGAAAATATCGCCGTCTCCGGTGGCGTCGATCACGATCTTCGCCAGCACAGCCTTGCGGCCCTCCTTGCTTTCAAAATACACACCCTTGATGGTGTCGCCATCCATAATAGGACGAGTCCCCCAAGAATGGCACATCACATGGATAGAATCCTTGTGCTCCAGCAGCATCTTGTCCATTTCGATTTTCAACTGGTTTGGCTCAAAATACACAGATCGAACCAGCCGTTCTGGCAGCTTCGCATTGGTACTAAAGCAATCGTGAATGTTCTTCCACGCATTGACAAGGACCGGATCCTCACAACCGATCTCATCACCGGATGGTCCAAGAACCGCACCCGGAATACTTTCCATACGAGTGAACCATTCCTCCTGCAGTCCACGGACATACTGTTTGTTATAGAAAGAAAGGCGAGGAACCATAATAACATAGCCGCCGGTAACATCACCGCCCATGTAGCCGTAGCGTTCCATAAGGACAATGTTTTTACAGCCTGCACGGGCTGCCGCTACTGCGGCAGAATGACCAGCTGCACCGCCGCCAACAACAAGAAGATCACATTCGGTATAAACCGGAATTTCTCTCTCACCTTCAAATACAGTTTTTTCTTTTTCGCTCATATAAGGTTTCCTTTCAATAAAGAGGGTCTTTTTTTAGCTGGAGTGGGCCAATACCTTATCGACCCACTCCATCGAGCTATGTTGAGCTATAATAATTACAGAATGTAGGTAAATGCCATGCCGCAAATGTAGCAGATAACCATGAACAGGAATGTCGTTTGAACGCCCTTTGTCCAAACAAACTTCGGGGTAATCTCGGGGCGGCCAAGAATAAAGGCTGCGTTGGTGGAAGCAGCAACGGTCCAGAAGGCATAACCGGAGCAGATATTCGATATAATCAGGATAACATCGGGGTTGATTCCGGTGGTTGCAGCCAGACTGCAGACAAACGGCGTAACAACCGGACAAACTGCCATGGTAAGTACAAGACCGTTGGCAATCTGAGTAACAAGGGTAGAGAACAGGATTACAATGGCCATCAAAACCCAAATGTTAGCACCGCCGAACAGAGGGCTGAGAACCTCAACCAACCACTGACGGATACCAAGATTTGCGTCGGAGGTGACCTTGCCCAGCATGACCAGCGCACCGACCAGAGAGATCATTGTCCACATGGATGCTTCCGAGAGGCATTTATTAATAGGAACAATGGACTGCTTGCTGTCCTTGCGGCGGATCAAGGCGCCGATTGCACACATAAGTACCCAGATCCAGGAGTTGCCCATGAAAGTAAAGAAATAACGTCCGGGCGCTTCCTTCGGATAAACGGTTCCGATAAGAATATAAATTACCGGAATGATAATCATGGCAAGGCTTATAATCTGATCACGGTTGAAATGATCAGGGGTATTGCGCATGGCCTCTATTTCATTAAAATCCAAAGACTTCAATGGCTCCATGTTGACCCTATATACTGTCTTCATCAGAATTGTGTAAACAATCAAATAGATCATGGTGATGGAGAACATGCAAAGCATCCAGGTGCCTTCATTAAATGTGCGGCCGAAGGGCTCCATTGCAGAGTTGATCAAAGCGATGGTCATAACCTGCGGGGTCTTGAATGCAAAGAAGAAGATACCGGTGGCAGCAATGTAAACACCAAGCAGAGTCCACTTTACAAAGGGATCGTCTTTATCGTAGCCGCAAACATCACGAATGGATTCTACCAGTCCGAAGAACAAAATGTAGACGGGAGGGCCACCAATAAAGGCTGCAGCGACATAGGTGGCAAGGAACAGCATTACCATCGTCATAACAGGACGACCATGGCAAAGCTTGCTGCTCAGCAACTTTTTAGCCAAAACATTCATTGCACCCGAATCTCGCAAAGCCAGACACAGGGCACCGCAGAATACCAGCTGAACAGTAAAGACGGAGCCCAGCCATTCGCTCAACAAACCGGAAATGTCATAATACCCATGGAACAGAGTGGCAAGTAGCGCCATCAGCGAACCGCTGAGCAAGTCACCGTTAAAGCAGGTGATAATGATTAGACCAATCAGAACACCCAGCATCTTTACACCAGTTACGGTAACTGTACTGAATGGCTTGACCAGATAGCCAAATAAGAGCATAAATGCCAAGCCAATGACCATGACAATTGCGTAAGTCGAATTGATCTTTCTTTGTTTTGTCATTTTTAACCTCCTACAAATTGATTCCATTTCCTATGCCGGACGTCCACAGCATAGCTTGCAAATAGCTTGCAATTAGAATATAGCATAGAAAGACACAAAATAAGCGATTTAATTCGACACAATACTGTTCATTTTTACTACAGGTGAAAAATGATGCGATTGTTGCTTTGTCTCTATTACACATATCGAGCACACAACTGAAGGGCTTGCTGCCTGCGATTCACAGACAGCAAGCCCTTTCGGTTGCTTGAACAATTTTTACTAAAATATTTTATCCAACTTTTTGGGGTTACTTCAAAATCTTACATCAATTTCAACAACTTTGGCAGGAAAGTAACCAAATCTGGGAAAGCCATGATAAGTACCACCACCGCAACATAAATAATAACGAATGGCCAAATCCTTTTAAAAGCTGATGCAGCGCTTATTTTGGCAACACCGCAGGCTATGAATAGATCTGAGCCAAAAGGCGGCGTAATGGTACCAATGCACATCCAAACAACAAATACTACGCCAAAGTGGACCGGATCAATGCCGATGGCCGTTGCAGCCGGTGCCAAAATGGGGGTAAGAATAACCAGAGCTGGAGAAACCGACATGAACATCCCCAGGAAAAACATAAAGATGCTGAACAGGCCATAGAACATAAGCGGTGTCTTGGCAATACCGATGATCCAGTTGCCAATAAGAGTCGGAATATTATTGCGGGTAAGTACGATGGCAAAGGTTGCAGCTGTCACAATTATCATCATAACCGCAGCAGATGTGCGAGCAGCATTAACAAATGTTTTGGGTATGTCTTTCCACTTTAGCTCCCTGTAAACAAATAGTCCGATGATTAAACCGTAAACCACTGCTACCGCCGCAGCCTCGGTTGGAGTGAAATAACCGCCATAAATGCCGCCTAGAATTATGACAGGCATCAACAACGCCCAAATCGCATCTACAAAAGCCTTCCACAGTTCCTTACCAGTAGGCTTAGGGGAGGTAATCATTTTAAACTTCTTGCTAAATCCACGTGCATACAGGCAGTAGCCAAGTGCGATAAGCAAGCCCGGAATGATGCCGCCGCAGAACAGGGCGGAAACAGAAGTTTTGGCCAGCACACCGTACAGTACCATTGGAATACTAGGTGGTATGATTGCTCCAAGTGAACCACTAGAAGCCAACAAGCATGTTGTCCATGGGGTGTCATAATTTTTTTCTATCATGGCAGGAATCATAATGCCGCCAATAGCTGCCACCGTGGCAGGAGCTGAGCCGGAAAGCGCACCAAAAAATGCACAAGCCAATACAGCTACGATAGCCATGCCACCAGGCATCCAGCCCACCAATTTATCAAAGAACTTGATTAGTCTTTTGCTGATCCCTCCGCTGGACATCAGCGCACCGGCAAGCACAAACAACGGGATCGCAAGCAGTGAAAATGACCCATTGGAAGCAAACATTGCCTGTGCAACAGCCTTTAAATCCTTTGTGCTGTACATGGCAAAGGACAGCAAAGAGGAGCCCATCAAAGCCGTAATAATCGGTGTGCCGAAAATCAGTAGCGCGAAAAATGCAATTAACAATACAGCAACCATATGCTACCTCACTCCGTCTTCATGGATACCGAATCAGATTCATCTAGTCCGGCATCTCCATTTCTAATTTTCTTTATGTCCATTACGATATTTACAATACTCCAAAACACCATCAAGCCAAAACCAACTGGCATAGCATAGTATAGAATGTACTGCGGAATGTCGAGGGAGGATGTTGTCATGCCAGTTCTCTTCACTACAGGAATATAGCTTGCCACAATAATTGCGGCATAACCAAATACTACACCAACAATCAGTTCACGTATCATGTCTACATAGGGTTTTATCTTTTCCGGTAAAAAGGTATCGATAATGTCCATACGCATATGGGAGTGAGTTCGCACGCATACACCAGCCCCCAAAAGTGTCATCCAAATAAACAGGTTTACTGCGATTTCCTCAAACGCAGAGGAAAAAGGCAGTGGGGTATATCTTCCAATGACCTGGAAAAAGCAGGCCAAAAGAATAACAGCAAGGAACAGGAACAGAATTCCCTCCTCTATTTTTTTTATAATATTCAAGATTTTACTGCCCATAGTTGCCTCCTTCAAATATGGCAAATGGCGGTATGTCCCCGGGGAGAAAAGTCTTTCTCCCCGGGACAAACAGAGTATAATGAGTTATGTATCAGCGGCATGCTTCTACGGTAGCTGCAAATTTCTCCATAATATCAGCACCTACGCTGTTATTATATGCCTCTTTAATCGCATCTGTATTGCACAGGATTTTAAAAGCATTGCGTTCCTCAGGAGTAAGGGTGTAAACCTCCATACCCTTTTCAGTCAGCTTGGCAATGTAACTCTCATCATCTGCTGCCATCTGCTCATTGCATTCTTCGGCTGCTGCAGCAACCACTTCCTCAAAAATTTTCTGGTCATCTGCGGAAAGTGTATTCCACAATTCGGAATTGAATATTACAATAGCAGGACTCCAGTTGTAGTTAATGACAGTACAGTATTTCTGAACCTCATAGTAACCGTTGTTATAAATAGTAGAAAGTGCATTCTCCTGACCATCTACAGTATCTTGAGAAAGAGCAACATACAGTTCTCCGGCATTAATGGCAGTAGCATTTGCACCCATAGCAGTAATGGCAGCCATAGTAGTAGCAGCCTGGGGAGTTCTAATCTTCAAGCCCTTCATATCGTCAGGGGTTTTAACTGCATGCTTATTGTTGGTAATTTGGCGGAATCCATTTTCCACATAGGCCATGGAATGCAAGCCATTGGATTCGGTAGCAGCCAGCAGTTCCTTTGCCGTATCGCTATCACATACACGCTTAATGTGGTCACGGTCATCGAACTGGAACGGGAAGCTGAATGCAGAGAACGCTTTTCCTACCAGCGGAGCAGGAGAAATGCCTAAGTCCAGCGTCCCTGTCATGATCTGCTCAGTCATGGTCTTTTCACTGTTCTCTGAAAGAGAAGCATTGTAGTAGACATCAATCTGATAGCGACCATTGGTTTTTTCTTTAATCTGCGCAGCAATGTTGTCCAGACACTTGGACCAAGGATGCTCTGGTGCTGTTGGAGTAGAAGCTCTCAATGTAACGGTTTCATTCTGTGTATTCCCCCCGTTTGAAGCGGGGTTGTCGCCACAGGCTACCAGCACCAAAACCATAATAAGAGCCAGTGCGAAGGAAATCATTTTTTTCATTTTGTTTACCTCACTTTCGTTTTATGAACAACAGTGTTTCTATGCCTGAATTGACATTAGATCATCACTGCAACTCATTAGACATTCATATCCAGTTTTTGTAATCAGGTACGTCTGTCCCCAAAAGATCCCGCTGGAGATTTTTGGGGTAATGATGGATGGGTGCAGAATCACCGCCATTCCTTCCTCCAAAGGGCGGTCATTATCCGGGGTTATGCGCTCCTCGTTTAAATCAATTGCACAGATATGCCCGCAAGGATAAGAAAAAACATATCCAGCTTCCTCTGTCAATTGTTTCAGCTTTGTAGCAATATTACCGATACGGTTCCCAGGCTTTAGTTCTTCCAATGCGCCTTTAATAATACGACAGGAAACCTCATGCATCTTAATAAAATCCTCATTCGGCTCTCCAACCGATATGGTACGCACCAGCTGTGTCCAATAGCCATTATACCGCGGAGTAATCTCCATCGATATACAATCACCATGAGCTACAACACAATCAAACATAGTCGCAGCGCGAATACATGGAAGCTGATTATCCTCCAGTGAAAACCTCCCTGTAGAAATAAGGGTAAAGTTGTAGTCCGCCCCCATTCCCTGCGTTGCATGTTCCAGCTCTGCCGCCACCTGCTGCTCCGTCATGCCTGGCTTAACATTTTTCAGTACTTCTGCATAGCCCGCATCAGCCAATTTGCCGCATTGACGAATTAAAGCAACCTCCTCTGGGCTGTGGTGATTTCGGATACGAAATAGCGGTTCCGATACATCACACAGTACTAATCCGGGCATTTCTCTTTCCAGCGCCATACGCCATGATTGTGGCAGAATGTCCAAGCTGGTGCCCAAGCGACCGCTTGTTATTTCACTTTCTTTCAGCACATCTATAATCGCTTGAATGGGAGTTGTGCTTATCCTGCATTCAGTCACGATTCCAGCATTTTTCAATTCCCCGCAAGATATCTCTGAGTCTACAATACCAACGGGGTTGGAACATGGAAAAAACAATGCAGACTGCAGCCCGTAATACACATTGGCAGCCGTTAAAAAGCGGAAACAACCATACGCATTGGTTCCAACGCATCCATTTCCTATCGTCAACAACACATCTAGCTTTTCGTCCTGCATCAGACCTCTTACTGCTTCAACCCTTCTTTTCTTTTCCCCATCGCTGAACATCTGGCCTACCCCTCCACACTTTTAATTATTTTTAGGCTCTTGCCGTCCTCTGTCAAGCATCGTCCTCCTTCTACAGTCACCAAATAGGTATCCCCCCAGCAAAAACCGCAGTCATTTCCATCTTTCAATATAATTGGGCTAAGTATTACCGTCATATCTTTGGTCAGTTTTGTCTCATTTTCTGCAGAAATCGGTTGTTCCCGTAGATCCACCCCGCAAATGTACCCTTGAATGCCCCCAATAGTGTATCCTGCTGTCCTAGCTTCTTCTTCGATTTTTTGGGCAACAGTGCTTACCTTGTTCCCAGGTATTAGGAGCTTAGCCGCTGCGCTTATCCACCCGGCCACTGCCTCATGCATCGCTACCGCCGTTTGGTTTTCTTTCCCTACACATAAAGTGCGCAGCATTTGAACCCAATATCCATTATATCGAGGTGTGATAGCTGCTGCTATGCAGTCACCATACTTTACTGCCTTTTGAGAATTCGCAGCACTATGCAACAGGCCCATGCCGTTTGCATCGTTCAAAAAACCGCAGTTTAGAGTTGTAAGGGTTTCCTCTGCACCTTGCTTTTTCATGGCATAGTCCAACTCAGACACCAGTTTGCTTTCGGTTACATTATTCTGCACCGCTGCACATAGAGCTTCATATCCGCTTAGTGCCAACTCAGCACATTTCTCAACCAATCGGCATTCTTCACTACTGCGTTTCTTGCGGATTTCATAAAGATCCATCGTACAATCCACCCATTCAAGCTCTGGATATGCACTATGAATACAATCAAACCATGAAGCGGGAAGTGTTTCCGGGCAATAGCCAATTCGGCCATTGGTAATACCTCTACTACCTAAAATATCTACCAACCCCTCGGCCAATCTATCTCCTACCATCCTCACATCCCAAAAGCCTCTCTCGTTCAACGCCTTCAAATGTGTTAGGCTACCGCAACATACCGTTGGGGTTTCATCGGCAACTATCACTAACGCTTGTCTATGGTAATAGACCCTGTTATCTACAAAGTATCTATAAAATCCGTACTCGTTAGTCGCCACAGATCCGTTACCTACAACCAAAATTGAATTTAGGTTCAACCTTTTCATTAGATTGTTCGCTTTTAGTAACCTGTTTTTTCGTTCCTCGCATGTAATCAAGATTCTATTCCTCCATAAATTTAAATTACAAATGGAAAGATGTATGGATTTTTCCTAATTTATCTGTTATATTGGTAATGAAATATTTAGGGGAAAATTCTAGACTATCAGTCTAGAATTTAGTTTAGCATCTATATATGTGGCTTGCAAGATGCATTTATGCCAATCTTTAGACAAAAAAATTGGCAGGTATAACAAAAAGCAATCAAACGAGAGGAGAATTATCTTGAAAGTATCCGAAAAGCAATCTATTCGTCGTCGAGAAATCGCTGAAACTATCCGAGACATTCTTACAGAAGGAGGTCTGGAGGAACTGACTGTCGATGATATCTGCAGAGCAAATGGCATATCAAAAGGCACTTTCTACCACTATTTCACAAGTAAGGAACAGCTTTTGGACGAGCTTTCCTGCTACCCAATTGACGATTTTTTTGAGAGTCAGGCAGAGTACTTTATGTCCTGCTCTTCTTTCGTAGATGCTATTGAACAATATGCCAAAACCTATGCCCTATATATTTCCACCACAGGACCATTAACTTGTAAAACAGTCATTCTCTCCATGGGAAGTGACCACAACAGCAAGTTTGTAAGTGAGAGCCGTTCTGTTAACCGCATTCTATGGGATATTATCGTTAAGTTTCAAAAAAATGGTGAGGTTTCCACCCGCTTCTCGGTACGAGAAATGGCAGATATGTTGCTAATCACTTGCCGCGGGTATATTCTATATTGTTATGCAACAAATAACTTTACTGACCTGGAAAGCAGAATGGCCAGTCATCTTTCCATTTTGGCTTCAGGGTTTTGCTGCAATAACGAGTAATATAGGTATGGGACGGTTGCAATTATTTGCAGCCGTCCCTTCATTATATAAAAAAGCAGATTTCTGCATGAGGTTCAAAAGCCTCAATGCAGAAATCTGCGGGTGTTGCAGCACCTAGGCGCTGCGAGCTTTTCATCGGACATATTGTTGCCCTTTGGGGAGGTTGCTGTTCAAATTCCTTTGTTGAAGGTTTTTATTTGCTCTTACACCACCTGCAAAAGGTAAAATTTCAGATAGTCGGTCTCCGGAACCTCCGGCAAAATGGGATGATCCGGGGCCTGCTGCCGTGCCTCGATTTGCCGCAGTGTCACACCGGAATCCAGCGCTGCTTCCTGCAGCATTTTGCGGAACATCTCGTCCGTCATAAAGTGCGAGCAGGAACAGGTCGCCAAATACCCGCCGCGGGGCAGCAGCCTCATCGCCTTCATGTTTATTTCCTTGTAACCATGGTAGGCGTTTTTCGCGGTCGCCCGGCTCTTGGTAAAGGCCGGCGGATCCAGGATGATATAGTCGTAGTCACACTTTTTCTCCTTGGCCATCCCGGTCAGCAGGTCAAAAACATCGGCGCACTTGTAGTCCAGGTTGGTCAATCCGTTGCACTTTCCGTTTTCGGCGGCCAACTCCAGTGCAAAGGCCGAAACATCCACAGCGGTCACATGCTCCGCCCCGGCTGCGGCCGCATTGAGGGCAAAAGCCCCGGTATGGGTAAAGCAGTCCAATACCCGCCGTCCGCGGGCCAGCTTGGCCGCCGCCTGCCGGTTGTACTTTTGGTCCAGGAAAAAGCCGGTCTTTTGGCCCTCCATGTAATCCACATCATATTTTACCCCGTTTTCGGTAATGGTCACATGCCCGCTCAGGTCGGTTCTCAGCCCCTCCATCTGGTAGAAGCCCTTTCCTTGCTCCAACCCCTCCAGCGTTCTTATGGTCACATCGTTCCGCTCGTAGATCGCATCAATCTGCTCGCCGTCCTCCCGCAGCAGCTCCACCAGCGCCCGGTACACCCAGTCTTTGCGGCGCTCCATGCCCAGGGAAAGCACCTGCGTCACCAATATGTTTTCAAAGCGATCCACCGTCAGCCCCGGGAACTGATCCGCCTCCCCGAAGATCAGGCGGCAGCAGCGGTAATCGGTTTCTCCCATCACCGTTCTGCGGTAGTCCAGCGCATAGCGCACCCGCCGCCGGAAAAACGCCTCATCAAAGGTATCATTGGCATTGCGGCTGATGATCCGCACCCTGATTTTGGAGTGATCATTCACCCAGCCGGTGCCCAGGTACCGCCCTTTATTACTCACCACATCCACCATATCACCATTTTGGTAAGCGCCCTCCACGGCGGTCACTTCCTCCCCATACACCCAGGGGTGGCCGGCCCGCAGGCTGCGCTCCGCCTTAGGGGTAACGGTAAATACCGGATATTCTCTTGCTGTCATAGTATCTCTCCCACTCGCTAAAAATCTCCCTTTATCATAGCGGTTTTTCCGCCAAAAAGCAACACTTGCTCCCCATTCGCAAAAGGTCTATAATCATGCTGTACGGCGGCCGCCAAAAGCACCCGCATGGCGGCGTCACTGCCCTTGACAGGCGCCAGCCCGCCTTGCGTCGGGCGCCAGCCTGCCTGCGGGCGTTCCTGGCCATGTGGGCGTTTTGATCGCCGCCTGTCCCCTGCTCCTGCACCACTTTATCACTTTCCCAAGGAGGCTCCCACATGAAAACCGCCATCTGTTATTATTCCCGCCACCACGGCAATACCCTCAAGGTCCTGGAGGCCATGGCCGAAGTCGCCGAGATCGACCTCATCGATGTCACCAGCCGCATGGCCGCCCGCCTGCCGCAGTATGACCGCATCGGCTTCGCCTCCGGCATCTATTACTCCAAATTCCACGATACCGTGGTCCATTACGCCGCCCAGTACCTGCCCGAGGGCAAAGAAACCTTTTTCGTCTGTACCCACGGCTCCACCGCCTGCCCCGAAAAGTATTATGCCGCCATCACCGAAGCAGTAAAGGCCAAAAATTGCCCCATTCTTGGCACCTTCTCCTGCCGCGGTTATGATACCTTTGGCCCGTTTAAGCTCATCGGCGGCATGGCCAAGGGCCACCCGGATGCGGATGACCTGCAAAGGGCCCGTGCCTTTATCCAGGCCCTGTAAAAGCCAAAAACGCCGGCAGTTCGCTCCTTTGTCCCGCGGAGCTCGCTGCCGGCCTTTTCTTTTTTTATACGGCTTATACCGCGTACTGACTGGTATACAGCCGATAGTAGAAGCCCTGCTTCTCCAGCAGGCCCTCATGGGTACCGGCCTCCACAATCTGTCCGTCATTGATGACCAGGATCAGATCGGCATCCACAATGGTGGAAAGCCGGTGTGCGATGACAAAGCAGGTGCGGCCCCGCATCAGCTTATCCATGGCCTTCTGCAGCAATATCTCGGTGCGGGTATCCACATTGGAGGTCGCCTCATCCAGGATCAGCAGCCGCCGGTTGGCCAGCAGCGCCCGCGCGATGGTCAGGAGCTGCTTCTGTCCGCCGGAAATATTGATGGAATCCTCGCTCACCACAGTGTCGTAGCCCTGCGGCAGCGTGCGGATGAAATGATCGCAGTAGGCCTCATCGCAGGCGGTGACAATCTCCCCGCGGGTCGCATCGGGCTTGCCGTAGGCCACATTATCGGCCACAGTCCCGCCAAACAGCCAGGTATCCTGCAGCACCATGCCAAAGAGCCCCCGCACATCCTCACGACTCACAGCGGCTATATCATGGCCGTCTATCGTGATCTTCCCGCTTTGGATATCATAGAACCGCATCAGCAGGTTCACCAGCGTGGTCTTGCCCGCGCCGGTGGGCCCTACAATGGCCACCTTCTGCCCATGCTTTACCTTCACAGTGAAGTCCCGAATCAGCGGCGTTTCTGGATCGTAGCTGAAATTCACATTTTCAAAATCCACATCGCCCTTTATTTTCTCCGGCAGATGCCCCTCGATAGGCTCCTCCTCCGGGGCGTCCTGCATCTCATACACCCGTCGGGCGGCGGCGCAGATGCGCTGGATAGACCCCAGCACCTCGGCGATCTGCTCCAGCGGCGCGGAAAACTGCCGGGAGTACAGCAGCACCGTTACCACGGCACCCACACCCAGGGCTCCCTGTACTGTTAGGTAGCCGCCGATGAGAGCGACCAGAATATACGCCAATGCATTGGCAGCGGTAATGCACGGTGTGATCAGTCCCTGCAGAAAGATTGCCTTTGCCTCGGCGTCCTTCTGCCGCTTGTTCGCCGCGGCGTGCGCCGCAATGGTGGTCTCCTCGTAGTTATATGCCTTCGTGGTCTGGTAGCTGGCGTAGCTTTCCTCCACAATGGAGTACATCTTGCCGCTTTCTTCAAACATGCGGTGGAAATAGGTACCGCAGGCGGCGGAGATCCGCGAGGAGATCACAATGGAAAGCGGCATCAGCAGCAGGACCGCCAGTCCCATCCGCCAGTTTTCCCGCAGCATCATCACAGCGATGACCACGATCTGCATAAAGCCCATTACTGTCACATCCACAATGTTGTGGATACTGCCGCCCATATTGGAAACATCCTCTTGAATACGGTCAATGATCTGTCCTGCCGGGGTCTTATCAATAAAGCTGATGGGCAGCCGGGATAGTTTATCCGAAAGCTTGATGCGCAGTGTGCAGGTATAGTACTTACTCACCACATTGTTCATTAGGACCATCTTTCCGGTGTCCACGATACTCTTCAGCAGGTACACCCCCGCCAGTGCTCCGCAGATCGGCAGCAGCGCTTCGGTCAGACCGGCTTTGGGCCGTTCTCCGGCCCAGGCATCGTACAGCAGCTGGATGCCCTGACCCAGGAGCTTCGGGGCGATGACGGTACACGCCACCACTATACCACCCAGCAGGGCGCCCAGCAGCAGCCAGCCGTAAATGGGCCGGGCGTCCCGCACCAGTCGGCGGAATACCTCCCAGGTGCTCATTTTTACTTCCTCAGTCGGTTTCTTTTTGCGGTTCATCGGCGCTCACCTCCCGTCTGGGAAAGATAAATCTCCCGGTATACCTTGCAGCGCTCCAGCAGCTCCCGGTGGGTGCCGCTATCCACCAGCCGCCCGCCGTCCATTACAAAGATCTGGTCGCTGCTCATGGCGCTGGTCACTCGCTGCGTCACCACGATCTGAGTCCTCCCGGCCGCCTTTTCGGCCAGAGCCCGCCGCAGGTTCGCCTCGGTCATAAAGTCCAGCGCCGAAAAGCTGTCGTCAAAGAGATAGATCGGCGCGTTTTTCAGTACAGCCCGGGCAATACTCACCCGCTGCTTCTGCCCACCGGAAAGGTTCTTGCCGGCCTGCTCCAGCCGGTGGTCCAGCCCCTCCGGCTGCGCTTTGATGTAATCCGCCATCTGGGCCACCGCCGCGGCTTCCATCAGTTCCTCCTCGGAAGCGCCGGGGCGCCCCATGGCGATATTTTCCCGGATGGTGCCGCTGTAAATGCCGGCGCGCTGCAATACACAGCTGATATTGTGCCGGATGGTACGGCGGCTTAGGGTGGCGGCATCACGCCCGTCAAAGTAGATCTTCCCCTCGGTGGGCAGCCGGAAGGCCATCAGCAGCTGCACCAGCGTGGATTTACCGCTGCCGGTCCCGCCGATGATAGCTACCTTCTGTCCCGCGGCGATATGCAGCGAAACATCGCTTACCGCCGCGGCGTCAGCACCCTCATACCGAAAGGTCACATTCTCCATGCGGATGTCCCCGGCAAAGGTGATATTGTCATCCTCCTCGGCGGTCTCGGTCATCATGCTGGCGTCCATCACTTCACCGATGCGGCCCGCGGCCACCTTGGCATGGGGGTACATCACCAGGGCAAAGGCCGCCATAACGATACCGTTCATTACCAGAGCCACATACTGCACCATGGCAAAGATATCGCCGCCGGAAGCGGCGGAAATCCCGCTTTGCATCCGGCTGCCGCCAAAGTACAGGATCGCGACCGCCACCAGGTTCATCAAGGCGATGGCAATGGGCGCCACCAAGCCCATCTTTGTATTCGCTTCAATGATATGCTCGGCCATCACACGGGTGGCCTCGGCTATGCGGCCCTGTTCCTGCTCCTCCCTGTTAAAGGCCCGGATGACGCGGATGCCGTGCAGCCGCTCCCGCACCAGGTCGTTCTGCTTATCGCAGAACTGGTCGCTGATCTTCCACAGTGGCTCCACCCTGCGGCCAATAGCCAGCACCAGCAGCGTAATGATGGGCATAGCCACCAGGATAATGAGCGCCAGCGTGCTGTCCTTGGAAAAGGCCAGCACCACCCCGCCGAAAAACAGCACCGGAATGGTGATGATGTTGCTGGAAAGCATATCGGCCACCCAGGCCAGCGTCCCCACATCGTGGGTGGAACGAGTAAGCAGCGCCGAGGTGCCGATGCGGCTGACCTCTTCAAAGGTCAGGGCATTCACCCGGCCAAAAACCGCCGCGCGCAGGTCAGCGCAAAAGCCGGAAACAACTTGGGTGCGGCACCAGGTACCAGCCGCCACCGCCCCCAGCGAGAGCAGCGTGACCAGCAGCATTCTGCCGCAGCAGCGCAGGATATAGTCCCAATCGGAGGTGTAGATGCCGCCGTCCAGGATATCACTCATGATGGTGGGCAGCAGCAGCGAACAGACGCTGGAAACGGCAATCAGCAGCATGCCCAGCAGCATTTTCCCTCGGTAGGGCTTAAGATATGGCAAAATTCGTTTCATAATTTCTCCGTCAGTTTATGGGTTCCGCTCTCTCCCCCGATCTTGAAAAAAGGCGCAAAAAGGCCGGGAGCAACAGAGACTCCCGGCGAGCGTAATAGCACCTTGGTTCAGGCGGACTTACAGAGAGAGCTGCTGTGCAGGTATTCGGTTGATTCCAGTGCGGAACTTGTTCATCTTGTTGTTGTGCAAAAAGTACATTTCAGCAGCTCCTTTCTTTCATATTTGGCATCGAAAAGAGTATAGCATACCGAAGGTTCGATTGCAAGCACTTTTTCCCGTCCCTGCATTCCGGCGGCACGCCTCCGCTTTGTCTCGGGGCGCCGTTTGTGCCAAACCGGTCACCCCTCGCCCGCTCCGTCGCGCCGCCTGCCTTGTCTTTCATTCCACCAGGTACCCCACGCCAAAGCGGGTGCGGATAAACTCGGAAAGCCCAGCAGCCTCCAGCTTTTTGCGCAGGCGGTTCACATTCACGGTCAGCGTGTTTTCATCCACAAAGCTGTCGGTCTCCCACAGCCGCTGCATCAGCAGCTCACGGCTCACTACCTGGCCCTTGCGTTCCATCAGGCACAACAGGATGCGGTATTCATTTTTGGTTAGGTCGATGGCATTTCCCTCATACTGCAGGGTCTGGTCGGCAGTATTCAGCACCGCTCCCCGGCACTCCGGCGCCGGCAGGGCAGTCTCCAGCCGATAGCTGCGCCGCAGCATGGCCTGCACCTTGGCCACCAGCACACTGCCGTCAAAGGGCTTGGCAATGAAATCATCGCCGCCCATGTTCATCGCCATCACGATGTTCATGTTGTCAGCCGCCGAGGAGATGAAAATGATGGGCGCCGCAGTCCTCTGCCGCAGCTGGCCGCACCAATAGTAGCCGTCGTAGCTGGGCAGCTTGATATCCAGTAGGATGAGATGAGGCTGATAGGTCTCGAACTCCCCGGTGATGTTGCGGAAATCCTGCACTTGCCGCGCCTCCATCCCCCATTGCTCCAGCAGGCTCTGGATGCCCTCGGCAATGCCGCGGTCGTCCTCCACAATGAGTATTTTGAACATTTGGCCCCTCCTCGCTATGCGGTAAATCTCTCCTCCCAGTATCGCACATTCCGGCTAAAAAATCCACCCGAAGATGTTTAAGATTTCTTGATTTTTATGGTCACAAGCGGCATTTCGGGACGCTGCCCGCAGTCGACTGCCCGACAAAATCAGCATAACGCTGTCCCGCCGCAAATGCCAGCAACAGCTGGTTGAGTGGGGCAGATTCAACCATCAATTGAGCCCATAATCGCAGAGTCACCCAAAAAGCCCTCTCCGGCCGGACAGGGCTCTACTTTGCGGCAATTGGCCTAATTTACAAGAGCATTTCATATCCAACAAATTCAGACTTCCAGCTCGTCCTCCATCGGAGGCAGCTGCTCCTCCGGGAACAGGGCGGCAGACTGCTCCTGTGACAGGCTGACTACACCCCGCAGCTTCCGCTGGATCTGCCGGGTGCGGACACCGACCAGCTTATCCAATTCACTGCTGGCCTGCTCCAGCCGGGTTTGGGTCATGGTCAGGGCATCAGCAAATTTATCAAACTCGGTCTTAATGGCGCCCAGGATATTCCAAACTTCCCCGCTGCGCCGCTGGATGGCAATGGTCCGGAAGCTCATTTGCAGAGAATTGAGCAGAGCTGCCATAGTGCTGGGCCCCGCAATATTGACCCGGTACTCCCGCTGCAAAACCTCCACCATACCCCGGCTGACCACCTCGGCATACAGCCCCTCAAATGGCAAAAACAGGATGCCGAATTCGGTGGTCTCGGGCGGGCAAAGGTACTTTTCGCGGATATCCTTAGCTTCCATCCGGACGGTAAGCAGCAGCTGCCGCACCGCTGCTTGAATCGCCGCCTGGTCACCGGAATCATAGGCGTCCCGGAGGGCAGCGTAGCTATCCCCAGGGAATTTGGCATCGATGGGAAGCCAAATAAAGCTGCCATCCTCCGCAGGAAGTTTGACAGCGTATTCCACCACATTGCGGCTGCCGGGAACCGTTGCCACATTTTTGCAGTACTGCTCCGGAGTGAGAATGTCCTCCAGGATAGCGCCAAGCTGCACTTCCCCCAGGATTCCACGGGTTTTCACATTGCTGAGGACCTTTTTGAGGTCGCCGACGCCCTGGGCCAGCGACTGCATTTCACCCAGACCGCGGTAAACCTGCTCCAGCCGGTCATTCACCAGGCGGAAGGATTCGGTCATGCGGTCATTGAGGGTTTTTTGCAGCTTTTCATCGACGGTTTGACGCATTTCGTCCAATTTGGCATTGTTATCCTGGCGAATGGTGGAAAGCTGGCGTTCCATGGACGCACGCACATCCTCCAGCGCGCGCGTGGACTGCTGGGAGAATGTGGATAGTCTATTTTCAAACTGGGTGAGCTGCTCCAGCAGGGCCCGGCTTTCGCTTTGCGACTGGGACTGCTGGGACTGCATGAGGTACTTGCCGAGGGTGAGAATATCGGCCTGCACCGAACGCTCCAGATCGCTTTGCAGGCGCTGGAGCTGGGTGGAAATATCATTTTGGCAGGACTTTTTGACCTGCGTAAGCAGGTAGATGAGCAGAGCAAGGATGAGGACGGCCGCCCCCAACAGCACCCAGCCCATGGTTTGCTGATCCATAGGTTTTCTCTCCTGAATTTGGCCAAATGCGAACTGTTGTTCTTCTACGATTCCCATTGTAGCACAAATGTTCGATGATGTAAAGGGGCGAACAAAAGTTTGTAGAAGTGAACGAAAATTCTAACAATTTGGGGGCTTGACAGTGGGCAGGGTGCATAAAAAAGCCCCCGGCGAAGGGGGCTTTTTGGTGGGGCATTAGTTATTTTTTGCGGAGGACAGCGGCAGCGCCGAGCAGCGCCATAACAGCGGCCGCGGCGGCTACGCCGACGAGATCATTGGCGCCGGTGGTGGGGTTCTTCTGGTCATCGGTCTTGGGGGTGTCCTGGGTAGGGCTGATGATGACGATTTGAGAGGGGCCTTCCTCCTTGACGGGGGTGATGTTGCCCTTGGCATCAGCTGTTACCTTGCCGGTAATGGTTTGGGGCAAATCTGTAGTACCACTATTTCTTACTTTGGTAGTACCGTTGGGAGTGATAGTGGCAGTAAAATTATAAGAGGCTTGACCATCACGGTAGTCGCCCAGCAGGATATCGCCATTGTTGCCTTCAGTGCCAGTAAAGGTATTGTTTTCAATGGTTGCATCCAGAGAGCCAGTGCCGCTGTTAACGAAACGAACCGGGGCCGCATACACTATGCTATCATCGCCGCAGTTGGTAAAGGTGCAGTTTTTCACAGTGACAGTCTGTGCACCACTGGCCTTATGATTGAAGTTTACAGGAACTTGGCCACCGTTGAATGTGCAGTTATCAATGACAACAGTACCATCTGCATTGGAATAAAGGGCGCATGCCATGGTGAGGAAGTCGCAGTCCTTTACGGTGATGTTATTGACACCTGTAGTACCAGTGATGTATATACGCTGGACATTTTCCTTTCCGCTAATTTCCTTACTATCACAATTGGTGAGGTTGATGTTTACCGTGTAGTTGGTGTGACGCTGGCCCCAAACACCGAGATTATAAAGATTGGAGGCAGTGATGGTGATATCCTTTTCGAGATAAGCACCATTATTTTCGTCCTGTACACCAGTAGCGCGGTTAAACTGATAGGTGTCAACTTCGAGATCGCATTCGCCACCGGAAATATAAGCGCCGTTGCCAATAATGGTAATATTATCCGCAACATGGCCGTGGGTCAAAGAACCGACATCGGAATCAGGGCGGCAGGTGATGGTGATATCACCCTTATTAGCCATATAAGCGGCCTTCAAAGCTTCGGCCAGAGTGGCGGTTTGACCAGAAGTATCGCCCGCCTGCCAATAAACATTTTTACTTTCTACCCAGGTGATTTCATCAGCCATGGAAACGACAGGCAGCATGACGGCCAGCATGAGGAAGGCCAGCGCCAGGCTAAGGAGCTTTTTCATAAGACATTACCTCTTTCTTTTTGGGGTTTCCCCTCTTTATTTCCGGCAGGTGAATCATGTCCGCGAGTAAATGAATCATGTTTGCCCGCAAACATGAAATCCCCCATATGGGGGATGCCGGTAATGTTATTCTAGCAATTTAAGCGAATAAAGTCAAGAAAACAGTGGAAGTTTTTCTCATCTTTGTAGGAGCTGCCAAAAGCGAAGAGGGAAATTTATGCAAAAAAGCAGAGGCCCGGTGAGGGACCCCTGCTGGGAAAATCATTCCTCCCGCTTTTTGCGGGTGGCACGGACGATATTGAGGGCGATGATGCCTGCCACGCACGCTCCAAGGAACATGGGCATGATCATGGCGCTGTACTTTTCATCGGCGGTCAGCACCTCCGCCCATTTGCTGTCGATGTAGAGGGAAAGCTCCGGACCGATATAGGTGTAGTAGCCGCAGTGGGCCAGGGACTCCTCATCGGGGTAGGCGGTGGGGTCGGACTTTGTTTCCTCATCCAGCAGCTCGTACACCTTTGTATTGGGGGTGGAATAGCCGATGGCCTCGGTATTGGCAAGGCCGACCTCCGGCTCCAGCATAAAGTTGATATACATTTCCGCCAGCTCCCGCTTCTGGCTCTCCTTAGGGATGCACAGGCAATCGGTGAAAAGATTGCTGCCCTCCATGGGAATGGAGAAGGCAAGATCGGGGTTGTCCGCTATCATGGTGACGGCATCGCCGTTATAATAGGGCGCCATGGCCGCTTCCCCGCCGATCATTTTATCGAACACCTCATCGGCGACATAGGCTTGAATGACCTTTTTCTGCTCCTTCAGCAGCACCACGGCCTTATCCACCTGCTCGGCGCTTTCGGCATTAAGGGGCAGCCCCAAATAGGCAAAGGTGATGCCAAAGGCGTCCTTGGAGTTATTGATCATCAAGATATTATCCATATAGGCTTCGCTCCACAGGGCGCCCCAGCTGGCCACCACCGATTCGTCCTCTACCATTTTGGTATTGTAGATGAGCCCCAGCACGCCCCAGGTATAGGGCACCGAATACTCATTGGTGGGGTCGTAGGACTGGTAAAGGTACTTTTCATCGATGTTTTTCAGGTTGGGGATATTGGACATATCCGGCTTTTGCAGCATCCCCTCGGCGATCATACGGGAGATCATGTAGTCGGAGGGAACGACGATATCATAGACGGCGCCGCCGGTTTTCAGCTTGGCGTACATTGATTCATTGGTATCGTAATTGGAATAGATGACCCGGATGCCGGTGACCTCCTCAAAGGCCTTGTTGACATCCAGCCCGCCATCGGCACCGTCGGAGATATACTCGCCGCAATTGTAGACACTGATGGAATAGCCCTTATCCCTGTAGCGGCCGTAGTACTCCATATCTAGAGCTGAGGTATCAATGCCGGTTTCCGCTGCCAAAGCAGTAACGGGAAGCAGAAGGACAACCATCATCAGCGCCAAAAGGAGGGAAAGGATACGCTTTTTCATGCCGCAGGTTCCTCCTTTCGCATCATCTGCTTTTCCTTGCGGGCAGAGTAATAGTTGCTGAGAAGCAGCAGCGCCAGCACCACCACAAATATGATGGCGGTAAGGGCATTGATCTCCGGGCTGACGCGCTTGCGCACCATCGAGAAGATGGTGACGGGCAGAGTCTGCGAGGAGGCGCTGGACACAAAGTAGCTGATGACGAAGTCATCCAGCGAGTAGGTGAACGCCATGAGGAAGCCGGATACCATGCCGGGCATGATCTCCGGGATGACAACCTTATAGAAGGCCAGCTTGGGGCTGCAGCCCAGATCCTGCGCAGCCTCGAAGGTGAAGCGATCCATCTGACGGAGCTTCGGGAGGACATTGAGGATGACATAGGGCGTGCAGAAGGTGACATGCGCGATGATGAGCGTCACGAAGCCGAGCTGCATTTCCGGCAGCTGAAGGAACGAAAGTGCGGTGCCGCCGATCCAGTTATTGAACTTCTGGATGCCATTGCCGAAGGAAACGAACAAAAGCAGCATGGAAACACCGGTGACGATCTCAGGATTGAGGATGGGCAGATAGGTGATGTTCATCACCAGTGATTTGAACCACTTACGGCGCATGGCATAAATGCCGACCGCCGCCATGGTGCCCAGCACCAGCGCGATGACAGACGCCGCCAGCGCGATGATCAAGGTATTGCGCAGCGAGGAGAGGATCAGCTCATTGTGGAACAGCTCCTTATACCAATGGAAGGAGAAGCCGGTCCAGCTGGCGCGGGATTTGGATTCATTGAAGCTGAACGCAATGAGCACGATGATGGGCAGATACAGGAAGATGAATACCAGACGGGTATAAAGCTTGGCATACCATTTCATATGAGCATCCCTCCTCTGTCATCATTGTCCTCAAACTGGTTCATGAGGCTCATAACAAGCAGGATGAATACCATCAATACCAGCGAGATGGCGGAGCCGAGATTGGGATTGTAGGCATTGCCGAGGAACTGGGTCTCGATGAGGTCACCGACCATCATATTGGAGCCGCCGCCCAGCATACGGGAAATGATAAAGGTGGACACCGACGGCACAAACACCATGGTGATGCCGGTAGTGACGCCGGGCATGGAAAGGGGCAGCACCACACGGGTAAAGGTGTTCCACGGGTTGGCACCGAGGTCCCCGGCAGCTTCCAGCGTGTAGGGTTCGATCTTGGTCATGATGGAATAGAGCGGAATGACCATAAAGGGCAGGTAATTATACACCATGCCCAGCACCACGGCACCCTGGGTATAGATCATCTTGAAGGGGCCGATGCCGAAGAACTCCAGGATGCTATTGATGACGCCGTTATTTTCCAGCAGGGTCATCCAAGCGTAGGTGCGCAGCAGGAAGTTGGTCCACATCGGCAGCATGACCAGCATAACCAGCGTGCGCTGATTATTGGCATTGTAGCGGCTCATGATAAAGCCGAGAGGATAGGCGATGACAAGGCAGATGGCAGTGGCCACCAGCGAAAGCCAGATGGAACGGACAAACACCGCGGTGTAATCCGAGACCTTGGCGACATTGGCGAAGGTGAACTGGCCATCACTGGTGGAAAGGCCGAACACCGCCACTAGAATGAGCGGTACGACGACAAAAATCACCGACCAAACAATATAGGGGACGGAAGAAAAGCGAAATTTCATGGCTCAATCCTCCGTGCGCTTCATGATATGAATATCCATAGGCGCGACATCCATGCCGATGAGGGTACCGGGCTCCACATACTGGGTGGTGTGGATCTTCCATTTATATCCCATGGCATCTACCATGATCTCGTAGTGGACGCCCTTGAAGATGATGGATTCCACAATGCCGGAAATTTTGCCCTTATCGGCGGGAACAATCTTGAAGTCCTCCGGACGGACAACGACCTGTACCCGTTCCTTGGGCTCGAAGCCCTTATCGACGCAGTCGAAATAGTCATTCGCAAATTCCACGAGGAAGTCCTTATGCATGATGCCATCGATGATATTGCTTTCACCGATGAAATCGGCCACGAAGGCATTGCAGGGCTCATTGTAGATATCCTGTGGGGTACCGATCTGAAGGATGTTGCCATCCCGCATGACGACGACGCGGTCGGACATGGTGAGCGCTTCTTCCTGATCGTGGGTGACATAGATGAAGGTGATCTCCAATGCCTGCTGGATGCGCTTTAGCTCGATCTGCATTTCCTTGCGGAGCTTGAGATCCAAAGCGCCGAGGGGTTCATCCAAAAGCAGGACCTTGGGACGATTGACCAGCGCGCGGGCGATGGCCACACGCTGCTGCTGACCGCCGGAAAGCTGATTGATGTGGCGCTTATCGTAGCCGGAAAGGCCCACAAGCTTGAGCATTTCCTTGACGCTTTGGCGGCGTTCCTTTTCCGGTACTTTGGCGATCTTCAAGCCAAATTCCACATTCTCGTACACATTGAGGTGCGGGAACAGCGCATACCGCTGGAATACCGTATTCACCTCACGCTTGTAGGGGGGCAGGTCATTGATGCGGACACCACCAAAAAAAACATCACCCTCCTTGGGTTGGATAAATCCGCCGATGATGCGCAAGGTAGTTGTCTTGCCACAACCGGACGGCCCAAGAAAAGTAATGAATTCCTTGTCCATGATGTCAAGGTCGATCCCCTTGAGGACCGGCTCGTCATCAAAATCGACTCTGATGCCGCGCAGGCTGATCAAAGCATTTTTGTTCATTTCAACATCCTCCTTTTGCGGTAAATCTGCAGGCCCTCACACCTGCCGCAGCCGCTATTGCACCGTCCCCGCAAAAGGTTTTTAGGATACCCCGAAGATTGGGGTTCTTTCAGATGGGCATATACGAGCCGCCTTTTTATTGAATTGAATGGTCAAAATGACAGATATCAATATATCATATTTTGTCGTAATGTCAATGCTAAATTTCAAGATTTATTAGAGTTTTTCAGAAAATTTCTGCGTCTTTTGGGCAGAGCTTATGATGAACTTTGAAATACTCCTGATTTCTCCGTTTTTCTCTTAATATCTTAAATTCATGTTTTGGGGGATTTTTCTCCCCGCAGCAGCGAAAAAAGCCAGGAAAGCTCCTCCCGCCGCAGTGCCCCACAAAGCAGCAGCGCCGCCCCGTAGCAGGCCAGGTAGAGGAACACCAGCAACAGGAGAATAAGCGGCTGCCCGGTCCGGGACAACAGCCTACCAAAGATCAGGCGCAGCAGCCACCAGCCCCCAACTGCCGCGGCCGCCGTAAGCAGCCAGCAGAGCGGCTGGAGCCGGAACACCGTGACCCGGGTAAGCCGCGCGGCACTGAGGGCGAAATTGAGGAGCTCGGTGGCGGAGATGGAGAAAAGATAGCCAGCCACCCCATACCGGGGCAGCAGCAGCCAAACGAGCAGCAGGCCGGTGGCGGCATCGATGATATTGTACCGCATATTGGCGTGGTACTCCCCTACCCCCTTCAGCATGCCATCCACGAGGGTATCCATATACATGATAGGCACCAGCGGCGCCAAAAGGCGTATGTACTGCCCGGCGGCGGGCTCGGAATAGATGAGCTCGCCCAGGGGATGGGCGAAGAAAAAGCAGGCCCCAGCGACGGCCATCGAAAAGAAAAGCCCCAACCGGTAAAGGCGCTCCAGCATGTAGCCAAGACCCCGCAGCCGGCCCTGTACCTGGGCTTCGGTCAGCTCGGGAACGATGAGATCCGCAATGACGGCGATGAGCGCTGCCGGGAACAGCAAAATGGGCAGGGACATGCCCTGTATCACGCCATAGGCGGCCAGCGCCGCCTGAGCCCCGCCGCCAAAAAGGCGAAGCCCCCGCGGGACAAGCAGGTGCTGGGCGGTACTGAGTGCCGACCGTGCGTAGCTGCTGAGGGAAAGCGGCACCGTAATACGCAAAAGAGACGGCAGCATAGGGGTGCGGCAGCGGCCCTCCCGGCGAGGGAGGGAGGCAAGCAGCAAAAGCAGCAGCGCCAAGAAGGAAAAGACCTCCGAGGCGAGCATACCGAGAGTAAGGGCGCCGCAGGCGTACTCCAGGCCGTAGCCGCCCAGCCGCAGCAGCGCCAAAACGGTGCAGCCGATGCGGATGAACTGCTCCGAAAGCTGAACGAGGGACATTTTGACCGACTGATGCATGGCAATGAAGTAGCCGCCCATGGCACCGGACGCAGCAACAAAGGGCAGGGCGAATGCCAGCACCCGCAGGGAGAGGATAATGCGGTCATCCCCAACCCAGGCGGCCGCCGCAGGCGCCAGATAATAGAGCAGCAGTAAGGCAGCCATGCCGAAAAAAGCGGCATATCCCATGGCGCAGCCGGTGGCCCGGCGGATGGCGGCGCCATCGCCGCGACCGGTCTGCTGGGCAATGAGCCGGGTGGCGGCCAGCCGCACACCGGAGACCGCCACGGTAGTGGCAAGGGTATAGACCGACATCACCAGCTGAAAAAGCCCAATGCCCGCGGCACCGATCCTGCCGGCGACATAGACCTGGAACACCAGGGCGATGGTGCGCATCAGCAGGCTGGTAGCAGTCATGGCGGAGGTATGCAAAAGGAGCTGTTTGGCACGGCGCATATGCGGCTCTCCCCTCCCCTTTTGCGGTATCTCCTTTTATCTTATGGGTGGATGGCGGGAAATAGACGGGCGAGGCGCAGAAGGAAGGTGCGGCCGCAGGCCGTTTCGCCCCTTGGGGCGAAACACACGGGCAAAGCCTGTGGCGGCGGTGCGGAGCGCCGCCGGGCCTGCGGCCGCATCCAGTAAATGGCATAAATTCGGCCCAGGAAAAGGCGGTGGCAGCTACTTTGGCGCGCGAAGGGTGAAGCGATGGTGCAGCAACCCCAGCAGGGCCAGTGCACCCAGTGCTCCGCAAATAGGGTAAACAGTGCCGATGAGCTTCCCGAAGCCGAAAAGGCTGCACAGCCATGCGGGGATAGCCAACAGAAGGACAAAGCTGAAGCGGCGGTTCGCCATGGTGGAAAAGCGAACCATGCAGTAATGGCGGAGAGCAACGGCGCAGGAAAGCGCGGTACCGAGCATGGCACAGAGCAGCAGCACCCCATAGAGGTAGTACCAGCCCCCGCCCAGCGCGCCGGCAGCGGCCAGCATGGGCAGCGGCGCCTCTACCACGGTGGGAAGCGTCTCCATGGTGAGGAATATGCCCAGCGCGATGGAAATGAGAATAATGCAGCCAAGCAGTACTCCCCACCAAACTGTGCGGCGGGAGCGCAACTCTTTCCCGACGAGGGCCAAAATACCGATGGAAGAAAAAAGATTATAACTGACAAAAGAGCAGGCGGCAATAGCCCAGTGGGAAAGCAGTGGGCTGACGGATGGGACTGCAGCAATGGTAAGCTGCCAGCCGCAGCGGCGCAGGGTAAGCGCGCTGACCAGCACCGAGCAGATAACCAGCAGCGGCACCACGGTGGAAAAGACATTTACCATGCCGGCGGTGCCGGTAAGGGAAAGCAGCGAAACCAAAAGGCAGAACGCCGCACTGCACCAAAGGGCGGAGGCACCCAGTATCTGCGCGAAAAGCGCCCCCACCCCGGCCGCCATGATGACTAATATCCCGAAGAGGAAAAATAGCTGCAGTAGCCCAACGGCATCCCGCAGGAGCGGGATAGGGCGGCGAATCACAAGGGCATCGGTTTGGTCACAGCCGGTGCGCTGCACCAGCCGCAGCAGCAATACCCCAAAGAAAAAGGAGAGTGCCACCGCCAGCAGCAGGCCCGCTATCCCCTGCCAACCAAAGCAGCCAAAAAACTGCCACAGCTCCTGGCCGGAGACATAGCCCGCCCCCAGGTAACAGCCCGCAAAGGTAAATCCCAGCCGCAGTGCATTCTCTTTCCGTTTCATCAAAAAAAGGACACCCCCTATCGTGTCATGTACGGTGTGCGTCCTTTTCTTTCGTATTCATTTTGCTTTTTGTTCTATCCGCCAAAGCGTTCCACGGTGATATAGAAACGGCCCTTCTTGGAAAGGCCTCCGATCTCCCTTAGAATAAGCCTGCCCTGCCCGCGCACCGAAAGGATATCTCTTTCGGCAAGCTGTCGGTCAGGCTTTAGGCACTCGCAGCCATTCAGGCTGACCCGCCCGGCGGCGATGAGCTCCGCGGCTCTCCCCCGGCTGAGGGAAAAACCGCTGCCAAGAACGGCATCCAGCCGCAGTGAAGCGACGGTATCCCGGATGGTCTTTCCATCGGCAGCTGGAATGCGCAGCTCCGAAAGGGGGATCTCCACCGGGTGCAGACCGGTGCGGCCGGCGCTCAGCCAGTTATCCCGCAGGAAGGGAATGCACTCCCGCAGGGCAATGACATCGCAGCCGTTTTCTCCCACTAAAAGGTCGCCCAGCACCTCCCTGCGGACACCCTGTGCCATCAAGCTGCCCAGGATGTCCCGATGGGTAAGCGCCGCGCCATGGCCCCAGCTGACCCGGATAGCTCCAAAGGGCAGCTCCTCTTCCGGGATGTTATCCGCATCCATATAGTCCGGTAGAAAGAGAAACAGGCAGCGCTCGGCATCGGGGTGCCCCCCCATTATCCTATGCGGGGGCGTGCCGCAGCAGACTACCACCTGCTGGGCAATGCAGCGCTGGTGTGTGGTAAGAAACATGGTATGGGTCAGGCGGTTCTGACGGGCACACTGTTCCAGCTTATCCGCCACCTGGGCGGCAGTCATGCGGTCTTCGCCGGAAAATGCTCGGAGAAAATCTCGGTCTTTGGACATGGGAGTCTCCTTTGGAGGGTTTGATGGGGTGGGACGGCCCGCAGGGCAAACCGCCGCAGGCGGTTTCGACGGCGGAGCCGTCGGTTTCGGCAAAGCCGAAACGCCCTGCGGGCCGTATGCCTGCGGTTTGCAGGGGGCTGCGGGGAGAAAATGCCGCCCGCTTTCGTCTTGCATCTTACCATACGGCGGGGCAGAATGCAAGAAAGGCAGCGCCCCATCACGGAGAACTGCCTTTCTTGTATGGAAACTGTACCAGAGGAAAGCAAATTTAGCTAAGGGTAGTGCCGGTGGCAAAGCTGGCCACGATGATAATAATGATGCTGATGGGAGCCAGGTACTTCACCAGGAAGCTGTATGCCTTCTTCAGACGGAAGGGCTTGCCGTCCAGCTCGATCTCGCGGATGGCGTTCTGGGGCTTCCAGGCCCAGCCAACAAAGAGGCAGGAACCCAGTGCACACACAGGGATCATCAGACGGTCGGTGAGGAACTCCATAAAGTCACCGAAGATGGGGGTGGTAAGACCGTTCTTGAAGTCGAACCAGATACCCTTGATATCAAAGGCGGCCTGAGAGCAGGTATAAATGGTACCAAGGAGGAACATCACCACGCACAGAATGATGGTAGTGGGGGTGCGTTTCCATCCAAAGCGCTCAGTAGCGAAGGCAACAACGCCCTCCACTAGGGAGATGCAGGAGGTGAGCGCCGCGAACAGCAGCAGCGTGTAGAACAGGATGCCGAAGAACTGACCGCCGGGCATCTGCTGGAACACACCGGCCAGCGAAGAGAACGCAAAGCCTGCGCCCTTGCCAACGCCTTCTGCGCCGAGGGTAGCAAATACAGCGGGAACAATGATAAAGCCGGCAATCAGGGCTACCAGTGTGTCCATACCACAGATGATAGCGGCGTTTTTGGCGAGGTTTTCTTCCTTTTTAACATAGGAGCCGTAGGTAACCATAATAGCCATACCAAGGCTGAGTGAGAAGAACGCCTGCCCCAGGGCCGAAAGCACGGTGCTGAAGGTGACTTTGCTCCAATCCGGAATCAGCATATATTGCAGGCCTTCCCCGGCGCCGGGCATGGTAAGCGCCCGGATAAGCAGAATAATGAGGATGACAAACAGCGCCGGCATACCGATCTTATTAAAGCGCTCAATGCCGGATTCCACGCCCTTGACGATGATAAAGCAGGTAATGCCCATAAAGATACCCGCGAAGATAACTGCAGTCAGTGGGAACCATGTTTCCCCGGTGACGGCATTGTAGCCCAGCAGCGCATAGAAATATCCCAGCGGATCGGCGTAAACCTTGGTGGGCTCGGTGGCGTAGCTGGCCACATAGCGCAGCACCCAGCCGCCTACATGGCAGTAGTAGCTGGTAATGATAAACGCCACGATAACGCCGAACCAGCCGACCCACTTGTAGCCAGGGTGGCCCAGCTTGCCGTAGCTATCGATGGCATTGGCCTGCGCGCCGCGGCCGATGGTCAGTTCCGAGAGCATGACCGGGATGCCAATGAGGAGTACGATAGCAAGGTAGATGAGGATGTACGCTCCGCCGCCGCCTTCGTAGGCCTTGCCGGGGAACTTCCAGATGTTGCCGAGGCCGACGGCCGAACCGGCTGCCGCCAGAATAAAGCCGATCTTGCTGCCCCATTGGGCTCTTTTAGGTTCCATAGTCATTTTCTCCTTTTCTATGCACACTGTGGTAATTGTTCCAATCATAATACAATTTTTAATGGATGGCAACAAAAATTTTAATGGATTGTAGAATTCCGTCGTTTGTGCTAAAAAAAGGAGCTCTAATGGGTCTTATTGTGCATATTAACGGTGTTTTCTGCGCCGCTATTATACATATTGCATAAATTCGATTTATCAATTTTATTATAATAATTAAAATTTATAATTATTTAGGGCAGCAAAAAGCACCGACTGGAACCGGTGCTTTGATTTTTTAGGCATGGTAGAGCTTCTTGGTCTGGTATTTCGGCTCGCAGGTCAGGTTGACCCCCAGCTTGTGATAAACATTCTCATCCACGCGGGAAAGAATCACACTGGCATGGGCCTCACACCCGCGCAGCTTACTCAGCTGCTGCATGGCCAGCGCTGCAGTGGGGTTGGTAGCGGCGCATATGGACAGCGCAATGAGGATCTCATCGGAATGCAGGCGAGGATTGTGGTTGCCAAGGTAATCCACCTTTAGGCGCTGGATAGGCTCGATAATGATAGGCGACAGCAGGTGCATCTCATCATTGATGCCGCCCAGCTCCTTCAAGGCGTTGAGCATGAGCGCGGCGGAAGGCCCCAAGAGAGAGCTGGTCTTCCCGGTGACGATGCGGCCATCGGGCAGCTCCAGCGCCATCGCGGGTTGGCCGGTCTCCTCCGCTTTGGCGCAGGCGGCGGCCACCACGGGACGGTCGGCGGACGATACATCCAGCTGGTTCATGATGAGCTCCTGCTTGTGGATCTCAGCAGGCTCGCTGAGCCCCTGACGCACCAGGCAGGCGGTGGCATAGTACCGGCGGATGACCTCCTGCTCGGAAGCACGACGGCAGGCATCGTCATCTATGATGCAGTTGCCCGCCATATTGACGCCCATATCGGTCGGACTTTTGTAGGGAGAGGAGCCGTAAATGCGCTGGAAAATGGCATTGAGCACCGGGAAGATCTCGATATCACGGTTGTAATTGACGGTGGTGACACCGTAGGCTTCCAGGTGGAAAGGATCAATCATATTGACATCGTTGAGGTCGGTGGTGGCGGCCTCATACGCCAGGTTGACAGGGTGCTTGAGGGGGAGGTTCCAAATGGGAAAGGTCTCAAATTTGGCATATCCGGCCTTGACCCCGCGCTTATTTTCGTGGAAGAGCTGAGAAAGACAGGTGGCCATTTTGCCGCTGCCGGGGCCGGGGGCGGTGACTACCACCAGCGGGCGGGTGGTTTCGATGTATTCATTCTTGCCAAAGCCATCATCGCTGACGATGAGCGGGACATTGGAGGGATAATCGGGGATGATATAGTGGCGGTAGACCTTGACCCCCAGGGCCTCCAGGCGCTTCTGGAAGGCATCGGCGGCTGGCTGGGCATGGTAATGGGTGATGCAGACGCTGCCCACATACAGGCCGATCCCACGGAAGGCATCGATGAGGCGCAGGACATCCAGATCGTAGGTGATACCCAGATCGCCGCGGCGCTTGTTCTTTTCGATGGCATCAGCGCTGATGACAATGACGATCTCCGCGGAGTCCTTCATCTGCAGCAGCATTTTCACCTTGCTATCCGGTGCAAACCCCGGCAGCACGCGGGAAGCGTGGTAATCATCAAAGAGCTTACCGCCGAATTCCAGGTACAGCTTACCGCCAAACTGACCGATGCGCTCCCGGATTTTATCCGACTGCATTTGCAGGTATTTTTCATTATCAAAGCCGATTTTGAACATGATTTCCTCCTCGTATTATCCTCTGTCACTGCGTTTTTATCGGGGGCTGCCGCCCATCGCCGGCAAAAATAAAAAAAGCGCCTTTTACGAGGCGCTTCTTTTGTTCCCCCTTTGGGGGAGCCCTTACGATTATATCATTAGTGGGCGGGACATGGCAAGTGGAATCGCGTATAATTTATCCCGAAAATTTTAGCGAATAGCGCCAAAATCCATTACTGCGGCCGTTTTTGTCGGCCGGAGATGATAACGCCGCCAATGATAAGCAGCGCCCCCACAATGGCCGTCCAGCTCATGGGTTCCCCCAGCAGGAAATGGGAGGCCACTATAGTGATAAAGGGCTGGAGATAGATATAGTTATTGGCGTGAACGACTCCCAGCCGGTCGATGACAACATTCCACACGGCAAAGCAGACGGCACTGCCCAGCACCGCCAAGAACAGGATGCAGAACAGCGGCTTTGGCTGTGCCAACGGGGTAAAGTCGATCGAAAGCTCCCCGCGGGCAGCCAGCAGCGGCACCGAGGTAACCGCGCCGTACAGGATGACCCGGCGGGCCAGCAGCGTGCTGTCCACCCGGCCGGAAAGCCGCTTGATAAGGACTGAATAGCAGGCCCAGCTGGCTGCCGCCAAAAAGGCCAGCAGATCGCCTACCGGGCTGAGCTTGAGCACCAGCGCGCCGTTGAGCACCACCAGCACCACACCACTCATGGCCACGGCAAAGCCGACCCAAACGGTGGTGTGGAGCTTTTCATCCCTGGTAAAAAAGTGCGCCAGGATGGAGGTAAGGATGGGCGCCATCGCCACAATGATGCTGACATTGGCGGCAAAGGTATGCTGCAGGGCGGTGTTTTCGGTAAAGAAATAGAGCGTGCCGCCCAAAATGCCCAATAGCAGGAAGGTCAGCTCTCCCCTGCCCTGCCACGGCAGCGGCCGAGGGCGCAGCAGCCACAGCACAAAGTAGGCAATGACAAAGCGCATGAACATCACCTGCGCCGGGCTGTAGTACGCCAGCAGTTCCTTACTGCAAACAAAGGTGGTAGCCCAGACGATACATACCAGCAGCGCCATCATATGCGCCCCGATTTGTCGGGATCTGTTTTCACGGTTTGCGGTTGTCATAGGGTTCGGGTTCTCCTTATTGCCCGCCCTGCGGCCGGATGACCGAAAGGGCGCTGTTGGCGGTGTCGTAGTCCTCCCGCAGGCGCTGCTCCAGCTCCTCCACCGTGGCGGAGCGCAGTGTTTCCAGCGGGTAGTAGATATCCTTCATGCCCGAAAAATGGGCGGCGGCCATCAGGCCGGCAATGGATTCCGCACGGCCGTAAAGGCCGATGGTGCGGCCGTAATTGGCACGGCGGCAGCGGGCAAAATCCTGCGGTGGGATGCCCTGTCGCTGCAGGGTGGTCACTCGCTCACACAGGGCTTCATAGACAGCCTGTGGCTGACGGCTTTCGCCGTCAAACATCGCACAGATAAAGTCGCGTCCCGCCATCACCTCGCTGCCAAAGGTCGCGTTGATCTCGCCCGCCTCGTACAAACGACGGTACAGGTCAGTCGTTTCGCCGCAGATGAGGTCAAGCAGCAGTTCATCCAGCAGGCGGTGGTGCATATTTTCCTTTTCGCCGCCCGCCGCCTTAAAACCGACCTGGAACATCGGCGCAGCAATGGGCATTTTCTGCTCGCAGTAGTGCTCCCGCACCGTTCTTGGCTCCCGGATGGTAAGCGGGTTGGCCGCGGTCTTCGCTGTGGGGAAATATTTTTCCGCCAGTTCCAGCACCGCGTCCTCCTCAAAGCACCCGGCAACCGAAAGTACCATATTGCCTGGGCAATAAAAACGCTCGTAGCAGCGGCGCAGCAGGGCGGCATCTATGTGGGCGATGGATTCCTCCGTCCCGGCAATATCCTCCCGGATGGGATGAACATGGTACATGGCCTGCAAAAGGTTCGCCGTCACCATCCACTCGGGGCTGTCGCGGTACATGCGCAGCTCCTCGGCAATGATCCCTCTTTCCCGGCGGACGGAAGGCCCGGTAAAATAGGGCGTCGCTACAAAGTCCAGCAGCACCTCCAGCGCCTTGGAAAAGTTTTCGGTACAGCTAAAGTAGTAGGCCGTCTTATCAAAGCTGGTAAAGGCATTGGCGGAAGCGCCCAGTGCGTCAAAGCGCTGCATGGCGTCTCCGTAGGGGCAGTCGAACATCTTGTGTTCCAGGTAGTGGGCCACCCCGGCGGGCAGCGATACCTCCCGGCCCCGCACCCGGTAGCCGATGTCTATGGAGCCCACCCCGACGGTGAGCATGGCATACGCCGTTACAAAGCCAGGCATCCGGCACATCTGCACGGTAAGGCCGCTGGGCAGCACCATGGTGCGGGTGCTTTGTCCCAACAGCTCGGAGGTATGGCGTTCATCAATCCTCATCGCACCCATCCTCCTTCCCTACGGCCTGCAAAAAGAACACGGTATCCAGTGTAAGCGCTGCCGCGGCGGCCGCCACCTCTTCCGCGGTGATGGAGGCGATCTCCTCCATATCCTGCTGCGGCGTGATGGGATCCCCCTGCAAAAGCCCGCTGAGATACCAGCCCTCGGTGCGGGCCAGGCTATCCCCAATGGAGCAGAGCGAGCTTTGGAACGCCAGCTTGATGTGAGAAAGCTCCTGCGGGGTGATATGCCCGGCGGCCAGGTCGGCGATCTCGGCCAGGATGGCGCTTTGCAGCCGCTCCCGGTTGGCCTCCTCCAGGCCGCATTCAATAAACAGTATGCCGGTAAGCAGGTTGACCCGCGCGCCGCAGTAATAGCAGCAGCCCAGCCTTTCCCGTACATTGGTAAAAAGCCGGGAGCCGGTGCTGCCGCCCAGCAGGGCGGTCATCACACGCAGGGCGGTACGGGCCCGGCGCTGCCGCGGCAGGCCGGTGCGGAAGCCCAGCACCAATTTACTTTGGCTCATGGGCAGCTGCTCGGCCAGCTCCGTTACCCGCTCCGCCCGCCGGGGGAGCCGCTGCGGCGTGGGACAAAGCGGTGCGCGCTCCACCCCGGCAAACAGTTTGGCAAATACCTCCTCGGCATAGTCCGGGCTGCCGCACCCGCTAAAGAAGATCTCTATACGGGCCGTGCGGATCAGCTCCCGGTAGCGGCCATAGGCCTCCTTCGGTGTGGCAGAAAGCGTCTCCTGCACCGTACCGTAGCGGGGCAGCGCAAACCGACAGCCCCGGCCCATCTCAGCCGTGCAGCGCTGGGCCGCGTAGCTGCGTTTATCGTTGATCTCCGCCTCGATGGTATCAATAAGGTACTGCTGCTCCAGCCGGAAGGCCTCCTCCGGGAAGGCATCGCCCTCCACCTTCGGCTCCAGCAGTATTTCTCCCAACAGCTCGGCGCAGCCCCGGCTGATGCTCTCTCCCTCCAGTGCAAAGCGGTCATCCGCCCCGGCAATGGAGAAGGTGAGCAGTTGGTTTTCGCCATGGCGAGAAACATCGGTATCCAGCACTGCCCCGTAGAGATCCGCCAGGCGGCATTCCAGCTCGGTCATATCCCGGCAGCGGCGGCTGCCCATACGCAGCAGGTATGCCGCCAGCACCGCCGCGGAGGTCTTCCCCTCCGCCAGCGGTGTAATAATAGTGACTGATATGCTGTTGTGGTAGAATTTAGGGTCGTGAATGCGGGAAAACCATACGCCATCGGCGATGGCGCGGCGCTGCAGGGGTCCTGTCATATGTATCTCCTGGGGGTGAAATTTTATCAAAGGCCCGTCCCATCAAAGGGCGGGGTGTAGGCGGCATCGGCGGAAGAACGCTGCTGGGTATAGCCCAAAAAGCCCAGCTCCTCCGCCCGCTCGCAGGCCTTGCGGTATTCGTAGGTAAAAATGGGGCGCTGCAATTCCCGGATGGCAATACCGGCAGGCGGAGTATACTGGCTCATCAAGCTCAGCCGAATATCCTCCGGAGAGAAATTATCCGCCAGCCAGTTCAGCAGCCTTAGGCTGTCCTTATGGGCTCCCGGCAGCACCAGGTGCCGCACCACCATACCGCTTTGCAGCATGCCGTTTTCATCAAAGCGCACCGGCCCCACCTGCCGGAACATCTCCCGCAGGGCCTGGGCCGCCACGGCAAAATAATCCGGCGCAGCAGAATACCGGGCGGAAAGCGCGCTGTCGTAATATTTCAGGTCGGGCAGGTAGATCTGCACCCTGCCCTCCAGCAGCCGCAGCATTTCCACCCGCTCGTACCCGCCGGTATTATACAGTACCGGGATCGCCAGGCGTTCGCCGCACAGGTTCAGCGCTTCCAGTATCCACGGCAGATACTGCGTGGGGGTAACCAAATTGATATTGTACGCCCCCTGCGCCTGCAATGCAAGGAAAACTTCCGCCAGCCGTTCGGTGGTGATCTCTTTCCCCTCGCCCCCGTGACTGATGACGCCGTTCTGACAAAAAACACAGCCCAGCGTACATCCGCAGAAAAACACCGTCCCGGAGCCCCGTTCGGGGTCCTCCCCGCTGATGCACGGCTCCTCCCACCGGTGGAGAGCGGCCCGGGCGGCGCGCAGGGTATTCCCCGCCCCGCAGCGGCCAGTTTGGGTACGGCGGTCCGCCCCGCAGCGGCGGGGACATAGTTCGCAATGTTCGGGGATTAGTACCGCCATACACTTTACCGCCTTTCAGCACAATGCCGCAGGCAGTCCTGCGGCATCGTGAAATTTAAGATAATAAATTTATTTTGCGATGATGCCATCAAATGCCGCCCAGGGCAGCACACTGTAACCATCGCACACCGTCTCCCGGCTGATGCCGCGGAGATTCTTCAGCAGCTCGGCAAAGTTGCCGCTGATCATGGTTTCGGTCACGGCGCCGGCCAGCTTGCCGTCTTTAATGAGGAAGCTGTTCTTGGCCACGCCGTTAAAGTCGCCGCTGGCGCCGGGCTGGCCGCCGGAGAAGCGGTTGATAAGAATGCCATTTTTGATCCCGGCAATGATCTCCTCCAAACTCTGCTCGCCAGGATGCAGGAAGTAGGCGCCGCTCTGGTTGGCAGCGCGTTTCTGGCCGGTCTTGCGTGCCGCGTATTCGGAAAGGCAGAAGCTCTCCAGCACGCCATCCCGCAGAATAACGCCGTTTTCGCTCTTATAGCCATTGCTGTCAAAGCGTTCACCGCAGACGATGCGCTCATCCAGCGGCCTTGTTTCCAGCGTAATGCCGCTGGAGGCGACCTTTTGGCCCAGCTTATCCTTCCAGATACTCGTATCACTGATGAGGGCATAATCCCCAGCATAGCAGCCCAGCGCGGTGCCCAGGAATTCTCCCATAAAAGCCGGGCTCACCAGCAGCGTCCCCTCAAATTTCTCCGGAACAGGCGCGGCGGTCAGGTCAGCCTCGGCATCCCGCAGCAGGCGGCGCATCATGCCGGTCTCCATCAGGGGTTGGTCCAGCCGGTCGGTCAGGTAGCCGGTGCCGTTAAAGGAACCCGCCTTCTCCCCCTCGTGGGCGGAGAACATGGTGCTGATGATATACCCGCCGTTCTGGTAGCGCATCTCCACACCGTTGGTGTTCATCAGCAGGATGTCGTCGTGGTCATATTTCGCGATGAGCTGTTCCATATTGATCTTGGGATACTCGGTGTGCAGGGTATCCATGTACTCCTGCAGCCGGTCAAAGAGCTTATCCCGGTCGGGGGTAAGCACCCCGGCGGTGAAGCTCATATTCTCTGCCTTGGGCGCGATGGATTCAGCCTCATCGGGCTGGGCCGCCATCACCGCCGCCATGCAGTCCTTTACCGCGGCGTCTATGGCTTCCTTTTCGCAGGAATTGGTGTGAATATTGCCGGTTTTCTGCTCTTTGATCGCCTTAAGCGAAAGCCCGCTCTTAAAGCCGGAGCGCATCAGGCTGAATTCCCCGCCATCAATGTTCAGTTCGTCTATCTTGCCGCTGGTCACAATCACGGCGGCGTCATCGGCGCCGGCCTCATGCAGCTGTTCCAGCGCGTAGCTGGCTGCGTCCTTCAAATTCATCATGCTGCTTCCCTCACTTTCCCGCTACATTCACTTTGCACTTTACGGCCGGGCCGCCCATGCCCACCGGCATCGGCTGCTTTTTGCCGCAGGTACCGCTGCAGCTCCACACCATGTCGTCGCTCAGCATATCCACGGTCTGCAGCATCTGGAACGCCACCCCGGAAATGGTGGTATCCCGGATGGCCCGTCCCAGCCTGCCGTTCTTGATCTCATACCCCATCATAATACCAAACATGAACTCGCCGGTGGTATCGGCCTGGCCGTTATTGGTCTGGGTAAAGTAGTACCCATCATCAATGGCGGCGATCATATCCTCCAGCTTGTCCTTGCCGGGCAGGATGGCGGTGTTTCTCATACGGATCAGCGGCTCATCGCTGTACGCATAGCCGCGGGCATTGCCGTGCGGCTCCATGCCAAAGTGCTGGGCGGTCTCACGGCTGTTCATGTAGCCCACCAGGATGCCGTCCTTGATGAGGACTTCATCAGAAGCGGGCGTGCCCTCATCATCTACATACACCGGCAGCGGGGCACGGCTGCCATCGGGCAGGGTGTGGGCATAGTCCACCATGGTAATAAGGTCAGTAGCGACCCGCTTGCCCAGGTTGTGCGCAGCCACGGAGCCGCCCAGCACCAGGTCGGCCTCTACGGTGTGGCCCACGGCCTCATGCGCCAAAATACCGGCCAGCGCCGGAGCCAGCACAACATCCTTCAGCCCCGCGTTGGTAAAGACGCCCTCGCGCTTCTTCATCAGCAGCTCCACCTGCTCGTCCAGCTTTTCGTAGTACTTGCTGGGGTCGGTAAAGTGGTCGGTAAGGACGCCCTCGCCGCCGCCCAGCACATCAAAGATCTCAACCGGCATCCCATCGGGCGCGTCAGCGGTAAGCTGCACGACCAGATGGGTGCGGGGCCGCACGCTGTGGCTGTTGGTGCCGTCGCTGACAGTCAGCAGCTTCTCCATGCAGTCATGGCGCAGCAGCACCCGGCGGCTTAACAGATTGGGGTACTTCTGCTTCAGGTAATCATCCGCCGCCCGTACAAACTCGATGTAGTCCTTCTGCGGCACCTCAATATATTCCTTATCCTTCGCCACCATGCCGCTGGGCAGCACCGGCAGCGCGGGATGGTTCTTCTTCACGCGGGCATCCAGGAAAAGCGCGTTCTCCTCGGCGGCCTTCAGCACGCGGCGCACACTCTCCTCATCGTATTCCACGGCGCTGGCAAAGCCATAAACGCCATTGCGGTACACCCGGGCGGAAACACCGCCCTGCTGGGCGCGGGCATTGCTTTGCAGGTCGCCGTTCAGCATGGCTACCGCGTGGCTGGTGCTGATCTGCGCGCGCAGCTCCACATGGCCGTGCAGCTGCGGTGCAAAGGATGAAAGATAATCTTTCAGCATATCGGTTCCTCCATATCTAATATCGTTCCGCCGCCGATGACCGACCCGTTGCGGTAGAAAACCACCGCCTGGCCGGGCGCCGGGGCGCGTTGTGCTTCCATAAAGTCCACGCGGACGGTACCGGGGATGGGGCCGGGGCTGATAACCGCCGCGGCCGCCCGGTGGGCATATCTTATCTTCGCTTCCACTTCCAGCGGTCCGTGCAGGTCCTCTATGGCGATCCAGTTGAGGTCATCAGCAAAGATGGTCCTGCGAAACAGCCGGCTTTCCTCGGTGGTCAGCTCCACGGTGTTTTCTGCCGCGTTGATGCGCCGCACAAAGGCATGGCACCCCAGCGAGATGCCCAGCCCCTTGCGCTGACCGATGGTATAATGGGTAATGCCTTTATTGGGGCCAAGCACCGTACCATCCTCCGCCATAAACTGCCCGGCGGGCAGTTCTTTTCCCGTCCAGCGCCGCAGGAAGGCATTATAGTCCCCATCCGGCACAAAGCAGATATCCTGGCTGTCCGGCTTTTTGGCCACCACCAGCCCGCTTTCCTCCGCTATGGCGCGTATCTCCGGCTTGGAGTACTCCCCCAGCGGCAGCCGCAGCATGGCCAGCTGCTCCTGCGTCAGGTTATACAGTACATAGCTTTGGTCCTTTTCGGGATGAATGGCTCTTTTCAGCTCCCAGCGGCCGGTTGCTTCATTATAGCTGCAGCGGGCATAGTGTCCGGTCGCCATCAGGTCAAAGCCCAGCTCCTTCAGCTTGTGAGAAAAAGCGCCGAATTTGATATACCGGTTGCAGTTGATGCAGGGATTGGGGGTATGCCCGCGCAGGTACTCCTCCGCAAAGGGCGCGACCACCTCCTGCCGGAACAGCTCCTTGTAGTTGATCACATAGTGCGGAATGCCCAGCTGCTGGCACACATAGGCCGCGTCCCGCACATCGTCGGCGCTGCAGCAGCCGGATTCCAGCGCGGGATCATCCCACAGCTTAAAGGTCACACCGGTCACCTCATATCCCTGCTTTTTCAGCAGGTACGCCGCAACCGAGCTATCCACTCCGCCGCTCATGCCTACCATGATCTTCCGGGCCATCGGTGTTCCCTCCTTTTCGGTAAAATAAAGTTTTGTCTTATGCCGGGCGTCTCCGGTGGAAACGCTCCGCAATGGCCACCACCACATGGCCCAGCTCCTTCACCCGCAGCAGCAGGCAGGCAATAAAGTAAACGATCATCGCCACTACGATCGCTGCCAGCAGGCTCACCAGCAGCGAGGTCGTCTTGGTAGAAAACCAGTGGTAGAAAGGCAGCGTCGCCGCGGTCATGGCCCCGGCCGCTATTATCATCTTCAGGTAGGTCCCCGCCAGGTACCGGTAGCCCATATGCCCCATCTTGCGCTGCAGCTGAATAATCAGCAGCACGGTGGTAATAAAGCTGGAAAGCGCCGTCGCCAGCGCCAGCCCCTTGTGCTCCATCGTCCGCATCAGCAGCAGATTAATGACGATATTAAGCACGATCGCCAGCAGCGAATTGATGGTCGGCGTCTTGGTATCCTGCAGGGCATAGTACACATTGATGGTCACTTCCTTGATGCTGTAAAAGAGCAGCCCCAGCGAGTAGAAAAACACAACCTCCCCGGTGCGCTGCACATCAAATTCGGTAAACTCCCCGCGGAAAAACAGCAGCTGCACAAATTCCTTGGAGAACATCATCATGCCCGCCGAAATGGGGATGACAAACAGCCCGATGATACCGCAGCTGGAGCGGTAGGTGTGCTTCAGCTGCCGGGTATCGCTGGCGGCGGAAAGCCGGGAGAGCTGCGGGAACAGCGCGGTGGTGATAGAGACCACAAACACCGAGGTCACAAACCCGGTGATGCGGTTGCCGTAATTCAGCACCGAGACCACGCCCTCCGAAAGCAGCGAGGCGATGCTCTTATCAATGATGATATTGATGGAATTGATGGTCTTGCCCAGGAAGATAGGCAGAACCATCACCAGGAATTTACGGATATTATGGTTGCGGAAGGCGATATCCGGGTGGTAACAGAACTGCCGCCGCAGCGCCACCAGCAGCACCAGCAGGAACTCCCCTGCGTAGCCGATGACAACGCCCCAGCCCAGCATATCGTAGTTCTCTCCGGAAAGGAGAATGGTGGCGATGACCGCGATGTTCAGCGGCACGCTCACCATGCCAACGGTAAAGAAGCAGCCCTTCATCTGCAGGTAGCCCTGCAAAATATAGCCGACCCCCAGGAACACCAGCGAGGCGATCATGATGGAGGAAAGGTTCACCGTCAGGTCCAGCTGCGCGCCCTCAAAGCCCAGCGCGAACAGCCGCACAATGGGATACCGCAGCGCCAGAAACACAGCGATAAAGCCCACCGAGAGCAAAAACGACATGGTGATCACCTGGTCGTGGAACGGCTTTTCCTCACCGGGGCGGTTCTGCTGCAGGTCGGTATAAACGCTGATATAGCTGGTCAGCATAGCGGTACCCAGCCCGGAAAAGAGAATGGTGGGCAGGGTGAACGCCACCACATAGGCGTCACTTACATTGCTGGCACCGTAAGAAAAGGCCAGCGAAAGCTCCCGGCAGAAGCCGAGCACCTTGGCCAGTATCGTGGTCAGCACCATGATGATGGCATGGACAGCGGTCTTGTTCATTTACTCATAGCTCCGTTACGAAATGTGATAAATGCCGCCTTACTGCAGCTTGCCAAAATTACTGAACGGGAAAAGGGTGAAGATCGCCCGTCCCTGGATGGACTCGCCAGAAACATAGGGGTTCTGCCAGTAACGGCTATCCATGGAATTGGCCCGGTTATCGCCCATAAAGAGGTAATACCCCTCCGGGACATCAAACTCACTGGGAATGGCATACTGGTACACCACATAGCTTTCCTGCTGCACTTCCCCATTAATGGTCACAGTGCCGTTTTCATCGATCTCCACATGGTCGCCCGGCAGCCCGATGAGCCGCTTGATGAGGGTGGTGCCGGCCAGCTCCGGGGTCTCCGCCGTAAAGACGATGATATCCCCGCGCTCCAGCTTTTCCAGGTCATGCACCCGCAGCGCGAAAAGCGCGCTGTGCTCGGCAATGGTCGGCTCCATGCTGCCCGTGGGCACGATCGGCACAAAGAACACAAATTTCACGATCAAAAACAGTGCCAAAATCTCCAGCCCAAAGGGCAGGATCCACTCCTTATACAGCCGCTTAAAGGTCATGGGCTGCTTTTCTTTCTTTGGGGTATTTTCAGGTTTTTTTTCGCCGGCGGCAGGGGCGGTATTCTCCGGCTGGCCGGCATTCTCTATGATATCGGTCATGCTATATCCTCACAGTGTTTCTTTACTTCAGTATTTCCTTCAGGAAGCTCTCTCCGGCGATCTCCGCCTTGACGCCCAGGTATTCCGCCACGGTGGCGGCCAGGTCGGCATAGGTGCTCCGGGTACCAATATTGACTCCCGGCTTCACCTTTGCGCCGTAGGCCAGCATGGGCACATGCTCCCGGGAATGATCGGTGCTGGGAGTGGAAGGATCGCAGCCGTGGTCCGCCGTGATGAACAGCAGGTCATCGGGCCGCAGCAGCGGCAGCAGCTCCCGCAGCTGCACATCAAATTCCGTCAGCGCGTTGGCATAGCCGTCCACATCATTGCGGTGGCCGTACAGCATATCAAAGTCCACCAGGTTCACAAAGCACAGTCCGTTAAAATCCTTCGCGGCATAGTCCAGGGTGTGGTTCATACCGTCGGCGTTGCTCTTGTTGCGCACCATCTCGGTAATGCCCTGCCCGGCAAAGATATCATAGATCTTGCCGACACCAATGGAAGCCAGTCCCGCCGCCTGGATGTAATCCAGCAGCGTTTTCTTCGGCGGCTTCAGCGAAAAATCATGCCGGTTGCTGGTGCGGGTGTAGTTGGGGTATTCCCCCACATACGGCCGCGCAATGACCCGTCCGACCCCCAGCTCAGGCCCCTGCAGCATTTCCCGCGCCTCTTCGCAGATGTGATAAAGCTCCTCCACCGGCACATCGGCCTCGTTGGCCGCGATTTGGAACACACTGTCCGCCGAGGTATAGCAGATCAGCCCGCCGGTTTCCTTCTGCTCCCGGCCGTAGTCCTTTATCACCTCGGTGCCGGAATAGGGCTTATTGCACAGCACCTTACGCCCGGTCTTCTCCTCAAAGGCCTTGATAAAGCTCTCCGGGAAACCATCGGGGAAGGTCGGCATCGGCTGGGGCGAAATAACTCCTGCCAGCTCCCAGTGTCCGATGGTGGTATCCTTGCCGCGGCTCTTTTCCGCCATGCGGCCGTAGGCGCCCACCGGGGCCGCCACCGGAGTGCCGCAGCCCACCTCATCAATATTAAAGATGCCCATTTTCGTCAGCATCGGGATATCCAGCTTGGAGGAAGTGGTGCAGGCACGCAGGGTATTGCTGCCCGCATCGCCAAAGTCTGCGCTATCTGGCATTTCGCCGCAGCCGCAGCTATCCAGCACAATGAGAAAAACGCGCTTTTCCATAGTCTATACTCCTTGCTCCCCACGCCGCGGCGCGGGGTTATATTTCGGGAGAATTTCCCAATGCTTTATTGTATCACATTTTTGGCATAAAGGGAAGTGAACATTCCTTTAACACTCTTTTTTCTTTCTCCGCCGCGGCCCTGCCTTTTTCACGGAAAAATTCATCGTTCGCTCCTGGCACTTTCCCGTTTTCCCGGGGAAAACCGTGCCCTCCGCGCCAAAAGCGGCCATTTTCCGGCGCTCAAAAAAAGGCCATTTTTTTACGGAACCTTTACAATTCTGGGAATGTATGGGCGCATATTGCATGAATACTGGATGGTACAGGATAAGATTGCATCAAATCAGTGAAATATTGCATATGTGGGGGCGGGTTTCACCGGCGTTTCGGGCCGGTTTTCTTTGACAGATGCGGCAAAAAAGACTACAATGAGAATTAGAAATTTGCCGCAAGGAGGCCCCGCCATGAAGCAGTATGTCATCGCCCTGGATCAGGGTACCACCAGTTCCCGCGCCATTTTGTTCGACCGGGAGCAGAATATCATCGCCATGGGACAAAAGGAGTTCCCCCAGCACTACCCCAAGGCCGGCTATGTGGAGCATGACCCCATGGAGATCTACTCCTCCCAGTACGGTGTGATGGTGGAGGTGCTGGCAAAAAGCAATGTCCAGCCGGAGGAAATCGCCGCCATCGGCATCACCAATCAGCGCGAGACCACTATCGTGTGGGATAAGGAGACCGGCCGCCCCATCTACAATGCCATTGTCTGGCAGTGCCGCCGCACCGCCCCCCTTTGCGAGGAATTGAAGCGCCAGGGCCTGGAGGACTACATCCGCGAGCGCACGGGGCTGCTCATCGATGCCTACTTCTCCGGCACCAAGATCAAGTGGATCCTGGACAATGTGCCGGATGCCCGCCAGATGGCCAAGGAAGGCCGTCTGCTCTTCGGCACGGTGGATACCTGGCTCATCTGGAAGCTGACCGGCGGGCGCGCGCATGTGACCGACTACACCAACGCCAGCCGCACCATGCTGTATGATATCCGCCACATGTGCTGGGATAAAAAAATCTGCGAGGCATTGGATATCCCCATGAACATGCTGCCGGAAGTCAAGCCCTCCAGCGCCATATATGGCACCATGAACTATGCCGGCGTGGAGATCCCCATTGCCGGGTGCGCGGGCGACCAGCAGGCCGCGCTTTTTGGGCAGACCTGCTTTGCCCCAGGTGAGGCGAAGAATACATACGGCACCGGCTGCTTCCTGCTGATGAACACCGGGACGGATATTTTCCAAAGCAAAAACGGCCTGGTGACCACCATGGCCGCCAGCGCCGACGGCACCGCCCGCTATGCCCTGGAGGGCAGCGTTTTCATCGGCGGGGCGGTCATCCAGTGGATCCGGGATGAGCTGCATCTCATCCACGAGGCGGCCGACAGTGAATACTTTGCCACCCGGCTGGAGGATAACGGCGGGGTGTATGTGGTCCCGGCCTTTACCGGGCTGGGCGCCCCCTACTGGGACATGTATGCCAGAGGAGCCATCATGGGGCTGACCCGCGGCTGCAACCGCAAGCACATCATCCGGGCCGCTTTGGAATCCATCGCCTACCAAAGCCGGGATGTACTGGTGGCCATGGAGCGGGATACCGACATCCGGCTGCAGGAGCTGCGGGTGGATGGCGGCGCTTCCGCCAATAACTTCCTGATGCAGTTCCAAAGCGACATCATCCATACCACCATCCGCCGGCCGATGATAAGGGAAACGACGGCATTGGGTGCCGCTTATCTGGCGGGCCTTGCCACCGGTGTGTGGAACGACCTGGATGAGATCCGGGAGCAGTGGACGCTGGATAAGCTGTATACCCCACAGATGAGTGAGGAGGCCCGGGAGCGCAACCTGCGCGGCTGGGATAAAGCCATCGGCCGGGTGCAGCACTGGGAGGACCGATGAGCATTACTCACTGGAAAAACTGTCCCATTAAAGCAACCATTCGGACAAGATAAGAGGCATTTGGTCGGCTACAAAGCCTAAAAAACATCTTTCACTGGGAAAGCCCGCCAAAGTGGAGAGGCTATCCGAGTAAGATAATGTCCACTGGTTGGGTTCTGCGACGAGAGAGTCAATGAATATTGCTCGCCGGGAAAACCGGCTGGGGCGGAGCGGCCACATTCACTGGCCAGGTGCGGCACAGGAAAGACCGGTGAAACGGAGATTTTTTTGAAAAGGGCAGGTGCACGGGAGGGTCGCCCCGCAGGGGCGGCGGCGCAGCCGCCGGGACGGGCGAAGCCCGTCACACCGCCCGGAGGGCGGTGCCCTGCGGGGCGGCCCCCGCACCCTGCTGAAACCAAGACAGAAAGGCGGAACTGCCATGACCGAAGCCATGCTGACACCCTGGGGAGAGGCACTTGACCGGGAGCACCCGCTGCCGGAATACCCCCGCCCCCAGCTGAGGAGAAACAGCTACCTGAACCTGAACGGCATATGGGAATATGCCATTACCAAAACGGCCGAAAAGCCCGCTGCCATGCAGGGGGAGATCGTGGTGCCCTTTTCGCCGGAGACCCCGCTTTCCGGGGTGGGACACCTCTTGCAGCCGGATGAGTACCTGTGGTACCGCCGCAGCGTCACCCTGCCGGAGGGCTTTTTCCGGGGCGGCCGGCTGCTCCTTCATTTCGGGGCGGTGGACCAGCGCTGCACCGTGTGGGTCAACGGCCAGGAAGCGGGCAGTCACACCGGCGGCTACCTGCCCTTTGCCCTGGATGTGACCGAGCTTATTGAGGGCGATGCCTTTACGCTGGAGCTTCGTGTCACCGACCCCACCGATACCGGTTCCCTTTCCCGCGGCAAGCAGCGGCTGAAAAACACCGGCATCTGGTACACGCCGCAGTCTGGCATTTGGCAGACGGTGTGGATGGAATGCGTACCGGAAAATTATCTGCGGTCCCTGCGCATTACCCCAAAGCCGGAGGAAAATGCGGTCCACATTCGGCTGGAGGCGGATGACCCTGCCATGGCCGCTGTCACGATTTGCAGGGATGGGGGCATCATTGCCAAAGGGCAAACCGACGAAAATGGGGAGAGCACGCTTACCATCCCGGCGGAGGAACTGCGCCTGTGGAGCCCGGAGAATCCGTTCCTCTATGATGTCACGATCCGTCTGGCCAGCGGCGATACGGTGGAGAGCTACTTCGGGATGCGGGCCTTCGGCATTGGGAAGGACGAAAAGGGGCTGCCGCGGCTGCTGCTGAATGGAAAGCCCTATTTCCAGAACGGACTGCTGGACCAGGGCTACTGGAGCGATGGCTACTACACCGCCCCCAGCGATGAGGCGCTGATCCATGACATTGCTGAAATGAAGCGGCTGGGCTTTAATATGCTGCGCAAGCACATCAAGGTGGAGCCGCTGCGCTGGTACTACCACTGTGACCGGCTGGGGATGCTGGTATGGCAGGATATGATGAACGGCGGCGAGAGCTATTCCCCGCTGTCTATCTATGTATTCTCCAACCTGGGGCTGCGGGTCAAGGACGACCGCTACCGCTATTTTTCCCGGAGCGATGAAGCGGGGCGCACCCACTACTACGAGGAGCTGGGACAGATGATAGACCTGCTGTACAATACCGTGAGTTTGGCGCTGTGGGTGCCCTTTAACGAGGGCTGGGGGCAGTTTGACGCCCTGAAAGCTGCGGAGTTTATCCGAAAGCGGGATGATACCCGGCCGATCGACCACGCCAGCGGCTGGTACGATCAAGGCGGCGGGGACATCAAAAGTATTCACTGGTATTTCCGGCCGTATCACCACAAACAGCCGCCCAAGGAGCAGCGGCCCATCTGCCTGACGGAATACGGCGGCTACAACTGCGCTGTGCCCGGCCACTGCTGGGGCGAGGGAGCAGAATTCGGCTACAAGAAGATCGCTGACCCGACGGAATTTAACCGAGCGTTCCAAAAGCTGATGGAGGAGCAGATCATCCCCGCCAAGGAGAGGGGGCTGGCCGCGGCCGTTTACACCCAAGTGAGTGATGTGGAGGGCGAGCGCAACGGCCTGCTGACCTATGACCGCAAGGTATGTAAGGCGAATGAGGCGATTTTCCGGGCGGTGAATGCCAAACTTACCGGGGACGCTTGATTTTGACATGGCCATTGTGTTATACTCGTAAAACCGAAGGAGTGAGCTGGACAACAGCGGGCGGGTGTCCGAAAGGCCCCGCATGAGGAAAGTCCGAGCTCCACAGGGCAGGATAACTGCTAACGGCAGCCGGCGGCGACGCCCGGGAAAGTGCAACAGAGAGATACCGCCCCGCAAGGGGTAAGGGTGGAAAGGCGAGGTAAGAGCTCACCAGCTTTGGGGTGACCCAAAGGCTATGTAAACCCTATCCGGAGCAACACCAAGCGGGATCACAGGGGGCTGCCCGTCCCGATCCCCAAAAGAGTGGCTGGAGCCTGCTGGCAACAGCAGGCCTAGATAGATTGTTGTCCCAGACAGAACTCGGCTTACAGGTTCACTCCTTCCATTTACAGCAAAAAACGGACTTATCCCAAAGCGGATAGGTCCGTTTTTCTTGCTTTTGTCATATCAACGCCATGGAGGTAAGAACCCAGATGGCGAGGAACATGGTGACGACTGAAAAGAGTGTGGTGACCACAATGAGCTGCGCCGCCAGCTCGCCATCGGCGCCGCACTGGTTGGCCAGGGTATAACCGGAGACCGCCGTGGGGCAGGCCAGCATAACTGCCAATGCCGCCAGGGCATCCCCGCGGAAGCCAGCCAGCACCACCAGTGGAATGAACACAAGTGGGATGATGACGCTTTTCCCCAGCACCGCCAGCCACAGAGAACGGCCGTAATCGCCGAAGCGGGAAAGGTGGATGCTGCCGCCCAGCACAATAAGGCAATAAGGGGTGGCCATGCCGCCGATATCGCTGACCGTTTTTTCCACAGGCTGGGGCAGCGGAATGCGCAGCAGCAGGAAGATGAGCCCCAGCGCCGCGCCGATGAGGTAGGGGTTTTTGATGATATTGAGCAGCAGCATAGTGGGCTTTACCCGGCCGCCGCGGTAGACCTCGAACAGGATAGCGGAGATGGTGCTGGTGAGCGGAATAATGATGGCCGCCATAATGGCGATGAGACCGGTATTTTCGCTGCCGTACAGGGAGGCGATGATGGCCATGCCGAAGATGACGAAGTTCACGCGGATCTCGCACTGGATGACCGGGCCGCGGCGCTTGGGGTCGGGCTCCAGCCGACCGAAAATGAGCAATGCCAGCACCAATATGATGAGGATAATGACGATGGAGGCCAAGAGTGGCTTGCCGTAGACCGAGACATTCCATTCCGCGCGGTACAGGCTGTAAAAGAGCTGGGTGGGCAGCAGCAGCTTAAAGCCCAGACGGTCCATGACATTCAGCGTTTTTTCATCCACCCAGCCCAGCCGCCGCACCAGCATGCCGACGCACAGCATCAGCAGGATGGGGGTCACGACCCGGATGGAGAGCAGAAATCCTTGCATTTTATTTATCCTTTCCCCTGCGGCCATCCACCAGCCGTGGAGTGTTTTTTCATTGTACCATAAGAATTTGGGGAGAACCGTGTCGGATTCTTCCTAAGTATAGCCGCTTTTCACCCGCATGGCAAGCCCACTAAGGGCGACGCCCCTCTGTTTGCCGGATAGACGCCGCCCTTTTGTTTTTTAGCCGACCGGCCAGTAGCTGCCCTGCTCCACCCGATACAGCGTTTTGACCGGGGCCAGTGTCAGCAGGATATCCACCGGCTGGCGGCTGGAAAACCGCACCGCCGTGCCGCAGCTGGCCTCCAGCGCGCGGGGGCGTGGCATCATCCGGCTGGGGATGCCGCTGCGGGTAAGGGCCCGCGCGTATTCCATCGCCTGCAGCTGGTTGGGGAAGGTCGCGAGATACTCCATGGTACTGCCCCCTTTGGGCATATTGGGGCCGTGCCCCATACCATACTATGCAAAAAGCGCCCCGCTGCCCTGCCCGGCACCCGGATGGGCCATGCCGCATAGAATGCGGAAGTACTCTACTTGTTTTTGCCGGTGGGGAGTGGTACAATAACTGCGGATACACTATTCCCGCAAAAGGAGAACGGAGGCCTCTATGAAACAAATCTATCTGGATAACGGCGCGACCAGCTTCCCCAAGGCACCGGGGGTTGGCCAGGCCATGAAGGATTACATCGAGAAGGTGGGCGTCAATGTCAACCGCTCCAGCTACCGGGCCACCGCGGAGGCGGCGCTTTCCACCCTGACGGTGCGGGAGGACCTGTGCCGGTTGTTCGGCGCCGGGGAGGACCCCAGCTATGCCATTTTTACCAGCGGCGTGACCATGAGCCTGAATATGATCATGAAGGGGGCGCTGCACCCCGGTGATCATCTTATCATCAGCGGGATGGAGCACAACGCGGTGGCGCGCCCTGCCATGCAGCTGGAGGCGGCCGGGGTCAAGGTGTCCATCGCGCCGTGTGACGAGGACGGTGTGCTGCGGCTGGAGGAATTTGAACGGCTGTTTACCCCCGAAACCCGGTTGGTGGTGATGCAGTACGCCAGTAATGTCAGCGGAACCATTCAGCCCATCGGGGCGATCGGGGCCATCTGCCGGCGGCACGGGGTGCTTTTGGCGGTGGACAGCGCCCAGGCAGCCGGGCATTTTGCCTTTGATATGCGGAAGTTGCAGATAGACGCCCTGTGCTTTACCGGGCACAAGGGGCTGCTGGGGCCTTCCGGCATCGGCGGCTTTGTGATGAATGAAGAAATGAACCGGGCACTGACACCGCTGATCGCAGGCGGGACGGGCAGCATGTCGGCTTCGCTGGAGATGCCCCCCACCCTGCCCGACCGCTACGAGGCAGGGACCCCCAACCTGCCCGGCATTATGGGGCTGGGGGTGGCGCTGCGCTACCTGCAGGAGGTGGGGCTGGATGCCCTGCACCGGCGGGAGATGGCGCTGACCGAACGATTCCTCAGCGGGCTGCGCGGGAATGAACATATCCGTATCCCCGGCCCGGCCGATGCCAAGGGGCGGGTAGGCGTGATCTCGGTGGACTTTTTGCGGCAGGATAACGCCGAGGTGGCGTTCCAGCTGGAGGAGCAGTATGGCATCCTGACCCGCTGCGGGCTGCACTGTGCCCCGCTGGCGCACAAGACGCTGGGCACCTATCCGGAGGGGACGGTGCGGTTTTCGATAGGCTACACCACCACCGAAGAAGAGATAGACACAGCCGTTCGGGCGATCCATGACCTGGCGTAAGGTTTTCGAAAGGCAATGGGCGCCCCGCAGGGGCGGCGGCGGAGCCGCCGGGACGGGCGAAGCCCGTCACACCGCTCGCAGAGCGGTGCCCTGCGGGGCGCCTTTTTGCGGGCTTTCCGCTATAACAAAATCCGGGGCCTCCCTTCGCAGGGGCTCCGGATTTTTTGCTTATTTTACATAGATGGAACAATCCTGGTACTGCTCCACGCAGCCGATGATGGCAGCGCCCGGTACATTTTCGCACTGCAGGAGCTCTGCCAGCAGCTTTTCGGCATCGCGCGCATCCACGGCGATAAGCAGGCCGCCGGAGGTCTGCGGATCGTACAGGATATCCTGCAGATACAGCGGGACGCTTTCGGCGAAGCGGGCGGTAGGCCCGGCAAACTGACGGTTGCGGTAGGCGCCCTCCGGGATGAGGCCCATTTCGGCCAGGGGCTGTACCCCGGGCAGTACCGGCACCTTGGCGCTATCGATGACGATGGTTAAGTCGCTGCCGCGGGCCATTTCGGTGGCGTGGCCCATCAGGGCAAAGCCGGTCACATCGGTCATGCTGTGGACACGGTATTTCTGTGCGATCTCACAGGCGTATTTATTGAGGGTTGCCATCTGCTTCACGGCACGCTGGTACAGCTCCGGCGGGGCCAGCTCGGCGCGGTTGGCGGTGGTGGTGATGCCAATGCCCAGGGGTTTGGTGAGGATGAGCACATCCCCTTCCAGTGGGGTGCAATTCATGCGGATCTCATCGGGACGGGCAAAGCCGGTCACGGAAAGGCCGTATTTCGGCTCCTGGTCATTGATGGTATGGCCGCCGGCGATGATGACGCCGGCCTCATAGGCTTTCTCGTAGCCGCCGCGCAGCACCTCGTGGATCATCTCCTTGGACATCTGCGGGGTCACGGTCATGATATTGAGCGCGATCTTTGGGGTGGCACCCATGGCGTAAATATCGCTGATGGCATTGGCGGCCGCGATCTGCCCGAACATGTAGGGATCATCCACAATGGGAGGGAAGAAATCCAGCGTCTGCACAATGGCCAAATCATCGCTTACCTTATAAACGGCGGCATCATCGCTGGTATCGTAGCCCACCAGCAGGTTTTCATCCTTTACCGTGGGGATGCCCTGCAAGATCTGGCTCAGCATTCCCGCGCCTACCTTGGCGCCGCAGCCCCCGCAGGAGGCCAGCTTGCTCATTTTAATATCGCCCTGCATTTTATTTTCCCTCCAGTAATTTGGTATAGTACAATACACCCTCCAGAATGCCACCCGCGATGGCGTTGGCCTTATCGGAGGGGGTGAAGCAGTTTTCGACCTTGCACCGGGCGTCAATATCGCCGGATTTGAGGCCCTTGGTCACGGGGGTTCCCTCCGGCAGCATGCCGCGGACGATGCCGCCCATATTGGCGTAGACAGGCTCCTCCCCGGCGTAGGCCACCAGCTGGCCCTTTTCCACCACATCGGTGATCTTGACCACCGGGTGCCAGATGCCATCGGCGGTGGCGCGGATAATGCGCTCGCCGCTGAACCCGCCCACATTGCCAGGGGTGGCGGTATCCGGTTCGGGCGATCCCTCATACAGGGTGCGGCCCATATCATGCCCGCGGTTGCTCTCCACACAGAAGTGGCAATCCACACCGGAGGTAAAGCCGGGGCCGATGCCCACCACCAGTGGCGCATCAGTGATTTTTGTTCCGATATTTTTCTTGGCAATGATGGCATCCACCAGCACAGCCGGTTCCAGCTTTTTGGCCTCTTTATATTCGGGGTCAATGAGAATGGGGATCTCCCCTTCCCCGATAATGCGGCGGGCATCCGCAGCATCTTTGGCCAGGCGGGCCGTGACCCCTGTCACCGTCGCGGTGCCATCGTACACCGCGCGGGAAAAGGCCACCGTGCAGCGCACCGTGGTGGGCTTTTCGATATCGGTGCAGACGATTTGAAACCCGCAGCGGTGCAGCCGGCAGGCAATGCCGGTGGCGAGATCCCCCGCGCCTTTAATGGCGATCAGCATATTCTCTCCTCCTATCGCTTCCAAACCTCGTATTCTCCGGGCCGACGCTGCAGGGCCGCGGTTACGACCCGCTCCACGCCTTTTTGCAACAAAAGAGTGGCCAAGGCCGCTATTTCATCCGGCCGGGCCCGATCCGCCTGGTTGAGCAGAACGGCATATGGACGGCTGCCCACATCCTTGCGCTGCGCCAGCGGAGAGCTAAGCAGCATCGCCATCAGCTCCGGGGTTACAATTTGGTCCGGTTCTAGATCAAAACGCAGCTTTGCAAGCTCCGGGCGATGGCACACCTCACCGAGCGGGCGGCCCAACGCGGAAAGCCCCGCCACAGCGATGACCGCATCGGCGAAGGCCGGGATGACCGGTTCGCGGTCATTGGGCACCTTCAGCGGCAGGCCCTTGGTGCCGTCCGCTTCTATTATAACACGGTCGGCAAGCTCCGGGAGCTGTTCCACTAGCGGAGAGGGGCCGAATTTTCTTTCTTCACTCATGGTACCTACTGTCATCAGGCGGCAGCTGGCCAAAAGGCTGCCTAAAGCCACGGCGTCATCGCCCATGTAGCCATTCTCCCTGGGCGGGCGGATGTGGGTGGTGGTGGTCATAATGACCGTTTCGCCCCGCCGGTGGTATTCTTCCCCCAGAGCAGCCATCAGGCTGCTTTTACCGCCGCCGCCTACGATCGCCGTTACATGGGAATTTTCTAGGCCAAAGGACGACATTGTCGAATGGTGTTCCATATTTATTCCCCCTCTCCGGTTTTCACCGATATACTGTTCAAAGAATAACACGCGGCACTTGAAAAGTCAATTGATATCAGTCATAATAAGGATATTAAGGAAGGATAAAGGAGGTTCCCCATGAGCAATAAACAGATGACTGCCAGCACCTCAGTGCGGATCCGTATGGACGATGTGAAGGTATTTGGGCCCGGCATAGCGGAGCTGCTGGAGCGTATTGACCGCTGTGAGTCCATCCGTACCGCCACCATGGAAATGAAAATAGCATACAGCAAGGCCTGGACCATGCTGCGCAGCTGCGAGGCGGCTTTGGGATATCCGCTGATCCAGCGCAAGGTAGGCGGCGCCGGCGGCGGCGGTTCCACCCTGACCCCCGAGGGGCGTTCCCTGTTGGAGCGTTACCGCCAGTGGGAGGCCGACTGCAAAGCTTATGCCAAGGCCCACCTGGCCGATTTCTTCCCGGAGGCCGCCGAATGAATCTTTCGCTGGTTGTACTGGCGGCTGGGGCTTCCCGGCGCTTTGGGGCGGCCAATAAGCTGCTGCAGCTGCTAGATGGCAAGCCACTGTTATGCCACACGCTGGAGCTGGCGGCAGCGCTGCCCGTTATGCAGCGGGCAGCTGTCTGCTCGGTGGAAACCGCCCCCTTAGCGAAGGCGGCAGGCTTTACCGTGCTGCTGAACCCGCAGCCGGAGCTGGGACAGAGCCACAGTCTGCGGCTGGGGCTGGCCGCCTGCCGGGAGAGCGACGGCTGCCTGTTCCTCACCGGAGACCAGCCTTTCCTTAGCGTGGAGACCCTGCACCGGCTGATTAAAGCATGGGAGAAGGAACCCGGCGGCATATGGGGATGCGAGTTTGAGGGGCGCCTTTCCATCCCCTCTATCTTCCCTGCCGCTGTGTATGGGGAGCTGCTGACGCAGGATGGCGATGTGGGCGGACGGGAGGTCATGCGGGCCCACCCGGAGCTGGTGCATACCATCCCTGCGCCCCCGCAGGAGCATTTTGATATCGATACCGTGGCGGATCTGGCTGCGGCACAGCAAAAATAACCGAGAAGGAGCAGCCGGCGGGCTGTTCCTTTTTTCTGCGCCGTACCCGCTATCATGCAAAAACACCCCCGTCCTTGCGGACGGGGGGCTTTTGTGTAAAACACGATGAGAAATGGAGCTGTCTTATTTGGTAGAGTTCATCCCTTAGATGATCTCCAATCCCTTAACTCTAAAAGGATTTTCATTCAGTTACTCTGAATTAGTCCTCTTTGAACTCATAGTCCTTGCCGGGCAGGATAGCGTTCAGGATGATACCGAACACAGCAGCGCAGGCCAGACCACCGAATGCAACACTACCGATGACGATGTTCTTATGGTTGAAGCCCAGACCGGATACCAGAATGATAGCGGTGATCAGAACGTTACGCATATTAACATAGTCAACCTGGTTCTCAACGATGGTACGGATACCGGTAGCAGCGATCATGCCGTACAGTACGAAGGAGATACCGCCGATGATGGCAGCAGGGATGGAGTTGATGACTGCCTCAAACTTGGGAGACAGGGAGAGGATGATAGCCATGACAGCAGCAATACGCATTACGAAGGGGTCGAATACGCGGGTCAGGGCTACTACGCCGGTGTTCTCGGAGTAGGTGGTGTTGGCAGGGCCGCCGAGCAGACCAGCCAGGGAGGTACCGATACCGTCGCCCAGCAGGGTGCGGGTCAGACCGGGATCAGCAATGAAGTTCTTGCCGCAGGTAGCGCCGATAGCCATAATGTCGCCAACATGCTCAACCATTGCAGCAACGGCAACCGCCAGACCGGCAACGATAGCGTCAGCATTGAACTTGGGCAGATGGAAGTTGGGAAGACCAACCCAGTTAGCAGAACCAACAGCGCTGAAATCAACAGCGCCCATGATGATGGCAACGATGTAGGAAACGATCAGGGAGATAAGAACGGGGATGATCTTGATCATGCCCTTGCCCCAGGTGTTGCAGATGATGATCACGAGAATCGGAACAATGCCCAGCATCCAGTTGGTGAACAGGTTGTCAATAGCGGAGCCGGCGAGGTTAATACCGATGAGGATGATCAGCGGGCCGCAGACCGCAGGGGGGAACAGCTTCATAACTCTCTTGGTACCCAGAACCTTGATCAGGATAGCGAGAATTACATACAGACCGCCAGCAGCAACTACGCCGCCGGTCGCATACTCTTTGCCGTACTGGGGGATAATAGCCTGATACATACCCAGGAAAGCAAAGGAGGAACCCAGGAATACGGGAACCTTGCCCTTGGTGATGAAGTGGAACCACAGGGTAGCAATACCTGCGCAGAACAGGGTAACGGAAGCGGAAAGGCCCACAATACCCTCGCCATAGCTGTTGGTCAGAACGGGAACCAGAATGGTAGCGCCGAACATGGCGAAGCACTGCTGCAGGCCCATGATAATGGACTTGCCCCAGCCGAGTTCCTTACGAGCATCATAAATGCCGGTAATTTTAGTACTCATTAAATTTGCCTCCTCAATGATTTGGATTCTCCATTTCTCTTGGTCTATCGAACCTCTGCATCAAGACCGAGTGCGCCCATTTATGTACTTACACATCGGCACGGATTTCTTGCGAAATCTCTTTAATGCAGCATCCTTATTATATCTTGTGTTCATAAAAAATTCAATCTCTCGGCCCCCACTTTTCCGTATTCCACAATTTACAGTTTTTGATGTTGTGCATTTTGCCATCACCCATTGGAGAAACTCCCCAATATCTCCCCTATCATTTTCAATTATATTTGGAATGTTATAAACATATTCCTATTGAGATATGTTAAATATGCCCTAAAACACGCTGCTATTTTCTCCATTTTTGCACCCTTTGCAATAAACTTGTTCGATAATTCGGTCCTTGAGGGATATTTTATGCTGTTAAGATTATGTTAATACACCACAAAGACATAGAAACAGGCACCCACCACAGAGGGCAGGTGCCTGCATTTTTAGTGCCTATTGCGCGCGCTTTTGGATAGAATTACTTCTTCTCAGCAGCGGCTTTTTCCTGCAGGGCCTTCAGCATGCGCTCGGGAGTGATGGGCATCTCGGTGAAGCGGCAGCCGGTCGCATTGTAGATCGCGTTGGCGATGGCGGGGGCGCCGGGAACCATTGCAGGCTCGCCGATACCACGGGCGCCATAGGGGCCGGTCTCCTCGGGATGCTCAACGCCCATGGCGATGAAGGTCTCGGGGGCATTATCGATGGTGGGGATCTTGTAGTCCACGAAGGACTTATTGAGGACTTTACCATCCTTGAGCTTCAGCTCCTCGAACAGTACAGTACCCAGAGCCTGCATCATACCGCCCTCTACCTGAGCCTTATACAGCTCGGGGTTGACGATGTGACCGGGGTCGCAGCTCTCTACCATCTTCTTTACTTCGATGATACCGGTCTCGGTATCGACCTCAACCTCGGCACCGGCCACAGCGGTGGTCCAGAACGCAGCGGGCTTGGGGGAATAACCGGTAGCGGGATCATAGTTGATGTTATTGGGCAGGGTGAAGGTACCCACACCGATGGCGGGGCCGCCGTAACCGGAGCCGTCCTCAAACGCCAGACCCAGTGCCAGATCGGACATGGGCATACGGCTTTCGGGGTGGTTGCGGTTGATGATCCAGCCGTCCTCGAGGTACAGCTCGCGCTTGATGTAGCCCAGCTTGATCTGAGCCAGATCCAAAAGCTTCTCCTTCAGATCCTCGGCAGCCAGCTTGATCGCATTACCGGCGCAGTAGGTGATACGGGAGGCAACGGTCTGCCACTCATAGGGGGTATGGTCGGTATCGCCGGTGCGGATGGTAAACTTGGAGGGATCGCAGCACAGAACCTCGGCGGCAATCTGGGTTAGGGCAGTATCGGAGCCCTGGCCAATATCGTGACCGGAGGTCATCAGGAAGAAGGTGCCGTCCTCATTCATACGAATGATGGCAGCGGAGCCAGCGTTGGTGGGCTGAGAGGGGGACTTCCAGCCGCCGGCAATGCCCTTGCCGCGTACCTTGTGGGGGCCGGAGGGAGGATCGCAGGGCTTATCGTACTGAATGGCCTCAGCGACCTGATCCAGGGCCTCCAGGAAACCGCAGGACTTCATGATCTCGCCGGTGCCGGTGGACTTGCCGGGGGCCAGACCGTTGACACGGCGGATCTCGATGGGATCCATGCCGATCTCCTTGGCAACCTCATCGATGTTCTGCTCGATACCGAAGTGGATCTCGCACATGCCGAAACCACGGTAGGGGCCGCCTACGGGGTTGTTGGTGTAAACGCAGTAAGCGTCGGTCTTAACATTGTCAAACTCATAAGGGCCGGTGGAAGCAAAGCCGGAGGCCTTAACGATGTTTACGCCGTACTCGGTGTAGGCGCCGCCATCCCAGTAGAAGTTATTCTGAACCGCCAGGAACTTACCGTCGCTCTTGCGAACTGCGGTCTTGATCTTGGTGTACAGACCCTGACGCACATAGGAGTTAACGAACTCCTCCTCACGGGTGTATTCCATCATAACGGGACGGCCCTTGCTGTGCATGGCCAGAGGAATGATGATACCTTCGATGGTGGTACCGGCCTTGGCGCCGAAGCCGCCGCCCACATAGGGGGAGATGATACGCATCTTGTTCAGCGGGATATCAAAGGTGGCGGACAGCGCCTGACGAACCGCATATGGGGACTGGCAGGAAGCCCAAACAGTGCACTTACCGTCCGGCTCGTACTGGGCTACCGCAATGTGGTTCTCGATGGGGGTATGCTGAACATGAGGAACATGGTACTCATGCTCGGTGATGTAGTACTCGTCAGGATGCTCCTCGGCATACTTGAAAGCCGCATCGGCATCGCCCTTACGGATGATGTGATGGTGGGAGATGTTGGTATGCGCCTGCGGGTGGAAGATGGGAACTACTTTATATGTATGCAGCTCGGGGTGAATCAGGACAGCGTCCTTTGCCATACCCTCCATGGGGTTGTTGATGACGGGCAGCGGCTCGTACTCGACCTTGACCAGGTCGCAGGCAGCCTCGGCGATCTCCGGGGTCTCGGCAGCGATAGCTACTACGGGCTCACCGTAGAACTTAACGGTATTAACAGCCAGGAAGTTTTTATCCTCCAGGTACAGACCACCACGCTTGGTGTAGTAGTCGCCGGTGATTACATCATGTACACCCTTGAGCGCCTTGGCAGCAGAGATGTCGATGCTCACGATCTTGGCATGGGCATAGGGGCTCTTTACGCACTTGGCATACAGCATACGGGGCCATTTCATATCGCCCACATACTTGGCAGCGCCGGTAACTTTCTTAACGCCGTCTACACGCGGAACACTTACGCCAATATATTTACTCATTATTTGGCACCTCCATTCATGCGCTCGGCAGCGTCCTCAATCGCCTCGATAATTCTCTTGTAGCCGGTGCAGCGGCACAGGTTACCGGACATATAATGGACGATCTCATCACGGGTGGGATGGGGATTTTCGCGCAGCAGAGCGGTAGCGGAAACGATGAAGCCGGGAGTGCAGTAGCCGCACTGCAGGGCAGCGTGGTCAATAAAGGACTGCTGGATGGGAGAGAGGTTGCCCTTCTCATCGGCAAAGCCCTCAACGGTCTCGAAGTGCTTGCCGTCCATCTCGGGGGCCAGCATCAGGCAGCCGTTGATCAGTACGCCGTCAACGATCATGGCGCAGGCACCGCACTCACCGGCGCCGCAGCCTTCCTTGGCACCGGTCAGGTCCAGCATATCGCGGATGACATTCAGCGCGGTCTTATTAGCCGGTACATCCAGCTCGTATTCCTCGCCGTTTACAAAGAAATCAACATGATAAGTTTTCATTTTTCGGCACGCTCCTTTCTCATACAGAAAGCTCGGCCAGGCTTCTGCGTACAGCAACCTTTACCAGGCTGATACGGTACTCGGCGGAAGCACGGACGTCGCTGATGGGAGAAACCTCGCTGCCGGCAAGCTCCGCTGCCTCACCGATGAGCTCGGGGGTCAGCTTCTTGCCTTTCAGCAGGGCCTCAGTCTTGGGCAGACGAATGGGGGTAGGAGCGCAGGAGCCGATGGCTACGCGGTAGTCCTCACCAAACTTACCAACTGTAGCACAAACGGTAGAAAGGTCTACCTCCTTACGGCGGTCAAACTTGGTGAATACAGCCTTCTGGCCTTCCACATAGGGGATCTTGAGACCGATGGCCATCTCGCCGGGCTTGAGGCCGACCTTACGCACGAAGATGAAGAACGCGCCGCGGGCGATTCTTTCTTCCTGGCTTTCACCGGCCCAGCTCACCAGGGAAACCTCACGCTGACCCTCGGGGCCTACTACGACCAGCTTGGCATCGCAGGCAACGAGAGGAGTGACGGTATCCGCCAGAGGAGAAGCGTTGATGACATTGCCGACACTGGTAGCGCGGCCGCGTACCAGCTGGGAGCCCAGAACGGAAGCCGCCTGAGCGTAGAAGGGGTAATTCTCCTTCACGATCTCACTTTCGGAGATCTCCTTGCAGGTAACGCATGCGCCAATGTACAGGCCGTCCTTCTTGGAGAAAGTGATCTCCTTCAAGCCGGGAATACGCTTGATGTCGATCACGGCTTCCGGGTTAATGAGGCGCTCGCGCAGACGAATCATTACATCGGTACCACCATTCAGGATGGTATACTTACCTTCGTACTCTTTCATCAGTTCGAGAGCTTCTTCCACAGAACCCGGAGCGAAATAGTTAAATTCCTTCAATGTAAGCACTCCTTTTTGATTGGTTTTATGCAGAGTAACACTTATACAGCATTTACATTATAATATTGGAGGCCTGTCAATTCAATTCCTTTTGATCGATTTTGATATTCTGCCTAAAACCGACCCTGCAATTTGTGAAAATTGGAATATACCCCCTTGTAAATACTTCACAACAAAAATGAAAACCGTCCGTGATTTTTGTCAGAACGCCGTTCGGCGGGATTCGTTCACTTTTGATAAGATGAACGAAAATGTTCTTATACTCTTGTTGATATATCCTAATGCATGTTAAATTATTAACCCACTTTATTTCGCGGAAAACCTTTTTTCTATGAATTTTCACCAAAAAATTTGCTGCTTTCTTGGCGGTAAAAAAATACTTCCGGCATTTACTTTTATTTCGCTTTCCTTTATAATGTAGATAAATAACAAATAGAGTAGGGGTACTGCGGCCTTTTGCGGCCCGGCCCAAGGACTTGCTTTATTTGTCATGGGCACCGCCCCGCTTCCCTACCGATGCGGACGGTGCTTACCTACATCATTTTGGGAGGTCTTTACTTATGTCCAAAAAACCTTTGGAAGGCATCCGTGTACTGGATTTTACCAATGCGCTGGCAGGCCCCTACTGCTCCATGATGCTCGGCAATATGGGCGCCGAGGTCATCAAGGTGGAGAAACCAGGTACCGGCGATGACAGCCGCGGCTACGGCCCGTTTGTCAATGGCCAGAGCGGCTATTTTGTCAGTGTAAACCACGGCAAAAAAAGCGTCGTCTGCAACACCAAGGATCCCGATGGCGTTGAGATGTTCAAGGATCTGGTGAAGCATGTCGATATCGTGGTGGAAAACCTGAAGGCCGGTGCCATGAACCGCATGGGCCTGGGCTATGAAGAGCTCAAGAAGGTCAACCCCAAGCTAATCTATGTTGCCATTTCCGGCTTTGGCCAGACCGGCCCCTATGCTCCCCGTCCCGCCTACGATATGGTAGTGCAGGCCATGGGCGGCGTAATGAGCATCACCGGCGAGCCCGGCGGAAAGCCTGTCCGCGTCGGCGCTTCTATCGGCGATATCATTGCCGGTATCTTTGGTGCTTTTGGCGCCGTTACCGCCCTGTATAAGCGCGCTATCACCGGCGAAGGCGATATGGTGGATGTGGGTATGCTGGATTGCCAGCTCGCCATCCTGGAAAACGCCATCATCAAGTATTCCGCTACCGGCGTCGTGGCCGGCCCTCTGGGTGCTGTTCACCCCACCGTTACTCCCTTCCAGGCATTTGAAACCAAGGATAACTATGTCATCGCCGCCTGCGGCAATAACCGCCTGTACGCGGCCTTCTGCAACGCGCTGGGCTGTCCGGAAATGATTGACGATCCCCGCTTTGATACCAATATGCACCGCAACCAGAACCTCAAGCTCATTGGTGACCTGCTGACTGAAAAGACCCGTACCAAGACCACTGCTGAGTGGCTGGATATTCTGGAAAAGGCCGGCGTGCCCTGCACCGGCATCAATACCGTAGATAAGCTGTTTACCGATCCGCAGGTCGCGGCCCGCAACATGCTCATCGAGGTAGACCAGCCCGGCATGGGCAAGGTCAAGATCGCCGGCAACCCGGTGAAGATGGCTTCCGTCGAGGCCGATGCCGACCATCATCCTGCTCCCGCCCTGGGCGATTCCACCCGCGATATTCTGGTGAATATGCTGGGCTGGGAAGAGGCCAAGGCCGACGAGTATGTCGAGAAGTTCCACTAAGCTCTTTGTGCAAGTCCCGCTTGCCGGAGACGCTCCTCCGGCAGGCGGCAACCCATATACTCTCTGAAAGAAGGATAAAACTATGACCAAACTTGAAGACCTGATTGAACGCAAAGGTTCAATCGCTCTCGGTGGCGGCCAGGCGCGTATCGAAAAGCAGCATGAGCAGGGCAAAATGACCGCTCGTGAGCGTCTCGAGACCCTGTTCGATCCCAACACCTTTGTTGAGATCGATGCCTTCGTTGTCCATCGCTGCTACTACTTTGGCCAGGAAAAGCAGCACTTCCCCGGTGATGGTGTTGTTGGCGGCTACGGCAAGGTAGACGGCCGCATCGTCTACGCTTATGCCCAGGATTTTACCGTTGTCGGCGGCTCCATGGGCGAAGTTCAGGCCAATAAGATCTGCAAGATCCTTGAGAATGCCCGCAAGGTCGGCGCTCCCGTAGTCGGCATGAATGATTCCGGCGGTGCCCGCATCCAGGAAGGTCTGGACGGTCTGGAAGGCTACGGCAAGATCTTCTTCCGCAATACCGCTGCCTCCGGCGTTGTTCCGCAGATTACCGCCATCATGGGCCCCTGCGCTGGTGGCGCCGTTTATTCCCCTGCCCTTACCGATTTCATCTTCCAGGTGAATAAGACCGGCAAGATGTTCATTACCGGCCCCGATGTTATCAAATCCGTTACCGGCGAGCAGATCGATGCTGAAAAGCTGGGCGGCGCTATGACCCACAACCGCGTCAGCGGCGTTGCGCACTTCATGGCCTCCGATGATACCGACTGCATCAACCAGATCCGTCGTCTGCTGAGCTACCTGCCCTCCAACTTCCGTGATGCCGCTCCCACCATCTTCAATGGTGACGATCCCAACCGCATTGCCGATCAGCTGGATACCATCATCCCTGATAATCCCAACAAAGCGTATGATATGTACGATGTCATCAAGGCCATCACCGATGGCGGCGAGTACATGGACTACATGGGCATGTATGCCCCCAATATGATTACCTGCTTTGCCCGCTTCAATGGCCGCTCCGTTGGTATTATCGCCAACCAGCCCAAGGCCATGGCCGGCTGCATGGATATCAACTGCTCCGATAAGGCTGCACGCTTTATCCGTACCTGCGATGCCTTCGGCATTCCGCTGCTCACCCTGGTAGATGTTCCCGGCTTCCTGCCCGGTTCCACCCAGGAGCACGGTGGTATCATCCGCCACGGCGCCAAGGTCATCTATGCCTACTGCGAAGCCACCGTTCCGAAGGTTACCATGATCCTGCGTAAGGCCTACGGCGGCGCTTACTTGGCCATGTGCTGCAAGGACCTGGGTTCCGATATCGTATACGCCTGGCCCACCGCTGAGATCGCCGTTATGGGCGCCGAGGGTGCCGCCAACATCATCTTCCGTAAGGCCACTCCCGAGGAGCGCGCTGAGCTGATCGATGAGTACAAGCGCGAGTTCAATAACCCCTACAAGGCTGCCGAGCGCGGCATGGTGGATGATGTCATTATCCCCTCTACCTCCCGTCAGATGATCATCGCTGCCATGGAGATGCTCGATGGCAAGGTCGTGGAAGCTCCCAGAAAGAAACACGGCAATGTTCCGCTCTAATCAAAAGGAGCGTGAATAATATGATGTATCTGTATATTGCCATTGCTCTGCTGGTCGGGCTGCTGCTGGGAAAAGCGCTCTTTGGCAAAAAGGCCGCTCCCGCGCCTGCCCCGGCCCCTGTGGCCGCAGTTCCTGCCGCCCCGCAGGAGGATGAGGATGAGATCGCAGCAGTCATCGCCGCCATTGCCGCTATGATGGGCTGCGCGCCGGAACAGGTACGCATCCTTTCCCTGCGTGAGGATTCTCCCTGGAGACCCACCTTACTAATTTCTGATGGAGGACAAATCGATGAAAAGATTCCTGATAAAAATAAATGGAAAAACATATGATGCTGAGGTAGAGGTCGTCGGCACCTCCGCCTCCGCTCCCGTAGCGGCGCCCGCAGCTGCCCCCCGTGCCGCTGCTCCCGCTGCCGCTCCGGCTCCTGCCGCTGCCCCCGCAGCCGGCGGCCCCGCCAATGTCACCTCCCCCCTGCCCGGCACCGTTCTGCGTCTGTGCAAGAATACCGGTGATGCCGTTGCGGCCGGCGAGGTCGTCATGATCGTTGAGTCCATGAAGATGGAGAACGAAGTCGTCGCTCCCGAGGGCGGCCGCATCGCCTCCATTGCCGTTGCAGCCGGCTCCGCCATCAATACCGGCGACCTGCTGTTCACTCTCGGCTAAAAGTTCTCACAGCATAATGCCTAATGCGGCGCTATTGTTTTGTGTGTTTATCACAATGCAATAGCGCCGTATTTTTGCAACATTTTTGATATATTTTCCATGTGATTATTATTTTGTGCATATTATATTATTTGTCATTCTGTCTATTGTGCAATATATATATGTCAAAATTCATCAAAAAAGAATCGAATTTTCTACAATGTAAAAATTCCACAACACCTATTGCATTTTATATTATTTAATAGTAGAATAGCTATTAGAAAGAACATGGGTAAGTAGTAAACAGCTGCTCCCTGTTTCCATTATTTCCGCCGAGGCGGAACCGCAAAGGGGGCGACACGCATGGATACCAATTACGGCATCTCGATGAACTCTATTCTCCGCATGGATATCCTGCATGATGCCCGCCTGCTGGCCGGTGCTTCCGGCACCGATCAGATCGTTACCTCGGTCAGCGTCATGGTCGATCCCAACATCGTCAGTGCTGTGACCGGCGGTGAGCTGCTGGTTTCTACCGCCTACGCCATCCGGGAAAATCTCCCCCAGCTTATGGAGCTGATTCCGCAGCTGAAGGAACGCGGCGTGGTAGGGCTGGGGCTCAAGTTCAACAGCTATATCAATGAGATGCCGCAGAACATCCTCGATCTCTGCAATGAGCTGAGCTTCCCACTGTTCGAGATTCCCAACAGCATCTCTTTCTCCCAGATTATCACTCCCATCATGACCACCATCGTCAATAATCAGGCACAGACGCTGGGGGATATCTACGAGCTGCAAAAGGCGCTGACCGCTACCATGCTGGGTGGCGGCAACCTGCAGTCCATCGTACAGACGCTCTTTGACCGCTTCGGCAACAGTGTCGCCATCTATAATGATTTCTTCTCCTCTTTCGTACTGGCCTGCAGCGAGCAGCGCCGTGAAAGCATTTCGCGTCGGATGGAAAATCTCGTCCGTTCCGGCTCCTCCAGCAAAGAGACTGTCTCCCTGATGAGCAGCCGTGAGGTCGATAACATCGACGGGCTCATCTGCAATAAGATCATCATCCCCATTTACAGCGATAAGAAAAAATACGGCAGTATCTACATCTGGGAGGACAACCGTGAGATCACCGGCGTAGACCTGGCCGTTCTGGAAGCTTCTACTTCCCTCATCGCGCTGGATATGATCAAAAAGATCTCGATGTACGAGATGGAAAACAACCACAAGGCCACCTTTCTCGATGACCTTTTGGTTCACGATGAGGAACGGCAGCGCAAGTCGTTGGCCAATGCCGAGTACTTCGATTTCGATGTGGATGCTGAGCACCGTGTGGCGGTCATTCGGGTCCTTTCCGGCAGCTCCACCATCGGCAATAGCTCCCTTTACAAAACCAACAACAGCATTGTCAATATCCTGCGGCGCATCAGCCGCGATAGCAGCATCAAGGTTCTGTTCGTCAATAAGTGTGACAGCATCGTGCTGGTCTTTGAATCCCCCCTGCGGGAAGATGAAGAATACCGCCGGCTGCTGCAGGCGTTCATCGATACCGCACTTTCCTCTTTAGAGGCGGAGGGGATTCTCGCCATGGCGTCTATCGGCGTCGGCCGCAGCTATGCTGATGCCACCAGCCTGTGGAAGAGCTTTAATGAAGCCCGCCGCGCAGCTGCCTGCTGGAACATTGATAATTCCCGTGTCCACTACTTTGAAAAGCTCGGCGTTTATCGCTTCCTTTCTTACGAAAATCTCCGCCCGGAACTCATCATTTTCTACAATGAAACGCTCAAGGTGCTGGTGGATTATGACCACGACCGCGATTCCGAGCTGGTACATACCCTTTCGCTTTACTTCAAGTGTGGCGGTAATCTCAAGCGTCTGGCAGAAGAAATGGGCGTCCACTACAATACTGTGGCCTACCGCATCCAGCGCATCAAGGAGCTGGCCCATGTCAGCTTTGATAACGCCGACCAGATGCTGAATCTGCAGATCGCCCTTAAGATCTATGAAGTCAACTTCCACCGCTGAGGCCATCTCGGCCCAGCTGCTGGCCCTGCTGCCGCAGCATCCCGCGGAGGCCACCGTTCATTCGGTGTTCCATACCTCGGCCAATCTGCTGTATCAGGGGCAACTGGTCACTCTGCTGGATGACACCCGTCCGCTTTATCCCTGTGCCGTACGGCTTGGCGGTTCTATTCCGTCCGTTGCCGCCGGGGAACCCGCTCTCCTTTCGCGGGAGCGCATCGCCTTTCCCCACAGCGGCCACACCATCGAGCTTCACCGGGCGGCCGTCACTTCCCTTTCGCTTTTCTCTCCGTTGCTTCCCCTGCAGCTGCCCCACCCGGCGGCTCCGCAGGCCCTGCGGGAGATCATCCTTTCCAACGGCAAGCCGGAAGGCTTCGCTCCTCTGTTTACTATTTTGGAGGACGACCCCTCTCCCCTGCCCGATAACCTCTATGTCCGCTATGCGGCAGAGCGCATCCCCGCTCTATTCGCCGCCCTGCGGCAGAAGGATGCCGAAGCCGCCGCTGAGGCTGCCTATTCCATCGCCGGCTGCGGCATTGGGCTCACCCCCTCCGCCGATGACTTCCTTTGCGGAGTCATGGCGTCGGTACTGGCTTCGGCCATTGCCCGCGGGGAACAAAATGAATGGCTGCCCCTTACCGCCGCTATGGCCGAACGAGCTGCCCCCCGCACCAATCTCATCAGTGCCGCATTTCTGCGGCAGGCTGCCGCCGGGCAGCTCTCCTCGGATGTGCTCACTCTCATCCGAACCCTTTATTCCAGTGTCCTATCGCTGCGGCTACCGTCTGCTGCGATGAATGTTATCGCCTTTGGCGAAACATCCGGTACAGATATCCTGACCGGTATATATTTCGGACAAAAAAATTATCCAAATTAGGAGGAAACGGCATTGGTTAGTCTGCAAATCAAACCCAACACCTACTACGACTCCATTACCCTGATGATCATCTCCAAAGAGCTGAAGAAGGTCCCGGGCGTAAAGGAAGCTCTGGTCGGTATGGGCACCGATCTGAACCTTGACATTGCCAAGGTAACCGGTCTTTCCAGCCCCGAGCTGGAAGCCATCACCCCCAACGATTTTTTCGTAGCGCTGGATTGCGAAAACGAAGAGGTCGAGGCTGCTGCTCTCAAAGCTCTGGAGGAGCAGCTGAATAAGAAGGAGGAGAGCCGCAGCGCTGCGTACTATCCCCCCACCCTCACTTCCGCCCTCAAGGCTGATCCCAAGATCAACCTGGCGCTCATCTCTGTTCCCGGCCGTCATGCTTACGATGTTGCCAAGGACGCTCTCGACAAGAACATCAATGTTATGCTGTTCAGCGATAATGTTTCGATGGAAGAAGAGAAGAAGCTCAAAGAGTACGCCGTTTCCAAGGAGCTGCTCATGATGGGCCCCGACTGCGGTACTGCTGTTGTTAACGGTCTGCCCCTGGCTTTCGCTAATGTGATCCATAAGGGCCCGATCGGTATCTGCGGCGCTTCCGGTACCGGTACTCAGGAGCTCACCATCCTCATCGACCAGCTTGGTTCCGGCATCACCCAGGCTCTGGGCACCGGCGGCCGTGACCTGAAGGCGGAGATCGGCGGCCTGATGTTCAAGCAGTGCCTCAACGCCCTCATCGCTGACCCTGATACCAAGGTCATCATCATGCTCTCCAAGCCGCCCGCGGATCATGTTGCCAAGGAGATCCTGGCCATCGCTAAGGAGTGCAACGACCACATCAAGCCCGTAGTCGTAGACTTCATCGGCGGCGATCCCAACCTTCCCAAGGAGTACGGTCTGACCGCTGCCTACAACCTGGAAGACGCTGCCCGCAAGGCTGTTGCTCTCTCCAAGGGCGAGCCCGTTCCCGCTGATATGTTGGATATCGATATGCCTAAGGCTGAGCTGGAAGCTCTCATTGAACGCGAGACCGCCAAGATGGCTCCCACCCAGAAGTACTATCGTGGTTTCTTCTCCGGCGGCACCCTGGCGGATGAGTCCATGAAGCTCTCCATCGGCAAGCTGGGCCACATCTATTCCAATATCCCCCTCAAGCCCGAGGATAAAATCGAGAATCCCCTGACCGCTGAGTACAAGGAGAACACCTGCATCGACTTTGGTGAGGACGAGTTCACCGAGGGTAAACCCCATCCGATGATCGACTTGACCCTGCGCTGCGAGCGTATCCTGCGTGATGCTCACGATCCCACCCTGGCTATTCTGCAGTGCGACTGCGTTATCGGCTACGGCTCCAATGCCAACCCCGCCGAGGAGCTCTCCGCTGCCATTGCCAAGGCCAAGGAGATCGCTGCGAGCGAGGGCCGTTACATCTCCGCTATCTGCTCTATCGTAGGTACCGAGGGCGACCCCCAGAACTTGACCGAGACCCGCAAGCAGCTGGAAGCTGCCGGCGCTATCGTTGTTCGCTCCAACGCTCAGTCCACCTATCTGGTACACCATATGCTGGATAAGCTGAATGGAGGTAAGTATTAATGCATCAGATCAATAAACTGTTCGGAGAAAAGCTCCACATGGTCAATATCGGCGTAGAGACCTTCTATCAGGATATGCTCTCTCAGAAAGAAGCGGGCACCCAGGATATCGAGGTCATCCATGTTGACTGGAAACCCGTAGCCGGCGGCAACAAGAAACTGGCCGGTATGCTCGGTATGTTGAAGTAATTACCCACTCCCGCGCTGCGGGAAGGTGATTTTTCTAAATAATTTATTTAGGAGGAAAAAACAATGACATTGGGCGAGAAAATCAATGCCGCTAATGCCGAAGCCCTGAAGATCATTCTGGGCGCTCAGCCTACCCTGATCGGCGTTGGCACTGCCGGCGAAGACATTCCCGGTATGACCAAAAAGACCATTCTGCACTCCGGCCCTCCCGTAACCTGGGAGAACATGTGCGACCCCACCAAGGGTGCTGTTATCGGCGCTCTGATCTATGAGGGTCTGGCCAAGACTCCCGAAGAGGCTGAAAAGCTGGCCGCTTCCGGCGAGATCACCTTCGATCCCTGCCACCATCACAATGCCGTAGGCCCCATGTGCGGTATCGTTTCCTATTCCATGCCCGTTTGGAAGGTCATCAATAAGGCTCATGGCAACATGGCTTACTGCACCTTCAATGAGGGTCTGGGCAAGGTTCTGCGTTTCGGTGCTTATGATGATACCGTTATCACCCGTCTGCACTGGCTGCGCAATGAGTTCTATCCTGTCATTAAGGAAGCTCTGGAGATCCGTGGCGAGATCGACCTGAAGGTCCTCATCGCTCAGGAGCTGCAGATGGGCGATGACGGCCACAACCGTAACCGTGCCGGTACTTCCCTGCTGATCCGTGAGCTGGCTCCCGCCATCGTTAAGACTCACTTCGATCAGGATGTCAAGGTTCGCGCTCTCGAGTTCCTGAACTCCAACGACCACACCTGGCTGAACCTCACCATGCCCGCCTGCAAGTGCACCATGGATGCCATCGAGGGTATCGAGTACTGCTCTCTGGTTTACACCATGTGCCGCAATGGTACCGAGTTTGGTGTTCGCGTAGCCGGTCTGCCCGGTCAGTGGTTCCACTACACCTCCGAGAAGGTCGAGGGCCTCTACTTCCCCGGCTTCACCGAGGCTGACGCTAACCGCGATGTGGGCGATAGCTGCATCACCGAGACCACCGGCATCGGCGGTTTCTGCATGGCTGCTGCTCCCGCTATCGTTAAGTTCGTAGGCGGCACCGTTGCCGATTCCATCAAGTACTCCACCGAGATGTACGAGATCACCGAGGGTGAGGGCACTGCTTATCAGATCCCCGCTCTGGGCTTCCGCGGTTCCGCTACCGGTATCGATATCCGCAAGGTCATCGAGACTGGTATCCGCCCCGTTATCAACACCGGTATTGCTTGCAACCGTCGTGGTGTTGGTCAGGTCGGCGCTGGCGTTGTTCATCCTCCCATGGAGTGCTTTGAGCAGGCCATCGAGGCTTTTGTAGCCAAGTATGCTGAGGGCTGATTCTCTCACATAATTACTTAGTTGTTTTGGCGTCGGGAGAGGAACCCCCTCTCCCCCGCCCACAAACATAAACCAAATATTTAGGAGGAAAAACACTATGTCTAAGTGGTCTGATGTCAAGATTTATGATCTGTCTATCCCGATCGGCGTAAACTGCCCCCCCTGGCCCACCTATGAGCCCGTACAGATGAAGTTCTTCAAGCGCCTGTCTTCCAATGGCGCTAACGGCCAGATCCTCACCCACTCCAACCATGTTGGTACCCACCTGGATGGCCCTCTGCATTTCGATACTTCCGGCCGTACTGTTGATCAGCTCGAGCTGACCAAGCTGGTTCGTCCCGGCGTCGTTGTTGACCTGACCGATGCTCCCTGCTGCGAAGACTTCGGCATCTACACTCCCGAGATGATCGAGGAGCGCGTTGAAGTTCGTGAGGGCGATATCCTCATCATCAACACTGGTTATCATAAGTATGGTTGGGATTCCCCCGAGGCTGATGAGCAGCGCTACATGGTTCGTCATCCCGGTCCTTCCCTGAGCTTCGTTAAGTGGTGCCAGGATAAGAAGATTGCTTGGATCGGCGTAGACTGCGGTTCCGCTGACCATCCCATGAACACCAAGATTCGTGACTGGTGCCCCATGGATGCTGCTAAGTGCGACAAGTACATGCAGGAGAAGTATGGCAAGACTCTGCAGGAGATGTATCCCTGGCCCGAGCAGTATCAGGCTATGCACATCCAGCTGTTCTGCCAGCCCTATGAGTGCATTCATGCTGAGTGCCTGGGCGGCGACATCGATCAGCTCTCCAACAAGCGCTGCGTAATCGGCTGCTTCCCCTGGAGACTGGTTGGCGGCGAGTCCTGCATCTCTCGTATCGTAGCCTTCACCGGCTTCGAGGATGCCTGATTCTAACTGAATTAGTAGCCTGAATAAGGGGGCGGGGCGCCTGGCGCTTCGCCCCTTTTCTCTCCCTCACCCCCTCTTAAAGGAGTTTCCCGCTATGACGACACTTCTCATCCTTTCCGGGTTCTACATTATCTGGCTGGCTGCCCTGCTTACCGTGGCCTACACCCCCCGCTTGTTCCACAACTACACCTTGTTTAAGGCAATCAATAGTATCCTTTTTGTAGTTATCTCTGTTCTGGCCTGGCGCCACTCCGGCATGAATATGTTCACCTATTGGCCGCTGCTTGCCGCGTTCTGCCTCGCTGCCTTCGGGGATATTGCCATTGGTGTCGCCAATAACCGCTACGGTCCCTCCGGTGCCTCTCATTCCGTTTCCGGTATGGCCGGGGTTGGCTTTTTCTCCATTGCTCATGTTTTCTATCTTCTGTTCTTCACCCAGTTCTGCCCGATGGAATGGTACCACTTTATTCTGCCCATCATCGCCATGCTGGCCATGCTGCGCATCACACGGCACCCCTCTTTTCACTTCAGTCGGCATACCCGACCCGCGGGCATCTTCTACTATATGGTGGTCACACTCATGTTCTCAGTCGGGCTTAATGTCGCCGTTACCTGCGTCACCTGGTCACCACTTCTCAGCATTCACTGCCCCCTCAATGGCTGGGCGTTGGGCGCTGGCGTTACTCTGTTTCTCATCTCGGATCTTCTTATGCTTCCCCTCTACTTTTACACCCGCCGCAAGTGCCCCCGTTGGGTGCGCTTCGTCAATCTCACCACCTACTATATTGGACAGCTCCTGCTGGCACTCAGTCTCGTACTGTAAGCCCGCAATTCATATATCTTCGGCTCCCTGCTATGGGAGCCTTTTTCTTTTCTTCTCCACCCGGGACGCCCGCTCCGCTTCCCCCTCGGGCCGATCCTCCGCTGCGCTCCGGACGGCCCTCGCCCGCTTCGCGGGCGCCCCTCCCCTTTTTCATACCAAAAAAAGAGTGCCCCTCATCGGGACACTCTCTTTTATTTAGGCTAATTGCGCAACTCTCGGAATTACTCCTCGATATCGATAACAACGCCGGAACCAACGGTACGGCCGCCCTCGCGGATAGCGAAGCGCAGACCCTTCTCGATGGCGATGGGGGTGATCAGCTCAACATCCATCTCAACATTATCGCCGGGCATGCACATCTCTACGCCCTCGGGCAGGGAGATAACGCCGGTAACATCGGTGGTACGGAAATAGAACTGAGGACGATAGTTGTTGAAGAAGGGGGTATGACGGCCGCCTTCAGACTGCTTCAGTACATAAACCTGGCCACGGAACTTGGTGTGGGGATGGATGGAGCCGGGTTTGCACAGTACCTGACCACGCTCAACCTCGGTTCTCTGGATACCACGCAGCAGAGCACCAATGTTATCGCCAGCCTCAGCATAGTCCAGCAGCTTGCGGAACATCTCAACGCCGGTAACTACGGTCTTGCGGGTGTCATGGATACCAACGATCTCAACTTCGTCGCCAACCTTAACCTGACCACGCTCTACACGGCCGGTAACTACGGTGCCACGGCCGGTGATGGTGAATACATCCTCGATGGGCATCAGGAAGGGCAGGTCAGCCTTACGCTCGGGGGTGGGGATATAGTCATCAACAGCGTCCATCAGAGCCAGGATGGAAGCGTAAGCGGGATCGGAAGGATCCTTGCTGTCGCACTCCAGGGCCTGCAGAGCGGAACCCTTGATTACGGGGATCTCGTCGCCGGGGAAATCGTAGCTGGAAAGCAGCTCACGGATCTCCATCTCAACCAGCTCCAGCAGCTCCTCGTCGTCTACCTGGTCAACCTTGTTCATGTAAACTACGATGTAGGGAACGCCTACCTGACGGGCCAGCAGGATGTGCTCACGGGTCTGGGGCATGGGACCATCAGCAGAAGAAACTACCAGGATAGCGCCATCCATCTGGGCAGCACCGGTGATCATGTTCTTAACATAGTCGGCATGGCCGGGGCAGTCAACATGGGCATAGTGACGCTTGTCGGTCTCATACTCTACATGGGCAGTGTTGATTGTGATACCACGGGCACGCTCTTCGGGAGCCTTATCGATCATGTCGTAAGCCATGAACTCGGCATCGCCCTTCAGACCAAGAACCTTGGTGATAGCAGCGGTCAGAGTGGTCTTACCATGGTCAACGTGACCAATGGTACCGATGTTTACGTGGGGTTTGTTGCGCTCAAATTTCTGTTTAGCCATCGTAAAATCCTCCCTTTGTTATACTTTGTTTTTTTAATATTATTTTTCCCTACCCTTTATGTTTTCCGGGTTCGGGATCATGCTTGGGGTTCATCACTCAGCCTTGGTGCGGCTGGTGACCAGCTTCTCCGCGATGTTCTTGGGCAGCTCAATGTAGTGGCTGGGCTCCATGGTGTACTGGCCGCGGCCCTGCGTTTTGCTACGCAGGTCGGTGGCGTAACCAAACATCTCAGAAAGCGGTACAAAGGCATCAATCTGCTTGGCACCGGGGCGGTCCTCAAAGCCACGGATCTGACCGCGGCGGGAGTTCAGGTCACCGATAACATCGCCCATATACTCTTCGGGAACGATCACGCAAACCTTCATAATCGGCTCCAGAATAACGGGGTCAGCCTTTCTCATTGCCTCTTTGAAGGCCATGGAACCGGCGATCTTAAACGCCATTTCAGAGGAGTCTACCTCATGGTAGGAACCATCGTACAGCGTCACGATGCAGTCTACTACGGGATAACCCGCCAGTACACCGCTGGCCATCGCGCCCTTGATACCGGCATCGACAGCGGGGATATACTCCTTGGGGATAGCACCGCCCACTACTTCGTTGCGGAACTCATATCCCTTGCCGCTCTCGTTCGGCTCCAGACGGATCTTTACATGACCGTACTGGCCCTTACCGCCGCTCTGGCGTGCGTACTTGTGGTCCACATCGGCCATCTTGCGCACCGTCTCTTTGTAGGCAACCTGGGGCTTACCCACATTCGCTTCTACCTTAAACTCACGCAGCAGACGGTCTACGATGATCTCCAGGTGCAGCTCGCCCATACCGGCGATGATGGTTTGTCCGGTCTCCTCATCGGTGTAGGTGCGGAAAGTGGGATCCTCCTCAGCCAGCTTGGCAAGGCCCAGGCCCATCTTCTCTTGACCGACTTTGGTCTTCGGCTCAATGGCAACGCGGATAACCGGCTCTGGGAATTCCATAGATTCCAAGATGATCGGATGCTTGGCGTCGCACAGGGTATCACCGGTGGTGGTGTTCTTCAGGCCCACGGCACCGGCAATATCACCGGCATAGCAGGTCTCAATGTCCTTGCGGTGGTTCGCATGCATTTGCAGAATTCTGCCCATGCGCTCATTGTTTTTCTTCACCGAGTTATAGACGCTGGAGCCGGCATCCACAGTACCGGAGTACACACGGAAGAAGCACAGCTTGCCTACATAGGGGTCGGTCATGATCTTGAAAGCGAGCGCGGCAAAAGGCGCGTCATCGCTGGAAGGTCTGGTCTCCTCTTCCTCGGTGTCAGGGTTTACACCCTTGATGTCAGGGACATCGGTGGGGGCCGGCATATAGTCTACCACGGCGTCCAGCAGCTTCTGTACGCCCTTGTTGCGGTAGGAACTGCCGCAGCATACGGGAACCATGTGGTTGGCGATGGTGGACTTGCGGATGCAGCTCTTGATCTCCTCGATGGTAAGCTCCTCACCGTCGAGATATTTCATCAGCAGCTCCTCGTCCTGCTCGGCCACATGCTCCAGCAGCTCGTGGTGGTACTCATCGGCCTTGGCCTGCATATCGGCGGGGATGTCCTCCACGCGGATATCTTTTCCAAGGTCATCGTAGTACACATAGGCCTTCATCTCTACCAGGTCGATAATACCCTTAAAGGTATCCTCGACGCCGATGGGCAGCTGGATCGGAACAGCGTTGCACTTCAGACGGTCGCGCATCATGCGCACTACATTGTAGAAGTCAGCGCCCATAATGTCCATCTTGTTTACAAATGCCATTCTCGGCACATGGTACTTGTCAGCCTGGCGCCAAACGGTCTCAGACTGCGGCTCTACGCCGCCCTTGGCGCAAAAAACGGTTACGGAACCGTCCAGCACGCGCAGGGAACGCTCTACCTCTACCGTGAAATCAACATGTCCAGGGGTGTCGATGATATTGATGCGGTGGCCCTTCCAATAGGCGGTCGTGGCGGCGGAGGTGATGGTGATACCACGCTCCTGCTCCTGCTCCATCCAGTCCATGGTGGCACTGCCGTCATGGGTCTCACCCAGCTTGTAGTTTACGCCTGTGTAGTACAGGATACGCTCGGTGGTGGTGGTTTTGCCGGCGTCGATGTGCGCCATGATGCCTATATTACGCGTTTTCTCTAAGGATACATCTCTTGGCATAATGCCCTCCTAATAAGTTTGCGAATTCCATGCCCACAGGGGCAAAGAACAGTAAAAATGCAGTAGTCGCCGGAATTACCATCTGAAATGGGCAAAAGCCTTGTTGGCCTCGGCCATCTTGTGGGTATCCTCGCGCTTCTTGCAGGCGCCGCCCTGGCCGTTCATAGCGTCCATGATCTCGCCAGCCAGTCTCTGAGCCATCAGCTTTTCGCTGCGGTTGCGGCTATAGGTGGTCAGCCAACGCAGACCCAGGGTCTGACGGCGCTCAGGGCGTACCTCCATGGGTACCTGATAAGTGGCGCCGCCGACACGGCGAGCCTTGATCTCCAGAACGGGCATGATGTTCTCCATCGCCTGCTCAAAAGCCTCCAGCGGGTCCTTGCCGGTCTTTTCCTTTACGATGTCAAATGCACCGTAGACGATCTTCTGTGCAACGCCCTTTTTGCCATCCAGCATGATGTTATTGATCAGACGGGTGACCAGCTTGGAATTATAAAGCGGATCCGGCAGAACGTCGCGTCTTGCGATATTACCTCTTCTTGGCACTTCGCTTCCCTCCTTCATAATAAAATGAGATCTTCGGTACTCGAAAGTAAGTCCCCACTCCCGTCGGCCAGTCCAGAGGCTATGTTAAAAAGCCATCTTTCTTGGCACTTATTACGGGTGTGATTACTTCTTCGCGGCACCAGCCTTCTTAGGCCGCTTGGCACCGTACTTACTACGGGCCTGGTTGCGGTTCTGGACGCCCTGGGTATCCAAAGTACCACGGATAATGTGGTAACGAACACCGGGAAGGTCCTTTACACGACCGCCACGGATCAGCACTACGCTGTGCTCCTGCAGGTTATGGCCGATACCAGGAATGTAAGCGGTAGCCTCGATGCCGTTGGAAAGCCGTACTCTTGCTACTTTACGCAGCGCGGAGTTGGGCTTCTTGGGGGTAGAGGTACGGATCGCGGTGCAAACACCACGCTTTTGGGGAGAATTTTGATCGGTCATGACACGCTTCTTGGCATTCCAGCCCTTCAGCAGTGCAGGCGCGGTCGCCTTCTTCTCTACGGTTTCTCTGCCCTTGCGAACCAGTTGGTTAAAGGTTGGCATGGTTGTCCTCCTTTCATCAAAAAGTATTTATTCATGGGCACAAACCCGGAGGGTTTCCGGGTTGTGCTTGCATGACGGATTCAGCTTGCGGAACAATGCCCGCCCAGTTAAATATTTTACCAAATCCCCCCCGGGATTGTCAAGCGGTGATTTGGATATTTTTCACCAACTTTACAGTCCCGTTTTGGGGAATTTGACATTGCGTTTTACGGATCACATCACTATGGCGTTGCTGCTTGCCATCAGCGCCTCCAGGTTGGCCTCATCGGCTTCTTCCTCGGCCTTTTCCTCCTCGGTGTAGGTCACCAGGCCCGTACCGGCGGGGATCAGCTTACCAATGATGACATTCTCCTTCAGGCCCTGCAGCGGGTCTACCTTGCCCTTGATGGCCGCCTCGGTCAGTACACGAGTGGTCTCCTGGAAGGACGCTGCGGACATAAAGCTGTCGGTGGCAAGGGAGGCCTTCGTGATACCCTGCAGAATGGCTGTATAGGTCGCTTTCTGGCGGCTGCCGCCGTCCTCGGCGTTCTCGCGGTCGATCTGCTCGTTGAGGTGCAGTACCTCAGCGCGGTCGGCCATCATGCCGCGGATATAGTCGGTATCGCCCGGCTCCTCAATGCGCACCTTCTTCATCATCTGACGGACGATGACCTCGATGTGCTTATCATTGATATCTACGCCCTGCGTCCGGTAAACCATCTGCACCTCGCGGATCAGGTATTCCTGCACCGCCAGCTCGCCGTTCACCAGCAGTACCTCGCTGGGGTCGGCGCTGCCTTCGGTGATCATAGTGCCCTTTTCGATCAAGTCGCCCTCATGCACACGCACCTTGCTGCCGAATACGATCTGATGCTCAAAGTGGTCGCCGGTCTGGGGATCGTCCACCTTCACCACATCCACGCCCTTGTTGTCCTTATCAAAGCTGACCAGACCGCCGTTATGGGCGATAACAGCCACGCTCTTGGGCTTGCGGGCCTCAAACAGCTCCTCTACACGGGGCAGACCCTGTGTAATATCGCTGGCGGAGGCGATGCCGCCGGTGTGGAAGGTTCTCATGGTCAGCTGGGTACCCGGCTCACCGATGGACTGTGCGGCGATGATACCCACCGCCTCACCGATGGCAACAGGGGTGTTATTGGAAAGGTTGGCGCCGTAGCAGCGGCTGCAGGCGCCGTTCTTGGCACGGCAGTTGATGACGCTGCGGATCTTCAGGCTGGTGATACCGGCCGCCACGATCTCCTCAGCGGTCTTGTAGGTGATCATCTCCTCCCGGCTGGCCAGCAGCTCGCCGGTCTTGGGGTCAATCACATCCTCACAGGGATACCGGCCAGTTAGGCGCTCGGCCAGCTCCTCAATGACGCGGTTGCCGTCAGTGATGGCCTCCACATCAATACCCTCATGGGTGCCGCAGTCCTCCTCTCGGATGATCACTTCCTGGGATACATCGACCAAGCGGCGGGTCAGATAGCCGGAGTCCGCGGTACGCAGAGCGGTATCGGCCAGACCCTTACGGGCGCCGCGGCTGGACTGGAAATATTCCAAGATGTTCAGGCCTTCACGGTAGTTGGCACGGATCGGGATCTCGATGGTCTGACCGGAGGTATTGGCGATGTTGCCGCGCATACCGGCCAGCTGGTTGATCTGGTCCATCGAACCACGGGCGCCGGAATCCGCCATCATGTAGATGGGGTTCAGCTTACCGAAGTTCTCCTTCAGCGAGGCCTTTACCTCGTTGGTGGCGTCACGCCAGATGGCAATGGTCTGCTGGTAGCGGTCGTCCTCGGAAATATAACCGCGGTCGTACTTCTTGCGGACCTTGGCTACCTTTTCTTCTGCAGCGGCCAGCACCTCCTTCTTGTTGGGGGGAATGGTGGCATCGCAGACGGCAACGGTAAGGGCAGCACGGGTGGAATACTTATAGCCCTGGCTCTTGATGGCGTCCAATACCTCGCTGGTATCGGTGGTGCCATGCTTCTTTATGCTCTTGTCAATGATCTTGGAGAGCTGCTTCTTACCCACCTGGAAGCCGACCTCAGGGATCAGCTCATTGCCGGGGATGCTGCGGTCCACAAAGCCCAGATCCTGCGGGATGGGATTATTGAAGATATTGATACCGATGGTGGTATGGATGCTGCCGGTAAAGGTCTTGCCGTTCAGTGTCTTGGTGGTACGCACCAGAATCGGCTCGTGCAGATCCAGCACCCCGGTCTGATAGGCCATCAGCGCCTCATCGGGGCTGCGGTAGATCTTCAGCTCGTGGGGATTTTCCTTATAGACCTTCTCCCAGTCCGCAATGGAGGTAAACACGCCGGGATTGCGGATCTCATCGGTGGCGTACACCTTATCGATGATGGTGGTTAGGTAATAGGAACCCAGCACCATGTCCTGAGAAGGCACAGCCACGGGCCGGCCGTCAGAGAGCTTCAGCAGGTTATTGGCCGCCAGCATCAGGAAGCGGGCCTCGGCCTGCGCCTCGGCGGAAAGTGGCACATGGACCGCCATCTGGTCGCCGTCGAAGTCGGCATTGAATGCGGTACAAACCAGCGGATGCAGCTTCAGGGCGCGGCCCTCCACCAGAATGGGCTCGAATGCCTGGATACCCAGACGGTGCAGGGTAGGCGCTCGGTTCATCAGCACGGGGTGGCCCTTGATGACCACCTCCAGCGCGTCCCAAACCTCCTTGGGGGAGCCGCGGTCCACCATTTTGCGGGCCTTGCGGATGTTCTCGGCAACCTTGAGATCCACCAGCCGCTTCATTACAAAGGGCTTAAAGAGCTCCAGCGCCATCTCCTTGGGCAGGCCGCACTGGTACATCTTCAGCTCGGGGCCCACTACGATAACGGAACGGCCGGAGTAGTCTACACGCTTACCCAGCAGGTTCTGGCGGAAGCGTCCCTGCTTACCCTTCAGCATATCGCTTAGGGATTTCAGAGCACGGTTGTTGGGGCCGGTCACCGGGCGGCCGCGGCGGCCGTTATCGATGAGGGCGTCCACCGCTTCCTGCAGCATCCGCTTCTCGTTGCGGACGATGATATCGGGGGCATCCAGCTCCAGCAGCTTCTTCAGGCGGTTGTTGCGGTTGATGACCCGGCGATACAAGTCATTGAGGTCGCTGGTGGCAAAGCGGCCGCCATCCAGCTGTACCATGGGGCGGATATCGGGCGGAATAACAGGCAGCACATCCAGGATCATCCACTCCGGCTTGTTGCCGCTCTGGCGGAAGGCTTCCACCACATCCAGGCGCTTCAGCAGCTTCGCCTTCTTCTGGCCGGTGGCCTTCTCCAGCTCCTCTTTTATCTCTACCGAAAGTGCCTCGATATCCAGCTGCTGCAGCAGCTTCTTTACCGCCTCTGCGCCCATGCCGGCGTCAAATTCATCCTCATAGGCTTCCCGGTACTCGTTATACTCCCGCTCACTCAGCAAGGCGTACTTCTTCAGCTTGGTGTTGCCGGGATCGATGACGATATAAGAGGCAAAATACAGCACCTTTTCCAGCACACGGGGGCTCAGGTTCAGCAGCAGGCCCATGCGGCTGCTGGTGCCCTTAAAGTACCAGATGTGGGAAACGGGCGCAGCCAGCTCAATGTGGCCCATCCGTTCGCGGCGCACCTTGGCGCGGGTCACTTCCACGCCGCAGCGCTCGCAGATCTTGCCCTTAAAGCGGATACGCTTATACTTGCCGCAGTAGCATTCCCAGTCCTTAGTGGGTCCAAAGATGCGCTCGCAGAACAGGCCGTCGCGCTCCGGCTTTAGGGTGCGGTAGTTGATGGTCTCAGGCTTTTTTACTTCGCCGTAGCTCCAGGAGCGAATGGCATCGGGGGAAGCCAGCCCGATCTTGATCGATTCAAAAGATTTATTATCCAAAGTTCTTCCCCTCCATCATTAAAAATCAAATCCGTCGTCGTCCTCATCTTCGCTGCCGTCAAAGTCGGCATCGTCATAGGAATCGCTGTCCTCATCGGGGTTTTCCATGGTGTAGTTGTCCTCGATCTCGGAATCCACGGCTACATCGCTTTCATCGTAGTAGTCGCTGGCCATGGGCATGTTCTCGTCCTCATCGTAGGTTTGCTTGATGTCGATCTCCTCGTTGTCCTTATCCAGGATCTTGACATCCAGGCCCAGGGACTGCAGCTCCTTCACCATTACGCGGAACGCCTCGGGGATGCCGGGCGCCGGAATGTTTTGGCCCTTCACAATGGACTCAAACGCCTTCACACGGCCCACCACATCATCGGATTTCACGGTTAGGATCTCCTGCAGGGTGTAGGCAGCGCCGTAAGCCTCCAGCGCCCAAACCTCCATCTCACCAAAGCGCTGGCCGCCGAACTGCGCCTTACCACCCAGGGGCTGCTGGGTGACCAGGCTGTACGGGCCAACGGAACGGGCATGGATCTTATCATCAACCAGGTGATGCAGCTTGAGGTAGTACATATAGCCGACGGTAACACGGTTATCAAATTTCTCACCGGTACGGCCATCATAGACGACGCTCTTGCCGTCCTCAGGCAGCCCGGCCATCCGGAAGCACTCCCGGATATCCTCTTCGTGGGCGCCGTCGAAGACTGGGGTCATCACATGCCAGCCCAGGCGGCTGGCGGCCATGCCCAGGTGCACCTCCAGCACCTGGCCGATGTTCATACGGGAAGGAACGCCCAGGGGGTTTAGCACGATATCCAGCGGGGTGCCGTCCTCCAGGAAGGGCATATCCTCCGGCGGCAGAATGCGGGAAACTACGCCCTTATTGCCGTGGCGGCCAGCCATCTTATCGCCGACGGAGATCTTTCTCTTCTGGGCGATGTAAACTCTTACCACCTCATTGACGCCGGGGGAAAGCTCGTCGCTGTTTTCTGGGGTGAACACCTTGATGTCCACCACGATGCCATACTCGCCGTGCGGCACCTTCAGCGAGGTATCGCGCACCTCTCTCGCCTTCTCGCCAAAGATGGCGCGCAGCAGGCGTTCCTCGGCATTCAGCTCGGTCTCGCCCTTGGGGGTCACCTTACCGACAAGGATATCGCCGGAGTGTACCTCGGCGCCGACATGGATGATGCCTCGCTCATCCAAAGCGCCCAGCATATCATCGCCGACATTGGGGATCTCACGGGTGATCTCCTCCGGGCCCAGTTTGGTATCACGGGCTTCGGTCTCATATTCCTCGATGTGGATGGAGGTGAACAGGTCGTCCCGCACCAGCTTTTCGTTGATGAGAACGGCGTCCTCGTAGTTGTAGCCCTCCCAGGTCATAAAGCCGATGAGCATATTCCTGCCCAGCGAAACCTCGCCGTTGGCGGTGGCGGGGCCGTCGGCCAGCACATCGCCCTTCTTCACTTCCTCGCCCTTTACCACAATGGGCCGCTGGTTGATGCAGGTACCCTGGTTGGAACGCAGCATCTTTACCAGCTCATATTCATGCTCCACGCCTTCCGCATCGGTCACAATGATGCGATCAGCATCGACATAGCTTACATGGCCGTCTTCCTTGGCAACCACTACTACGCCGCAGTCGTGGGCCGCCTTGTACTCCATACCGGTGCCGACATAGGGGGACTCGGTCTTGATGAGCGGGACGGCCTGACGCTGCATGTTGGCGCCCATCAGGGCACGGTTGGCATCGTCGTTCTCCAGGAAGGGGATCATAGCGGTGGCAACGGAAACCACCATCTTGGGGGAAACATCCATGTAGTCCACCTTGTCGCGGGGGACCTCCTGGACGCTGTCGCGGTACCGGACGGAAACCTTTTCGTTGACAAAATGGCCGTTTTCATCCAGCGGCTCATTGGCCTGCGCCACGATGTATTCATCTTCCACATCGGCGGTCATATACTGGACGGTATCCAGCACCTTGCCGGTGGCCTTATCTACCGGGCGGTAGGGGGCCTCCACAAAGCCGTACTCATTGATGCGGGCAAAGGTGGCAAGGTACGAGATCAGACCAATGTTGGGACCTTCAGGGGTCTCGATGGGGCACATGCGGCCGTAGTGGCTGTAATGCACATCGCGGACCTCAAATCCGGCACGGTCACGACTGAGGCCGCCGGGGCCCAGGGCGGAAAGACGGCGCTTGTGGGTCAGCTCGGCCAGGGGGTTGGTCTGGTCCATGAACTGGCTCAAGGGGGAGGAACCAAAGAACTCCTTGACTGCTGCCATAACGGGACGGCTATTGATGATGGCCTGCAGGGTGATGGATTCAATATCCTGGGCCTGTGTGGTCATTCTCTCCCGGATGACGCGCTCCATGCGGGCAAAACCGATGCGGAACTGGTTCTGCAGCAGCTCGCCCACGCTGCGGATGCGGCGGTTGCCCAGGTGGTCGATATCATCGGTGGTGCCGAGATCGTACCGGAGGCCGCACATGTAGTTGATGGAGGCGTAAATATCAAATTTGCGGATGTTCTTGGGGACCAGCTCATCGGCGCGGCGGGTCAGCTCTTCGGCCATTTCCTCACGGTTAAGGCCCATATCCAGGATCTCGGAAAGGACGGCAAAGCGCACTCTTTCCCGGATGCCCATGGCCTTCAGCTCTTCGGCGGTGTAGTCGGTAAAGTCGGCCATATCCACCATGCCGTTGGAGAAGATCTTCAGCTCCTCCACCCCATCGTCCTCGGCCATCTGCAGGCCGGCGGGGGTCAGGCCCTGGGTGGTGATCCAGACGGTATCAACGCCGTGGGACTCCAGCAGGCGGGCGTCGTCGCGGCTCAGCAGGGCGCCGGCCTCAAAGAGGATCTCGCCGGTGCGGGGATCGGCCACAGGGCGGGAAAGCACCTGGCCGGTGATGCGGGGCACCAGGGAGAGCTTTTTGTTGTACTTGTAGCGGCCCACCCGTGAAAGATCATAGCGGCGGGGATCAAACAGCAGCTGAGCGAGGTGCTTCACGGCCGATTCGATGGTGGGGGGCTCGCCGGGACGCAGCTTGCGGTAAACCTCCAGCAGGGCCTCATCGCCCAGCATTTCGGCATCCTTGCTTTCGGCGGTCTTTACCAGGTAGGCATAGCGGCCAAACACCTCGTAGATCTCCTCATCGGTGCCGCGCAGGTCGGTCAGGGCGTTGTTCACATCGGCATTGATCTGCTCGACGGTGACATCATCCCGCAGGCGCAGCAGCGACCGGATAAAGGTGGTGATGGGCAGCTTGCGGTTTTTATCGATGCGGACGCTGAACACATCGGCGGAGTCGGTATCATACTCCAGCCAGGCGCCGCGGTTGGGGATCACGGTGGAATCAAACAGTTTTTTGCCGGCGGGATCGTGGTGCATGCCGTAGTACACACCGGGAGAACGCACCAGCTGGGAGACGATGACACGCTCGGCACCATTGATGATGAAGGTACCGGCATCGGTCATCAGGGGGAAATCTCCCATGTAGATGTCGGATTCCTTGATCTCGCCGGTGACTTTGTTGATGAGCCTGGCGCGCACGCGCAGGGGGGCGGCATAGTTTACATCCCGCTCCTTGCACTCCAGCAGGGGGTACTTGGGTTTGTCATCCAGCGTAAAATCAATGAAATCCAGCTGCAGATTGCCCTGATAGTCGGTGATCGAGGAGATGTCCTTGAATACGGCCCGAAGACCCTCATCCAGGAACCACTGATAGGAATTTTTCTGTACTTCGATGAGGTTCGGCATCTCGGCCACTTCATCGATGTGGGCAAAGCTGTGGCGGATATTTTTGCCCAGTTTTACGGGTTTGGTGTTTACCATCCGATGTTCCACTCCATTCCATCATTTTTTCGCCATCACTTGGACATCAATGACTGCATAAATATTTGTTGATTATGCACAGTATCACGAGAGTATTATCGTGACTTATGCACACTTGACAATACCGTTTAGTCATAAAAAGCCATTATGATACAGTATATTATTGTAGTCCCGAAACGGGGCCTTGTCAAGCAGAAATTCCAAAAAAAATGGTGAAATTTTAGTGACGGAAATTTTGACCAGAAACGCCCCGAAAGACGGCGAAACGCCCCGGACGCTATCCCATAAATGGGACAGGCCCGGAGCGTGATGACGCAGAGGGGAAATTACTTGTAGAAGGCACGCATGGCACGATAGGTCATGTAGACATCGGCCTTGGCGACGACCTCGAACGGGGCGTGCATGGAAAGCACCGGAACGCCCAGATCGACGGTATCGATATTGTGCTGGGAGACATACATGGCAACGGTGCCGCCGCCGCCTTGATCTACCTTGCCCAGCTCGCCGGTCTGCCAGCCAACATGCTCGGCATCCAGAATACGGCGGGCGAAGCCCATCATCTCAGCGGTGGCGTCATTGGTGCCGGCCTTGCCGCGGGCACCGGTGTATTTGGTCACCACGACGCCGTAATTGATGTAGCTGGCGTTGCGGCGCTCATGCACCTCGCCGTAGATGGGATCGAAGGCGGCGTTGACATCGGCGCTGAAGCAGTGGCTGTTAGCGGCCACATGGCGCACCTTGCAGCCGGCCATATCGGCCAGATCCTCAATGAAATCCTTGAGGAAGTAGGAGTTCATGCCGGTGGGGCCGTTGCTGCCGGTTTCCTCTTTATCCGCCAGAATGGTGACGGAGGTATACTCGGGGGATTTCTCATCGATCTCCGCCATGAGGATGGGATAGGCGCAGACGCGGTCATCGTGACCGTAGGCGCCGATCATGGAGCGGTCGAGACCAAGATCCTTGGCCTTGAAGGCGGGAACGGCGCACAGCTCGGCAGAGAGGAAGTCCTCCTCCACGATGCCGTATTTTTCGAACAGCAGCTTGGCAATGGCGACCTTGACCTTCTCGGCGCCGGTGTCATCCCGCAGAGCGGCGCTGCCGATGAGGATATTGAGCTTTTCGCCCTCGATGCCCTCTGCCAGCGACTTCTTCATCTGGTCAGCGGCAAGGTGAGGCAGCAGATCGGTGACGCAGAAAACGGGATCGCCCTCTTCTTCGCCGATGGCAACGGACAGCGTAGAGCCGTCCTTACGAACGACCGTACCGTGCAGGGCCAGCGGGATGGCGGTCCACTGGTACTTCTTGATGCCGCCGTAGTAGTGGGTCTTGAGGAAGCACTGCTCGCCCTCCTCGTACAGGGGCCGGGGCTTGAGGTCCAGACGGGGGCTATCGATGTGGGCAACGCCGATGCGGACACCTTCGGCGACGCTGCGGCGGCCGAGGGTGGCGGCGATGAGCGCCTTGCCGCGGTTATTGAGGTAGACCTTATCCCCCGCCTTGTACTGCTTGGCGTGGTCAAAGGGAACATAGCCGGCCTTTTCCAGCATGGCTACGGCGGTGGTCACCGCCTCGCGCTCGGTCTTGGCAGCATCCAGGAAGGTCTTGTAGCCCTCGCAAAAATCGTAAGCAGCCTTCAGCTCTTCCTCGGACATGGTCTCGGTGAGATTCTTGGGGTTCATCAGCAGCTCCTCGCGCAGCTGCTCGCCCTTGGTTTTTTCACTCATGGGTATTTTACTCCTTTCGGTTTTTTGATAATTTTATGGATTTATAGGCACAAAAACCGGCGGCAGCGCTCCACCTCTTTTTCCAGGTGGGCAAGATCCGACGAATTTGTGATGACAAAGTGGGAGCGGCGGGTATAGTACTCGTCCTCGTGCTGGTTTTTCATGCGTGCCTCGGCAGCCTCGTGGGTAATGCCATCCCGCGCCAATACCCGGCGCAGGCGCTCCTCCCGCGGGGTCACCACGCTGACAATAACATCGCAGAGCTGATCGCCGCCGCTTTCAAACAGGGTAGGGGCGTCCAGCACGCAGGCACGGCAGCCAGCCGCTTCAGCGGCATCCATGCGGGCTTCGCACTCCGCCAGAATAAGCGGAAAGGTGATGCCGACCAGGCGTTTCAGCTCCATCGGCTCGCCAAAAACCGCGGCTGCCAAGGCCGGACGGTCAATGGTGCCATCCGGCAGGCGGGTGCCGGGAAAGGCCGCGGCAATGGCCGCCGCGCAGGCCGGGCTGTTATTCACCCCGTGGGCTATGGTATCGGCATCCAGGATCTCTACCCCGCCCCAGCGGCGCATGAGGGCGGTAACGGTGGATTTGCCGCTGCCGGTGGGGCCGGTCAGGCCGATACGGAGCATGGGATCACCTCGGTTCTGGTTGGGGTAGGAAGAAGCCGGTGGCTGCCAAGACGGGCGCCGACGGCAGCGGGGCAAAGCAAATAATCAGAGGTGGACCACCCGGAAAGCGGCGGCGCGCAGCAGACGGTTGTAGACGGCAAGGCCCATCTCTTCCGGTTCCGGGGCGTGGACATACACCTCGGTGGCCTGCAGCTTATCCAGCTGCCGCAGCACATCAAAGAGGTTCTGCGCCTGCGAGGGGTAATTATAGGCCACGCCATAGCTGATGGTCGGCGCCTCCAGCAGGGAAACATCCTCATCGAAGCACATGGCGTAGAAGCCGTCCTCCTCCCCTGCCCGCTGCAGGGTCTCGTAGTATTCGTTCACCCGGGCGGCGTAGTCCTCCCGGCTGCCGCACAGCAGCGTAAGGGTGGCGGCAGGGGCGTAGTGTTTATATTTCATGCCGGGGCTGGGGGCCGCGGCATCCTGCGGGAGCATATGTAGGACGGCCTCGGCGACCGAGACGCATCCGCACCGCCGCTGGATCTCCTCCGGGGTGACAGCGCCGGGGCGCAGCACCTGCGGGGTACCATCCGGCAGGAAGCAGAGAACGGTGGATTCCACCCCGACGGTGCAGTCATCGCTTTCCACAATGGCATCCACCAAGCCCCACAGGTCATCCACACAGTGGCGGAAGGTAGTGGGACTGGGACTGCCGCTGCGGTTGGCGCTGGGGGCGGCCAGCGGCACGCCTGCCGCCCGGATAACGGCACGGGCCACCGGGTGACTGGGCATCCGGATAGCAACGGTTTCCAGACCGCCGGTGGTGGTCAGGGGGATCTTGGACGAGCGGGGCAGCACCATGGTGAGGGGACCGGGCCAAAAGGCCTCCGCCAGAATTTTGGCGTTTTCCGGGATGGCGGTCACCAGCTCCGGCAGGGCGGAAAGCTCCGCGATGTGGACGATCATAGGGTTATCGCTGGGGCGGCCCTTGGCGGCGTATACCGCCTTGACAGCCGCTTCATCGTAGGCATTGGCGGCCAGGCCGTACACCGTTTCGGTGGGAATGGCGACCAGTCCGCCGTGCGCGAGGATATCCCCGGCGCGCAGCACGCCCTCGGCGTCCTCAGCGGGGTCATATATTCGGATGAGTTCGGTTTTCATCATCATTCGGGATACTCCCTGTTCTGCAGTTTTTCGGCCTGCTCGTGCGCCAGCAGCGGCTCGATGAGCAGGTCAAGGTCGCCGTTCATCACGGCATCCAGCCGGTACAGCGTCAGCTCGATGCGATGGTCACTGACCCGGTTCTGGGGAAAATTATAGGTGCGGATGCGCCCGCTGCGGTCGCCGGAGCCGACCTGGCGGCGGCGGTCGGCGGCGATGGAATCGTTCTGAGCCTGCTCGGCCTGCTCCAGCAGGCGGCTGCGCAGGATCTTCATGGCGCGGTCTTTATTTTTATACTGGCTTCGCTCGTCCTGGCATTCCACCACCAGCCCGGTGGGCAGGTGGGTGATGCGGATGGCGGACTCGGTTTTATTGATGTGCTGGCCGCCCGCCCCGCTGGAACGGAAGGTATCTATCTTCAGGTCCTTTGGGTCGATGTGGATCTCCACCTCATCAGCTTCCGGCAGCACCGCTACGGTCACGGCGGAGGTTTGGATCTTACCCTGGCTATCGGTGACGGGCACCCGCTGCACCCGGTGAATGCCGCTTTCGAATTTAAGGCGGGAAAAGACCTTTTCCCCCTCGATGGAGAAAACGATCTCCCGGTAGCCGCCCAGTTCCGTTTCACCCGCGTTCATCAGCTCCACCTGCCAGCCGCGGGCCGCCGCATACAGATTGTACATGCGGTACAGGTCTGCCGCAAAAAGAGCGGCCTCCTCCCCGCCGGTGCCGGCACGCAGCTCCATAATGACGCTGCGGTCATCCCTCGGGTCATGGGGCAGCAGCATCAGCCGGGCCTCCTCGGTCAGGCGGGTGATCTCCTCTTCCGCTTCCGCTTTTTGCTCGGCGGCCATGGCCGAAAGCTCGGCATCGTGGGAATAGAGCAGCTCCTTGGCTTCGGCCAGCGCTTCCTCGGCAGCGGCCAGCGCCAGGTACTGCCGAGAAAGCGGTTCCAGCTCCTTATATTCCTTCATCAGCGCCCGGTAGCGTCCCAGGTCGGCGGCAGCATCGGGCTGGGAAAGCTGGGCGGAAAGTTCATCGTAGCGGCGGTACGCCGCCAAAAGTCCTTCGAGCATGGCAAAAACTCCTTATGCGAATTTAGTGGCATAAGGCACCGCTACTGCTCCTCCGGGTGGGTGATTTTTTTGATATGGCGTTCGGCCTTGGCACGGGGGATCATGATCTCCCGGCCGCAGGTGCGGCATACCAGCTTAAAATCCATGCCGCTGCGGGTGACGGTGAATTCCTCCCCGCCGCAGGGGTGCTTTTTCTTCATCAGCAGAATATCGCCGACGCGGACATCCATGGGAGTCCCTCCTTTGCCATTAAGTCGATTTTATATTATACCACGGGGGAAAAGTTTTTGCAATGAGGGGGCAGGGACTACTTTTCTGTGAAGAAAAGTAGGCAAAAGATATTTTAGGGCAAGATTGCAGTCGCCTTCGGCGTCGCGGAGTCACCGCAGGGTGACGGCCGGTACGCCTACCCGGCGGGGTCCTACTTTTCTGTGAAGAAAAGTAGGCAAAAGTCATTCAGGGCTCCGCCCTAAAGACCCGACGCTCGTCGGACGCAACCTCCGCTTAAGTCGTGCTGACCCTATGCTTTGCTTCGGGCAGCCCTCCCCGCTGCGGTGCGTCCTCCTCTCCCCACAAGGTCTTGCGACCTTGCGGGGCCCCATTTACCCCGCCCGGAAGCGCTACGCATTCCCGGAGCGGGATTAGACGACGCTTATAAGGTTGATTTTTAATTCGGTTCCTGCTGAATCCAAAATAGAATGCGCCGCAGGCACCTTGAGAGCGTATCTGCGGCGCCGTACGGACGATGCCTTGGCATCGTTCGTATCCAGCCGCGGCTTAGCGGGTAGGGGGTCTTGGGGCACAGCCCCAAGCGTGTTTTGCCTACTTTTGCACGAACAAAAGTAGGGCCCCGGCGGCGAGCCGTACCAGCTGTCACCCTCCGGTGACTCCGCCCCGCCGAAGGCGGCCACAAACTATCCCCATCGGGCAGGCGTACAGTTTATGCCTTTGCAAAAGGCTCCGCGACGCCGTTAGGCGAAATAAAGCTGGGCATAGTTTGTGTCGGCAATCCCTCCGGTTCGCTCCGCTCACCACCTCCCTTTACACAAGGGAGGCTTTAGGGACATGCGTGCAGTTTATGCCTTTGTAAAAGGGCTCCGCGCCGCCGAAGGCGACTACAATCTTGATCCAAAAAATCTTTTACTCACTTTTCATCCCAGAAAAGCCACCCCACCGCGGGCGGGCCAAGTTCCCCCCGGTATAGTCCCGCCTGCCGCCGAATATAGATAAAGCAATAGGCAAAACAGGAGGGTAAAGCATGGGATATTACTGGCCGGAGGGCATGCTGCTGGAAACTGAGGAAAACCGATATTATCTGCAAAATGAGGAAACACTGCAAAGCGCCATGCGCATCGGTCAAATCTTGGAGGGACGGGCGCTGCTGTGTGATTATGACCACAACCTGGTGGTGGATATGGGCTGCTGCCGCGGGATCATCCCCCGGGAGGAGGGCGCCCTGGGAATAAAAGAGCAGACGGTGCGGGATATCGCCATCATCTCCCGGGTGAATAAGTCGGTCTGCTTTCTCATCACGGCGATAGAGCACGATGAGGCCGGAGCACCGCGGCCCATTTTATCCCGGCGGGCAGCCCAGCTGCGCTGCCGTTCCGAATACATAGACCATCTGACCCCTGGGGAGATCATCCCCGCGCGGGTAACGCACCTGGAAAGCTTCGGCTGCTTTGTAGATATCGGCTGCGGGCTGCCCTCCCTCATCAGCATCGATCAGATCTCGGTCTCCCGCATCAGCCACCCGCGGGACCGCTTTGCTGTGGGAGAGAGCATCTACGCCGTGGTAAAGGCGGTGGAGCCGGAGGGTCGGGTGCAGCTTTCTCACAAGGAGCTGCTGGGCACCTGGGCCCAAAACGCCGAGCTGTACCTGCCGGGAGAAACGGTGGCGGGCGTCATCCGCAGCGTGGAGGACTATGGCGTCTTTGTGGAGCTGACCCCCAACCTGGCCGGCCTGGCGGAGCCCTGCGAGGGCGTGCGCGCCGGCCAGCACGCGGGCGTGTATATTAAGAGCATCCTGCCGGAAAAAATGAAGATCAAGCTCATCATCGTGGATGCCTTTGACGCGCCCTACGCCCCGCAGCCGGTGCAGTATTTCCTCACCGAGGGGGTGCTGCGGCGCTGGCGGTATTCCCCGCCGGAATGCAGCCGGGTGGTGGAAACCGTCTTTGGCGAATGATGCCGTCTCTACCCCAATAGCCGTTTATTTCGTTGTGTTTTCATACAATTATTGTCACATATTGAAATGATAATTTAGTCAGTTAAATAAAAATCTCAAAAATCCCTGCCGGGAAGCAGGGATTTTTGCCGTGTTTTGCGTACTAAAATTTATGGAGGGAGTTTTGCAGGTCTTGTGGTGTCTGGCACGCCGTTCAGACCGGGGAAAGGCCGATACGGGCGCTGCCGGAGACGAGATAGTAGGTGGTATCTTTCTCCAGGGCATCGCTGATGAGAGTAACATAACCGACCGAGGTTTCCGGGGTGAAGGAGAGCATGGGGGTACTCTCTTCCGCCGCCGTGACGGTCAGGGGCCGGCCGCCGGTCAGCCACAGCTCCACGCTGATGCGGGGCAGGCTGGTATACAGCTGCAGCTCCTCCGGGAGGGGGCCGGCCGCCAGCAGGGTGCCGCCGCTAATATGGGCCGTTGCAGCCCGCAGGGGGTTCTGCTCCCGGCCGGAGCCGAGCAGCAGACTGCCGCCCGACTGGAACAGTGATCCGCCGATATCCAAAGCATGGGTCCCGGCGCAGATGGACAGGCTGCCGCCGGTCACGGTCATTTTGCGCAGGTCGGTAGCGGGATCGTTCTCGGATCTGACATACCCGCCGGAGAAGGCCAGGCCCTCCTCCACGGCGGTAATGGACAGGCTGCCGCCGGAAAGGGTCATATCCTCCGCCACAGCGCCACGGCGGGCGGTGAGGATGGAAACATCTCCGGCGGAAAGGGTGAGCTGCTGGGTGGTGATGGCAGTATCGCCGCCGGAAATGGTGACACGGCTGCCGGACAGCTTGGTGCTTCCCACGGAATAGAGGGCGGCATCGCTGCAATCCAGCGTAAAGGTACCGCCGGAAAGCGCCAGGGATTTGCCGGCGGAAAGGCCCCGCGCGCTATCGCTCACGATCTGCTCCCGGTTGATGATGGGCTGTTCTTCGGTGGGCCGCTGCTGGGGCAGACCGCCCCACAGGCCCCATTTTTCGGCGGTCTCGCCATAACTGGCGTTGCCGCTGCCGCCGCCGGTGGTGATGTGGTACTCCCCTGCCGTGGCCGAAAGGCTCCCGGCCGCCGTGATTCCGTCCCCGCCGCAGATGAGGGCCACTGTGCCCCCTGCCAGTGTCACGCTGCCCTGCCCGGATTTGGCGGAACTGGCCAAAAGGCCGGTGCGGCCGCAGGCGATGGAAAGCTGTCCGCCGCTGATCTGCAGCTCCTGCCCGGCAACCAGTCCGTCCCGCCAGGCGGTGATCTCCAGGGTGCCTTCCGCCACGGCCAGGGTGCCCTCGCTGCGCAGGGCGTCATTGTGGATGGCCTCCACCGAAAGGCTGCCCCCGCCGGTGATGAGCAGATCACCCTCCACGCTGATGGCGGCTTCCCGCACCTTGCTGCCGGAATAGAGATAGCTTTTGCCATCGGAGATGGTATTCTCGGTGCCATTCTCCAGCAGCAGCACCACGGTGCCGCCGCCATTGGAGTAGATGACCGGGCCCCGTTCACAGTGCATATCCACCCCGCACAGCACCAGCCGGGCCGTTTCCCCCGCCGGGATCTCCACGGTGAGCTGGGCATCCTGCAGGGTGCCGCTGAGCAGGTAGGTGCCCCCCTGGGAGATGGTGACCCGGGAAGCGGTGGCGGTGACATTGGGGGCATTGCTGATGACGGAATCGACATTGAACTGCAGGATGTAGTAGGGCTCCTGCTGCCACTGGGAATGATCCGCCGTCATGGGTGCGGTCATGGATTCCAGCGATTCGTTTTCCTGCGGGGCATGGCCGCAGCCCGCCAGCAGCAAAATTACCGGCAGCAGAAGCATCAGGCAGCGTTTCATCGGGGGCGTCCTCCCTTCTCTATTTTGGGGGCTTGGGGTTCACATGCTTATTCTGGCCCTATCATACCGCAAAATGAGAAAGAGTGCAAATCTCTTTGCGGGTGGGGCGCCTAAGGCGGTACGGGCCGCAGGCGGGCGGGGCGCAGCCCCGGCGATGCAAAGCATTGCCGCAGCGGACAAATGTCCGCTGGACCCATCCGCAGGATGGGTCGGGCTGCGCCCCGAGCCGGCCCCCTGCAGAAACCAAAATCACTGCAGGGCGGCAATATAGAGCTTGCGGGTATCGGCCAGGGCCGCGGCTATTTCCTCCTGCCGGCCCTCCGAGAGGGCACAGCGCAGCAGAAAGCCGGAAATACTGCCCTCTCCGACCATGGAAAGGTATTCCGGCTCCGGCATACGGGGGGCCAGGCCCTCCTCCACCGCGGCAGTGGTCAGGCAGTTCATGATCTCCCCGATCATGCGGCGGGTATCGGCACGCTCCTGCGGACCGCCGCAGATATCATACAGGGCGGCCTGCGGAAACCCCATGGAGGGCACCTGTGAAAAGAAAACGGAGCTGCACTCCAGCAGCTGGCGGGCGGTGATCTCGATGACCTTCCAGCGGGCTTCAAAGCCCTCGGCGTCGGAAATGGCGGCGTAGAGCTCCTGGAAGCCCTGGGCCCTGCTGTACTGCATGGCATCCCGCAGCAGCTCCTCCCGGGAGGGGAAATACTCGTACACAGTGCCTTTGCCGATGCCAGCGGCTTCGGCGATCTCAGAAACCTTCAAATCTCCCAGCGGACGGCCCTGCCGCAGCAGCTTTAATACCGCACGGAACACCGCGGCCTTTTTCTCCGGCAAGTTCATACCTCTTCTACCTCCTCGATGACAACTTTCTTGGGGTCTTTCTTTAGGAAAATATCGTAAATGGCGGGGACAATGAACAGAGTAAGCAGGGTGGCGTAGGCCAGGCCGCCGATGGTAACGATGGCCAAGGGCTGCAGCATATCGCCGCCGGCGCCCAGGCCCAGCGCCATGGTAGCCAGGCCGAAAATGGTGGTCATGGCAGTCATGAGGATGGGGCGGATGCGGTCGCGGCCGGTCTGTACCAGCGCTTCGGCGCGTTCCATCCCCTCCAGCCGCAGCCCGTTGGCGTAATCCACAAAGACGATGCCGTTATTCACAACGACACCCGCGAGCATAAGGAAGCCCAGCATGGCGATGACCGAAAGCTCCTTGCCGGTGATCCACAGGGCCAAAAGGCCGCCGGTGAAGGCCAACGGAATGGTGAACAGCACGATAAACGGCGAGAGCAGCGACTGGAACTGCGCCACCATGATGAGGTAGATGAAGGCGATGGCTAGGGCGATCATCAGGATGAGGTCGCTCATGGTGGATTGGATCATCTCATTTTCGCCCTCAATGGCATAGGAGCAGCCCTCCGGCATCTCATAATCGGCCAGCAGCTTTTCCACCTCACGGCTCACCAGGCCGATGTTGTAGCCATCGGCGATCTGGGCGGTGACGGTGACGGTACGGGCCTGATTTTCACGGTGGATGGCGGAAGCGGACGCGGCCTCGGTCACTGCGGCGATCTCGGAAAGACGGACCTCGCATTCCTCCTGGTTTTTGGTACCGGTCAGGCGGAGCTCCTCCAGCGTTTCCCGGGTGGTGATCCCGGCGCTATCGGGGACGACCACAACCGGCAGGTCACTGTTATCCACGGTGATATTGGTGGCGGTGGTTTGGGAGAGAACGGCGGCGGCCACCTGCTGGTAGACCTGTGCGACCGTCAGGTTATACTCGGCGGCTTTGGCTTTATCCACGGTGATGCGCACCTCGGTGCTGCTGTCCTCCTGCCCATCACTGACCGAAGCGACCCCTTCCACGGCGGAAAGGGTTTTGGCCAGGTCGGTGGCGGCGGCCCGCAGGGCATCCATATCATCGCCGGTGACGGCCAGCTGAATACCGCTGCCGCCGGTCATCATACTCATATCCATGGTGGAGCCGTTGGCGGAAACGGTGCAGTCCAGATCGGCGCAGGCTTCCTCGATCTTTTTGGCGATCTCCTGGCTGGAATCGCTGCGGTCATCACCCAGCAGCACATAGATGGACAGGCTGCTGCCGCCCATGCTCATCATGCTCTGGCCCTCCATGGCGCCGACGGTATCCACGCCCTCCACGGTAAGGATCCGATCCAGAACGGTATCGGCCATGGCCCATGTTTCGCTTTGGGTGGCGTCCTCCGGCATCTCGATGGAGACCGACACCTGTGGGCTATCCATTTCCGGCATAAAGGCGGTGCCCATGCTGACCGCCAGCACCGCGCTGGCAATAAGCAGTGCCACCGCGCCCAGCAGAACGGGAGCCTTGTGCCGCAGTACTTTCCGCAGAAGGTTTTCGTAGCCCGCTATCATGCGGTTCAGGAGACGGTTGGGCTTTTCCCCTGCGGTATCGCGGGTCAATATTTTGCCCGAAAGGGCGGGCACCAAGGTAAGGGCGACCAGCAGACTGGCACCCAGTGAATAGGCGATGGTCAGGCCCATATCGGCGAAGATCTGCCGGGTAAGGCCGCTGGTGAACAGGATGGGCACAAATACGCAGACAGTGGTAAGGGTGCTGGCGGTGATAGCCCCGGCAATCTGGCGGCAGCCGTGAACCGCCGCCGTGGCGGCATTGTAGCCCAGCTGGCGCAGACGGTAGATATTCTCGATGGCAACGATGCTGTTATCCACCAGCATGCCGACGCCCAGAGCCAAGCCGGACAAAGAGATGATATTAAGGGTGACGCCGGTGAAGTGCATAAGCACCACCGCCAAAAGCAGACTGATGGGGATACTGAGCGCCACAATGATAGTGGGGCGGAAGTCCCGCAGGAACAGCATGAGGACAATGACGGCCAGCAGCGCGCCGAACAGCAGATTTTCCAGCACCGAGCTGATGACCAGATCGATGTACTGGCCTTGATCGCTGAGGGCGGTGAGGTGCAGGCCATCGTATTTTTCCTCCAGCTGGGCCATGGCGGCATAAAGATTATCGCAGGCACCGGAGGTGGAAGCGATGGAGGACTTTTGTACCGTGAGCAGCACACCGTCATTGCCGTTTATTTTGGCGTACAGCTCCTCGGCGTTATCCGCCAGGCGGACAGTGGCGATATCGGTCAAGCGAATCTCCCCCACATCGCCGACATCGTATTGGAAGAGCACCCAGTTCTGCAGCTCCTCCAGGCTGGTAAATTTATCGCCGACCTTGAGGGCATTCTGCCCCTCGGCGCTTTGGATATAGCCGGCGGGCATCGAGAAGTTCTGCGCCATGAGCAGCTGCGAAACGGCGGACTGGGTGAGAATGCCGTCCAGCCCGGCGGCCTTGTAGGCGGCATCCCGCTGCTGGCGGAACTGCTCCTCGGCTTCATCCAGGGCCTGTTCGGCCTGCTGTAATTGCAGGGTGGCCAGAATGAGCTGCTGAGAAAGCTCCAGCTTGCCGGTCTCCAGCTGGCTCTGCGCCTTATCCAGCTGCGAAAGGGCGGCGTCCAGCTCCTTTTGGCTGGACTGAGCGGTTTCCAGCTCCTTTTTTAGCTGCGGGATGCGGGGCGCCAGCGCATCAATGGCGGCGTTCAGCTCGGTAATGGTGCCGTAGTCATCCTGCACCTTATCGTGGCTTTCGATCCACTTCTTGCCCTCGGCCTCGCCCAGCACGAGTTTGATGGCGGCGGCGTTTTCCTCGATGGCTTTGGTGGTGTCGGCGATGGTCTTCTCGGCCTCCGCCTTCGCCTCGGTGGCCTGCTGGAAGGTCTCCAGCCGGGCGTTGGCGCGGGTCACCTCCTCCTCGGCAGCCGAGAGCTTTTCCGCGGCGGCAACGGTTTGCGGGTCATTGCGGGTAAGGTAGGCGGTCTGCGCCGCCTGGATGGCGGCAAGCTCGGCTTCGGCGGTATCCAACTTTGCCAGCAATTCGGCATCGTTCGGTTTTTCCTTCAGCTGCTCCTCCAGCTCGGCGATCTCCGCCTGCTTTTCCTGCTCCTGCCGCAGCAGGTCCTGCCAGCCGGGATCGTCCTTGAGACGCTCCGGTGCGCCGGCCAGCGCTTCATCGTAGGCGGTTTGCGCGGCTTCCTGCGCATCCTTGGCATTGGTCACATCCTGCTGCAGGGCGGCTTCACTGCTGCCGATCTCCTTGAGGGTGGCTTCGGCGGTCTCCAGCGAGGCTTGGGCGGCTTTCAGCTGGGCGCGCAGCTGGGTGCGGGTAAGCTGCAGAGATTGCAGCTCGGCATATTTTACAGCGGAAAGATGAGTACGGGCGTAATCTTCACTGGCATTGTAGCTATCGCGCAGATTTACCATGTTATCGTACTGGGCCAGCACGGCCTGAATGGCCTTGACCTCCGCCGAGGTGAGGGTGGATCCGAGGGAGGCCTGATCCTTGGCATCGGCCAGCTGCTGGGCAGCGGCCACCAGCTGGGCATAGGCGGTACCGCTTTGCTCCTCCAGCTTCTTTTTGGCGTCGTTGATCTGCCTGCGAGAATCCTTGAGCTGCTTTTCGGCATCGGCCAGGGAGCCATCAATGGCCGCCAACACCTTATCGTTCAACTCATCGATTTTGGCCTGATCCAGCTCCACACGAATCTGGCTTTCTACCAGACCGCTGCCGGAAACGGACGCCACACCGTCTACCCGCTCCAGTGCCGGGATGACGGTGGAGGAGGTGAATTCCGAAAGCTCGTTTCGGGCCATATTATCGCTATCCACCGCCAATACCATGATGGGCAGCATATCGGGATTGATCTTCATGAGCACCGGGCTGCCGGCGGCCTCGGGCAGGGAGCCGGCGATCTGATCAAGGCTGGCGTTCATTTCGATCATGGCGGAATCCATGCCGGTGCCTTCCTCAAATTCCAGCACCACGATGCTGACATTTTCCTGCGAGATACTGGTGATATTCTTGACGCCGCTGGTGGTAGCCAGGGCGCTTTCCAGCGTTTTGGTCACGCTTTGCTCCACCTGCTCCGGACTGGCGCCGATGTAGGTGGTATAGGCGATGGCATAGGGCAGATCCATATTCGGCAGGAGGTCGGTGGTCATATTGATGAAGGACATGACACCGAGGATAAGCACCAGCACCACGCACACAAATACGGTCATGGGCTTTTTGACACTGAGACGAGACAGCATAGAGGATTCTCCATTTCCGGGGGATAGATGTTCCGACCGACCGGTCGGTCGGGGGCTTCTAATCTTATTTTAGCGCAAAACGGGGCGAACGCAAGAGGAAAGATATTAACATTTCGTAAAGGTTATAGCATCGGCGCGGGAGAGTATGCTATAATAACCATGGACATTGCAGGAAGCTGGTTTTGGGCGGCCCCGCGCGGGAGCCTCCGGCTCCCGGAGGGCGCCCCCGCAGGGGGCTGCCCCAGCCCGGCGGAGCCAGGCACGGGGCCGCCCGAATGCCAGCCTGCACCCCCAAAGGAGGTAATCGCCATGTATCACATCCTGGTCGTGGATGACGAAGCCAAGATCCGCGAGATCATTAAAAAATACGCAGTATTCGAGGGCTACCGGGTCACCGAGGCCGCCAATGGCATGGAGGCCATCGACCTGTGCCGCACCGAGCCGTTCGATCTCATCATCATGGATGTGATGATGCCGGAGCTGGACGGCTTTTCCGCCTGCCGCGAGATCCGCAAATACAACCGCACGCCCATCATCATGCTTTCCGCCCGCGGCGAAGAATATGACCGCATCCACGGCTTCGAGCTGGGGATCGATGACTATGTGGTCAAGCCCTTTTCCCCCAAGGAGCTGATGATGCGGGTGGCCGCCATCATCAAGCGCAGCGGCGGCGAGGAAAACAACCGTTTTGTTTTTGAGGGGCTGACGGTGGATTTTACCGCGCGGCTGGTTTTCATTGACGAGCAGCGCATAGAGATGTCTCCCAAGGAGTACGACCTGTTTTTCTATATGGTGCGCAACCGCGGCGTGGCCCTGACCCGCGAGCGGCTGATCCACGATGTATGGGGCTATGATTTTTACGGCGATGACCGCACGCTGGATACCCATGTAAAGCTGCTGCGCAAGAGCCTGGGCCGGTACAGCCGGTGCATTATCACGCTAAGAGGAGTTGGGTACCGCTTTGAAACTGTGGCAGAGCCGGAAAGCGATGCAGACGGAGACGCCAACTGAGTCCTCCCCTGCCCCGCAGCATAAGCAAAGCCGTTTTTCCCACCTGGGCATCCGCTGGAGACTGGTGGGCAGCTTTGCTATGTTTGTGGCGCTGCTGCTGATGCTGCTGTGGCTTTTGCAGATCGTCTTTTTGGAGAGCTTCTACAAATCCATCAAGACCAGCTCCATTAAAAATACCGCCGAGGAAGTAGCCGCCAGCATCAATGATGAGAACTTCTACACCGAGGTGAACCGCCTGACCCGCCAGGACCTCATCTGTGTCCACATCGTGCGGGAGGACGGCACCCCGGTACTGACCTCCGGCAACCAGCCCTCCTGCATCCTGCACATGCTGCTTACCGATCAGGCGGCGCTGCTGTTCCGGCAGGCGCAGGAAAACGGCGGCACCGTGCTGGAAAACTATCAGCTCCTGGAGCTTTCCCCCGCCATGCAGAGCAAAGCAACCGCCCAGGCCGCCTCCACCGAGCAGCTGCTGTACGGCATTCTGACCACGCGCGGAGAGGACGAAGACGCCGAGCCGGTCATGGTCATGGTGGATGCCACCATCACGCCCATCAATACCACGGTGGAAACACTGCGGGCCCAGCTGGTCATCATCACGGTCATCATGACGGCGTTTTCCATCCTGCTGGTGCTGCTGCTTTCCTCCATGATCTCCCGTCCCATCACCCGCATTACCAAAAGCGCCAAGCAGCTGGCCACCGGCGATTACGGCACGCAGTTTACCGGCGGCACCTACCGGGAGGTCACCGAGCTGGCCGACACCCTGAACTATGCCAGCCGGGAGCTGAGCAAGGTGGAACATCTGCGGCAGGAGTTCATCGCCAATGTGAGCCACGACCTGCGCACCCCGCTGACCATGATCACCGGCTATGCCGAGGTAATGCGCGATCTGCCGGGTGAAAATACCCCGGAAAATGTGCAGATCATCATAGATGAGGCCCGCCGGCTGACTGATTTGGTCAATGATTTGCTGAATCTTTCCCGGCTACAAAGCGGCGCGCAGACCCCCGAACCGGAGCCGCTCAATCTCACCAAGATGATCCGCGGCATTATGGGGCGGTACGCCAAGCTGGTGCTGCATGACGGCTACGCCATCACGCTGGAAGCGGACGGCGACGCCATGGTGATGGCCGACCGGCTGCGCATGACCCAAGTGCTGTATAATCTCATCAATAACGCCATCAACTATGCCGGGGCCGACCGGGCCGTACTGGTGCGCCAGACCATCGAGAATGGGACTGTGAAGGTGGAGGTCATCGACCACGGCGAAGGCATTCCGGCCGAGAGCCTGCCCTATGTGTGGGACCGCTACTACAAGGTGGATAAAAACCACCGCCGCTCCACCGTGGGGGCCGGGCTGGGACTTTCCATTGTAAAGGGCGTGCTGGAGGCCCACGGCGCCGAATACGGCGTAGCCAGCACCCTGGGCGAGGGCAGCGATTTCTGGTTCCGGCTGCCGCTGCTGCCGCCCGATGCCGCTTTAACCGCCGAAAGTGAAGAAAATCATTCCGATTTTTCCTGATTTCTTCACACAGCCATCACATTGGCCGTATATGATAAAGGTGTGGAATAAATAAGGGCGCACAGCCCGGCCGAAGGTTTTTCTTTCTCCTCCTTATCTTCATCCTTCTTTATACTTTTTCGTTTTGTCCTCATTTTCTTTTCCCTTCGGCTCATTCCCCAAGCTCCTGCGCCGGCTGCAAACGGCCGCAGGAAACAGTTTTACCAGGAGCTCCCGCACTGTAACAGGTGCGGGAGCTTTTTTGTGTTCTTTAATATTTTATGAATTCACCGTGAACTGCGTTGACTATATAGGGGCAAAATGGTATGCTGACTGTATTAGCTCCAGTAGTACAGTTTGCTGCAAAATTTTTTGCATTTTTTGTTTTTGGATGCAATAAAATCCATCAAACTGTACACTTATTTTAGTGAAATATGATTTTTCTGCGAGAGGGGGAAAAAATGTGCAATATATGGTGGAGACCAAAAATCTCCGCAAGGTGTACCGGACCGGCGATGAAAAGGTAGTCGCTCTGGATAATATCGACCTGACCATCGAGCAGGGGCAGGTGTGCTGTATACTGGGTACCTCCGGCAGTGGTAAATCCACCCTGCTGAACCAGCTGGCCGGGCTGGAAAAGCCCACCCGCGGCACGGTAAAAATCAAGGGAGAGCTGATCTCCAAGATGAGCGAAAAGCAGCTGGCGGTGTTCCGGCAGAAGCACATCGGCTTTGTGTTCCAGTCCTACAATCTCATTCAGGGGATGACCGCTGTGGAAAATGTGGCCATGCCGCTGATGTTCCGCCGGGTATCCCGCAAAAAGCGTGAGGAAGCCGCCCGTGAAATGCTAAAGCAGGTGGGATTGGGCGAGCGCATGGACCACCGTCCTAATGAAATGAGCGGCGGCCAGCAGCAGCGTGTGGGCATTGCCCGCGCCTTTGTTACCAATCCTGAGGTGGTATTTGCCGATGAACCCACCGGCAACCTGGATACCAAAACGACCAAAGAGGTCATGGAGATGTTCCTGCGGTTTGCCCGGGAAAAGGGCACGACCATCATACTGGTGACCCATGACCGCAGCCTGGCGGAATACTGCGACCGCATCGTGACCATCTCGGATGGACGCATCATTTCCAATGAGGACCACCGCCACGCCAAGGCGGTGCAGCCCCCACCCGACGCCCCTGCCGAGGAGCTGCCGGAGACCCTGCAATTTACCGATAACACACTGGCCACCGGCCAAGGAGGAGTATGACTGTGAAAAAGATAAGCAAAATCCTGACATTTATTTTGGTGCTGGCCATGGTGCTGGGCACCGTAGCCATGGCCGAGGTTCCTACGCCGGCCGCCAATACCCCTTCCACGCAGGAAGAAACTGTTACATACACCATTATGGCCGGTACTTTTACCAATGGTACCATCACCGTAAAATACAGTGACGGAGGGAAAGACTATCAGCTCTCTATCACAGCAGGTGGAACCGTAACCGTAAAAAGTGGGACAAAAGTTACTGTTTCGTTTAACCCGAAGCCCGGCTATGAATTTGTCAGTGCTACATATAAAGTAGGCAATACTGATGCAAAGCCTGTTGCAGATTTCGGCGAAATTAATATTACCGACAACACAACCATTACCCCTGTATTCCAGGCCAAGAGCACCCTGGGCGGCGAAAAGACCGCTGACAGTTTCCGGCTGGATGCTATTTGCAGCGGCAGCTACTACTGGCAGATGTACCACAAGGACATGGCCAATAACAAAAAGTACACCAAATATCCCGGCTCCCCTGCGGATAAGGTCAATCCCAGCTCTGAGATTGTAAAGGGCAACTATGTTGATTTGACCCTGTATGTTACTGACAATGACTTTCTGAAGCTTTACAGCTCCACCGGCTACGACAAGAATAATTTCTCGGTTACCACCCCCGGCGACAGCAGCTTCCTGGCTGGCTCCGGCGCCGGTGCTGAAATTGAAAAATGGACAGTAGGCAGCACCGATAAAGGTATGGAAATCCAGCTGACAGGCGTATACTATGTGGGCGGCAGCGATAACACCTTGAAGCTTATCATTACCCAGGGCAACTACAATGCTATTGTAACCTGCAAGATCGATAACGCCACCATCATCCCCACCAAGCCGGACGACGAAAAACCCGACACCGAGACCACCGCGGCGCAGCCCTATGTCATCATCAGCAGCTACAGCTACGGCAAGGGCGACCTGGTGGCCGGTGAGACCCGCAATATCACCATGACCTTCCGCAATACCAGCAAGACCATGGCCGTGGAAAACATGATGGTGACCATGACCCTGCCCGATGCCATGATGCTGACCAGCAGCTCCAATTCCTTCTACATCGAATCGCTGGCAGCCGAGGGCACCATCACCAAGACCGTGAATGTGACCGTGAAGCCCACTGCGGCGGCCCAGTCCCATTCCATGACCGTTGATTTTACCTATGACTACCTGGATAACGGCGTGCGCCGCAATGCCAAGACCACCGAGAGCATCAGTATGCCGGTGCTGCAGGTGGACCGCTTTACCGTGACCGGCATCGACCTGCCCCAACAGATCTTCATTGGCGAGGAAAATAACCTCTCCGTCAACTTCGTCAATAAGAGCCGTACCGATATCTACAATCTTTCCGCCAAGCTGAACTGCGAGGGGCTTTCCAATAACGGCGAGGAGCAGTATCTGGGCAATCTTGCCTCCGGCACCACCTCCAGCGCCGATTTCTACATCACCGGGAATGAAAAGGGCGAGCTGGTGGGTGAGGTCATTATCACCTACGAGGATACCAACATGAACCAGCGCACCGTTTCGGTGCCCTTTACCACGCAGGTGACCAGCTACGAGGACGTATGGGGCCCCCAAGGCCCTGTCGGCCCCCAAAATCCCGACGACCCCGGTATGGACCCCGGCATGGAAGAGCCTGCGGGCTTCCCGTGGTTCTGGGTCATCGGTGGTGTGGTGGTAGTGGCTGCCGGCGTATTTGTGTACCTGAAGCTGCGTAAAAATAAAAAGGAGAGCGTAGAAGAAGATGAGGATATCTGACCTTCTGAGCGTCTGCCTGCGAAACCTGACCCGCCGCCGGGTGCGTACCGCCCTGACCGTTATCGGCGTTGTCATCGGCGTGTGCGCCATCATATTGATGGTCTCGCTCGGCATCGGCGCGCGGGAATCCATGATGCAGATGCTGCAAGAGTGGGGCGATCTTACCATCATCAATGTCTACAATTACGGCGGAGGCGAGACCAAGCTGGACGATAAAGCCCTCTCCAAAATACAGGCGATGGATAAGGTGCAGATCGCGACCCCGTTTTACAGCAGCCGGGTCAGCTTCCGGCTGAAATCCCGCAACGGGCGCTATGCGGCCTATACCAATATCATTGGCATCTACCCCGAGGCGTTTGACGCTCTCGGCTATAAATTGAGCGACGGCACCTCCTTTGCGGACAGCAAAAAGGATTACAGCATGGTGGCAGGCGCCAATGTGGCGTATTCCTTCCGGGATACCAAGAAAAAACGCAATAACTATGTGGATCGCAACCAGACCGACGCCATGGGCAACCCCAAAAAGCCCTTTGTGGATATCATGAAGGATAAGCTGGTTTTGTACAGCGAAAGCTACGACAACAACGGCAACCCGAAAAAGGGCCTGGAGGTCACCCCCAATGTGACCGGCGTAATGGTGGAGGACTGGAATAAGGGCTGGGAGACCAGTGAATGCATCCTGATGGACATCAACCAGTTAAAGGCACTGGAGCAGAAATACTACAAGATCAGCGGTGAAAAGGCTCCAGACACCACCAACTATGATGAGGTACGGGTCAAGTGCGTAGACGCTGCATCGGTTGCCGCAGTGCAGCAGTCCATCACCGATATGGGCTTCCAGTGCTCCTCGATGGAGGACACCCGCAAATACTTTGATGAGCAGCTTACCATGATTCAGACCATGCTGGGCGGTCTGGCTGCCATTTCCCTCTTTGTTGCCGCCATCGGCATCGCCAACACCATGGTCATGTCCATCTATGAGCGCACCAAGGAGATCGGCGTGATGAAGGTACTGGGCGCCGAGCTGGGCGCCATTCGTGCCATGTTCCTCACAGAATCCGCTATGATCGGCCTGATCGGCGGCGTGGTGGGCGTTGGGCTCAGCTTCCTCATCAGCTATCTGTTAAACAATGTGCCGATCGTAGCAAACCTTCTCTCCACGCTGGGACTCAGCTTCGGCAACGGCGGGGCGGTTTCCATCATTCCGTGGTGGCTGGTGCTGGTGGCGATGGTCTTTTCGATGATGGTCGGCGTTGTTTTTGGTTTTATCCCTGCCAACCGCGCTGTTAAGATCTCCGCTCTGGAGGCCATTCGACACGATTAAAATCTACATTTTGCACACAGGAAAAAGCCCCCTCGGGGGCTTTCCTCTTTGTGCCGCCCGTGGTATAATTTGAGACAGAACCGGACTGGGCGGCACAGGGCGCGGGGCGCTCCGGACGGAGGCCGGAGCCACGGCCCGTAGGGCCGTGTAAGGCCGCCCGCAGGGCGGCCTGCCCCGCGCCCCCATACCTGCCCGCTGCATCCACTCTGCCAAGGAGGGAAACACCATGCCACACGATCTGCAAGCCAGCCTTGCCGCCTATCGGCCCTACAATGAGCAGGAGCAGCGCGATCTGACGCTGCTGCTGGCGGCACTAAGCCAGCCGGACAGCTTTACCCGGCAGAATGAAACCGCCCATTTTACTGCATCGGCCTGGGTGGTGAACCCCGCGCGGGATAAGGTGCTGATGATCTATCACAATATCTACAATAGCTGGAGCTGGACCGGCGGCCATGCCGATGGAGAGACCGACCTTTTGGCGGTCGCATTGCGGGAGGTAGCCGAGGAAACCGGACTGCAAACGCTCCGCCCCGTCAGTCGTGAACTGTTCTCGGTCGAGATCCTTACCGTGGATGGACACGAAAAACGAGGGCGGTATGTCCCCTCCCACCTGCATCTCAATTGCACCTATCTCATCGAAGCCGATGATACCGAGCCGCTGCGGGTAAAGCCCGATGAAAACAGCGGTGTGCGGTGGTTCGCCCCGCGAGAGGCGCTGGCCGCCTGCACCGAACCTTGGATGCGCGACCGTATCTACCAAAAGCTCATCGAAAAAAACACCCAGTATAAATAAAAGGAGGGACTGTCATGAAGCCGCATGAAACCATCGCCCAGTGCGTGGAGCGCAAGCTGGGGCGCAAGCTCCGCCTCATCCGCGTGGCGCGCGGGGAGGAACCGGCCGATATCGTATTCAAAAACGCCACCTATCTCAATGTGTTCAGCAATGACTTCTGCCATGGGGATATCGCTGTTTCCGATGGGCTCATCGCCGGCATTGGCAGCTACCACGGCAGCAAAGAGGTGGATGTCTCCGGCAGCTTTGTCTGCCCCGGCCTCATCGATGCCCACATCCACCTGGAAAGCAGCCTGGTTTCCCCTGCCGAGTTTGCCCGAGCGGTCATCCGCCACGGCACCACCACTGTCATCACCGATCCGCACGAGATCGCCAATGTCATGGGAGTGGATGGCATCCGCTATATGCTGGAGGCCACCGAGGGCCTGCCGGTGGATGTCCACTTTATGCTGCCCAGCTGCGTGCCCGCCACGCCGTTGGATGAAAGCGGCTGCACGCTGGATTATCAGGCCATCGATGACCTGTATGACCACTCTAGAGTTCTTGGCCTGGCGGAAATGATGAACTATGTCGGTGTCATCAATGGCGACCCAGCAGTCATCAGCAAAATCCTGGCCAGTCAGGCCCACCACAAAAAAATCGATGGCCACGCACCCGATCTCTCCGGCGCCGATCTCAACGCCTATATCGCCGCCGGCGTCTATTCCGATCACGAGTGCAGCACCTGCCAGGATGCGCTGGAAAAGCTGCAGCTCGGCCAGTTCATCATGATACGGGAGGGCACCGCCGCCCAGAATCTGCGGGCACTCCTGCCGCTGCTCAATCAGCAGTACTACTCCCGGTGCATGTTTGCCACCGATGATAAACACCCCCTGGATCTTTTGCAGGGCGGCCACATCGATTATATCATCCGGGAAGCCATTGCCTGCGGCGTTGATCCCATCATTGCCATCAAGGTGGCCAGCCATCAGGCAGCCCGCTATTTCCTGATGAACAACAAAGGCGCCATCGCCCCCGGCTACCTGGCCGACCTGGTGGTCTTCGATAACTTCCGTCACTTCAATATCCAGGAGGTGTATAAGCGCGGCCGCTGCGTCTTTGCGGATGGCGAGGTTCTACCCTTTGACGCGCCCGCAGTGGATCCCAGCCTTTCCCACCGCGCGCACGAGACCTTCCGCATTGCGCCGGTCACGCCGCAGCAGCTGGCCGCCGGAGATCTGCCGGTCATCGGCATCGTCCCGGGCGAAATCATCACCCAGAACCTTGGCCGGGCGGCTGCCCCCGATCCCACCCATGATATCCTAAAGATCGCCGTAGCGGAGCGCCACCATGGCACCGGGCACATTGGCCTGGGATACATTAAAGGTTACGGCCTGCGGCAGGGCGCTGTGGCCACCAGCTTTGCCCACGATTCCCATAATATCATCGCCGTGGGCGCCGATGACGCCGACCTGGCCTTTGCCATCAACCGCATTGCCGAAATGCAGGGCGGCACCGTAGTCGTGCACGAGGGCAAGGTCATCACTGAGCTGCCGCTGCCGGTGGCTGGCCTAATGAGTGACGCCCCGCTGGAGGAGGTAAACGACCTGCTGGAGCAGGCCAAGGCCGCCGCCCACCGCATGGGTGTTTCCCCGGGCATCGATCCCTTTATGACCCTCTCCTTTATGAGTCTGCCGGTCATTCCCGCCCTCAAGATCACCACCCACGGGGTCTTTGATGTGGAACAGTGGAAATACATCTGATTTTTCTTGCAGAGCCGTGTCCTCCCCCCTGTGGGGCGGGCACGGCTTTTCCATTTAGGGCTTTTTGCAGGGGGCATGGCGGACGCCCGCACCCTATCTCGCCTCCATTTGTGTACCTCCTCCAAAAACAAATGCCAATCCCCTGTAAACATTGTCTTTCCTTTCGCCCTTTTATGTGCTAAAATATTGCATTATAGGGAGCGTTCCACCGATACGGTCGGGCCAGCCCTTCCGGGCAGCCCTCCCCCGCTCCGGTACGCCCCTGCCAAATCTCTGCAAAAGGAGTGACAGTGTGTGAATTTTTCCGTCAATAGCCCCATTTTGTTCGTGCTGGCCGGTGTTATCATCCTGGCCGTGCTGGCGCAGTCGGTCTTTTTCCTGGTGCGGGCCATCCACCGCAGTAAGGAGATCGGCATGGACCAGCAGAAGCTGCGCAAGACCATGGTCACCGCCGGCGTTTTCACCATCGCCCCGGCCGTCGCCATCGTCATCAGCGTCATCACCCTTTCCAAGGACCTCGGCCTGCCGCTGCCCTGGCTGCGCCTTTCGGTGGTCGGCTCCCTCTCCTACGAGACCATTGCCGCCACCAACGCCGAAAGCGCCATGGGCCTCACCTTCGGGCAGGTTTCCGCCCTTACCGCTTCCCAGTATGTCACCATCGCCTGGGTCATGACCATCAGCATCATGCTGGGCATCTGGCTGGTACCGCTCATCGGTAAAAAGCTGCAGGGCGGCATGACCAAGATAGAAAACCGTGATAAGCGCTGGGGCGATATCCTCTCCTCCGCCCTGTTCATCGGTATGATCGCTGCCTTCCTCGGCTATGTGTTCTGCGATTTCGGCACCATCTTCCACGGCGATCCCTCCGGCCTTATCCCCGTTTGCGTCATGGTCGTTTCCGCCGTTATTATGGCGCTGTGCGGCCTTATCATGAAAAAAACCGGCTGGCACTGGGTGGGCGATTACGCCCTGCCGATGAGTCTTATTCTCGGCATGGCCTCCGCCATTCCCATCACCGGCTGGCTGTCCTAAGGGAAAGGAGGATCACACCATGAAAAAAGCAAATATGACTTATATGGATTCCGTCCATCACTACGGCCGCGTCTGGAACCTTTCGATGATGGTTCTGCTGCTGATGTTCCCCGCCGCCGTCTCTATCATCTTCCACGCCCCTGCCGATGGCAAGGGTCTGCTGATGGGCCTCATCGCCACCGCCCCCATGTACTGGGCGGTCGGATTTATCGAAACGCTGACCTATGTGCCCATGCTGGGCGCAGGCGGCAGCTACCTTTCCTTCGTCACCGGCAATATCAGCAATCTCAAGCTCCCCTGTGCCCTCAACGCGCTGGAGCAGGCCGATGTGAAAGCCAACAGCGAGGAAGGCGAGATCGTTTCCACCGTAGCCATTGCCGTTTCAAGTATCGTCACCACCGTTATCATCATTCTGGGCGTCATTCTCATCATCCCGCTCACCCCGGTGCTGGAAAGCCCCGCCCTGGCCCCCGCCTTCGCGCAGATTCTGCCCGCCCTGTTCGGTGGCCTGGGTGTGGTGTTTATTTCGAAGAACGCCAAGCTCTCCATCGCTCCCATCTGCCTGATGCTGGTGCTGTTCATCTTCGTTCCCGCCCTCAATTCCAGCACCGTCGGCATTATGGTGCCGGTCAGCGTGCTGTTTACCGTGGGGGTGGCCCGCATCCTGTATAAAAAGGGGATCCTGTGATCCCATAAAATACTGCAAGGAGGTTTTCTGTCATGATCGTTCTGTATATCATATTGGCCGTTCTCGTCCTGCTGCTGGCTGTGGTGCTGCTGCGCACCGCGGCGTTCCGTCCCAAGGCCGAAGCTTTCAGGACCTATGCCCCCGTCGAATTTGACCGAGAGGCCGCTGTAACCAACCTTCAGCAGCTCATCCGCTGCCGTACCGTCAGCTACACCGATGCCGCCAAGGAGGATCCGGCGGAATTTGAAAAGCTCATCGCCCTGCTGCCGGAATTATATCCCCATGTTTATGAAAAATGCACCCTCACCCGCCTGCCGGACCGCGGCCTGCTGTTCTACTGGGCGGGCAAGGCCCACGATGAGGCTTCGGTCATGATGGCGCACTTTGATGTTGTCCCGGTGGAGGAGGAAAACTGGAAAAAGCCCCCCTTCGAGGGCATCATTGAGGACGGCGTGCTGTGGGGCCGCGGCACCCTTGATACCAAGGTCACCTTTAACGGCGTGCTGACTGCCGCCGATCATCTGATTGCGCAAGGCTTCCAGCCGGAGCAGGATGTTTACTTCGCTTTCTCCGGTCAGGAGGAGATCAACGGCCCCGGCGCCGTCAATATCGTCCACTGGTTCCAGGAGCACAATATCAATATCCAGCTTGTCGTGGATGAGGGCGGCGCGGTGGTCGAGGATGTTTTCCCCGGCGTCAAGCAGCCCTGCGCGCTCATCGGTATTGCCGAAAAGGGCATGATGAACCTGGAATACAGCGTTTCCTCCGCCGGCGGTCACGCCTCCGCCCCCAAGCCCCACACCCCCGTGGGAGTACTGGCGGATGCCTGCTGCAAGGTGGAAAATCACCCCTTTACCATGCACATCACCGCCCCAGCCGCCAAGATGTTTGATACCCTCGGCCGCCACTCCACCTTCCTTTACCGCATGATCTTCGCCAACCTGTGGCTGTTCGGCGGTATTCTGGATAACCTGTGCAAAAAGCAGGGCGGCGAGCTGAACGCCCTGATGCGCACCACCGTCGCCTTTACCCAGATGCAGGGCAGCAAGGCCAGCAATGTCATCCCGCCCAGCGCCTCCATGGTCAGCAATATGCGGCTTAATCCCGCCGATACCATGGATAGCGCCATGGAATACATCCGCGGGGTCATCGGCAATGACGCCGTCAAGCTCCGCTGCGTCGAGGGCATGAATCCCAGCCCCATCAGCGAGACCGACTGCCCCGCGTGGGATAAGGTCGCCTCCGCCGTGGCAGGCACATGGCAAGGCTCCCTTGTCTCCCCGTACTTGATGGTACAGTGCAGCGACAGCCGCCATTACGGTCCTGTCAGCAACCATGTTTACCGCTTCTCCGCCATGGATCTCACCGCCGAGGAGCGCAGCACCATCCACGGCAACAATGAGCGGATCCGCACCGAGGTCATCGGCCGCGCGGTGGAGTTCTACATCCGCCTGATGAGCCAGTGCTGACCCCATAACGCCATAAAATCACCCCCGACCGTTTTGGCCGGGGGTATTTTCCACGCTTTTATTTATTTTGCGGTAGAAGCAGAGTAATATATCACACCGACCCCTGCTACCCATGTATCGCCGCTGTCGCTGCACTCACCAAGCTTTTCACCCTGCTTTACCGTATCGCCGGGCTTCAGCGTCACATTTTTCAGGTGTCCATACAGGATCGCGCTGCCGTCCTCATGCCGGATCAATACCGGTTGCCTGCCCATAAGACCGATCCATCGCTCCTTGTACTCCGGCGGAGTCTGTTCCACCACGCCGTCCCGCATGGCCACCGCCGCAGTCCCGGCCGGCGCTTCAAAAAGGCGGTAGGTAGGACAGCTTGTCCCTATTACTCCTTGGGTCATTGTCCCGTTTTTCGCCGGAGCAATGTATGCGCTGTCCTCTGTCCATTCCACGGTCTCCATCGGCAGAACAGGGTTCTCGTACGCGTTATGTCCCACCGTAAAGCTCGTCACCGTTCCGTCCCGGGCGGTCTTCAGTGTTATATCCTCCTCCCGCACCAGACTGAACTCAATGCCGAAAACTCCCGAAGAACCGTTTCCGAAATTTCCGCTGTCTCCCGTTGTACCCAGCTGCGTATAAGGCATCACCTCATCGCCTGCCTGCACATAAAGCTCCTCGCAATGGGCATATACCGCATACAGTCCGTCTTCCTGCCGTATCAGGATACACCGACCCATTCCCTGGTTCCAGCCCTTCTCCGCAGTATATACGACCGTTCCGGCCTGCAGTGCGGTAAACGGGGTCCCTTTCTGTCGGCTGTAGAATGCCGTCACACCCCGAACCGGCTCCTCAAGTCGGTATCCGGCAAACGGCTCCCTGTAATAATATCGGTCAAATATCTCCTCAAAAGCCGGTTCGTCCTCCGCTGCGGGGGATTGCCGCAAAAGGTTGACTCCGCCGCAGTAGACCGCCTCGATCTCCTCCGGCGCTATGGCCCTGCAGAATATCATCTTCATTTCTGTTTTTCTTGCCGTTTGATTCCCGTCTCTGCTTCTCAGCTCAACCTCCGTGCCGTCTTTCAAATACACAGCCCAGCCCTGCGACAGGTCTATCAGTCGGTCTACCGTAATCTCCATCGAGACCGGAGAGCATTTCACCGTTACGCCCTCCGCTGCATCCAGCCCCACACTCTCCACCGTCTGCGGGATATCAAAGCTGACCTCCCACTCGGCGTCATACTCCGGCACCCGCTGCCATCTTCCCGGCTGGATATATTGCAGGTTCGGCAGCTCCTCCTCCGCCACATCATAATAAATCACATGGTAGTAAATACCGCCAGACCCACCGACATTCTCCACACTCTCCCCTGTGCTGTCGCAAAGGACTCCATGGGGCGGGCTGTCCGGTTCCGTACAGTCCTCCCTGCTGCGCAAAAAAACATACAGTCTTCCCTCTTCATAGTACGCCATATCAATGGTTTGCACCACTTCACCATCGGTATTACGCACCTCATAGCTGCCCTCACCGTCACCTATCATCTGCGGGTAGTTTGAGATCCACTCGTCAAGATCTACCCCCCTGCGCACGGCGCTGTCGCACAGCGCTTTCATATCCACCTTCGCAATAAAGGTATCTCCCGTCCGTTCCAGATGCCCCAGCCCGCTTACCCGCAGGTGGGCGGTGCTGCCCCGCATGGCGTCGTTCCAGTCCGCCACCAGATAGCCGCACAGAATATTGCTTTTTCCCTTGGGGGGCTGCGCCGAGAAGATCACCCCGCCGCCGGTATCCACACTTGCCTCCCCGAAGTCCAGCCAACCGTCCGCCGTGCTTCTCTCATCAAAGATCGCCGCAGGCGCCTGCATCTCCCACAGCAGGTACAGCACCCGTTCATCCGCCAGCGCCTCCGTCACCGTAAAGGTGATGTCCCCGGCGTCCACCTGCACCGCCAGCGGCTCGGTGTTTTCCTCCACTCCCTTGGTCGGGGTACCCAGTATGTCTTTCCAGCCAAAGTATTTCCCCGCCGCCACCGCCGTAGCGGTCAGCAGCACCACAGCGGCCGCCAGAGGCAGTACCCGCCGCAGCCACAGCACCCTGTTTCCCTTGCGGGGAATGCTCGCTTCCTCTATCATATCTGCCGGGACCTCGCCCAGCAGCTCCCACAGTTCCTTTCGCTTCATAGCGTAATCTCCTCCTTTTCCAGCTCGTTGCGCAGGTCGCGCCGCAGCCGCTCCAGTATGCTCCTGGCCCGCCGCGGGGAAATGCCGCTGTGTGCAGCCGCCGTTTTTACCGGCTCCGCCCACCAGTACCGCCGGAGGAACAGTATCCGTTCCTCCGGGGTCAGCCCCCGCAAAAAGCGCTCCAGCGCCGCCTGCATGGCCTGCCGCTCCCACTGTCGCTCCGGGCCCTCCCGGTCGGGCAGCATTTCGCCCAGCTCCTCCCAGATCAGCGTCATTTCTCCGCCGCCCCGTTTCAAGCGGTTCTGTTTTTGCAGCCGGTTCAGCGCCAAATTGCGGGTAATGCGTCCCAGATAAGCCGCCAAACTTCTCGGCTCCTCCGGCGGGATACTGTTCCATGCGCGGTGCCATGTATCGTTCACACATTCTTCGGCGTCCTGCCTGTTCCGCAGGATATTTCGGGCGATGGTGCCGCACAGGGCGCCGTACTGCCGCTCGGTTTCGGTTAAAGCTGTTTCGCTTCGTTCCCTGTACAGCCGCAGAATTTCCTCGTCCTTCATGCTCCTGCCTCCTTTCGTTTGGGTTGAAGTACTTCACCCTTATTGACCGCGTTTTTTCTCCCCCGGCCATTCTTTTATAAAAAAAGCCCGCCGCACGGCAGGCTTTCGGTATTTCTCAATAAAATTTCAGCAAATTGGTGTAATGCTCCGGCAGCACAATGCCCTCGGTGGTATGCACCCGCATTCCATCGCGGAACACCAACATAGTGGGCAGGTCCTTCACATGGAAGCGCTCCCCCAGCGCGATATCATCGGTCACATTGATGCGGCACACCTTCACATCGTATTGCTCCGCCTCCATCAAAAATTTCTGATAGACCGGCTCCATGGCCGCCGCAAAGGGGCTGAACCCCGCCGTAAAGTACAGGTAGGTCTTGCCCTCCCGGGTGATGCTATCCACATTTTTGCTGTTTATCTCCACCATCTGCATGGTCAATCACTCCTTTTCGCTGTGAATTCCGTCCCTATTTTACCACGATTCTGCCCAAAAGAAAACCTTTTCCCGGCGAATTTCGCTCATTTGCTTGCATTCCTACCCAAAACAATGTAACATAGAAGTACCAAGAAACTTCTTTTAGGAGGTCTGTCACATGGGCAAGTTTGTTATGAAGGAAACCAAAAACGGCGGCGTTAAGTTCGACCTGAAAGCCGGCAACGGCGAAGTCATTGCCACCTCCGAGGCATATTCCGGCGATGCCGCCTGCAAAAAGGGCATCGAGAGCGTGCGTAAAAATGCCGTAGAAGCCAAGCTGGAAGACCAGACCGTTGAGGGCTTCGAGACCGTCACCAACCCCAAGTTTGAGGTTTACACCGATAAAGCCGGTGAGTTCCGCTTCCGCCTCAAGGCCCGCAATGGCGAGATCATCGCCACCTCCGAGGGCTACAAGGCCAAGGCCAGCTGTCTCAATGGCATTGAGAGCGTCCGCAAGAACGCCCCTGACGCCCCCATTGTAGTAGCCGAATAATTTTCCCCCGCGCCAAAAGAGCGACCCGTCACAGGGTCGCTTTTTCTGCCTTCCGGCCGGTTTGCGCGGCCCGCAAGCTTACGGCCCGCAGGGCACCCCGGCTTCGCCGGGGTTTGGCGGCCTCCGGCCGCCCACGGCCGCCTGCGGCGGCCGGCCCTGCGGGCCTCCCCCACCCACCAAGGTTTCTCTTCCATTCCATCAAAAAGCGGCCCCTCCCGGAGCCGCTTTTCTTTTATTCTCTGTTAAATTCCGTCAGCCGCAGGCCCTCGTTGCGCTCCAGCGCCCACTGGATATTCCACTCACTCGCGAAGAGCAGCAGGTTGTTGCCCTTCAGATCCTGCACCCACTTGGTGTCACTGGTCAGCGTCATGGTCTTGGGGTCGGCGTCGCGGCTTGCGATCCACCGGATATACCCATAGGGCAGGTCGCTGCGGCGGATCGCCACACCGTACTCGTTCTTCAGCCGGTATTCCAGCACCTCAAACTGCAGCACACCTACCACACCCACGATCACACGCTCCATGCCGCCGCCCGGCTCGGTAAAGATCTGGATGGCGCCCTCCTGCGCAATCTGGGTAATGCCCTTTACAAACTGCTTGCGCTTTAGGGTATCCACCTGCTCTATCGCCGCAAAGTGCTCCGGCGCAAAGGTGGGAATTCCCTCGAACTGCACCTTCATCTTGGGGTCGCACACCGTATCCCCGATGGAGAAAATGCCGGGGTCGAACACCCCGATGATATCGCCGGCATACGCCTCCTCTATGATCTCGCGGTTCTCCGCCATCATCTGCTGGGGCTGCGCCAGCTTGATGCGCTTGCCCTCCTGCACATGCAGGTACTCGGTATCCTTTTGGAATTTACCGGAGCAGATCCGCATAAATGCAATACGGTCGCGGTGGTTCTTGTTCATATTCGCCTGAATTTTGAACACAAAGGCAGAAAAGCCCTCGTCAAAGGGATCCACCACACCATCGGCGGTCTTGCGGGGCAGTGGGGGCGTCGTCATCTTCAGGAAGTTTTCGAGGAAGGTTTCCACGCCAAAGTTGGTCAGCGCCGAGCCGAAGAACACCGGGCTGAGTTTGCCGTGCCGCACCTTCTCCAGGTCAAATTCATAGCTCGCGCCGTCCAAAAGCTCTATGTCATCTACCAGCGCCTGCCGCTGGTACGGCCCCAGCAGCTCATCCAGCCGCGCAGTATCGGTAATGTCGCACTCGATGGTCGCCAGCTTATTCTGCCCGTTGTGGAATTCATTAAAGGCCAGAATTTCCCGCCGGTCGCGGTCAAATACGCCCTTAAAATCCACGCCGCAGCCAATGGGCCAGTTCACCGGGTAGGTGCCAATGCCAAATTCCTTCTCCAGCTCCTCCAGCAGGTCAAAGGGATTGCGCGCCTCACGATCCAGCTTATTGATAAAGGTAAAGATGGGAATATCCCGCATGGCGCACACCTTAAAAAGCTTTCGGGTCTGCGGCTCGATGCCCTTCGCGGCGTCGATCACCATTACGGCGCTGTCCGCCGCCATCAGGGTGCGGTAGGTATCTTCACTAAAGTCCTGGTGTCCCGGGGTATCCAGAATATTGATGCAATACCCCTGGTACTCAAACTGCATTACCGAACTGGTAACCGAAATACCGCGCTGCTTTTCGATCTCCATCCAGTCGGAAACCGCATGGCGCGCGGTTTTCTTCCCCTTTACCGAACCCGCCAGCTGAATCGCCCCGCCGTACAGCAGGAATTTCTCGGTCAGTGTGGTCTTACCGGCATCCGGGTGGGAGATAATGGCGAAGGTCCTCCGCCGGCTGATTTCCTCTTTCAAACTTGCCACAGTGTTTCGTCCTTCCTTTGGCTTTATTTCATAGGGATATATTTTACCACAAACCGGGCCCCATTACAATAAAAAAAGCCCGCGTTCCCCGGTATTTCTGCCTGCCGCAGGCCACTTTAGCGGAGCCGCACGCCCGTTACCGGGCGTACCCCGGCGCCCCGCCGGGGCGCCGGGAGGCCGGGCTTCGCCCGGCAGCGGCTCCGCCGCCTGCCCCCGCACCTACCTTTATTTTACGGTATGCCCAGTTTGCCGACCGCCATTTTTACACAAAGTAAAAATTCACATCCCACGCTGGCAGGCAGGGGTAATGCCGCACATATACCTTATATTCCGGCTGAATAGCCAGCACCTCCAGCGGCAGCCGCCACAGATCCTCGCTGCGGTGGTACCCCGCGATTAGGAGCTTCGGCCGGTGCCGCCGCAGCGTCTTGGCCATACCCGCTATCGCCTCTGCCTCCATCCCCTCCACATCCATGTTGATGAGACTCACCGTCTGCCCGCACAGGATGTTATCCACACTGTCCAGCTCGGTCATGGCGCCGCCCGCCGCCAGGTGGGAGCCACGCCCAGCCCCACCCGCGAAGGGCAGCCGCGCGTACCGGCTGTACGCCCCCAGCCGGTACAGAATGCAATCATGCAGCCCCGCCGTATTCCGTTCCAGCTTCGCAAAGGTCACAGGATCCGGCTCCAGCGCCGTGATGCGCCGCCACTCCCCCGCATACCCTATAAATTCCGCTATGGTATCCCCGGTGTAGGCCCCCAGGTCCATGTAGTGCTCCTCTTTTCCCGGCCGCAGGATGTTCTCCCACGCCTCCCTTGGCTCACTTTCGCACCCGCGCAGCAGTTTAATATCACCGGTCAATTTATATTCCACCACATCCCGCAGCACCTTCCGGGAGTGATCATCCGCCAGCAGTCCGTATACCCGCTCCAGCTCCTCCCGGTGGGCTTTCGCGTATTCCCGGGTAAAGATCTCCTCCCCCGCCACCGGCACATCCGGGGCATACAGCTCCTGCTCCCCGGCCAGCTTCTCTATCTGCGCCATGACCTCCGGCCGGTGGGTGCCAAAGCACACCAGCACCACCATCTCGCCGTACCGTTCCCTGGCCGTCCGGTAGTCGGTCACCGGGCAGCCCATAAATTCCTGTCCCCGGGTAAAGCCCTCGCTCGCGAACACCCCCGCTATGGGGATCTCCCGCTTCTTCAGCTCGGCGGCTATCTTCTCCGCCCCGTCCCCCATCCCATACAGCAGGATGGGCTTCCCCGTCGCCTTCAGTTTTTCCCACATTGTCCTTCCCCACTCCCTGCAAAATCCAGATTTGGGGGCCGCGCGCGCGTTACACGCGCGTACGCGCTCGCTGCGCTCGCGCACCTTCCGCGCCCTGCGGGCGCGGGCGCGGCCCCCCTCCCCACCGGAATTCTCCCCCCCATTTTACCACATTCCCCGGCCGGCCGCAAACCGCCGTTCACAAAAAATTTGCAATTTAATTTATATAAATCGCTTGACAGTTTTCACATTTCTGTTTACAATAAGCTTGCAAGCCGAAAAAGGAGGTGAACCGGCGGCATGAAAAAGAATGTCTATTCCCTCGTCCTCTCGGAGGATGTGGTGCATGAGATCGATAAGCTGGCCTACCAGCGCGGCACCAACCGCAGCAATATGGTCAACCAGATCCTGGCCGAATATGCCAGTCTTATCACCCCGGAAAAGCGCATGAGTCACCTCCTTGCGGAGGTCCGCCGCCATTTCGAATCCGCCGCGGGCTTCCAGCTGCCGGAGGCCGCCTCCGCCGGGATGATGAATCTCCGGACGGCCCTGCGCTACAAGTACAATCCCACCGTCCGTTACAGCCTGGAGCTTTCCCGGGATAATCAATCCATCGGCACCCTCCGGGTCTCGCTGCGGACGCAGAATACCCAGCTCATCATGGCCATGGTCAATTTTTACGGCCTGTGGGATACCGTGGAAACGGTTTTCCTGGGACGGCAGCAAAGCCTGGTGGATGGCGAACGCTATCTCCGGGTTTTGATGCTGCAAAGCCCCACCCCCCAAAGCCTGCTGCTGGGCAGCGAAGCTCTCGGCGAGCTCATCGCCGATTATATTTCCACCTTCGATGCAGCCCTCAAGCTGTATTTTTCGGAACCGGAGCCGGATTCCCGCGAAACAAAAGCGAAGATCGAACGGCTGTACCGGGAATACTTTGAGCGGCGGAATGTCGCCGTATAAAACAAGCAAATTCACCATGTGAGGAGGATGTTTTATGAACCTCAACCAATTCACCCAAAAAAGTGTAGAAGCCGTGCAGGCCGCCCAGCAGATGGCCTCCGCCCGGCAGAATCAGCAGATCGAGCAGGAGCACCTGCTGCTTGCCCTGCTGGAGCAGCAGGAGGGGCTTATCCCCCAGCTGATGCAGAAGGCCGGTGTGGAACCCGCCGCCCTACGGCAGAAGCTTACCGCCGCGGTGGAGCGCCTGCCCCAGGTTTCCGGCAGCGGCGCCGGGCAGATGTACCTCTCCCGCGACCTGGAGCAGGCCCTGAACGAGGCCGAAAAGATCGCCCGCGAGATGCACGATGAGTACACCTCCGTCGAGCACCTGATGCTCGGCCTCTTTGAGAAAACCGATGATACCCTGCGTTCCCTGTTCCGGGAAGCGGGGCTCACCAAGGAAAAATTTATGGCGGCGCTGCGGCAGGTACGGGGCAACCGTACTGTCACCAGCGATACCCCGGAAGAAACCTACGATGTGCTGAAAAAATACGGCCGCGACCTGACCGAGGCTGCACGCGCCCAGAAGCTCGATCCCGTCATCGGGCGGGATGAGGAGATCCGCAATGTCATCCGCATCCTTTCCCGCAAGAGCAAGAACAACCCCTGCCTCATCGGCGAACCGGGCGTCGGCAAGACCGCCATCGCGGAGGGGCTGGCGCTGCGCATCGTGGCGGGAGATGTGCCGGAAAACCTGAAGGATAAGACCCTGTTCTCGCTGGATATGGGCTCCCTGGTGGCCGGTGCCAAGTTCCGCGGCGAGTTTGAGGAACGGCTGAAGGCCGTGCTGAACGAGGTGCAGCAGAGCGAGGGCAAGATCATCCTCTTCATCGATGAGCTGCACACCATCGTCGGCGCCGGTAAGACCGACGGCGCCATGGATGCCGGCAACCTGTTAAAGCCCATGCTGGCCCGCGGCGAGCTGCACTGCATCGGCGCCACCACCCTGAACGAGTACCGCAAGTACATCGAGAAGGATGCCGCCCTGGAACGCCGTTTCCAGCCCGTTATGGTGGCCGAACCCACCGTGGAGGATACCATTGCCATTCTGCGCGGTTTGAAAGAGCGGTATGAGGTCTACCACGGCGTGAAAATTCAGGACGCCGCCCTCATCGCCGCCGCCACCCTTTCCAACCGCTACATCACCGACCGTTTCCTGCCGGATAAGGCCATCGACCTGGTGGATGAGGCCTGCGCTCTCATCAAGACCGAGATGAACTCGATGCCCACCGAAATGGATGAGCTGCGGCACCGCATCATGCAGCTGGAAATTGAGGAAGCGGCCATGAAGAAGGAGACCGACAAGCTGACCCAGGCCCACCTGGCGGAGGTGCAAAAAGAGCTGGCCGAGCTGCGGGAGCAGTTTAACGGCATGAAGGCCCGCTGGGAGAACGAGAAGCAGTCCATCGGCAAGGTGCAGAACCTGCGGCAGGAGATCGAGAAGATCAATGCCGAGATAGAGATGGCGCAGAACCGCTACGACCTCAATAAGGCCGCCGAGCTGAAATACGGCAAACTGCCCCAGCTGCAAAAGGAGCTGGAGGAGGCCGAAAAGACAAGCGAGACCGAGGAGAAGGAGGACACCCTGCTGCGTGACAAGGTCACCGAGGAGGAGATCTCCCGCATTGTGGCCCGCTGGACCGGTATCCCGGTGGCCAAGCTGATGGAGGGCGAGCGTGAAAAGCTGCTGCATCTGGAAGACATTCTGCACCGCCGTGTCATTGGCCAAGATGAGGCCGTGACCAAGGTTTCGGACGCCATCCTGCGCAGCCGTGCCGGTATTCGGGATCCCAAGCGGCCCATCGGTTCGTTTTTGTTCCTCGGTCCTACCGGCGTGGGCAAGACCGAGTTGGCCAAGGCGCTGGCCGAGGCGCTCTTTGACGATGAGCACAACATTGTCCGGATCGATATGAGTGAGTACATGGAGAAGTACTCGGTCAGCCGCCTGATCGGCGCGCCTCCCGGATATGTGGGCTACGAGGAGGGCGGCCAGCTGACCGAAGCGGTGCGCCGCCGGCCCTACTCCGTGGTGCTGTTTGATGAGGTGGAAAAGGCCCACCCGGATGTCTTTAATGTGCTGCTGCAGGTGCTGGATGACGGCCGGATCACCGACAGTCAAGGCCGCACCGTGGACTTTAAGAACACCATCATCATCCTGACCTCCAACCTGGGCTCCGACCTCATTCTGGAGGGCATCGGCGAAAACGGCGAGATCAGCGAGGAGGCCCGCGACGGCGTGACCCAGCTGCTGCGCCGCAGCTTCCGTCCGGAGTTCCTGAACCGGCTGGATGAGATCGTCTTCTATAAGCCCCTCACCAAGGAAAACATCCGCGGCATTGTGGATCTGCTGGTGGCCGACCTGCAGAAGCGGACGGCCCAGCGGCAGCTGACCGTCACCCTGACCGATGCCGCCAAGGATTATTTGATCGCCAAGGGGTACGACCCCATCTACGGCGCGCGGCCGCTCAAGCGGCTCCTCCAGACCGAGGTGGAGACGCTGCTGGCCCGGTGGATCATTGCTGAGGACCCCGCCCCTGAGACTGCCATTACGGTGGACTACGACGGCGAAAAGCTGGTGGCGATGTAACCGGCGGCAACGCGGGAAAAAGCAGGCGGCCGCCCCGTCCGCCGCGGCGTTCGGTAGGCGGCAAGGAACCCCGCGGGCAGGCTTATGCCCGGTGGAGCGAAGCGAAAACGGGCTGATGCCTGTCGAGGGGTGACACAGCCGGAACCGAACGCAGCGGTGGGCCGGCGCGGCCGCCGCATAACGATAAAACAAACTGAAAAGGAGCAGGAGAGCCATGAGAACAAAGCAGTTCAAGGCCGAAAGCAAAAAGCTGCTGGACATGATGATCAATTCCATTTACACCCACAAGGAGATCTTCCTGCGGGAGCTTATCAGCAATGCCAGCGATGCCATTGATAAGCTGTATTTCCGCTCGCTGACCGATGACAGCATTCCCCTTTCCCGCGGCGACTACAAGATCGCCCTGGCGGTGGATAAGGAAAACCGGCTGCTTTCTATCACCGATAACGGCTGCGGCATGACCGCCGAGGAGCTGGAAAAGAACCTGGGCACCATCGCCAAGAGCGGCAGCCTGGACTTTAAACGGGAAAACGAGACCGGCGAGGATGTGGAAGTCATCGGACAGTTCGGCGTGGGGTTCTATTCCGCCTTTATGGTGGCGGACCATGTAACGGTGGAAAGCCGCGCCTGGGGCGAGGAAACCGGCAGCCGGTGGGAATCCAGCGGCGCCGAGGGCTACACCATAGAGCCCTGCGAAATGGACTGGAGGGGCACCCGCGTCACCCTGCACCTGAAGGACGACACCGAGGACGAGAAATACAGCGAATTCCTGGAGGAATACCGCCTTTCCGAGCTGGTGAAGAAATATTCCGACTATATCCGCTACCCCATCACCCTGCTGATGCCGCAGTACCGCCCCAAGGCCGTGCCGGAGGGCGAGGAAGCCCCCGAAAAGCCGGAGTATGAAACGGTGTGGGAAGAAACCACTCTAAACAGCATGATCCCGCTGTGGCGCAAGCAAAAGAGCGAAGTAAAGCCGGAAGAGTACAATGACTTCTATAAGAACAAATTCTACGACTATGAAGACCCGGCGGTGGTGATCCATACCCGGACGGAGGGCAACGCCACCTTTAACGCCCTGCTGTTTATCCCCAGCCATGCCCCGATGAACTACTACTCCACCAGCTATGAGAAGGGCTTGCAGCTTTATTCCCGCGGCGTGCTTATTATGGAAAAGTGTGCCGACCTGCTGCCGGACTATTTCAGCTTTGTGCGGGGCCTGGTGGACAGCGAGGATCTTTCCCTGAACATCAGCCGGGAGATGCTGCAGCATGACCGGCAGCTGCAGCTCATAGAACGGGCGCTGGAGCGGCGTATTAAAGGCGAGCTGGAGAAGCTGCTGGAAAACGACCGTGAGAAATATGAGGCGCTGTGGAAGGAATACGGCACACAGCTGACCTACGGCCTGTGCATGGACTATGGGATGCACAAGGACACCCTGCAGGATCTTGCGCTGTTCTATTCCTCCACCGAAAAGAAGCTGACGACCCTAAAGGAATATGTGGGCCGTATGAAAGAGGGCCAGGAGGCCATCTACTACGGCTGCGGCCGCACGGTAGAGGCAATAGACGCTCTGCCGCAGGCCGACCAGATAAAGGAAGCCGGCTACGAGATGCTGTATATGACCGGGCAGGTGGATGAATTTGCCATCAAGACGCTGCGGGAGTATGACGGCAAGAAGTTCCTTAATATCCGCACCGATGAGATCGATCTCTCCACCGATGAGCAGAAGAAGGCGCTGGCCGAGGAAAATGAGGCGGCTGCTGATCTCTTTGCGGCGATGAAGGAGGCGCTGGGCGAAAAGGTACATGCCGTGCGCTTTACCGACAAGCTGAAATCCCACCCGGTATGTCTTTCCACCGAGGGCGGGCTTTCGATGGAGATGGAGCAGACGCTGAACGCCATGCCGGGGCGGGAGAATCGCTTTAAGGCGGATGTGGTGCTGGAATTGAACCCCGACCACCCGGTAACGGCCAAGCTGAAGGAATACGCCGTGACCGACAAGGAAAAGCTGGCGGACTACGCAAAGCTGCTGTATGCCGAGGGATGTCTCATCGGCGGCGTGCCGATAGAGGAGCCGGCCGAGCTGTGCCGGCTGATCACCGGGCTGATGGAGCAGTAAGGCGAGGCTGAAAAGCCGGCGGAGAGCAAAGCAGCCCCGCAGGGGCCGCGGCGAAGCCGCGGGGACGGCCGGCAGGCCGTCACGGCGCGAAGCGCCGCCCTGCGGGGCCGTACCCTGCGGCGGGCAGGAATCGGCGAGGAAGCGAAAAGGAGGCTGGGCCCATGCAGATCACGATACGAGGATATGAAAGCCGGGACCTGCCGCTGATGGTAGCCATCTGGAATGAGGTAGTGGAGGAAGCTCTATGAGATGTCCATATTGCCAAAAAGAAATGCAGCGGGGCTATATTCCTAATGGGAGCCAACCTGTGCAGTGGATTCCGGACGGCGAAAGGCCATCGGTTCTCTCTTTTTCTGTTACAGAACAGGGAGTTTCCCTGGTCAATCAGTTCAAACCGTTAAAAGCGAATGGGTATAAAGCGGAAGCACATTATTGTTCTGATTGTAAGGTTATCATTGCACCGACAAAAAACTGATTACGGAGTGACAAATTACAGTTTGTCTGATGCATTCCTAAAATATCATACCAAAAAAGCACAAAGAAATCTACCGTTTGGCGGACGCGAGGAGGCTCCTTTGGGGGCGGCGGGCGGTGAGGACGGAATGTAAAATTTGCGGCGACCGGCCATTGCGGCGGCGGTGTCCCCTTTTCTTCGGCCGTAAAATGTGCTATATTAGGGGCAGAACGACCGAAAGGAGAAGTGACGCAATGAAACTGAGCTTTTGGGGGGCGGCGCGGGTAGTGACCGGCAGCTGTCACCGTTTGACCGCCTGCAGCAAGAATATTCTCATCGACTGCGGCCTGCAGCAGGGCGGCGATGTATACAATGAAAACGAGCTGTTCTTTGACGCGACAGCGATAGACGCGGTATGTGTGACCCATGCCCACACCGACCACAGCGGGCGGCTGCCGCTGCTGGTGAAAAACGGCTACAAGGGGCCTATCTATGCGACACGGGCAACCTGCGACCTCTTAAAGATCATGCTGCTGGACAGCGCCCGGATACAGGAAAGCGATGCCCAGTGGAAAGCAAAGAAAAATAAACGCAGCGGTGACCCGACCGAGGACGCTCTTTACACGGTGCAGGATGCCACCGATACCCTGGAGCTGCTGGTGCCGGTAAGCTACGGTGACCATGTGGAGCTTTTCCCGGGAATTGCGGCGGACTGGTATGATGCCGGGCACCTGCTGGGTTCGGCGGCGATCCGCTTTACGGTGACGGAGGGGGCCGAGACCCGTACCGTCATCTTCTCCGGGGATATCGGCAATGTGGATAAGCCTATTATCCGGGACCCGCAGCCGGTGCCCCCGGCCGACTATGTAGTGATGGAATCCACCTATGGCGACCGGCTGCATGAGACCGGTGAGGATGTGCCCAAGGATCTTTCCGAGATCATAGACCGGACACTGGCCCGGGGCGGCAATGTGGTGATCCCCTCCTTTGCGGTGGGGCGCACCCAGGAGCTGCTGTATCACATCCGGGAGATCAAGGCGCGGGGGCTGGTGAAATCGAACCCCAACTTTACGGTATATGTGGATAGCCCGCTGGCACTGGAGGCCACCCAGATTTACGACGGCGACCTGACCGGCTATGCCGACGAGGAGACCATAGAGCTGCTGAAAAACGGCTTTAAGCCCATCAGTTTCCCCGGGCTGAAGCTTTCCCGCACCTCGCAGGAATCCATGGCACTGAACACCGACCCGACCCCCAAGGTCATCATTGCCTCCAGCGGCATGTGCGAGGCCGGACGCATCCGGCACCACCTGAAGCACAACCTGTGGCGGCCGGAATGTTCCATCGTCTTTGTGGGATACCAGAGTGAGGGAACGATGGGACGGCAGCTGCTGGATGGTCTTACCTCGATTAAGCTCTTTGGAGAGAAGATCGCTGTGCGGGCGGAAATCTGCTCCTTTAAGTTCATGTCCAGCCACGCGGATAAAAACGGACTCATCCACTGGCTGGAGATGCAGGGACAGAAGCCGCGGAAGGTCTTTATTGTGCACGGCGAGGAAACCGCGGCGCTGAGCTTCTGCGAAACGCTGCAGGGGCTGGGCTACACGGCCGAGGTGCCGCTCTTTGAATCGGAGTACAGCCTGATGGACGGCGCGTGCCTGGCCAAGGGACGAGACTTCCCGCGGGACAAGGAGAAGAAGGCCGGTTTTGTCAGCGAGGTATTCCGCCGGCTGCTGGCGGCAGTGGAACGGCTTACCGGCATTGCGAGCGGCTACAAGCAGGGCGCCAACCGCGATGTGGCCCGCTTTGCGGACGAGGTGGAGGAGCTGTGCCGCCGCTGGGAAAAGTGATCCCAAATCCAAACGATATAAAAAAATCCGGCCTGCGGAAACACCGTGGGTCGGATTTTTTTGATTCTATTGGGCTACCATGCGGTAAAAAAGACCCTCGCCGAGAGAGGTGGTTTGGCGGAGGGGTTCCCCGACGATGCGAAAGCCGGCCTTTTGGTAGCAGCGGACAGCGCGGGTATTCCAGGTACGCACCTCCAGATAAAGGTGCTTGCCGGGAAACAAGCGCCGCGAAAGCGTGCAGGCGATTTCGGTCATCTGCCGGCCATAGCCTTTGCCGCAATGGGCCGGTGCAACGCCGATGCCGAAGAAGACTTCGGTTTCCTCCTCGTACAGATTGATAAAGCCAACCAGTTCTTCCCCTGCGTAAAAGGAATAGAAATGATTGAGCGGATTGGCAAAGCCAAAGCCTTTTTTCTTTTGCTCTGCATAAGGTGTGGCATTGTAGATTGCATACTCACCTTCATATTCCCAGGCGGTGATACGGTATTTTTCTGCTTCAGTTGTTTGGTGATAAGTAAGCATTCATTCTCCTTACGGTGTAATGGGGCAGCCCGCAGGGCCGCAGCGAAGCTGCGGGGCCGGTTCCGAGCGAAGCGAGGAACGGCACGATGCGAAGCATCGCCTGCGGGCCGTACCCCAGGCAATGCAGCGATTAGAAAAGGGCGGGAATCTGGCGCAGGTCGGTAACGGTATCATCTACCCCGGCGGGGGCGGCTGGGGCACCGGGGCGGCGGTAGTAGCAGGTTTTCATGCCGTACTGCAAACCACCGGCCATATCGGACGAGAGGGAGTCCCCGATGATGAGGGTCTCCTGCGGGAGAATGGGGTCGGTGCGATCTTGGTTCAGCGCGTGAAAGGCGTAATCGAAGAAGGCTGGTGCGGGCTTGGCGGCGCCAGCATGCTCCGAAATGAAGAAATAATCAAAATACGGCTTCATGCCGCCGATCTCCAGCCGGTGGAGCTGCTGTTCGTAGGGGCCGTTGCTGGCGACACACAGGAGTGCGCGGCCGGAAAGGCTTTGCAGGAGCTCTATGGCACCGGGGACTGGGATGGCGCTCTCGTGCAGGGCGGCACGGAAGTAATGTTCAAAGGCGGGGCCATCAAAATGGATGCCAAGAGCGGTAAAAACATTGTTCCAGCGGATTTTTTGAAGCTCGGCGAAGTTGAGTGTACCCTCCTCGATCTGCCGCCAGAGCTTATTATTTTCAGCGGTGAAGGTATGGTACATCTCCGGGCGGTAGGCAGGCAGGCCAAAATGGGCAAAGCCCTGCTCCATGGTGGTGCGGACATAGGCATCAAAATCCAGCAGGGTGTTATCGATATCAATGAAGATGGCTTTCATGAGGTCCTCCGTGAATACTATGATGGAAAGAAAGCCCCGGTTTGACGCCGGGGCCTTTTTGCTGATAGTTACTGACGGTAGGTTTGCAGGAATTCACCGACATCGGTCATGGCGCGGGCAAGGTCCTTCGCTTCCGGCAGCATAACGACCCGGAAGTGATCGGGCTGAGGCCAATCGAAGCCGCTGCCGGGCACCAGCAGGATGTGTTTTTCGTGCAGGAGATCCATAGCGAACTTTTTATCATCGGTGATGGGGCACTTTTTGAGATCGATGCGGGGGAAAATGTAGAAGGCGGCGGTATTTTTGACCACCGAGAGGCAATCGAACCGGCGGATGGCCTGAACGGCGGCTTCCCGCTGCTCATAAAGGCGGCCGCCGGGGATGAGCAGCTCACGGGTGCTTTGTTCATCCTGCAGGGCGGCAGGAATGACCAGCTGCGTGAGGGCATTACCGCACAGGCGCATACTGGTGAGCGCCACCATGCCGGCGATAAAATCTTTGGTCACCTGGCGGGGGCCAGAAACAGCCAGCCAGCCGCAGCGGAAGCCGCAGATCATGTGGCTTTTGGAAAGGCCATTGAAGGTGAGAACCGGAAGATCCGGGCAGAGGGCGGCGGTGGAAACATGCTCCTTGCCGTCCATGACCAGGCGGTCGTAGATCTCATCCGAGAGGAGGATAAGTTCCTTTTCCCGGGCGATCGCCACAATCTGCTCCAGCAGTTCGCGGGGGTACAGCGCGCCAGTGGGGTTATTGGGATTGATGATGAGGATGGCACGGGTGCGGGAGGTGATCTTGCGGCGGATATCCTCGACATCGGGGTACCAGTCGGACTGTTCATCGCAGGTATAGAACACCGGCCTGGCGCCGGCGATGAGGGTCACATTGGTCCACAGGGAGTAGCTGGGACTGGGGAGCAGGATCTCATCATCGTAATTGAGCAGGGTGGTGATGGCGAACTGAGCCATCTCGCTGACGCCATTGCCGACGAAGATGTCATCGGGGGTAAGGCCCTCGATCCCCTTGCCGGTTTCATATTCCACGATGGCCTGACGGGCGGCGGGCATGCCGCGGAAATCGCAGTAGCCAACGGCCTTATCGGCATTCTCCAGCAGGGCGTGGCGCACGCTGGGGGGCATGGTAAAGCCGAAGGTGGCAGGATTGCCGGTATTGAGGCGCAGGACGGGGGTTCCCTCCGCGATCATTTTCATGGCCTCCACATAAACGGGGCCGCGGATGTCGGAATGGACCTGCGAGAGTTTTTCGGAACGGATGATGGGCTGCATAACGGAGCCTCCTTGTTGTGGAGTTCAGGGGCCCGCAGGGCCGGCCGCCGCAGGCGGCCGTAGGCCGGTGCGGAGCCCCGGCCAGCCCCGGCGAAGCCGGGGCGCCCTGCGGGCCAATGCGCGGTATGCAGGGATTTGCGGGGAAGCAGAAACCAGCCCCTCCTTTTGCGGAGAGGCTGGCAGAAAAGCAAAGCGGGGCGATCAGCCCTCCGTGCCGCGGCGGTTGGTGATGCCGCGGATAACGAACAGGGTAGCAAGCATAAGGACAATGCCGATGGGAAGGACGATGACGGCATTGGGAACGAAGCCTGCGATGATGTAGGTAAAGAAAGCAACAATAGCCACAGTGGCTGCATACGGGAACTGGGTGGAAACATGGTTCAGATGGTTGCATTGGGCACCGGCAGAGGCCATGATAGTGGTATCGCTGATGGGAGAAACATGGTCACCGAATACAGCACCGGCGAGACAGGCGGAAACGCCGACGATCATGAGGGTGAAATCAGCCTTAAAGACCTCGGTGACGATGGGGATGAGGATGCCGAAGGTGCCCCAGGAGGTGCCGGTGGCAAACGCCAGTCCGCAGGCAACCAGATAGATAACAGCGGGCAGCAGGCTGTAAAGGCTGCTGGAAGCGCTGTGCATCATGCCGGCGACAAACTCCTTGGCGCCCAGCAGAGTGGTCATATTCTTGAGGGAGGTGGCCAGGGTGAGGATGAGGATAGCGGGAACCATGGCGCAGAAGCCCTGCGGGATGCAGCTCATGGCATCCTTAAAGGAGATGACCCGGCGGAGAACGAAATAGATGACGGTAAAGACCAGTGCCACAATAGCGCCCCAGGGCAGGCCGAAGAAGGCATCGCAGTTGGCAAAGGCATCGATGAAATTATCGGCGCCATTGAGGTAGCCGGAGTAGACCAAACCGCTGACGCACAGCACCACCAGAACGATGATGGGCAGCAGCAGATCGATGACGCGGGCACGGGGGTTGGAGACCTCCTCCACCGCTTCGGGCTGCTCTCCCTCGGTGAACAGGTCATTATTGCGGATAGCGTTGAGCTCGTGGCGGCGCATGGGGCCGTAGTCCATGCCGGTCTTGCAGAGGAACAGCACCATAACGATAGTGAGCAGCGAATAGAAATTGAAGGGGATGGCGCGGATGAACAGGTCGAAGCCGCTGTAATCCTCCACGACGCCGGAAACGGCAGCTGCCCAGGAAGAGATGGGGGCGATCATGCAGATGGGCGCCGCGGTGGCATCGATGATATAGGCAAGCTTGGCACGGGAAACATGATGGCTATCCGTTACCGGGCGCATAACGCTGCCGACAGTGAGGCAGTTGAAGTAGTCATCCACAAAGATGAGCACACCCAGCAGGAAGGTAGCAAACATGGCGCCGCCGCGGGTCTTGATGTGTGCCTTTGCCCATGCGCCGAAGGCTGCGGAGCCGCCTGCCTTATTGAGCAGGGCGACCAGGATGCCCAGCAGCACCAGGAACATGAAGATACCGGCGTTATCTCTGATGGCGGCTACGATGCCGTCATTGAGCAGAGAGTCGAGCGCCTCCACATGGAAGCCGGCATAGAACAGAGCACCGGCAACGGCGCCGATAAAGAGGGAGCTGTAAACCTCCTTGGTGATGAGGGCCAGTGCGATGGCGATGATGGGGGGAACGAGTGCCCAGAATGTACCGAACATAATATATACCTCCTGAAAAATGGGACGAAAAAAGCCATGAGAAATGCGGAAAACAAATCTCATGGCCGGCGTAATAAAAACAAATAGCAATAACGCAGGAACCCGCTGATAGCTCTCCACAGTTTCTGTGACAGTCCGCAGCATATTCTGCTGCGTCCCAGCGTAAATGCTCTCGGGGGAGCCTTTCGCTTCGGCGGTCTTCCCTTTCGCGCCCCCGGTTTCCCGAACCGTGTGGGGGTGGCTACTGATGAAGCCCGCGACCTCTACCATATTGGCTTTATTCTGTTGTCACATTTATAGCACCGTTAGCGGAACAATGCAAGTGTTTTTTTACAAATTGGTCACATTTTGGGGATGCGCTAATATATTGACGAAGTTTTGCGTGATATTTTGTAGTAAATGCACAACGAAAAAGAATGAGGCTCCCCGCCGAAGGGAGAGCCCCTGGAAAAGTTATTCGTGGTGCAGGATCATGCGGGCACATTTATAAACATCGCCGCAGCCAAGGGTAAGGATCAGATCACCGGACTCGGAATACCGATCGACATAATCCGCCATGGCCTGGAAGGAGGGCAGGCAAACACAGCCGGGGATCTTTTCGCCAAGATCCTCCGAGGTGATGTGGTAGGTATTGACCTCCCGGCTGCCCATGATGGGCGAAAGCACCACGCGGTCGGCGATGGACAAGGCGGAGACAAAGTCCTCCAACAGCATATAGGTGCGGCTAAAGGTGAAGGGCTGGAACACGGCCCATACACGCTTAAAGTCCAGCTCCTTGGCGGCGGTGAGGGTGGCGCGCAGCTCGGCGGGGTGGTGGGCATAGTCATCGGCAACGGTAGCGCCTTTATGCGTTTTGCCCAGCACCTCAAAGCGGCGGCCGGCCCCAGTAAAGGCAGCCAGGCCGGCAGCGGCCTGCTCCGGGGTGGCGCCCAGCTGCATGGCGCCTGCGGCTGCGGCAATGGCATTGAGGATATTGTGGTCGCCGGGGATTTGCAGGTGGATCTCGGTGAGGGGCTTGCCGCGGAACATGAGGGTAAAGCGGCGGTCCAGACCACCCAGGTGGCGGAGATTGGCGGGGTAATAGTCGTTGGTGTCCTCCCAGCCAAAGGTGAGGAAGGTTCTTCCCTCCCCTGCCGCTTCCTCCATGGCACGGCAGGTTTTTTCATCGCTGCCGTTATACAGGACGGTATGGGCCTTTTGGGCGAACCTGGTGTAGCTCTTCATGGCGTTTTCCACAGTGTGGAAGTATTCCATGTGGTCATTATCGATATTGAGGACGAGGGCGATATCCGGGTGGGTGGAAAGGAAGGTATCCTTGAATTCGCAGGCCTCGTACACAAAGCGCTGCGTTGCCCCGCTGCGCCCGTACCCGCCGATGGTCCGCAGCTTGCCGCCGATGACGGCGGAGGGGTCCAGCCCCGCCATATACAGGATCTGCACGATCATGGCGGTGGTGGTGGTTTTACCGTGGGTACCGCAGACGCCCAGCGCCTCGCTGTACCAGCTGGAGACGGCCCCCAGCATTTTGGCGCGCTCCCACAGGGGCAGGCCGCTTTCCCGCGCGGCAATCAGTTCGGGGTTGGTATCCATAATGGCGGCGGAATAGAGAATGAGATCGGCGCCCTGGATGTTTTCTGCCCGCTGACCCATCATCACCTCAATGCCCATTTGGCGTTCGAGGTTGACGATGTCGCTTTCGTTATTATCGCTGCCGGTAATGGTGTAGCCCCGGCCGTGCAGGATCTGCACCAGCGGGAACATGCCGCTGCCGCCGATGCCAATGCAATGAATATGTTTGACCCCTTCCGGGATTGTTTCAATCGGTTTTACCATACTGTGACCGCCACCTTTAAGAATTTCATACATGGTATATTATACCCCATTAGCAGGGCTTTTGACAATAGCGACGGGCATTTTAATACAAAAAGCGGCGGGAAGTGCATAATTTGCCAGGCGGCGGACAAGGCTAATGGCAAGCGAAGCCCGCAGGCGCAGGCGGCGGGCGGCAGGATCGGATGAGGGCAAGGAGGGGGCGAAGGCAGGCTGGCGCCCGGTGAAGACGGGCTGGCGCCTGTCGAGGCCCTGACACAGCCCTCGCCGATCATTCCGTTCGCTGCCTGCGCCCAACAACAATAAAAGGCATCTGAAAGGAGAAACAGGCATGAATATCACCGATATTCGGATCCGCAAAATTTACGAGGACGCACGGCTGAAGGCGTTGGTTTCGGTCACCATAGACGGCGACCTGGCTGTACACGATATCAAGGTCATTGAGGGGCCGGAGCGGCTCTTTGTGGCGATGCCCAGCCGCAAGGATGAGAATGGGACATTCCGTGATATTGCCCACCCCATCACCCCCGAAGCCCGCCGTACGCTGGAGGAGGCCATTCTGGACCGCTACCAGACCCATCTGGCCCAGCTGGAGGCGGAACAAACCGCGACCCCGCATATTCCGGCATAAGGCTGCATAATATGGGAGGAAAGGACCGGCAGGCTCTTTCCTCTTTTTTCTTTACAAGACACCGGAATTTTGCTATAATATCACATGGTCAAAGCGCCAGTACCGCCCGGTTTGTGTACCGCGGGCGGATGACGAGGTGGAGGGAGTATCGAAAATTCGGCGGATGCCCTCCCGCTGCTGCCACAGCGCAGGCCGGCGCAAAAACACGGGCGACCGTGCAACAAAGAGCCGGCCATGGATAACGAACAGAACAGATATCCCATGCGGGGAATGTTTTTTGGCATCCCTGCGGGACTCCGCGGAGAGAAACAGCCTGTATTCTCCCCTTTGGTTTTCGTTATCCTGCCGGCGCAGCTGCTGTACCGGCCCGCCGTGCCATAGGGTAAAAGCACTTTTAGCGAAGGTTTCTCTCCCGTACCATGGATATCTGCGGGAAAGGAGCCTTATTATTTATGTGTGGAATCATTGGTTATTCGGGGGCGGAATACGCCCGGGAAAAGCTGCTGCATGGGCTGGAAAACCTGGAATACCGCGGCTATGACAGCGCCGGTATTGCCCTGTGGGACGAGGGAAAAATAGAGGTCATCAAGGCGGCAGGGCGGCTGAGCAACCTGCGGGCCGCCTGCGGCGACCAGTGCCTTGCCAGCCACTGCGGCATCGGGCACACCCGCTGGGCCACCCATGGCGTGCCCAATGATGTGAATGCCCACCCCCACCGGCAAGGCCGTGTGACGCTGGTGCATAACGGCATTATAGAAAACTACCGGGCGCTGCGGGAGCGGCTGGAGCGTGAAGGATATCACTTCCTGACCCAAACCGATACCGAAATAGCTGCGGCACTGCTGGACCACCATATGAAGCTGCATGAGAGCCCTGTGGCAGCCATCCATGCCGCTACGGCGGAGATGGAGGGAGCTTACGGCTTCTGTATGCTGCTGGAAGGGGAACCGGATACCGTTTACGGCATCCGCCGGGGCAGCCCGCTGATTGCGGCCAAGGATGAGACCGGTAGCTATGTGGCCTCCGATGTACCTGCCATTATAGAATACACCCGGCAGTATTACCTGCTGGAGGAGGAAGAAGTGGTGGTGGCCCATTACGGGGAGCTGCGTTTTTACGCCCCGGACGGGACCCCCATCGAAAAAGAAGCCAAGATCGCCAACTGGTCGGTGGAGCAGGCCCAAAAAGGCGGCTATCCCTGCTTTATGCAGAAGGAGATTCACGAGCAGCCCCGTGCCCTGGCCGATACCATTGATGGGCGCACCAAGGATGGGTTTGTGACTTTTGAGGGTGATGGCCTGCCGGATGGCTTCTTTCGGGATGTGACCAAGCTGTATATTTCCGCCTGCGGTACCGCCATGTACAGCGGTATGGTAGGTAAGGCGATCATAGAAAAGCTGGCGCGGCTGCCGGTAGAGGTGGAGGTAGCCAGCGAGCTGCGCTACCGCGATCCCATCTTTACCCCAGGGTGCGCGGCGGTGGTGGTGAGCCAAAGCGGCGAAACCGCAGATACCCTGGCGGCGCTGCGGCTCTTTAAGGAAAACCATATCCCCGTTATAGGTATCGTGAATGTGGTAGGCTCCTCCATTGCGCGGGAGGCCGACTACTGCCTGTACACCTACGCCGGGCCGGAAATTGCGGTGGCCAGCACCAAGGCCTATTCGGTGCAGGTGGCAATGATGTATCTGCTGGGCTTCCGCATTGCGGCGGATAAGGGCGCGCCGGTGGACTGGTGCCGCCGCCAGCTGCCGAAGCTGCTGAATGCTGTCAGCTACCTGCCGCATGTATTGGCCATGGAACCGGAATTTTTCCGGTATGCCGAGGGACTGAAAAATGCCGAGCATCTCTTCTACCTCGGGCGGGGGTTGGATTACTCGCTGGCGATGGAGGGCTCCCTGAAGCTCAAGGAGATCAGCTATATCCACTGCGAGGCCTACGCCGCCGGAGAGCTGAAGCACGGGACTATTTCCCTGATTACCGACGGCACCCCGGTGATAGCATTGGCGACCCAGCGCAAGACGCTGGGCAAGATGATAAGCAATGTGAAGGAAGTAAAAGCCCGTGGGGCGCATGTGCTGCTCATTACGCTGGAAGGGCTGGAAGTCGACCCCGAATGCTATGATGAGATTATCCGGCTGCCGGCAGTGGAGGACGAATATGTGCCGCTGCTGTTAGTTGTCACCTTGCAGCTCACCGCGCTGGGAGCGGCCAATGCCCGCGGCTGCGATGTGGATAAACCACGCAACCTGGCCAAGAGTGTAACGGTGGAATAATCAATAAAACGCGAAAAGAGACCCTGCGAAGGGTCTCTTTTTTGCGGCATGCATAAAGGCAGGGCGGCGGGGCGGAGCGAGGGAGGGTTGCCTATCCCAAAGGGATGGCGACCCGACGGAGAGCGGAGCGCCGCCGCCCGGATGGGGCAAGCTTAGGCTTTGGGGTAGCCCTGCGGGTTTTTGCTTTGCCAGGCCCAGGTATCCCGGCACATATCCTGCAGTGTATACTGTGCCTGCCAGCCGAAAAGCTCCTTTGCTTTGGCGGCATCCGCCCAGTATTCCGGCAGATCGCCCGCCCGGCGGGGACCAATGACATAGGGGACCTCCCGGCCGCTTGCTTCCTCAAAGGCACGGATGACCTCCAGCACGCTGTACGGCGTACCGGTTCCCAGATTGACGGCCGTAACGCCGGTGTGTTCCATCGCATAGCAGGCTGCCCGGTGGTGCCCGGCAGCCAGATCCATCACATGGAGATAATCACGGCGGCAGGTGCCATCGGGGGTGGGGTAATCATCGCCAAAGACGGTGAGCCTTTCCCGCCGGCCCACCGCGACCTGTGCGATGTAAGGCAGCAGGTTATTGGGGATGCCCTGAGGGTCCTCCCCGATGAGGCCGGAGGGGTGCGCTCCGATGGGATTAAAATACCGCAGCAGCACCGCCGAAAGGGTCGGATCAGCGTGACAAGCGTCTTCCAGAATCTTTTCGATCATGGCCTTAGTGGTGCCGTAGGGGCTGGAGCACTCTCCGCGGGGCATATCCTCCCGGTAAGGGATTGGATTAAGTGAGCCGTAAACGGTAGCGGAGGAAGAGAAGATAAACCGGCTGACACCGGCCTCCTTCATACACTCCAGTACCGTCAGGGCGGCATTGAGATTGGTACGGTAGTAGGAAAGAGGAATTTCGACCGACTCCCCCACGGCCTTTTTCCCGGCAAAGTGAATGACACAGTCGATTTTATTCTCACGGAAGATGCGGCGGACGGCTTCGCGGTCGGTTACATCGACATGGTAGGCAGGAAAATCCCGGCCGGTGATCTGCCGGAGGCGTTCCACTGCCACGGGGCTGCTATTGGAATAATCATCCGCTATGACAATATCACAACCCCGGTTCAGCAGCTCTACTGCGGTGTGGCTACCGATATAACCGGCCCCGCCGGTCAACAGTACATTCATGGGTTCACGCTCCCCTCTTTTTTAGCTTAATTATAATCGACTGCCCAGTAAAATCAATCCCCCTGCCAAAAGTGACAGGGGGATGAAATTTGCGAAACTCAAGAACGCTTGTCCCGATCGTGATTGAGCATATCGATGAGGGCACTGATATCTAGGTCATCATTGATGGGCTCCTGCTCGGTCTGCGGCTCCACTTCAGTGATCTTGTCCTCCGGGACTTCGGTATCCACCGGGGGGGTGGGAATACGGAAACCGGATTCATGGTCAAAATTGGTGGCAATGACGACGATCTTGATCTCATCCTCCAGCTTTTCATCAAAGGCGACACCCCAGATGAGGTTGACATCGGGATGGGCGGCATCGTGGATCATCTGCGATGCGTTGGTGATGTCTTCCAGGTCCACATCGGGCGGGACAAGGAAGTTGACGATCACGCCGCGGGCCCCGTTGATGGAGGTTTCCAGAAGCGGGGAGGCGATGGCCATGCGGGCAGCCTCCTCGGCCTTATTGGGGCCGCTGGCGGCGCCCAGACCCATATGGGCATAGCCGGCGTCCTTCATGATGGAGGTGACATCGGCGAAGTCTAGATTGATGATACCGGGGATATTGATGAGGTCGGAGATGCTCTGTACCGCCTGCAGCAGCACTTCATCCGCCTTGGCAAAGGCATTGGCCAGAGTGATCTTTTCCTGCGAGATACTGCGAAGGCGCTCATTGGGGATAACGAGCAGAGCATCCACATGCTCCTTCAGCCGCTCGATGCCGGCCGTGGCCTGATCCATGCGGCGCTTGCCCTCAAAAGAGAAGGGCTTGGTAACCACACCGACGGTGAGGATACCCATATCGTGGGCAATGCGGGCAATGACAGGCGCCGCGCCGGTGCCGGTGCCGCCGCCCATGCCGGCTGTGATATATACCATATCGGCACCGCGCAGCACCGAGGTGATCTCATCTTCGCTTTCCTCCGCTGCCTTTTCGCCCTTCACGGGGTCGCCGCCGGCACCCTGCCCGCGGGTCAGCTTATCGCCGATGTGCAGCTTGTAAGAGGCATTGGAAAAACGCAGGGACTGATTATCGGTATTGACCGAGATAAATTCCACGCTGCTCATGCCGGATTGGATCATGCGGTTGACGGCATTTCCGCCGCCGCCGCCGACACCCAGTACCTTGATCGCAGCCATTTTTTCGTAATCGTTATCCAGCTCTATATTCATCATCAGCACTATTGCCTCCTGTTTAGAGTTTTCTCCTAATCTATCATAACAGAAACATCATGAAAATGCAACCCAAAAGGCGTATATCTGCTACTGTTTTCCACCCAAAATGGCCAGATATTGTGCATCTGCCACCTGGGTAAGGGGCAGCTGCCGGGTGTAGGCCCGACCGCTGACCGAAACATCAAGGTACCCGATAAAATCGACGGGAAGCTCATCCTGGATGATCTTTTGGGCGGTGAGCAGCTTGGTGGCCAAATCGTATTCGCTGCCCAGGCGCAGCTGGATGCGGTCCTGATAGACAGCCTTGTAGCTCTGCTCCTCCCCGATCTCAATATACCCGATCTCAGGGAGCATCCCGGCGTCCTCCAGGGCCGCGCGCACCTTATCCACACCGGCCAGGGTCTTCTGCCATTCCTCCGGCAGCTTTTCCCCGGCGGTATAGCCGGAAAAATCGGCGCCGAGCAGCAGGCAGGTGTACTCCGGCAGGGATGCGCATTGCTCCAGCACTTTGCCATCGGCGGAAAGGGTGGTGACCCGCCCCATACTGCCAATACAGGCATAAATGGTATTGAACTCGTGCAGCTCCAGTTCCAGGGTATCGGGCAGGCGGCGGTGCAGCGTTACACACTCAATATAAGGACACAGGGCAGTAATTCGCTCGTTCAGGGCCTTTTGGGAAATGGTGAAGATATTCTGCTCCTCCCCTATGTCGGCGGCTTCTATGATATCCTCGGCGGCGTAGCGGGTACTGCCGGTCACTTCTATATGGGTGGCCCGGCAAAATACACTGACGCAGTAAAAGCCCACGCCGCACAGCACCGCCACGAACAGCAGGATAAACACCGCACGGCGGCGGCGACGGGTCTGCTGTTTACGGGTAGGCTTGGCAGTCATGGGCTTTGGTTCTCCTTCCTTTGGTTTAGACTTCCGTCAGGTAAATATCCGCGCCCAGATGGCGCAGGGTTGGAACAAAATCGGCATAGCCGCGTTCGATGTGGGAGATAGCTGTAACGCTGCTTTCTCCCTTTGCCGCTAATGCTGCTAGTACCACAGCGGCTCCGGCGCGCAGATCTGTGCAGGTGAGGGCTGACCCGATAAGGGGCGCCCCCCGGATGACTGCATGACTGCCGACCACCGTGATATCCGCACCCAAGCGGCGCAGTTCCTCCACATGGGCCCAGCGCCGGGGAAAGACCGTTTCGGTAAAGGCGGTGTAGCCCTCTGCCGCGGCGGCCAGCGCCATAAAGATGGCTTGCAGATCGGTGGGAAAGCCGGGATACGGCAGCGTAACGATGCTGCCGGCCCCCTGTAAATGTTCTGGAGCGGTAAGGGTGATGCTCTGCTCCCCGGTGGTGATACGGCACCCCATACGCCGCAGCGCCGCCAGGGGCGCCGCCAAGTGTTCCGGGCTGGCGTACACTGTGATCTCTCCGCCGGTAATGGCCGCGGCAGCAAGGTAGGTCACCGCCTCGATACGGTCCGGGAGGATGGCATGGCAGCAGCAGCCGGTTAGCGTTTCCCTGCCCTGCACCAGGATGGCGCCATCGGGCTGGGATTCTATTAGGGCGCCGCAGCCCCGCAGATAGGCCAGCAGATCGGAGATCTCCGGTTCGGCGGCGGCACCGGTGATTTTGGTTTCGGCAGGCGTTCCCGCCGCCGCGATGAGCAGGTTTTCGGTAGCGCCCACGCTGGGGTAGGGCAGCTGCACCGCGGCACCATGCAGACCGCCGGGAGCGGCACAGCGCAGGGTATCACCCTCCTCGCTGATGACCGCGCCCATTTGGCGCAGGGCGGAAAGATGCAAATCAATGGGACGGCCGCCCAGGGCACACCCGCCGGGCGGGCACAGGGTCACGCTCCCACAGCGGGCCAGCATCCCGCCTAGGAACAGAATAGAGGACCTCATGGCCCGCATCCATTCCGACGGAACATCCCGGCAACCGGTATCCTCCCGGGTAATAATCAGGGTATCCCTCGCCCGTTCTACCGCAAAGCCCAGGTGCCGCAGGATGTGACAGCTCACCGCCACATCGCTGAGGTTAGGGCAGTTTTTAATCTCTGAACGACTGCACAGCACGGTAGCCGCCAGAATGGGCAGCACCGCGTTTTTGGCGCCGTGCGCCGCTATGGTCCCGCTTAGTCTGTTTCCTCCTGTGATCCGCAATCCGCGCATAAACGGCATCGCTCCCCCCTGTATTTGCCCTTGGGCTTTCGGGGGTATTCTATGCCTATACGGAATATTGGGTGAAAAAACAGGCGTTACAGCTTATTTTCTGTGAGTTTTATAAAGATCCAACAGTTCATCGGTGATATGGCCGCATGCATTGGGGACACCCAGTGCCTTGGCCGCCAGACCGATCTCCCGCAGCTTTTCGGGGTCGGAGGTCATTTCCTTTACAGCCGCCACCAGCTTTTCGCCGGTCAGATCTTTTTCCTCAATGACCACGGCAGCTTTATGATTGGCCAACACCATGGCATTGTGGTACTGGTGGTTTTCCGCCACATTGGGAGAAGGGATGAGCACTGAGGCCCGCCCCACTGCGGTCAGCTCCGCCAGCGTTATGGCACCGGCCCTGGCTATGACCAAATCGGCAGCCGCCAAACAATCGGGCATATCATGTATGTATTCCCGGATATCCAGGTTGGGGTTATTCTCATAAGCGACGCCCTTTTCCCGCAGCAGCTTGGGCAGCAGCTCCACCCCATACCGGCCGGTGGCGTGGATGTGGTGCAGCTTTCCCTCCGGCACATGCCAGGCCATCAGCGCCGCTACGGCTTCATTGATGGTCTGCGCCCCCAGGCTGCCGCCAAAGGACAACAGACACAGCTGCCCGGGGCGGACCCTCAAACGGGCGCGGGCGGCGGCCCGGTCGGCCGCAAGGATCTCCGGACGGACGGGGTTGCCGGTGACGATGTAATCTTGGCGCTGCGGCAGGTGCTTTTCCGCTTCCGGCACCGCCAGCAGGAACTTATCCACCTTCTGCGCCACCATGCGGTTGGAAACACCGGGCAGGGCATTGGCCTCGTGGGTCATGCAGGGGATGCGCAGTGCCGCCGCGGCCAGCAGAATGGGGGCCGAAATATAGCTGCCGGTACCCATCACCACATCAGGCGCAAAATCCCGCAGAATCTTTTTGGCACGGCTGCGGGCCGTTACCAGCAGACATACGCTTTTGGCGTTATATTTGATGTTATTCCAGCTAAAACGGCGCTGGATGCCCATGGAGCGATAGGGGGCAAAGCGAAAGCCCGCCCGCGGCACCAGGGTCGCCTCCATGCCATCGGGGTTGCCTACAAAAAGGATCTCGCAATCCGGCACCCGGCGGCGCAGCTCGGTGGCTACCGCCAGCGCGGGATTGATATGACCGGCGGTACCGCCGCAGGCAAACAGAACTTTCATACGGATGTTACTCCTTTTCTACTGTCGTTTGGCGGGAGACCGAAAGCACGATGCCCATTTCTCCCAGCAGGATGGCCAGCGCCGTGCCGCCGTAGGAAAAGAACGGCAGGCTGATACCGGTGGAGGGGATGGTATTAGTGACGACCGCCATATTAAGGATGGCCTGCACCCCCACCTGGGCAATGAAGCCGGTGACCAGCATGGCGCCGAAGCGATCGCGGGCCTTAATAACAATGGTAAAGCCCCGCCAGATGAGAAGGGCGAACAGCACAATGACCACCAGTGCCCCAATGAAGCCCAGCTCCTCACAGACGACCGAGAACACATAGTCATTCTGCGGTTCCGGCAGGAAGAGGTACTTCTGCCTGGAGTTGCCGATACCGGAGCCCATCAGGCCGCCGGAGCCGATAGCATACAGCGACTGCAGGATCTGATAGCCGGTGCCCAAGGGATCAGAGGCCGGATCCTTCCAGATGGTAATACGCTCCATGGCGCGCTCGTGCAGCGAGGGCACCAGCATAATGGCGGCGACACCCGCGGCGGCCAGACCACCCGCGGCGGCGATCCACTTCATGGGCAGACCACCCACCACCAGCATGATACCGCCCATCACCACCAACAAAATGGTGGCAGAAAGGTGGGGTTCCTTTACGATGAGGCCGGCATAGACGCCCAGCACCACCGCAAAGGGGAAAATGCCATAGCGGAACCGCCCCAGCTTTTTTTCATTGGAAACAAGCAGGTGCGAAAACAGCAGCACCAGTGAGAATTTAGCCAGCTCCGAGGGCTGAAACTGGAAACTGCCGATGAAAATCCAGCGATGGGCGTCATTGACCGGCGGCATGAAGTAGCACAGGATAAGCATGGCGGTGACCACCGGGAACAGCGGCCAGGCCAGCTTGCGCCACACATGGTAATCCAGGCGGGAAAAAACAAACATGGCCCCAAGGCCCACGACCGCCCACAGCAGCTGCCGCACAATGTAGTGGTAGCTGTTGCCTTCGCGGTAATAGCCCTGCGCATAGCTGGCGCTAAACATCATCACAAGCCCAAATACCAGCAGCAGAATGACCATCACCAAGAAGGTGAGGTCCACACTGGTATTCTCATATCGGGGGAACAGGCGGCGGAAGAATCCCTCCTGTGATTTGGGACGCGCTCTGCGCCTACTTTCTGCCATGGCTTTCCGCCCCCTTTCCGTTGCTTTCTAAATTAAATCATCAGATAAACCGGAGCGCCAGAATGCCCAGCGCACTCCCGATGGCGGTGATAACGGCAAACATCACCACAATCTGTTTTTCGGTGTAGCCGCTCATCTCAAAGTGATGGTGAATGGGGCTCATCTTAAAGATGCGCTTGCCATGGGTCAGCTTAAAGTAGCAGCGCTGCAGCACCACCGAGCCGATCTCGATAACATAAATAATGCCGAACAGCACCACAAAGAAGGGCAGCCCGGTGCCAAAGGCTAGCGCGATGACCATACCGCTCATAAAAAGGGAGCCGGTATCGCCCATGAATACCTTGGCGGGGTAATGGTTCCAGAACAGGAAGCCGATGCAGCCGCCGCCCAATGCCCCCGCCATGATGCCCATTTCTCCCATGCCCAGCAGGTAGCAGAAGATGAGATAGCCGATGGACAATACCAGCGTCACGGAGGAAAGCAGGCCATCCAGGCCATCGGTGAAATTGACAGCATTGGAAAGGGCAATGATGGCAAACATGGCAAACACATAATAGAATACCCCAAAATCGTAGGTGCCGATATAGGGAATGGTTACCATGGTGGACTGCGTGCCGCTGATGTGCAGAAGCAGCAGGTACACCGCGCCAAACAGAATCTGCAGCGCCATCTTCTGCTTTTCGGTCAGGCCCTCATTCTGCTTTTTTACGACCTTCAGGTAGTCATCGAGGAAGCCGATGGCCCCGAATAGCAGCGCCAGCACCAGGCCATAGAACATACGGGCCCGCATAATTGCCGACATTGGATCGCCCACGGTAGAGGCATGCATGAACAGATAGGCTACCACCACCGCAATGGGAATGCCTATGATAAACATAAGGCCGCCCATGGTGGGGGTACCCTGCTTGCCCTGGTGCCACTTGGGGCCGATCTCTAAGATAGTCTGCCCAAAATGCAGACGGCGCAGCATGGGCAACAGCCAAAAGCCCCCCACAGCGGTAATAACACTGGCCAGCAGTACGGCCACAATGACAGCGGTAATATTCATGATGCACTTCCCTTTTCTGTTCTGTTATATTATGCGTGGTAATCCCGGTAAAATGCGGCAATAACCTCTTCCAGCGCCATGCCGTGGCTGGCCTTGCACCATATCACATCGCCCCGGTGCGCCGTGGCGGTCAGATATTTTGTCAGCGCTTCCTTTTCCTCAAAGTGATGAGCTTCCATCCCGGCTGCTTTGGCGGCCCGAGCGGCATACTGTGCCAGGGGGCCCCAGGTCAGCAGCAGGTCTATCCCCTCTTGGACACACAGGGCACCGATCTCCCGGTGGCTTTCTTCGGCGATATCGCCCAGCTCCAGCATATCTGCCGCTACAAAGATGCGACGGCCGTCACAGGGGAAACGCCCCAGTGTCTTGATGGCCGCCCGCATGGAATCGGGACTGGCATTGTAGCAGTCCTCCACCATGGTAATGCCCTCATGCTCCACCACCTTTTGGCGCTGGCCGCTGGGGGTGTAGTTTTTTAGGGCCTCTATGGCAGTTTCCGCCGGAATACCCATCGCCCGCCCCGCGCCAAATGCCGCCAGGGCGTTCAGCACCAGGTGCTCCCCAGTGCCGGGGATAGTGGCGCGCCAGCTTTGGCCCTCGGCATGCAGCATAAAATTGGTGGAAAGCGGTGTGGCACTGACGATGGTCGCCTTGATCTCCGCCCGCGGGCTGTTCAGGCCATAGCGTACTACATGAAGGCGAGGAATGTCAACGGTCTGCAGCAGGTCGTTATCATCACACAGCAGCAGTGTGGCGCCATCCGGTAAAGCGTCGGCCAGCTCCAGCTTAGCCTTCAGGATATTTTCCCGGCTGCCCAGATGCTCGATGTGGGAAACGCCGATATTGGTGATGATACCCATCATCGGCTTTGCCGCGTAGCACAGGTCCTTGATCTCATTCGGGGCGCTCATGCCCATTTCCACCACCGCTACCTCAGTTTCGGGGGTAATGCTCATCAGTGTTTTGGGCGCGCCGATCTCGTTATTTTGGTTGCCCTCGGTTTTGATGATGCGGAAGGAGGAGGCCATCACTGCCGCTACCATTTCCTTGGTGGTGGTTTTGCCCACGCTGCCGGTGATGCCTATCACCTTGGCAGGCATTTTGGCGCGGTACAGCGCGGAGATTTCCAGGAGCGCCCGCAAACTGCTCTTTACCCGCAGTACCTTCTCTGCTGGGGTGTAGTCGCCGTCATGCTCGGCCACCGCCGCTTCGGCCCCTGCCGCCAGCGCCCGGTTGATGTAGTCGTGGCCATCCACCCGTTCCCCGGGCAGCGCAACAAAAAGCGTCCCGGGACCGGCTTCCCGACTATCGGTGATCACACGGGTGATCTCTCCCTCCGGAGGCTGGGGGCAGCCCAGCTGGGCAGCTATTTCTCGCAGTGACAGTTTTTCCATGGGATCCTCCCGCTTTTTAGTATCTCGGTCACGATCTCCCTTTCATCAAAGGGGGTCGTTTTATTCTGTATGATCTGGTAATCCTCGTGGCCCTTCCCCG